>Ga0181556_1002304_pt1 | contig 17666 bp, 15 predicted proteins | sample 011ome_14_FD_148651 | JGI IMG/M metagenome (GOLD analysis project Ga0181556, IMG submission 148651) | Coastal salt marsh microbial communities from the Groves Creek Marsh, Skidaway Island, Georgia - 011505AT metaG (spades assembly) | ecosystem: Environmental > Aquatic > Marine > Intertidal zone... | reverse complement strand
CCTGCAATTTTGTACGCCCCGAAGTTGCATTAATCCTGCTGAATTTCGCGACGGACCTTGCCCTCAATTTACGCCTGATTGTCTTAAATATCGGGGTCGTGCAGGCGCAGCCTCCGCTTTGCAAACACTGGGATTGAGCTGACAAACTGTGTCAGCTGGACAGATTTAAGTTAAAAAATTTTTCTCTTGAGAGTTATGAGCTTTTCGCAATATTGATTTTTAGTCCCAATTCACCTGATCGGCAAAAGAAAATGGTCAGCCAGAATTGAATTGAGATGCCTAGATCTCGATAGAAATTGTTTGATTTTCAACGCGAATTTCGTGTGTTTAAGCTGTTATTTGTGATTTCATGATACGTAAATTTATGCTCAGAATAGACATACAATTGCAACGCATTTTAACAATGAAACTTTTCTTAAGACTCATTGATTTAGTGATTGAAACGTAAAATTAAAAAGCTTGGGGCTAGCTCCGTCTAACCGCAGATTAAAATTATGTCAGAGCTTGGCCAGCTTTTGTCCTTAACGAGAGCCGCTGGGCCCATATGCTATGCATTATAAAAATTGAGCCCGCCCAAAGAAAAATGAGCAGCCAGCTTGGCCACTTTGCCTTGCGGGCGCGGTTCAACACGTCCGTCGCTTATAAACGTGATCAAGACTTGCGTCGGTCCGGTGTTCAAAAGCGTGCTTTTAGGAATTGAACAGTCAGAATGGCGAAGACAGGAATAAGACCCGATCTGCATGCGCCCTCATGGTCCAGTTCGAGCTTAATCGGACCCTTCTTATTGAAGCGGTAAGCTCAACTTGCGGGTAAAACTCGGGTAACCACCTGTTTGGTATAAAGAGACACTGCGAGGACTTCATATCGCAAATCAAAGAGCGCGCAAAACTCATTTAACGCCTTAAACTCATCCTGCTGCCAACCCTGGTTGACAATCAATTCATCAAAAATGATCACCGTCTGTTCATCTATGACGGATCGCGCGTTTTTAAGCGCGCTCAAGGTTGATCCGTATAGATCTGCATCAAGGTTTATCAACGCAGCTTTTGGGCGTTCGCTAGCAAAAAAGCTTGGTAAAGTCTTGTCAAACTCACCGACGATGAACTCACCTCCGGGGATATCTGGCACTTTTCCAAAGCTGCTATATGACCCTTTGGGAACAGATCGCCAATCTTCGGGCAGGCCTTTAAACGTATCAAATCCAAACCCTTTTTTATAACTTTTCATCAGATACCTGAACGAGTCTCCCATCCAAACGCCAAACTCATAAAACGGGCGTGACCGGTCTGATAAAGATACAGCAAGGTCAAAAATCGACCAGCGGTTAAAATGTAAGCTGGGCTGTTCTTTCAAAGACAACACCCATTCGATGCTTTTCAAGATTGGATCGTCAGATAATTCGCTATTCATTAATGAGTCAAAATGGCTTCGGTCGCCCTTGAATGCGTTCATACCGGCTAGGGTGAAAATTGCATCACGATACATGGGCTCTGCCTTAAGGCACATTTCCACAATCGCCTGGGCAGTTTCTGCGTCGCTTACCGTAGAATGCAGGTTCCAATAGGCGCGAAAACTGTTTTCATCGATGTCAATCGCTTTCAAAAAACAATTCTGAGCGCCCTTAATATCGGCGCGATCGTTCAATAGGTTGCCATAATTATTATAGGCAGGCGAGAAGAGCGGGTTGATCTTAAGAGCCGCTTTTAAATGCTGCTCTGATCTATCCAGCAATCCAAGTGACTTGAGAGATACGGCCACGTTGTTGTGATAGTTGACCTTGTTGTCCCGTTGCATGTTTTGCTCTGCGGGGCAGGGTTTGATTTCTATCGCTTGTTCATAATGGAAAATTGCTTTTACGTCATGGCCCAGTTTCGAATAGCTTTCGGCCATAATATTGTGAAGAAAGATTGACTCGGGAAACTCGCTCAAAAGCTGGCCTGCAGATGTAACAACAGATTCGTACTCGCCTTTTTGAAACAGATTGATCAATAGCTTTGACAAGATAGGATTGATCAAAGGCTGAGTATCTGACGCACCGCCCGTTTCGATCTCGGCCAGCGCTTCTTGGGCTGAAATGGAGGAGGTCTCTTCAAGAGAGGCTGCAACGGATGAACAGGTCATAGATGCCGATAGATCGGATGTTCTGTTAAGGTCAAAAGCTGCCATTGCGTATCTCCTTCAGGAATAGAAACGACCGCAGGCGATTTTGTTTAGCGCTTTAGGGATTTAAATTTTGATTTTTGATGGAATTTTAATATTTGAAACAGGTTACTTGAAGCAGATTTCATTAAAAACTATCCAATACGGCTGCCACGCGTATCGCTTAAAACATCTCAGGTGGTTAAACTGGGCTTATCTGCCCCAGCTGCGCAGGGGACCACAATCGACATGGACAAAATTTGAACGTGAATAGCTTCCAACGCCGCCAGCCTTGCAAGAATTAGCAGCTTTGGAAAGTTGCCGCACTGAACGCGATGATAAACGAAGATCCGCAGCTTGCCCAGAGATATGCAATGACTTCTTGGCCACCAATCGCGATTGACGGCGCAGCATCGCATTGGTCTTAGCGCTACGATACCCAGAAAGCAGTTGATACGGCTCATCCGTGTCCAAAAGGCGGTGACTGGCTGCCATGATGTCGATCGTGCGCACATCAATTTGCTTAATTTCATTGCGACGCCAATCTCGCATAATGCGATTGATTTCGTCGATAGCCTCAGGAATATATTGCCCGTCAATCCAGTAGATCGTATTCACCCGCTCGCCGCTGCGCTTTGAATACATATTCAGGCTACGAATATCGCCTGATCTGCGCAGGAAACCAGCCGCTTTCGAAAACGTAGGCGCTGCTGATACGAGCGTTGCTGCAAATGCACCAAGCAAAAAGCGTCGCGATAGCGCGGTGCAGTTTTGCGTGTGATCCATTCCCGAAAACCCTTTGTCAATATTTCAACCAGGCGATCGAAACACGTTCACCCACGCCACGCTTCTTGCCATAAAAGAGAGCATTAGCCAAGATTTTATTTACCGATAGTTTGTGTCTGACCTTTTTCAGGGCAATTTTTGCCGTTGTTATGCGGTCTTTTTGATCTAAAAGCCTAGAAATTTTGATAGCTTTTAAAGGGCCGTCACCAAAAAGTGACGTGATCTGTGCTTCCAATCAACTACATATGCTATATAAAGACATGCGAAATACCAAGGGTGGGAAAGGCGATGGTCGGCCAGCAGCTTGAGCACATAAAAAGATCATTTTTTATTAAATTGGGTTTTTTATGTGTCATTTTTTTTATTTTTTTCACGCAGAGCCTACGGGCTGAACTGACTGATTTTGCGTTTAAATTGGGCTTGCTGGAAAAAGTGGCTGGTGAAAAAGCCGTTGAAGATTTTTACCAAAACCGGAATTTCAGGCCCGTCTGGATAGGGCAGGGTCCAGCCGCTACTGAGCGCCGAACGGCCTTATTCACAGCGCTTGAACAGGCTGATTTGCACGCGTTGCCGACGAGGCGCTACAGGGCTGATTTAAGGCTTTTCAAAAAGCGCGACCAAGATGGAAGGCAGTTGGGTATCTTAGAAGGCCAACTTACAATGGCGTTTTTACGATATGCAAAAGACGTCCATGCCGGTCTTTTAAATCCAAGCAAAGTAGACGAATTGATTTTCCGCAAGCTGCCGCGCATTATACCGGGCGAGCTTTTGCAACGGGTCGTTTCAGAACCAGCAAAAGCTGTTTTTAACAGCCTGCCACCGCAAAGCGACGCCTATAAGAATCTGATGAAGGCGCGCCAAAAACTGCTTAAGGCGCGCCTGAATGCGCCATGGGGGCCGGTTCTGTTAGATGAACGGCTGGCCAAAGGTGCCGAGGGAGATCGGGTTGTTCAACTTCGCAATCGACTCATATCACAGGGCTATTTGAAGCACACGGCTTCTGCGCGGTTCGATGGTGATTTGCGGTTGGCGCTTCAACGCTTTCAAAAAGACCACGGATTATCGCCCGATGGCATTGCCGGCAGCAATACGATTGCTGAGTTGAACGTTCCAATATCGCAGCGCTTGCAATCTATAGAAGTTGCCATGGAGCGGGAACGCTGGATGAACCATCCGCAACAAAATCGTCAAATTGTGGTGAATTTAACTGATTACACGGTCAAGCTTATAGAAAATGGCACGGTAAAATTTCAAACCCGCTCGGTCGTGGGCGCGGATATTGATGATCAGCGCAGTCCAGAGTTTTCAGATGTAATGGAATATATGGTTATAAATCCGACTTGGAATGTTCCAAAATCGATAACGCTAAATGAATATTTGCCCGAGTTACAGGAAGATCCAAGTGCGCATAGCTATCTTACGCTTTATGATCAAGACGGGCAGGTTGTTGATCGAGACTTTGTTGATTTTTTGGCCTATGATCAAGACAGCTTCCCGTATGATTTAAAGCAGCTGCCATCGCAAACAAACGCGCTTGGGTTGGTAAAGTTTATGTTGCCCAACCCGCATAACATTTATTTGCATGACACGCCGTCTAAAGCCTTATTCGCGAAAGAGACGCGGGCTTTCAGCCATGGTTGTATCCGCCTGCATCAGCCTTTTGATTTTGCTTTTGAGCTTCTGTCAGATCAAAGTTATGATCCAGTTGGCGATTTTTTTCGACTTTTAGATGCGGGCAAAGAGGCCAGCATTATCCTCAAGAATCCAGTTCCTGTTCATATTATTTATCGCACCGCCGTTGCAGAATATGACGGACGGATTGGGTTCAGACGCGATATTTATGGCCGCGATGCGCGTATTTTTGAGGCCTTACGGATGGCAGGGCTGGCGTTAGAGGCCACGCAAGGCTAAACCAATCTGAGATGGAAAAACAAATCGCGTATACCCTTAAAGATATTGCGGCGTCTCTCGGCCTTACGCTGGTGGGGGATCCGTACATGCGCGTGCACAGCGTCTCAGAGCCCAGTAGCGCCAAGCAAGGCCAGTTGGCTCTGGCCATGTCGCCCGCCTATGAAGCTCAACTTAGCGAAGGAGCGGCTGAAATGGCGATGCTGCGCGAAGGTGCGGATTGGCAAGCGCTTGGATTACGGGCTGCGCTTTTGGCGCCGCGCCCGAAATTTGCTTTGTCGGGTTTATCCGCGATGCTTGATCCCGGGCAATCAGTGCCGCAGGGCATTCACCCATCTGCAGTGATTGATCCGAGCGCTAAGCTTGGACGAAATCTTTGCATCGGTCCTTTCAGTTATATCGGTCCAAACGCTGAATTAGGCGATGCCTGTTTGATAGGCCCTTATTGTCATATCGGAGCTTCCAGCGTTTTGGGTGATCATGCGCGCCTGCGAGAGGGTGTTAAAATTGGCGCGCGTGTCAAGATTGGGGATCGCTTTATCGCGCAGCCAGGGGTTGTTATTGGGGCGGATGGCTTTTCGTTCGTGACCCAAGAGATTTCGGGCGTTGAGGCTGCCCGTGCAACCTTGGGCGATCAAACCGCCTCTGTTCAGCAGCAAAGCTGGGCACGGGTGCATTCTTTGGGCAGCGTTACGATTGGAGATGATGTCGAACTGGGGGCCAATACATGCGTTGATTGCGGTACAATCCGCGATACCGTCCTTGGTGATGGTGTGAAATGCGACAATCTGGTGCAAATTGGCCATAACGTGACGATCGATCAGCATAGTTTGATTTGCGCGCAAGTGGCGATTGCGGGATCAACCCGCATTGGCAAACATGTTGTGCTGGGCGGGCAAACGGGGGTGAGCGATAATTTATTTATTGGAGATCACGTGATCACGGGCGGCGCAACGAAAGTGCTGTCTAATGTTCCTGCGGGGCGCGTTATGCTGGGCTATCCGGCTATGAAGATGGATAGCCACCTTGAGGCCTATAAGGCCTTGCGCCGCTTGCCGCGCTTGATGCGCGATTTTGCAGAGTTCAAAGCCTGGTTTTTAAATCAAAAAGATGAATCTTTTAAGGATAAGAATTAGAAGGTTGAAATCATGGACATAGAAAATAAAGTCATTGAAATTATCGCAGAACTTGCTGTTCTTGAAGTTGAAGATGTATCCTTAGATAGCAGTTTAGACAGTTTGGGGATCGATAGTCTGGGGCTGGTCGAAAGTATTTTCGCAATAGAGGAAACCTTTGACATTCAAATACCCTTCAACGCGAATGATCCCCAAAATAGTGAGTTTGACATCTCTTCGGTGGCAACAATCATTGCCGGAATTCAAGAATTGGTGGCAAAAAAGCCGTGAAAAGGGTTGTGATTACAGGCGCAGGCACAATCAACGCGCTTGGGCATAGTGTCAAAGAAACGTTCGAGGCGATGCGTGAGGGGCGCTGCGGCATCGCTCCGGTCATGTTTCGCGATGTAGAGCGGTTGTCAATTCAGATCGGAGGGCAGGTTCGTAACTTTACCCCCGAAGAGGTGTTCAATCGCCAGCAATTGGTTCTTTATGATCGGTTTACGCAATTCAGTTTATTGGCTGCGAAAGAGGCGTTAGAGCAATCTGGATTGGTCTTTACCGGGGAGCTTGCCGCGACATCCGGTGTGGTTTTGGGCACTGCTGGCGGCGGGGTGAGCACCTGGGATGATAATTATCGCGCCGTATATGAAGAAGGTAAGAACCGCGTGCATCCGTTTGTGGTGCCCAAGCTGATGAATAATGCAGCGGCCAGCCATATTTCGATGGAATATAATTTGAAAGGCCCCAGCTTTACGGTGTCAACCGCTTGTGCCAGCTCCAATCATGCCATGGCGCAAGCTTTTCAATTGGTCCGTTCAGGCATGTCGCCCGCAATGGTAACGGGGGGATCTGAATCCATGCTCTGTTTTGGCGGTGTTAAAGCTTGGGAAGGGTTGCGGGTGATGAGCCGAGATGCCTGCCGCCCTTTTTCGGCCAATCGAAATGGCATGGTACAGGGCGAAGGTGCCGCAATATTTGTGTTCGAGGAATTGGAACATGCGAAGGCCCGCAAAGCCGAAATTCTGGCTGAAGTCGTCGGCTATGCGATGTCTTCGGATGCTGCTGATATTGTGATGCCTTCTAAACAGGGGGCTGAACGTGCAATCGCGGGTGCGCTAAAAAATGCAGGTCTTAATCCAGAAGATGTTGGCTATATCAATGCGCATGGCACGGGCACTGCTGCGAATGACAAAACCGAATGCGCAGCCGTGGCAACGGTGTTCGGGCGCCACGCGGATGATTTGATGATAAGTTCTACCAAATCCATGCATGGCCATGTGATCGGCGGCACCGGGGCGGTTGAGCTTTTGGCCTGTATCATGGCATTGCGCGATAGCGTTGTCGCCCCGACAATCGGTTACGAAGAGGCAGATCCGGAATGCGCGCTGGACGTTGTGCCCAACATTGCGCGGGAGGCCTCGGTGAGCGTGGCGCTCAGCAATGCCTTTGCATTTGGTGGTCTAAATGCTGTTATTGCGTTGCGAAAGTTTTAACCCAATATAAAAGCGTAAATGTAGCGTAGACCCATGCCTGCCGGTTATTTTGACAGGCTAAAACCCTTTGCCGAGCCCGTTTAACGTATTCTTAAGGCGTGCAGGAACATAGCCTTGCTGCCCATTTTGCCAGTTTTTGGGTTTGGTGTTCATGCCCAAATAAGGCTTGGCAAAATATCCCCCTATTCCCATCGCGGATAAAAGAATAACGATCAAAAGAAATTGCTTCATTTCTAGATCCTAAAAGCTTTTCATGTGATTGAAAAGCATCTGCGTTTACGCGCGCTTGGTGATCCAGCCACCGCCCAAGACACGGGTGCTGTCAGTGTCATAAAATACGCAGGCTTGCCCCGGGGCAACGCCTTCTTCCGGGTTTAAAAGTTCGACTTCGCCGGTCGTCTCGCTGAGCGGTTTTACAAGCGCCTCTTTCGGCCCTCGCGTAGAGCGCAATTTAACCGAGAGATGCCATTCTGCCCGATCTGCAAAGGGAGTATCTCCCAACCAATTGATACCCATAATGGGTACTTTGCGCACGGCCAATAAGTGCTTTGGCCCCACAATAACCTGCTTTTTTTCAACGTCTAAACCAATCACGTAAATTGGGTCAGCTAAGCCACCAATTCCCAGACCCCTGCGTTGCCCAATCGTATAATGGATCATGCCGTGATGCTGGCCCAATATTGTACCATCCACCCCCACTATATCCCCCGGTTCAGCGGAACCGGGGCGCAACTTCTCAATCACCGCTGCATAATTTCCATCTGGAACAAAGCAAATATCTTGACTGTCTGGTTTGCTGGCGACATCAAGCCCATATTTGTGGGCTAAGGCGCGTGTTTGTGCTTTCGAAGTCAAATGTCCAAGCGGAAAACGCAGAAAGTCAACTTGAGGTTGGGTGGTGGAGAATAGGAAATAGCTTTGATCGCGCGTGGCATCGCCAGCCTGATGCAATTCGGCTTTATTTGGGCCTTGTTTGCGCTGAATATAATGGCCGGTTGCCATGCAATCCGCCTCAAGATCCCGCGCGGTTTGCATCAGATCTTTGAATTTCACCCGCTCATTGCAGCGAATGCAGGGCACTGGCGTTGCCCCGGCCAAATAACTATTTGCAAAGTCATCGATCACAGCCTCTTGAAAGATGTTTTCATAATCCAGCACGTAATGCGGAAAACCCATATTCTCAGCGACGCGGCGCGCGTCATGAATATCAATACCGGCGCAACACGCACCTTTCTTTGCCAAAGCCGCCCCATGATCGTAAAGTTGCAGGGTAACGCCAACCACATCATAGCCTTCACTCGCCAATTGCGCGGCCACAACAGAACTGTCGACACCGCCAGACATGGCCACGACGACGCGTGTTTGCGCAGGCGGTTTTGCAAACCCTAAAGAATTGAGGGGCGAGTCTGTCACGAGAGTTCCTTTTTGTTTACGTTTAAAAAGATCACATTTTAAACATTTTTATTGTGACGGTTCATTAGACATTAAGCCGGCTAACCGCAATCTTTTCTTTGGGAAAAGGGGGTACTATGCGGTTTAGAAAAGATATGAAAACTGGCGCGGGGTTGGTGCGCCTTGCGGATGGATCACTTTTAAGCGACGCGGATTTGCCGCCTCGGGACACAACGCGGTGGGTGGCCTCGCGCAAACTGGCAGTGGTGCGTGCCGTACTTTATCAATTACGGACGCAAGAAGAAGTTCTTGAAACCTACAGCATCAGCGAAGAAGAATTTTGTGATTGGGTGAACTGCCTAGCGACCAATGGCCCCTCTGGTTTAAAAATAACGTCGCGCAGCAATATTTCACGCTAGAGTTAAGTTAATTACGTTATGGTAACGAGTGGTTAACCTTTATGGTGAAGCTTTGGTGACGCGCGTAAGTGTTGGAGATTTTGATGCGTATTCTATTGGTTGAAGACGATGCGACAACATCGAAAAGTATCGAGATGTTGCTATCTCATGCTAGTTTGAACGTGTATACGACAGATCTTGGCGAAGAAGCGATCGACTTGGCCAAACTTTATGATTTTGACCTGATACTTCTAGATTTGAAATTGCCGGATATGAGCGGGCATGAGGTGTTGCGACAATTGCGCTTGGCGCGGATTGATACGCCAACACTGATATTATCGGGCGATGATAACACAGATAGCAAAATTCGGGGTTTGGGCTCTGGTGCAGATGATTATTTGATCAAACCCTTTCACCGTGAAGAGCTGGTTGCGCGGATCCATGCGATTATCCGGCGGTCGAAAGGGCATTCTCAATCGATCATTGAAACAGGTAAAATAGCACTTAATTTGGATGCAAAAACTGTAGAGGTGGATGGAAAAAGCGTACATCTGACTGGAAAAGAATATCAAATGTTAGAACTTCTTTCGCTGCGCAAGGGAACCACATTGACCAAAGAGATGTTTCTAAATCATCTATATGGCGGGATGGATGAGCCGGAACTTAAAATAATAGATGTCTTTATTTGCAAATTGCGTAAGAAATTATCACGTGCCTGCGCGAATGAAAATTACATCGAAACGGTTTGGGGCAGGGGCTATGTTCTGAAAGACCCCAAACCCAGCCAAAACGAACCGGTTGCTCTGGCTGTTGGTGCCTAAGCAAATTTAAAATTCTTCTCTGGACCGCGGTTTCAAGCCACTCTATCACAGGGCCAATAGGTTTGGAGTGGACAACCGGTGGATACTGAGAGCATCGATGTTGCAAAACTGACAAGGGCGGAAGCTGAAAATGAGCTTGCACGCTTGGCATCAGTTTTAAATCAAGCAAATATTGCCTATCATGCGCAAGATGATCCGCTTATCAGCGATGCAGATTTTGACCGCCTGAAACGTCGAAACGCTGAAATTGAGTCGCGTTTTGCCTCTTTGAAGCGCAGTGATAGCCCGTCGGATAAAATTGGCGCTGAAGCCGAGTCTGGGTTTTCAAAAGTTACGCATAGCCAACGCATGCTTTCGCTTGGAAATGCGTTTGATGCACAGGATGTGGAAGAGTTTGATGAACGCATTCGGCGGTTTTTGGGCCTCAAGTCTGAGGCCGTTTTAACCTATACTGCAGAGCCGAAGATTGACGGGCTTTCATTGACGCTGAGATATGAAGCCGGGCGCCTTGTTCAAGCGGCCACGCGGGGTGATGGCAGTGTCGGAGAAAATGTCACTCAAAATGCGCGCATGATCACGGATATTCCGCAGGTTTTAAAGGATGCCCCGCCCGTGCTGGAAGTGCGCGGAGAGGTTTACATGGCGCGCTCTGACTTTCAGCGTTTGAACGAAACCCAAGCCCAAGCCCAAGCCAAGCTGTTTTCCAACCCGCGCAATGCGGCGGCGGGGTCTTTGCGGCAGTTAGATGCAGACATTACGCGCAGCCGGCCATTGAAATTTTTTGCCTATGCTTGGGGTGAACTCTCCAATCCGCTTGGAGCCTCGCAAAGCGAGGTTCTCAAAATCTTTTCTAAGCTGGGGTTTGCGATCAATCCCTTAACGCTCACCTGCCAATCTGTTGCGCAGTTGATTGCGCATTATCAACATATTTCGGCGCTGCGGGCTGATCTGGATTATGATATTGATGGGGTGGTTTATAAAATAGATGAACTGGCGCTTCAGCAACGATTGGGAGAGCGCTCGACCACCCCGCGCTGGGCGATTGCGCATAAATTTGCAGCCGAAACAGCCTGGACGGATCTAGAAGCGATTGATATTCAAGTGGGGCGGACCGGCGCCCTTAGCCCGGTGGCCCGTCTCGTGCCGGTAACGGTTGGGGGCGTTGTAGTGTCAAACGCAACGCTTCATAATGAAGATTATATCTCCGGTGTGGATTCCAATGGCGCCCAAATTCGAGCTGGACGCGATATACGCCCTGGTGATCGTGTGCAAGTGTATCGCGCGGGAGATGTTATTCCCAAAATTGCCGATGTTGATTTAACCCATCGCGATCAAACTCGCGCCAAATATATATTTCCGCAAATTTGTCCCGAATGTGGCAGCCCTGCGATCCGAGCAGCCGGGGATGCAGTGCGGCGCTGCTCTGGAGGCTTGATTTGCCCTGCGCAAAGCATTGAACGGCTTAAACATTTTGTTTCGCGCAAAGCTTTCGATATTGATGGGCTCGGCTCAAAGCAAATTGAAATGTTCTTTAAAGATGAAAGTCTGCCGATCCGCGAGCCGGCTGATATTTTCACGCTTCAACAGCGCGATGAAGAAAAAATCGCGCAATTGAAAAATCGCAATGGCTGGGGGCGTAAAAGCGCCGAAAATTTATTTCAAGCGATCCAGGAGCGTCGTACCATTGGCTTTGCCCGGGTGCTTTTCGCCCTTGGTATTCGCCATGTTGGAGAGGTGGGCGCAAATTTATTGGCCGGCCATTATAAAAAATGGAGCAAACTGATCGGGGCGCTTGATCAAGCCCAAAATTCCCAGAGCGAGGCATGGGCCGAGCTGTTATCGATTGATGGGGTCGGCGAGGTGATGGCGCAATCGCTTGTTTCAGCGTTTCAATCGCCTAGCGAACGGGCCGCGATTGACAGGTTATGCGCGTGGTTAGAGATTACAGATGCAGAGACCATCGCCGCGCAGGATCATGTTATTACGGGAAAGACGGTTGTGTTCACCGGCTCCCTCGAAAAAATGTCTCGCGCCGAGGCCAAAGCGCAAGCCGAACGGCTTGGTGCAAAGGTTGCAGGGTCGGTTTCGGCCAAAACAGATTTTTTAGTTGCAGGCGCTGCAGCGGGATCAAAAGCCAAAAAAGCCGCAGATTTGGGCATAACCGTGCTTGATGAGGAAGAATGGTTGGCTATGCTTGCGCCATTATGAGCAGCCGTCCAGAACTTCTTTTTCCCCTGTTTGCCGACCTTTCAACCTTAACGGGGGTTGGCAGTAAAATGGCAAAAAGTTTTTCCGGCTTGCAGGTGTTTCGACCGCGCGATTTGATTTTTACCTTGCCGCAATCGCTGATCGATCGCTCTCTGGTGGCAACCGTTTATGGCCAACCAACGGGCAAAATCGTGACGGTTTCGGCTTTGGTTCTGGCGCATCGACCCGGCGCCAGAAAGTCAGCCCCATATCGCGTTGATATGGAGGATTCGCAAGGCGTTTTTCAATTGATTTTTTTTCATGCCCGGGCAGATTACCTTGCTAAGGTTTTGCCTGTTGGTTCAACACGGCTGATCTCTGGCAAAGTGGAAAGTTTTGATCAGCTTATCCAAATTGCGCATCCTGATTATATTTTAGAGGTTGAAGATAGTGCTTCTATTCCGGTTATTGAGCCGGTCTATCCGCTGACGGCGGGGATCACTCAGAAAACCGTTGCAAAAGCGCTTGGCTCGGCCTTGGCCAAGCTTCCTGAACTGGAAGAATGGATTGATCCTGCGCAAAAAGCCCGCTCTGGGTGGCCGTCTTGGCGGCACGCTGTTCAAATGGCGCATCAGCCGCGCACTATGGCCGATTTGATGGCCGCTGCACCGGCGCGGCAGCGCTTGGCCTATGATGAATTTATGGCGCATCAGCTGACGTTGGGTTTGGCGCGTGCGCGTTTGAAAAAGGCGGCTGGAAGGCCTTCTATAGGCACAGGCCTGTTGCGCCGCGCGGTTTTGGCAAGCTTGCCCTATCAAGCAACAGTGGCGCAGCTCCGGTCAATTGATGAAATTGCAGCTGATATGGGCGCGGCGTCACGCATGAATCGGTTGCTGCAGGGCGATGTGGGATCAGGAAAAACACTGGTTGCTTTTATGGCTTTGCTGATTGCGGTGGAATCCAAGGGGCAGGGTGTTTTAATGGCTCCGACTGAAATATTGGCGCGTCAGCATCTTGAAGGCTTGCAGCCGCTTGCAGAGGCGGCAGGCGTTTCCTTAACGCTTTTGACGGGCCGTGACAAAGGCAAAGACCGCCTTGCAAAATTACAAGCTTTGCAAACCGGTCAAACCGATATTCTTATTGGGACCCATGCGGTGTTTCAAACCGACGTGGCGTTTGGCGATTTGCGGTTGGTAGTGGTTGATGAGCAACATAGGTTTGGCGTGCGCCAGCGTTTGGAACTGGGCCGTAAAGGGGATAGGCCAGACGTTCTAGTGATGACGGCCACGCCGATTCCACGGTCTTTGGCATTGGCGCAATATGGCGATATGGACGTTTCGGTTTTGGATGAAAAACCTCCTGGTCGGCAGCCAATAACAACCGCAATGGTCTCGACCGAGCGCATCCAAGAAGTGCTTGATCATTTGCGCGCGGCGATCAAAACTGGACAGCAAGCCTATTGGGTGTGCCCGCTGGTGGAAGAAAGCGAAGTGCTGGATTATAAATCTGCTAGCGATCGATTTGCATCGCTGCGCGCTGCTTTGGGTGAGGGCTTGGTCGAGCTTGTGCATGGGCAAATGCCTGCCCCCGAGAAAGACGCAGCAATGGCGCGCTTCCAAAGCGGTGATGCAAAAGTTCTTGTGGCAACAACCGTGATTGAGGTGGGGGTTAATGTGCCGCAGGCAAGCATAATGGTTATCGAACGCGCCGAGGCGTTTGGACTGGCGCAGCTTCATCAACTTCGCGGACGCGTTGGCCGGGGCACGCAGAAATCAACCTGCCTTTTGCTGTATCAAGCGCCGCTATCCGCAGGCGGCAAAAAACGTTTGGAAATTTTAAGGCAAACGGATGATGGGTTCGTGATCGCCGAAACGGATTTGCAAATGCGCGGGGCGGGAGACTTAATCGGCACGGTGCAATCTGGTCTGCCACAGTTTCGTATCGCAGATCTCGAGGCGATGACGGATTTAATGCACACCGCCCAAAGCGATGCGCGCACGTTGCTAAGCCTTGACCCCAAACTCACATCAAAGCGCGGACAGGCCGCGAGAGGTCTGCTTTGGTTGATGGAACAAGATAAAGCAATTCATTTATTGTCAGTAGGTTAGCCGTAATATACGCATTTTGTTCTCAAATGTTCCCAAAATAACTTTACATTTCTCGAAAAAAATGAGAACAAAGCATAAACATGAGTCGGGATGATACAATGCGTGAAATAAAAACAATTCTGAAACAGTCTGGTGAACATGTGATCAAAGACATGTTTGGTGCGGTGTCGTTGATGTTTATACTGGGCGTGGCCTTGCATCTTCCGGGCTGGTCGTGACCCTGACTGAAAATTTGAATTCATTCTTAAATAACGTAAAAAGAGATCAGACCAACAAGCCGAGCGCGTCTTTATCAGAAAAATAGCATCTTTAAGAGGGGGATGACGTAAATCCCAGCATGTCTATTTTAGGGTAAAATTAATCCAATCCTTCAGAAAATGTGGCTATGTGATTAGCTAGCTGCATTTTAAACCTAAATTTTGAGACCTTAGCTGATGGGTGTTCTTAACAACATGCGAGTAATAGCTCTCGGGTATTCTCCGGCGTCATTTCCACGGGGTTTCCGCCTGTGCTGGGATCACTTAGAGCCCCCGCAACAACGCGATCAATATCAATATCTGCAATACCAAGCCCGGTCAGCGTTTTTGGGATATGCAACGAAGCGTTAAAATCATCCACAAATGCGCAAAATCCATCATAACCGCCTTGAATGTTAAGATAGTTTGCGGCGGCGGATAATTTTTTCTCAATAGCGGTTTTGTTAAATTGCAAAACAGCCGGCATACATACTGCGTTCGTTGTGCCGTGATGCGTGTGATACATGGCCCCGATCGGATGCGATAAGGCGTGAATGGCGCCCAGACCTTTTTGAAAGGCTGTCGCCCCCATCGCCGCGGCCGACATCATATGCGCCCGCGCTTCAAGGTCGCTGCCATCAGCATAAGCGCGGGGCAAAAAAGTTTTTACAAGCCGCATGCCTTCCAGTGCTATGCCCTGCGACATCGGGTGGTAATGGGGCGAACAAAACGCTTCTACGCAATGCGCAAACGCATCCAAGCCGGTGCCCGCTGTGATGAATTGTGGCATCCCAACGGTAAGTTCGGGATCACAAATCACGACGCTTGGTAAAAACTTTGGGTGAAATATGATTTTCTTTTCTTCGGTTATGGAATTGGTAATCACCGAGGCGCGGCCCACTTCTGATCCTGTTCCGGCCGTGGTTGGCACAGCCACAATTGGCGCAATTGCATCGGCATCTGCGCGTGTCCACCAATCTCCGATATCTTCGAAATCCCACAAAGGGCGTGTTTGACCAGCCAGAAACGCCACCAGCTTTCCTAGATCAAGTCCGGAGCCTCCTCCAAAAGCCACAACTCCATCATGTCCGCCTTCCTTAAAAGCGGCAACGCCTGCGGCGGCATTTTTCTCATTCGGGTTTGGATCCACATCGGCAAAAAGAGCCCGGCCAAGGCCAGCTGCCTCAAGCAGGTCTAAAGTATGGGTTGTGATCTCCATCGGGGCCAAGCCGCGATCCGTGATCAAAAGTGGTTTTTTTATTCCGGCAGCTGCGCAGGCGTCGGCAATTTCAGAAATGCGGCCCGCACCAAAGCGAATGGCGGTTGGATAAGACCAGTTTGCAACGATGCTCATGATTCTAGACCTTCTTGAAGTGATATGATTTAGGACGCGTTAAATTGTGAAATCCGATAACGGATAAGCCTCCACCACGGCCAGTATCTTTGCAACCGGTCCAGCACAAGGCAGGGTCAAGATAATCGGCGCGGTTTAAAAAAACGGTTCCCGTTTCGATTTGATCGGCGATGGTTTCGGCGCGAGCTCTGTTTTGGGTCCATAAAGAGGCCGTTAATCCAAAATTGCTATCATTCATAAGCGCTATCGCCTCTGCATCGTTTTTAACGGGCATGATCCCGACCACAGGGCCAAAACTTTCTTCGCGCATGATGCGCATATCATGGCTGACATTGGTAAGAATTTGAGGCATCAGATAGGCCCCATTATCCTCAGGGAAAGCTTCGGGTTTGATATGGGCCGTCGCTCCTGCCGCGATGGCCTCTTTGGTTTGGGCGCGGACCAGATCGGCAAAGCGGGTTTGAGCCATCGGACCGAGCGTTGTTTCTGGATCAAGCGGGTTTCCCAGCTTATAGCCATTTACGGTGGCAACGGCTTTTTCAACAAAGCTCTCAAACAAAGCTTCCTGCACATAAATACGTTCAATGCCGCAGCAGCATTGGCCGGAATTGAACATCGCACCATCGATCAGCGTGTCTACGGCGGCGTCAAGGTGAGCGTCTTCCATCACATAGCCGGGATCCTTTCCGCCAAGCTCTAAGCCAAGACCGGTAAATGTGCCGCTGGCGGCGCTTTCCATCGCTTTGCCACCTGCAACCGAGCCGGTGAAGTTGACAAATCCAAAGGCGCGCTCTGAAATTAACGCTGATGTTGTCTCATGATCTAAAAAAAGGTTTTGAAATACATCTTTTGGCACGCCTGCACCGTGAAAGGCTTGCGCAAGACGTTCGCCCACCAAAGGTGTTTGCGAAGCGTGCTTTAAGATCACCGTATTTCCGGCAATAAGCGCCGGTGCAATGGTGTTGATTGCGGTCATGTAGGGGTAATTCCACGGCGCAACCACCAGAACCACGCCATGCGGCACCCGCTTGATAACGCGGCGAAACGCATCACTGTCTTCGATTTCTATATCCGCCAATGCGTTTTGGGCAATCTGCGCCATATAGGATGCGCGCTCGTCAAACCCGCCAAACTCACCGCCATAGCGGATAGGGCGCCCCATTTGCCACGCCAGTTCTGGAACGATCTCGTCATTCATCGCGCCAATTGCCGCCACACCTGCTTTGACCAGTGAAATCCGCTCGTTTAAAGAACGTTTTGCCCATTCCCCTTGCGCAACTTTTGCGGCACGAGCGGCAGTTTTCGCATCGGCATAGGCAAGCGTTTGACGCGTTGCATAAATCGATCCGTCAATCGGCGAAATACATTGAATGGTCATTTTCTTAAGCCCTTTCAAAACCGCGCGCGATTTCCCAATCGGTTACAACGCGGTCAAATTCTTCTTGTTCCCATTCGGCGGCGCGGGTGTAGTGATCGACAACTGCATCTCCCAAACACTCCCGCAGGAATGTTGAATTGCGTAATGTTTCGGTTGCGGCGCGCAGGGTTTGTGGAATATCCGCCGCCTCTGTCGCTGCATAGACATCACCGGTTGTGGCCGGGGGCAGGGGTAATTCATCCTCGATCCCCTTCAGACCAGCGGCCAACATCACAGCTTGCGCCAGATAAGGGTTTAAATCTGAGCCACCGATCCGACATTCAACGCGGATGCCTTTTGTGCCTTCGC
>Ga0181556_1002287_pt1 | contig 17755 bp, 13 predicted proteins | sample 011ome_14_FD_148651 | JGI IMG/M metagenome (GOLD analysis project Ga0181556, IMG submission 148651) | Coastal salt marsh microbial communities from the Groves Creek Marsh, Skidaway Island, Georgia - 011505AT metaG (spades assembly) | ecosystem: Environmental > Aquatic > Marine > Intertidal zone... | reverse complement strand
GGAGAGGCAAAAGTATCTGGTTTATGTTCTCTTATAGCGTTCATTGATGGGGTCCGAGACGGTTTTTGTGTATTTGTGTCCAAAATGGATGTTTTTGCGTTAGGCATTGCCGACCTTTCAGAAAATGTTCAATTTGCAGATCTTAATATATGCTATTAATATCCAATCTGGATATTACATTATTCAAAATGGACAATATTGCTAGGTTTTTGCTGATCAGAACGCTGCATCGTTCAACCATTGACCGGTGGCGTGTCGAATCTGGCACCAACCACGCCGCAAGGCGCACCGGGAAAGAATACCAAACGGGAGGAGACCCAATTATGAAACTAGGTACATTCTTTGCTGCAAGCGTAGCGACAGCTGCATTGACAGTTGCAGGTGTAGCATCTGCAGAAACATATAAAATCGGCATCACACAGAACAATGTCGGTGTGGACAGCTATCAGACAACATACGAAAAAGCGTTTATCGAAGCCGCTGCGGCAAACCCAAATGTCGAAACAGTTGTTTTGGACGCAGGTGGTGACGTTGCACGCCAGATCGCCCAAATGGAAGACCTGATCCAGCAAGAAGTTGACGCGATCATCATTTGGCCAACAAACGGCGAAGCTGTAATCCCCGCAGTTCGTAAAGCTAAAAACGCAGGCATCCCTGTTGTTGCGACAAACTCAAACATCGCAGAAGCGGGTTTTGATTTCATCGCGTCATTCTCGGGCCCAGACAACATTACACAGGGTTCGCGTTCAGCAGAAATCATGTGTGACAAATTCAAAGCAATGGGCATCGAAAACAGCGCCAAAGTTGTTCACATCACTGGTCAGCCTGGTTACACAACTGCAATCGAACGCGCCAAAGGCTTTAACGATCGTTTGCCAGAAGTTTGCCCAAATGTTGAACAAATCGACGAGCAACCAGGTGACTGGAACCGTGAAAAATCACAAAAAGTCATGGAAGCGTTCTTGGTTAAGTACGACAACATCAATGGCGTATATTCCGGCGACGACAACATGGGTGTTGGCGCATTGAACGCAGCCAAAGCAGCTGGCCGTGAAGGCATTATTTTCGTAGGCGCGACAAACTTTGCCGTAGGTTACGAAGCAATGGAGCGCGGCGAATATTGGGGTTCGATCTATCAATCCCCTGTTGATGATGCGAAAGCTGCATTGAAAACAGCAATCGACGTTTTGGATGGAAAAGACGTGCCATTCCTGAACTACTTTGACACACCAAAGATCACTCAGGACAACATGAGCAACTTTACAAAACCAGTATTCTAAGATTGGATACGCGTCCGGGCGCAGTTTAGGCTGCGCCCGATTTCTGTAGTTATCAATCACAAGCTAGGAATATCATATGGCACGTTTGCTGGGACGGTCATGTATTGTCACGGGCGCCGCCCAAGGCATCGGACGCGCAATTGGCGAGGCGCTCTTGGATCAAGGTGCGGATGTCTGTTTTGCAGATATCAATGCCGAAAAAGTTGAAACCGTCGCACAAGAGAATATAAACCGCGCCGCCGCCGGAGGCGGAAAGGTTACGCATTCGGTTGTCGATGTCACAGACCGTGAATCTGTACGCGCGATGATCAAACATACAGTTGCCAAGTTTGGCAAGTTAGATGTAAAATTTAACAATGCTGGCGTAAATAAACCGATGAATTTTCTTGATGTGACCGAAGAGAATTGGCGATTCATAATGGACGTCAATGGTCTTGGCTGCCTGATTGGCATGCAAGAGGCGGCACAGCAGTTCATACGCCAAGGAACATTTGGAAAAATCATTAATACCGCGTCAATCGCTAGCCGTCAGGGGTTTGATAATGTTGCACCCTATTGCGCATCGAAATGGGGCGTTATTGCGCTGACGCAATCTGGCGCGCGTGATTTAGCAAAGCATGATATCACTGTCACGGGGTTTGCCCCCGGTGTGGTTGCCACAGAAATGTGGGAACAGGTTGACAAAGACTTGATGGAAATTGGCGCGTCTGACCGACCTGGGCAGGCCATGGAGGAATTTTCATCAGAAATTCTAAAGGGTCGCGTCGCAACACCATCCGACATTACTGGAACAACCACATTTTTGGCGTCGAAAGACAGCGATTACATGACGGGCCAAATTGTTATGATAGATGGTGGAATGACACTTGTATAATTCTCTGGCCAAAGGGAGGGCACCATGGCTGGTCTGACCAAAAAAGACTTGGGGCAATTGTTTGCCCGACAGGGCATATTGATCGCATTCGTGGTTTTTATGATTGGATTTTCCATCGCGAACACACGGTTTATTGATCCAGATAACATCATGGGTGTGATCCGATCATCGGCAATTTTAGGGGTCATGGCGCTTGGCGTGACCTTTGTTGTGATTAGCGGAAATTTGGATCTGTCTGTTGGATCGATGATGTCGTTTTCAACAATCGTCGTGCTAGATTTGCATGACAAGATTGGGGTCAGCATGGCCATTCCCACGATGTTTGTGATGACCATGGCGCTTGGTGCGTTTATCGGGTTTCTGGTCGCCTATCTAAAACTGAATTCATTGATCGTTACGCTTGGCATGTTGTCGGCAATTCATGGGCTAACCCTGACGTATTCAGGTGGCAAAAACATGGATATCGCGGACAAAGAGGGCACGTGGTTCAAGGTATTCGGTCAGGGCGATGTTATGGGGCTGCCTGTGCCGATCATAATATTCGTTGTTCTGGCCGCAGCACTTGGATTGTTGCTGGCCAAGACACCATTTGGTCGCAGCGTATATGCGGTGGGTGGCAACGGCGTTGCCGCGACGTTTTCTGGGCTGCATCGTCCGCGCGTTGTGTTCATATGTTATATCATTTCGTCGTTTTGTGTGGCGACGGCCGGTTTGTTGCAGGCCAGCCGCAGTTTGGGGTCGCAAAACACCGTGGGCCAAGGGCTAGAGCTGGAAGTGCTGGCCGCCGTGATTTTGGGCGGTGCGTCCCTGCTAGGCGGATCGGGCACGGTATTCAAAACGGTGATTGGTGTTTTAATCCTTGGATTTATCCAAAACGGCCTGCTGCTGGTTGGTTTGCAGTTCTATGTTCAATACGTGGTGACATGGGTCATCATTATTCTGGCAGTCTGGCTTGATATCGCGGCAAAGCGTGGCAAGCTTTGGTCCCCCATCGCGTAAGGAGAAATCTGATGAAATCTGGAACTCTTTCAACTTTGTTAAGCCGCGGTGCAATCTGGGGATTTATTGTCCTTGAACTGATCTTTTTTACTGTGGCGGGTGAATTTTTTTCACTGAGTGAAAAGGCATTCATGGATGTAGACAACATGCTGTTGTTGTTCAAACAATCCGCGCCGATTGGGATTATTGCCATGGGCATGACAATTATCATGGTCAACGGCAATATCGATCTAAGCGTTGGGGCCATCTATGCTTTGTGTGCCATTGTTTTGCTGGATAGTATGACGTGGCCAATGTTCGCAGGGCTGGGCGATATGGTAATCCCTGTCTCTTGGGTCTTGGCATTGATTGTCGGTGCGGCCCTAGGGGCGCTAAACGGGTTTATCGTTTGGAAAACTGGGGTGGATGCCTTTATCGTTACATTGGGGTCAATGTTGGGTTATCGCGGTCTGGTGTTCATGTACAATGGCGAACAACCCACAAGCCACCTGAACTGGACGCTGGTCGATTTTGCAGAAGCACAGTTTTTGGGCCTGCACACGGCAACATGGTTTTTACTGGTCGTTACCTTGATCATTTGGTTTATCATGAACAAAACGGTTCACGGTCGTAATGCCTATGCGATTGGTGACAATAAAACCGCAGCCGTGAATGCAGGTATCCGTGTGGGCCCGCATATGATGATCAATTTTATGATCATCGGATTTTTGGCGGCCTTGTCTGCGGTGGTGTTTTATTCAGAATCCGGATCTGTGAACCCAAATGATGGCGAATTGTATGAACTATGGGTTATCACGGCCGTTGTTTTGGGCGGAACCAAGCTAACCGGTGGCGCAGGATCAATCATTTCGACCTTTGGCGGTGTGCTGGCCATCCAGTTGTTGCGCAAAGGATTGTCGCATATCGGTGCCGACACAGAAACCGTGAACCTTGTGATTGGTTTGATTTTGATTGCGGTTCTATTCCTTGATCGTCAGTTGAATATCAAAGGCAAAGAGGAGTTGAAGGTATGAGCCAGCAACAACCCGTTTTACGTCTTGAAAATATCGTCAAAACTTTTCCCGGTGTTCGCGCATTGGATGGGGTGTCCTTTGATGTCCAGCCGGGCGAAGTGCATGCCTTGATGGGTGAAAATGGCGCCGGAAAATCGACCTTGATGAAGGTGCTTGGCGGCATTTACCAACCCGATGAAGGGCAAATCATTGTCAATGAACAGCCCGTGAATATGACAACACCCCTTGAGGCCAAAGATCACGGGATTTTGTTTATTCACCAAGAGCTTAGCCTTGCGACTGAGCTCAGTGTTGCAGAAAATATTTTCTTAGGTGAATTGCCCCGAAAATCCTTTGGTCGGGTCGATTGGACCAAACTATATGCACAGACAGATGAAATTCTATCTATGCTTAAGGTTGGGTTTAATGCGCGCACGCGTGTGGGTGAATTATCGATTGCCAATCAACAGATGGTCGAAATTGCCCGTGCTTTGACGCATGATGCCCGCGCTGTTATTTTTGATGAACCAACGGCATCATTGACCGACGCAGAAAAGGTCGTTTTGTTTGATGTAATCAAGGATCTGACCGATAATGGTGTTGGCATTGTCTATATTTCTCACCGCATGGAAGAAATCTTTCATATGACAGATCGCATCAGCGTTTTGCGTGATGGTCAGTATCGTGGGACAGTTGAAACTGCCAAAACGAACGAAGAGGATGTCACCCAGCTGATGATCGGTCGCAAACTGGACCTATCACGCGAAGCGCTGGCGCATGAATTTGGCGAAACCGCACTAGAGGTGCGCGGCCTGTCATGTGGCAATCTGTATCAAGACGTGTCGTTTCACGTCAGACGCGGCGAGGTTTTGGGATTTTACGGTCTGGTCGGGGCAGGGCGCACAGAAATTGCGGAAACGCTGTTCGGGTTGCGCGATCAAAGCGCAGGCGAGATTTTGTTAAATGGCGCACCCGTCACGATCAATTCCCCTGCAGATGCGATTGCCAAGGGGATTTCATTGGTCCCAGAGGACCGCAAAGGCCAAGGTTTGGTTTTGGGTATGAATTGTCGTGACAATATAACGCTGCCCCAGATTGACAAATTAACCTCGGGGCCGTTTGTGGATCAGGGTGCGGAAATTAAGATATTCGATAAGTACAAAGACAGCTTGGACATTCGAACCCCGGGTTGGCGACAAACTGTTGGTAATTTGTCAGGTGGCAATCAGCAGAAAATTGTCATCGGGAAATGGTTGTCCATGCATCCAGATGTATTGATCGTGGATGAACCCACGCGTGGGATCGATGTTGGCAGCAAATCCGAAATCCACAAACTTATCCGCGAATTGGCAGCACAAGGCTATGCTGTCATTGTGATCAGTTCCGAAATGCCCGAAGTTCTGCGTGTCTCTGATCGGATCGTCGCAATGTATAGCGGTCGCATTATGCGCACCTTTGGTTCGGACGAGGTAACCGAGGATAACCTGATCCAAGCCATTTCAGGATTAGAAGGCGCCCAGGTGGCATCATGACCCGCATTGGGTTTGCTGGCTTAGGTCGGATGGGCCGTCTGATGGCGGCCAATCTGATCGCGGCCGGTTTTGATGTCGTTGTGTGGAACAGAACACAACAAGTCGCACAAGATTTTGCACTGCAATACAGTGTCGAATATGTCAGTGATCCCATTGATCTGGCCAATGCGTGCGATTGTATTGTCACGATGCTTGCTGATGATGTGTCGTCGCAACAGGTGCATTATGGCGATACGGGATTATTTGCGGGTGCGCGGGCCAAGACCTTTGTCGAAATGGGCACGATGAGTCGCGACCATATTTTGGCACTCGCGCAGGGCTGTCGTGCAGATATGCAGGTGATCGATGCGCCGGTTTCCGGTGCAACACAGGCCGCCGCCGCAGGAACATTGATGGTCATGCTGGGGGCGTCGCAGCAAAATGGCCAGGCAATCGCCCCGATCCTAGATGCAATGGCATCCAAGGTTTTGTATTTGGGGAAAATCGGCAATGGGGCCGTGATGAAATTGGCGGTAAATTCCCTGATCCATGGCATCAATCAAACGTTTTCCGAAGCAATGAACATGGCTGGGGCCGCCGGCATTGCGCCCGATTTGGCCTATGATGTTGTTCAAGCCAGTGCAGCTTGTGCACCAATGCTGACCTATCGTCGCCCTTTGTATCTAAACGAGGCGGAAAATGATGTGACCTTTACGGTATCACTGGCGCGCAAAGATATGCAGGTTATGACAGACTTGGCGCGCAATCTGGGGGTCGCAACGCCCCAAGCGGACATTACGTTGGACCAGCTGAAATTGGCTGAAACCGCAGGCTATGGCGCGCGGGATATGGCGGCTATGTTGGCATTTGCAAAGGAGAATTCGAAATGAAGGCTGTTTTATTTGTGGGCGGATGGCAGGGCCACGCGCCGACGGCATTCGCGGATTGGTACAAGGAATTGCTTGAACAAAACGGCTTTGACGTGGATGTCTATGAAACGCTTGCACCATTAGAGAATCCCGAAGACCTGTCAGATGTTGATTTAATCACGCCAATCTGGTCATCGGCGCGATCTGGTCACAAAGAGGAATTTGGTAATATGACCAAATTGCAAGAGGACGGATTGTTAAAGCTGATCGCTGCAGGATGCGGTATTGCAGGCTGGCACGGACATATGGGGGACGCATTTCGCGACCGTCCAACCTATCACTTTCTGATTGGTGGTCAATTTGTGGCCCATCCCCCCGGTTGGCCCGATAATTTACAACCGACCGAAGATTACATTGATTATGATGTCACAATCTGCAAGCCCGATGATCCGATCGTGCATGGGATCAAAAGTTTCCGTATAAAATCCGAGCAATATTATATGCTGGTGGATCCTTCAAATGATGTTCTGGCAACCACAACATTTTCGGGTGATCACCTATGGTGGATCGAAGGGACTGTGATCCCTGTCGTGTGGAAACGCCGTTGGGATCAGGGCCGCGTGTTTTATTGTTCGATCGGTCACGAATTGAATGATCTAAAACAGCCCCAAGTCACCGAAATCATTCGCCGCGGTGCATTGTGGGCCTCACGCGGGATCAACGATTAACCGTTGGATAAATCAGCAGGGCAGGCAGTTGATGCCACCCTGCTGTCATTACATCAGCTGCGCATTTTGGCGCCGGTTGGATCATAAAGCGGCCCATCAAGCACCACCGCATCATAAAGCGCGCCTAGAATTTCGACCTGCACCTGCGTTCGTGCTTGGGCATATTCCGCTGCAACATATCCCATCGCCATGGATTTACCCACGCGGTGGGCATACCCGCCAGACGACACATAACCGATGGCGCGGCCGTTGTGCAAAATGGCTTCGTCGTTTGAAACGTCAATGCCGTCCACGTCAATTGTCAGGGTTACCAATTTTTGCGAAACGCCGGCGGCTTTGGCATCAAGCGTTGCTTGTTTGCCGACGAATTCCTTGTTCCAGTTAATGAAAACATCCATACCGGATTCAACGGCATTGAAATCGGGTCGGTATTCCAACGTCCATGCGCCCCATGCCTTTTCCAAGCGCATCGACATCAGCGCGCGCGCGCCATACCAGCGGTACCCCAAACCAGCGCCAGCCTCTTCTATGCTGGTGGCAAGGCGCAGCAGGTATTGCGGTTTGCAATAGATTTCATAGCCTAATTCACCCGAAAAACTGATCCGGTTCAAAATCACCGGAACACCCGCGACAAAGGTTTGGCGCAGATCGCGGAATTTGAACGCATCGGCCGACACATCATCGCGGGTCAATCGCGCCAGCAGATCGCGCGATTTTGGGCCCGACAGGGCAATCCCGTGCCAATCATCACTGACATTGCGATAGCTGACGTCAGCGGGCAGGTTTTGTTCAAACCAACGGCGATGTGCCTCTTGCATGGCGCCTGAGCCGAACAGCATGAAATGATCATCCGACAAACAGGCCACCGTTAAATCGCCATATAGTTTGCCCTTGGGCGTCAGCATCGGGGTCAGGGTCAGGCGGCCAGGTTTTGGCACATAGCCTGCCAAGATGTGATCCAAATGCGCCCTTGCGCCGGCGCCGCGGAATTCATGTTTGGCAAAGTTCGCGATTTCAATACCGCCCACCGCCGTTTGCACGGCTGCCACCTCGCGGGCGACATAATCGTGGCTGCGATTGCGTTCAAAGGTTGGGATTTCATGCGCGTCTGTGGCGTCATCGGCGAACCACAGCGCATGTTCCAGCCCGAACCCTTGGCCCATCAACGCGCCCTGTGACACCAACCGATCATAAAGCGCGGTTGTTTTTTGCATCCGTCCCTTGGGCAGTGTTTCATTGGGAAAGGTCATGACAAAGCGGCGTTCATAGTTTTCCGATGATTTGATCGTGCCCCAATCGGGCGTGGCAAATTCGCCAAAACGCGCGACATCCATGGCCCACACATCGATCGAGGGTTCGCCATCCATCATCCATTCGGCCATGGTTAGGCCCACGCCACCGCCTTGGCAGAACCCTGCCATGACACCCACCGCGACCCAATAATTTTTCATTCCCGGCACTGGTCCGATCATGGGGTTGCCGTCAGGACCAAAGGTAAAGGGACCATTGATCATATCCTTGATCCCTGCCTGTCCAATGGCAGGAATGCGGTCAAACGACATTTCCAGACGGTCGGCGATGCGATCCAAATCGGGTTGCAGCAATTCATGGCCAAAATCCCACGGCGTGCCGTCCACTTTCCACGGGGTGGATTTGGGTTCATAGGTGCCCAACAACATCCCCTGACGTTCTTGGCGGAAATATATGTTTGCCTCGTAGTCGATGCCTGCGGGCAGGCGGCCCGCTTCGCCCATGGTGTCCATACGCTCGGCGATCATGGGGATTTTTTCGGTGATCAGATAATGATGTTCCATGGGTTGGACGGGCAGGTGGATGCCGGACATATGGCCCACCTCGCGGGCCCATAATCCGCCACAGTTGACCACCATTTCGGCGTTAATCGCGCCCTTGGGCGTGGTCAAATCCCATGATCCGTCTGGGCGTTGCGACATGGCGGTGACTCCACAGTGGGTAAAATACTGCGCCCCATGCACCCGCGCCGATTTGGCAAAGGCATATGTCGCACCGGAGGGATCCAAATCACCGTCCTGATCATCCCAAAGCGCGGCATAGTAATGTTTGGGGTCGATCAGGGGGTGGCGTTCCGCCAATTCCTGTGGGGAAATGAATTCTTGGTGCAGCCCCATATAGCGCGCCTTGGATCGTTCGCGTTTTAGGTAATCATACCATTCCTTGGTCGATGCAGCATAAAACCCGCCCGTGATGTGCAGGCCCACGGAATGGCCTGATGTTTCTTCGATTTCTTTGTACAAATCGATGGTATAGCTTTGTAGGCGCGAAATATTCGGATCAGAACTGATCGTATGAATTTGCCCTGCGGCGTGCCACGAACTGCCCGATGTTAATTCATCGCGTTCCAGCAAAACAACGTCTTTCCACCCGAATTTGGCCAAGTGAAATAAAATCGAACACCCCACGACACCCCCGCCGATGACCACCACGCGGGCATGACTGGGCAAGGATTTTTCTGGACTTGATGTATCTTGTTGAATTTCGGGCATGAACACTCCTTGTCTCTTTGTTGGGATTGTGTCGCGTTTTGGGATGTTTGGTCAATAGCAGAGATTGGCCAGTTGATCGTTGGTGTGTGATCAATGGGGGCGCGTGCAGCGATGGTAATTGTGCCTGCCAAAATTTTGCAACACTAAGCACCACAGGGCGCACATTGTTTGCCGTGGGGCGCGTTGTGATCGTGAAAACGCGCGTGTTTTGCAAACTGTTAAATTCACAATGGTGCGACTATCCCGAAAGATGTGGTGGCTTTGCATTAAAGTGCTATTTTCCGCCCTTCTGTGTAGTTGCGTAAACAATCAGATTTTGGTAACCCGTAATCTATGGCCGCTACGGCACCTTGATGAGACATAAAGGCAGCGAATTTTTGCAAGAAAACAAGAAAGCTCAGGACTGGGCAAGATTATTAGCGGCGTATCGCAATCCGAGCGTATACCGCAGTAGCTGGGAAATCGCAGTAACACTGGTGCTGTACGTTGGATTATGGATCGCTGCTTGGGCCGTTTTGGATTATTCAAAACTGCTGGCTGTTCTGATATCATGCGTGAACGCGTTGATTTTATTGCGATTATTTTGCATTCAACATGATTGCGGTCACGGGACGTTGTTCAAAAACAAACCTGTAAATGACTGGATTGGTCGTGTGTTGGGGGTCCTGACATTGACACCCTATGACGTTTGGAAACGGTCCCATGCTGTTCACCATGGCGCGTCAGGGAATTTGTGTAAACGCGGCATTGGGGACATCGATACCCTAACGCTGGCAGAATATCAGGCGCTGTCACTGGGATGTAAGATTCAGTATCGTCTTTATCGACACCCAATCACGCTGTTTGTGATCGGGCCTGCATATTTATTTTTCGTCAAGAATCGCCTGCCCTTTGGTTTAATGTCGAACATGCGTTTTTGGGTCAGTGCGATGGTTACAAACATCGCTTTGGCGGCCTGTATCGCAGTGATCGTCTATTTTGGGGGACTGGCCCCAATTTTGTTCATTTTCATTCCGACCACGTTGTTGGCCGCGATGATCGGGGTTTGGTTGTTTTATGTACAGCACCAATTTGAACACACCTATTGGGAAACGGACCCAAATTGGAACCTGCATGAGGCTGCGCTGGACGGCAGTTCGCATTATGTCTTGCCGCGCATTTTGCAGTGGGCTACGGCAAATATAGGCATTCATCACGTCCATCATTTGTCCAGCCGCATTCCGTTTTATCGCCTGTCAGAGGTGCTGCGGGATCATCCAAGTTTGGCGGATATGAATATCTTGACGGTTTCGACAAGCCTGAAGAAAGCAAATTTGCATTTATGGGATGAAACCAACAAACGTTTGGTGTCGTTTTCCAAAGTGTCGAGCAAGCCGTAATTCGTCGGCGGTCACATCGACACAGATCCCAAAATGGAATGGGCGGGCATAATCAGATCGGACCCTCATGTTCGATCTGATCCCCGATTTCACGCATTTTGTGTTCTAATGCGCGCGTCATATCCCGCACAATGTGATCATAGTGGGGGTCGTTGTATAGATTGAACAGTTCCATCGGATCTGCTTGGCAATCAAACAATTCCCATTCGCGATCCTCGCCACCTTCGTTGGTGCCGGGCAGGTCAAAGCCTTGGTTATACCAATAAATCAGTTTGTAGCGTTGGTTGCGGATCCCATAATGGGCATAGGCGTTGTGATCGGCATCTTTGTGCATCCAATACCGATGATAGGCAATCTGGGGCCAATCTTTGGGCGTGCGCCCTTCGAACAGGGATCGCAGGCTATCGCCTTGCATATAGGATGGCACGACCGCGCCTGCATAGTCCAGAAATGTTGGTGCAAAATCAACGTTGCAGCAAATATCATCGCAGACTTGGCCTGCTGGAATTTTGGCCGGATAGCGCACCAAGAACGGCATCTGAAATGACTCTTCGTAGATAAAGCGTTTGTCGAACCAACCGTGTTCGCCCAGGAAAAACCCCTGATCAGATGTATAGATCACCATCGTGTTTTCCGACAGGTTGTGATCGTCTAGAAAATTCAAAATCTCGCCCACACTGTCATCAATTGATGCAATGGTGGCTAAATACCGTTTTATATATCTTTGGTACTTAAAGTTATGAAATTCCTCTGGCGTTTTGAATGTAAATATTTCGCCTGTGTGTTTGTCGATTAACCGAATTTTGGACACATCACTGGGGTTTGGAATCTTGCGCCGCTTGCTCGTGGGTGTGGCGCGTTCACCGATTTCGCTGCCCCCCTCTGGCTGGACCAAGCCCAAGTCATCATATGTCATATCGTCCTTGATCCGCATTTTGGCGGCGGCGGCAGCTTTGGCGCGATTTTTATAATCGTCATTAAATGTATCAGGTATAGAAACATCATCGGTAAACATATCGCGATATTTCGGATTTGGTTCCCATTCGCGATGCGGGGCTTTGTGATGGCACATCAAAAAAAACGGCTGGTCGGGATTGCGTGATTTCAACCAATTCAGGGACTTTTCGGTGATGATGTCTGTCGCATAGCCTTTAACTTCGACTTTGTGTCCCATTTCGATAAAATGGGGATCGAAATAATCGCCTTGACCGGGCAAAACAGACCAATAATCAAACCCTGTTGGTGCGTGATCGGGGCCTTCGCCCAGGTGCCATTTGCCGACGATGGCGGTTTGATAGCCCGCATTTTGCAAATGCTTTGCCACATTGGGCAGGCGATTGTTGATTGGGGTTGCCAGCGTGGTGACGCAATTTACATGATTGTAGGTGCCGGTCAAAATCGCCGCGCGGCTGGGTGTACAGATCGAATTTGTCACATAGCAATGGTTCAAACGCAGCCCTTGGGTTGCGATGCGGTCGATATTGGGCGTTTGATTGATCCCTGCACCATAGGCCCCAATCGCCTTAGCGGCATGATCATCGGCCATAATGAAAATAATATTTGGGGATTGCGTCATGTTTTGTCCAATATCATTCTAGGGTTTATATGGATCATTTTGTTGCACCGTCTTGGCAAATTCAACGTATTGCAGTCTGTGCCATGATACATTTGATCTAAACACTCAGACCGCACACACGTCCATCATAAATCGCGGCTGCCGCCAAGCGTGGTCCAGCGGCATCACCAATTGGCCGAACATCAACCCCATTGGATCGCAGCGTGTCCAGCAGCAGCGTGTCGCAGCGGTTTGCTGTCGATATAATCAGGCTGTCTGCGGTGATGTTCATATCTTGGCCCGTCAGTAATGAAACACAACGCGCCCCTTGATCCGACCAATGGGTGATGGCCGTTTCTGTAACAAAGCGGACGCCAAGCTGGGCCAAGCTTTGACGTACAGAAAAATCAGTTGCACTGCGTTGTAAATCACGCGCGATCATTGCATCGGGGGTTACGATTGTAACCTCATGTCCCTCAAGGGCCAGAGACCACGCAGTGCCAATGCCTTTCCAATGGCCCCCTTCGTCCAGCAACACGGTCCGCTTGCCCAATCGGGCCGACCGGTTCATGACATCTTCGGGCGACCAAACGCTGGGTAAATCAATGCCTGGCAGACGCGCCATATCTGGCAGGGCCTTTTGAAATCCGGTGTCATTTGGCAACGACCCTGTCGCCAAAATGACAACATCGGCCCCAATTGCCACGATATCATCGGCATCCAAATATGTATTATATCGAACCACAACGCCGAGCTTGTCCAATTGCCGTGCGTACCAAGCAATTAAATCGGTAATCTGCGCACGGCGGGGTTGCAGGCCCGCCAATCTGAACTGGCCACCTAACTGGGGGGCAGCTTCGTATAATGTGACGTGATGTCCGCGATGGGCTGCAACGCGCGCGGCCTCTAGTCCTGCAGGGCCGCCGCCGACGATCAGAACTGTTTTTGGGGATTGGGTTGGGCTGAAACGATCACCGCCCCATTCGTATTCATGCCCGACCGAAGGGTTGATCAGGCACGAAATATAATAATCTCGGCCACGTCGGCCCCAACATTGTTGGTTACATGATAGACATCCGCGGATATCCTCAGCTTGACCGGCGGCAGCCTTGGCCACTAAGTAGGGGTCAGCGATCTGACCGCGCACGATGGAGACCATATCCGCCTGTCCAGCGCCCAGCACGGTGTTTGCATTCTCGGGCGTTCGGATATTTGCCTCGGCCGTGACACGTGCGCGCAGACCCGCCTGCATTAATCGTTCGGCCAAATCCGCACCCAGATTTTCGGCATATTGGAAACTGGGAATGATTTTCTGGAAATCGATATAACTGCCCGCGCCCACAGTGACATAATCCATCAACCTTTGGTCATCGTGCAGGCGAATAATATCGACCATTTCATCACGGCTTGGCAAAACATTCGCGTTCGGGTCATCCGACACAGACAGTCCGATAATGAAATCATCCCCACAGGCAGACCGGATACGGCGCATAATTTCGCGTGAAAACCGTGTGCGATTTTCCAGGCTTCCGCCCCATTCATCTGTGCGTTGGTTTGAAAATGGCGCCCAAAATTGGTCCAACAGGCAATGATACGCGGCCCAGACCTCGACCCCGTCAAAGCCCGCCTTTTGGCACCGCACCGCAGCAGCGACAAATGACTGAATGGTTTCTTCGATTTCGTCTGCGGACATGGCCCGACTGCCGTCATTGTCGTGATAGCTGGGGCCACCCGATGGCGACCAATTGGCGTGCCAGCTGTTATCCCAATCCCCATGGGCGCCGACATGGTACAGCTGTTGGATCATAACGGCACCTTGGTCCTGACAGGCGCGCGTGATTTCGGCAAAATGGGGGATGACGTCATCGCTGGAATGTCGGAAATTACCACGCGTTAACACGGCCGCGGCATGAACGGGCATGGGTTCGACCACGATCATCGCTGCCCCACCACGGGCGCGTTCCAAATAATACCCTAGGTGGCGTTGCCCCGGCAGACCGTCTTGGGCCATGTTGGTGGTATGTGCGCCAAAAACAACCCGATTTCGCAGCGTTTTATGGCGCAGCTGTAGCGGGGAAAACAGATGATCAAAACTCACTTGCGGCCCTCTAACTGTGTTAACCCGTCCAATATGGCACCGCGCATTCCGCTGTTTTCCATCATGATCCGTAATTGCTGATTGTACCCCCCGGGGGTATTCAATGCTGTGATCAGCGCATCCGCGCGATTGTTGGTCAAGCTTGACGAAACAAGCTGTCGAATAAACGCTTGGGCCGTATCGGGATCGGACACGCGTGTGCCAAGCCATTTGGCGGCATCATCAACCAAACACGCCACTGGCGATAACACCGCCTGAGCGCACAGATAGGCCGATAATTCATCATCTGTTTGAACCGCATGAACCGTATTCGCGGATGTCACGACATTTCCCACCAAGCCAATATCGCCTTGGGCGATAACAGGGGATTCACCGGCGGCGATGCCGGGAAAGGGCACCATAATTGCCGCCGCGCGCGCCGGTGCAACATGTGGCGCAAGTTCGCTCAAAGTTGCCCCTGCCATCATGGAAATTACCAATTGGTCCGATCTAAACCGCAGCACAGATAGGATTTCTGGGGCGTCTTGGGCCATTAGGCCCAGCAAAATCACATCACTTTGATCCAGAACGGTTTGGTTGTTGGCCACGCAAACACTGTTGAATTCTTGCGCCAATGTTTGCGCATTCTGCGCGTTACGATCTGACACTGTAATCTGGTCATGTGCCGTTGCGATACCACGGACCACAGCCGTGGCAATTGTGCCTGTGCCTAGGACGCCAATCCGCATTATCTGGCCCCCCATGTGTCCGATAAACGGTATCCTTGCGGCCAAGGATCGGATGGATCCAACATATGCTGGTGGGTGCCAGTGATCCAGCCCCTGCCGGAAATTTCCGGGACAATCGCCGCACGGTCCCCAACCGTTGTTTGCCCAAGGATGGTCCCCGAAAAGGTTGATCCAATCACCGACTGTGCGGTCAAACGATCCCCGATTTTCATAATGCCACGGGCATGCAACAGTGCCATGCGCGCGGATAATGCTGTTCCTGTGGGTGAACGATCAACTTTGCCGGGTTGGATCGCCACGGCCGCGCCAGTGGTCAAACCCTGTGGGCCTGTGCCCAATGGCCCGGCAAACAGACAAAACGAAATATGACGCCAGTCTGGATTTTCGGGATGTGAAAACCCCAACTGATCATTGGCGGCATTGGTGATACGGACCCCTAATTTTGCAATATCATGTGCCTCATCCGCGGTCAGAGCAAGGCCAAGTGCCGCGGCATCAACAACCACGAAACTATCACCACCATAGGCGGTATCGACGGTCAATGTACCGATGCCTTCGACTTCTAAGCTTTGGTCCAGATCAGCGGCAAAGGATGGGACATTTTGCACATGAATACGCTCTGCTTTGCCGTTTTTACACTCAGCACGCACATGGACCAATCCCCCCGGGGCCTCTAGGACCATATGGGTTTCAGGTTCTTGCATCGGGACCAAACCGGCATCCAGCAAAACGGTTGCCACACAAATGGAATTTGATCCTGACATGGGCGGGGTGTCTTCGGGCTCCATTATGATCCACGCGGCATCAGCACTGGGGTGTATTGGGGGGACCAACAGGTTTACATGTCGAAATACCCCGCCGCGGGGTTCGTTCAACATGAAATTCCGCAATGTCTGATCGCGTGCGATCCAGCGGCTTTGGTCCCAGATTGTGTCCCCTGGGGGTGGCAGGACCCCACCGACAATGACATCGCCAACCTCGCCTTCGGCATGGGCGGAAATGACATGGATGGTTTTGGTTGAACGCATGTTACATATCCTTGACCAACCGCAGCGCATCATAGATTGCCGCGTGGGTATTGCGCGCGCTGACGGCGTCGCCAATGCGGTACAGGGCAAAGGCCCCGTCGGGATTGCGGATCACATTTTGTGGATCGCCGTTAATCAAGGCGTCATAATCCACGGCACCCCCATTTGAGGACAGCGGTTTTAGATCGAAATACAGATCATCCAGCGGCAGGGTGCCATAATTCACCACCACCTGATCATATGTTTTTTCAGTTTTTACGTCGCTGTAATCTGTGCCGATCATGGCTTTCAGCCTGTTGCCATCGCGTTGCACGTCCAACAATCTGCGCGCAACTGTAAAGGTCACATCTTGGTCTTGCAGTGCGCGCATATAGGGCACAAGGTTCATCGCCATTATATCGGGGGCAAAGGTCCGATCGGGTGTCATAACCTCAACCGTTGCGCCCGCGTTGGCGGCAACTTCGGCGGCCATAACGGCAGGGTGATCGCCGCTTTCATCATAGATCAATACGTTTTGCCCGGGCTTTACATCACCGGCAATTATGTCCCATGCGGTCACGACCAAATCCTGATCTTGCCCGGTTTCGAACAGTGCAGTATTGGGCAGCCCCCCTGTGGCAACAATGACAACATCTGGGTTCACGGTGGTGATATCTGCGGCCTCGGCCCAAGTGTTAAACCGGAATTCAACATCGCGCGCGGCGCATTGTGACATGCGCCAATCGATGATTGACATCATTTCGCGGCGACGGGGATTTTGCGCGGTCAGGCGTATCTGTCCACCGGGATCGGGCTGCGCCTCAAACACGATGACATTATGGCCGCGTTCGGCCGCGACGCGCGCCGCCTCAAGCCCTGCGGGGCCGGCGCCGATGATAACAACCTTTTTGCGGGTGGGGGCCGGTTCGATGGTGTGCGGCATCGTCAATTCGCGACCTGTCGCGGCGTTGTGAATGCACAGGGCTTCGCCAGCTTGGTAAATTCGGTCCAGACAATAGGTGGCCCCAACACAGGGGCGGATGTCATCTTCGCGCCCTTCGATAATTTTTTTGACCACATGTGGATCGGCCATGTGGGCGCGGGTCATACCCACCATGTCCAACAGTCCAGATGCGACGGCATGCCGGGCCGTTGCCACGTCAGGGATCTTGGCGGCATGGAACGTGGGCATTCCGGTGGCCTGTTTGACCCG
>Ga0181556_1002286_pt1 | contig 17758 bp, 16 predicted proteins | sample 011ome_14_FD_148651 | JGI IMG/M metagenome (GOLD analysis project Ga0181556, IMG submission 148651) | Coastal salt marsh microbial communities from the Groves Creek Marsh, Skidaway Island, Georgia - 011505AT metaG (spades assembly) | ecosystem: Environmental > Aquatic > Marine > Intertidal zone... | reverse complement strand
GACCTTGATAATGGACAGTAAATCGATTCAGCTTCACGAAATCATGATCACCCGCGGCACCTTTTTTTGTTATGCCGGGCCACTGTCTGAAACGGTGTTAACCAGCATTTCTTCCGGGGTTAAATGTCAGTTGGCGGATACCGGAAATACGGTCTCTGTGATCAATAAGGTCTTTGGTATTTTTGTTGAGCAGGCACAAAACATTATTCGCTATTCCTGTGAGCGCATCGACGGCGGCGGTGTGGGGTCGGTCTCTATCAGCAGTACCGATAGCGGCTTTAAGATTGAGGCGATTAATGAAATCAGCCAGGCTGACAGGCTCAGGGTTGGTGAGGCGCTGGAAAAGCTCCAGGCGATGGATGGGACCCAGCTCAAGCAGGCTTACAAAGAGCGCATAAAGTCAGCGCCGCCAGAAGGCAGTCTCGGAGCCGGTTTAGGGTTTATTGAAGTAGCGCGAAGAAGTTCAAGGTTTGATTTTTCTTTCGAAGAGCACGACGGCACAACGCTTTTCCTCTACCGTGGCTGGGTTGATCTTCCCGCCGGATAGTGCCAGATCTCAAGTCATTCCAGAGTTCGAGAGTTCTTAATATGCCCGTCTATCAGCTCCAGCGCCTCACTAAACGATTCTCTTAATTGATCAATTTCCTTTTTGTCCAGGCTGTCCAGCCGTGCAATCAGATGCGAACGGTCGGCTTTAATCCGTATCACGGAATCTTCAGCGCTTGCATCAAGCACTTTAAATGCGCGCACCGGGTTGGCGATCCCTTTCAGATGCAGTGTTGGTACCTCAGTGCAGTGAATGGTGTCTTTGACCAAGCTGTAGGTTTCAAAAGAGATATATATTGAGTCTGGCTCGGCAGCCGACTCCAGTCTTGAGGCCATATTGACCCCCGCGCCAATCGCGGTGTAGTCAAGGCGATTGTCAGAGCCGAAATTACCCACGGTACAATAGCTGGTATGAATGCCGATGCGCGTGCGAAAGGGCTCTTGAAAACCGTATTCTTGCCATTTGTCTGATAGCTCATAGAGCCGTTCCTGCATGGCTATTGCCATCGACACGCAGCGGCTGGCGTCTTCTTTGGGGCCGCGGGTTTCGGGGTCGCCAAAAAAAATCATAATTGCATCGCCGATATATTTATCGATGGTGGCGCCGAACTGCAGGGCAATGGCCGACATTTCATTGAGGTAGTAATTGAGGGCCGCGGTCAAATCCTCTGACTCAACGTTGTCAGTGATCGATGTAAACCCGACAAGGTCGGAAAAGAAAACGGTGAGTTTTTTGCGCGAACTCTGCAAGCTGACTTCTTGGCTGCCACTGAATATGGTTTCGTAGACTTGCGGGGAAAGGTACTTGGCCAGCTGTGTCGACAAGCTTACCAGTTGACGATTTTTTTCCGCCGCTTCGCGGGCCAGCTCCGTCTGTCTCTGGGCGCTGCTATCGTTGAGTTTTACCAGGTGTTTGGTGGTTCTGAGCAGTCGCTCATAGGCGGAAATCAAGCTCAAATGACTGGGATCGGCGGCAAGGGCTGGAGAATGCTCCAGAGCGGCTTTAATCCCGGAAATGATTTTATCTTCATTGTCAAAAATGCTGTTTTGGCCAGCCAATGCAGTTCTCCCCCGTCGCTACTTATTCTTATTGGATAGTTGAATAACAGCATGTTTTCTTGACAAAATCTATCCATTTATGGATATTTGAACTCCGCCTTTGCGCGCTGTCCCTTCGCCAGTTGCTAAATCAAGGTTTTCCACCCGAGAGTTCTGAATGACCACAAAGAGTCAAATTTTAATTCTTACGATACTGGGCAACCTGGGTATAGCAGCAATCTGTCTGGTGCTGACCTTTACCCAGCTTAGCAATCAGGAAAAGGTCCATCTCGATGATTCTGGTCATACCTACAAGCAGGCCTGGACTGCCGCCCTGAACCAGGCTTTCGAAAAAACTATTGGTGAATGGCACCCCACGGTTGGAGAGCGCAGTAAGAGAAGTATCTGGAGCGAGCGCATTGATGCCAGACTGGTTTCCCAAGACGCAGCTGAGCGAACGGTTGATAACCCGCTTGTTGAGGCTATGAGCAGCGGCAGCCCTGCGGAGTTAGAGGCGGTAATGCAGGCTCTATTTGCTGAGGATCTCGATTCGTCACTGATCAGTTTTGCTCTGTATATCTCTCCTGAAAATCTTATTCTGCAATGTGTGGCCGCAAGGGATATGGCTCGAGTGGAAATGGCTCAAGATGGTAGTGTTCCGAACAAGATTTTTTCTCAGGGCATGCTCTCAGAAGTCAATAGCATTAATCCATGCTCCGGTAAATCAACCGACCAGTTTAGCCATTTACTTGATATTCCGGCTGTGCGCGGTGATTCCGCATCTGAACTGCAGGCCTCAGTCAGCCGCGACCTTTGGATTGAGGCAGGCTCCGAGGCAGCCAGCGGTTTTTCTGTGTTTAATATTATGGCGGTTAGTTTGATCAGGAGCGGGAGCAGTATTGGCACGATTATTCTCGGCGGCGATCTGCATAAACCGGTTGAGTTTTTTGAGTTGGAATTTGGCGTCAAAGTGGCGATTAACTTCAACGATCAAATAATCACTCATGACAGGCTTTCAGAGCTCAATTCCTATTTGGAGGCGACTGATGCTGCGTCGACTAATCGTGAGGTTCGTCTTGCGCTGGAGAGAAATCGGGACGCATTGCAGACCAATGGCGTGTTTGGCTATATGGATAAAGTGCTGTCCGCGTCGGTGTTTGGTTTTCCGATCAGTGAATTTAAAAAAGACCAACAGCCATTTTTTATTGTGCTGCGAGATCAAACAGAATTTTTGCAAAATCAGCGAGAAACAATTTTTTTCAGCCTGCTTGTCGGTTTGGTGTTTTTTCTTATCTTATTGGCCACCACTCTGGTACTGACCACCTCCGCATTTGGCGGTGTGGGACAGGCCATCAATGTGATGCGCGCGCTGGCCCAGGGCGATCGCTCGGTGTCCATGCCGCAGCGTAGACAACTGTTCAAATCCGAGGATGATGAGATTGATCGGCTCGACCAGGCCCTGGAAGCGTACAAGGCCCATCTTGATGAGTTGGATGAGATCAAGCTCTATCAGCAGTATCAAAACCGTGAGCGCGACACCATCATTATGGACAAAATGCGCCAACTGGCGGCTGGTCTGGAGGGCGAGGCTCGGCAGCTGATTTTGTCTGATATCGCTAAAATGGAGCAGATGGCAGCCCGCATCACGCCCGACAGCGCCGACGATCGCTCTGTTGAATTGATGACAGTGGCTTTTTCGCGAATGTCCAATGAGGTGACCGCATTGCTTGAGGCCAGAACTCGCGAGATGAAGAAGGCCTACGAGCAAGCCGCGCAGATAAACCGTGAAATGCGCAGCTCGATTAACTATGCCTCAATATTGCAGCGGGCGATGCTCAGGGCCGAAAGCTTTCCCGATGATTTTAAAATCCATCTTACCTGGCAGCCGCGGGATGTAGTCGGGGGTGATATCTATGTGGTGCGTACCACCGAGAACAAGACAGTGATCGCCGTGATTGACTGTACCGGTCATGGGGTTCCCGGCGCCTTTACGTCGCTGATTGCGCGGGCAGCCTTTGATCGCGCCTTTGAAGATCCGAGCATTGTCAGTGCCGGCGACTATCTGACGGAATCCAATCGACTGATAAAAAATATGCTGTTTCAGAATGAATCCGAGCAGGCTGAATCCGACGCCGGTTTTGATGGCACCGTCTGTATTCTCGATCGGGTCAGTGGCACCCTCGAGTTTGCAGGCGCCAATGCGTCACTATTTGTTGTCGACAGCGGTCAGGTCACCGAGCTCAAGGGCGATAAAAAGTCGGTTGGCGCTCGCCGAACCCCGGGTGGCTATCAATTTACCACTCAGTTGGTGACTGCGCCGAAGGGGATGTTTGTGATGCTCACCGACGGTGTTACCGATGTAATGAGCCCTGATCAAAGCCCCATTGCCTTTGGCCGCAAGCGGCTGGTGCGGTTGATGGAGTCGATCGACACTTCCGATCCGAAAGTGATTGTCAGTGAAATTATGCAGGCAGTTGATCAGTATAAAGGCAGTGGCGAACTGCGTGATGATCTGACCTTGCTGGCATTTTATATTGATCAGTTACAGCAATTTGATCGGGCTGCGTTGCCAAACGATAGTGTCGCTAACGGTTCTCTCTAAAGGCAAAGCTGATAATCGCTGTTCCCGGGATGCAGTCTTCAGGTCTGAATGTAGGACTGCTAAAACAGCTATCAGGGCAGTTCAAACAGCGATACACTCCGCCCATGAACCAACCAACGTCCACTTCTGATTCTCTAATGTCTTCCGCCTTTGATCTGGCGGCGCAGCTTGGCGAGGCCCTTGAGCAGTGCGGCGCCATGGTGACCACCGCCGAGTCCTGTACCGGTGGCGGCGTTGCCCATGCGATAACCGCTGTTGCAGGCAGTTCACGCTGGTTTTCCTGTGGCTTTGTAACCTACGCCAACAGTGCCAAGCACAGTTTGTTGGGGGTAGATAAGCAACTGCTTGAACGCTGGGGAGCGGTTTCGGAAGCGGTGGTCAGGCAGATGGCTGAGGGCGCGGCGCGCGTGGCGGCTGCCGATTACGCCGTGGCGATCAGCGGCATTGCCGGCCCCGATGGGGGCAGTGACGACAAGCCGGTGGGTACGGTCTGGTTTGCATGGTTCGGGCCGAATGGAGTCATTACTAAGAAATATCAGCTTTCTGGTGATCGTGCAGCGGTTCGTGAGCAGGCCATCAAAATTTCTCTGCAACAACTGTTGCATCAGGTTACTGGATGTAATACTGTATAACCATACAGTTGATGATGGATCCAATTCCGCGCAACTACTCCAAAACTATATTTATCTTGAGGTCACAATTATGGATGCCAATAAGTCAAAAGCATTAGAAGCCGCTCTGGGTCAGATTGAACGCCAGTTTGGCAAAGGAACAGTAATGCGAATGGGCGACGGCACCCGCCAGGCAGTCCCCGCTATTTCTACAGGCTCCTTGGGCCTTGATATTGCGCTCGGTATTGGCGGCCTGCCCAAGGGACGCATCGTTGAAATCTATGGCCCCGAATCATCGGGTAAAACGACCCTGACCCTGCAGGTTGTTGCCGAGGCACAAAAAGCCGGTGGCACCTGTGCGTTTATCGATGCGGAGCACGCGCTGGATCCAGAATACGCGGCGAAGCTTGGCGTCAATGTTGACGATCTGATTGTCTCGCAACCAGATACCGGCGAGCAGGCGCTCGAAGTTACCGATATGCTGGTTCGCTCTGGTGCCTGTGATGTCCTGATTGTTGACTCGGTGGCTGCCTTGACGCCGCGCGCTGAAATTGAGGGCGAGATGGGTGATCACCATGTAGGGCTGCAAGCCCGACTGATGTCGCAGGCGCTGCGTAAGCTGACTGGTAATATCAAGAATGCCAACTGTCTGGTGATCTTTATCAACCAGATTCGTATGAAAATTGGCGTGATGTTTGGTAACCCCGAAACCACTACCGGTGGTAATGCACTCAAATTTTACGCCTCTGTGCGACTGGATATCCGCCGCATCGGCGCGGTGAAAGATGGCGATGAAATCATCGGCAACGAAACCCGCGTCAAAGTGGTTAAAAACAAAGTGGCGCCACCCTTCAAGCAGACTGAATTCCAGATCCTCTACGGCCGTGGTATCAATCGCAATGGAGAGTTGGTGGATCTTGGCGTCAAACACGGACTGATCGACAAGTCCGGTGCCTGGTATGCCTACAAGGGCAACAAGATCGGACAGGGCAAGGCTAATGTGGGTGTCTATTTGACTGAAAACCCGCAGATCGCCAATGAAATTGAAGCATTTATTCGGGAGAAAGAAATGGGTACTAAGGCACCGGTTGCTGAATCATCAGTTGATGACGTCGCGGAGGAGTAAGCTGAGCCCACGCGGTGGGAAGAATAAATTGCCTGTAATAAATCAAAAAGCGCCATTAGGCGCTTTTTGTATAATGAGTTCAGAGAGGACACAAATCGGCAAACTGATATGTTAGAAGCTCCTGCAGATACCACGCCCGCAAAGATCCGTAATACGGCCATGGACCTGTTGACCGGTCGCGAGTATTCGCGAGCGGAGCTCGCGGAAAAGCTCAATAAGCGCTTTGATCAGCACGCTGCTATTAATGATGTGCTCGAGCGCCTAGCCGAGGAGGGCCTGCAATCCGATACGCGCTTTGCCGAAGCGTTTGTGCGTTCCAGGCTATATAGAGGTCATGGCTTGATGCGTATCCGCCAGGATATCCGCCAAAAAGGTATTGCCGAAGAACTGATTACGCGAACTCTTGACGAAGCCGATGTGGATTGGAAACATCTTGCCCGCGAGGTGGCACAGCGCAAATTCGGTCAGCGCAAAGCTGCTGACCAGCGTGAAAAAGCCAAGCGCATGCGATTTCTGCAATACCGCGGCTTTAACTATGATCAGATCAAATTCGCCTTAGCTGAAGATGTTATGGAAGACGACCACTACGATTAGTGTGCGACTGATTGCTACAGGTACCCGCTAAACCATTCCGAAAGACGGTTTTCGACCCAGCTGTGTGCAGAGACATTTTTAATGAAGCCGCAGTGCCCACCAAATTGTTGAGTGTCGAAGCTTAGCTGCTGCGGGCGATTGATTTTCTTCAAATCTTCAACCGGGATAATCGGGTCATCCTCTGATGAGATCAAACAAGCAGGAATCTCTAGCGCCGCAAGACGGTCGCCGGTCAGTGAGTAAGACCTGAAATAGCTCTCTTCATCATCAAACGGCGTGTGGTTGCTGATAAAAAACTGGTTCATATCCGCCAGTGTTCGAGCAGTGTCTAGAAACGTACCGTAGCCGTGCTCGGGAAAGTGAATTAGTTTCTTGCGCAGCGATCGGGACCAGCGGTGAAAGAAATAACGATGGTAAACAAACCACGTATCATCCAGCGCCTGCATGGCATTAGTGGGATCTACTGGCGGGCAAATTGCTGCCGCCGCGGTTAGCGCGAGTGCCTGGCCGTGATCGCAGGCAATCCGTAGTGTAAAGTTGCCGCCAAGAGAGAATCCGGCTAGAAAGCGTTTGTCGTGGTGGTGGAGATCAAAAAAACACTCCAGGGCGCCGGCGACTTCATCGGTCATGGTTGAGTTAAATAGCTCGCGATTGAGGTGATGGCTGTCACCATGGTCGCGCAAGTTGAGCCTTAATACATCAAACCCCTGCTTCAGAAGGTAGTTGGCCGTAGTCACTTGATAAGCAGATTCGCTTGACCCCTCCCAGCCGTGGAGTAGCACAATGACACTTTTGTTGGGGGTTTGGCTGCGATCATATTTACCCAGTAATCGCGTTCCATCTCGTGCCTCTAGGATTAAAGTCTCACTGTTTAAACGCTTTGCCAGTCGGTTGGCGCGAATCTTTCGTGGACCAACACTATTTAGAACGCTTTGGATATGCGAGTTTTTTAAGAAAAAAGGTGGGATAAAGCGATTATTTTGAGCCATATTTATATTTGAGTAGATTTGTTTTATCAATCCGGGGACTTTAGTGCCTTAGCAGACAATCCGTCAATCGATTCGGGCTTTATTCCCCAGTCAATTAGACAGCCTAGCCGGTAAGGGTTTTTGTTTGGCAGGTTCTCATCATCTTACCAGGGAGGTCTAGATGAATATCGCAAAGTACCTATTGTCTGTTGCAGCTGTTGCGTTTTTTAGTGCCACCAGTCTCTCAGCAGAAATGTCCAGCAGCGACCAAAATGCCGTTCAACCCCAGTCTCTAGCTGACCAGGCCAAAGGGATCGAGGACAGCATTGACGTCAGCGATTGGAAAATTCGTAATGGTTGTGTAATGTTACGCCGGATCAAGCGGATAAGATTCGTCGACGACCAAACTGCATTGTTGTCGATGCGCGGTAAAAAACAGATTGTTTTACGTTTGCAACGCAACTGTCCGGGAATCAAGAATACGGGTTTTATGCATCGAACCGTTGGCAGCAGACTGTGTTCTGGTTTTGATCGTTTTACAGTAATGGGCACCGGATACAGTTGTCGGGTTGAGAGTCTCGAGCCCTATATCGAGATAGAAGAGCTTCCGCGAGATCAAAACCTGGATTAGTAAATTAGTCGGTAAATGTACCCTGATTCAGGACTGTTTACCTGGAGACAAGGGATGCAAGCCAACACATTTTATCGGTCATGCCTGGGCAGCATAAGCTCGATGGCAACGCTATTGCTATCAGCTTTTGTTGTCTCAGTTGCTGCTACATCAGAGATAACCAAAACAGAGCCAGCCAAATCAGAGAGAAATCGAGCCGTTATTGAATGGCGGGGCAGTTGGCAACAGGGCGGCCTGCTACTTGGTAAGGTTTCACCGGGGCAAACCGTCCGTTATCTGGATGACAATATTAAGACCACCGCCGACGGGCAGTTCCTAATTGGTTTAGATCGCGACGCGCCAGCCGTTTCGCGCTTCACCGTTATTGATAGGGATGGAACATCCACAAGCGTGGAATACAAAATCACCCAACGCAGCTATAACATCCAGCGTGTCGAAGGGGTGCCACAGCGCACTGTAGAACCTCCGCCAGAACAGTTGCAACGCATCCGCTCGGATTCGGCCGTGGTGCGAGAGGCCAGACGTTCAGTCACAGCCAAGACGGACTTCCTCTCCGGGTTTATCAAGCCACTCGAAGGCCCAATAACCGGCGTCTACGGCAGTCAGAGAGTCTATAACGGTGTGCCGAAAAGCCCTCACTATGGACTCGACTACGCCGCACCAACAGGCACGATTGTCAATGCGCCGGCCTCCGGATTGGTGCGTCTGGCGCACCCTGATCTGTTCTATTCCGGTGGCACCCTAATTATCGATCATGGCCATGGATTGACCTCGAGCTTTTTACATCTCAGTGACATACTCGTCAGCGAGGGATCGGTTGTGCAGCGCGGTGATGCGATTGCTAAAGTCGGCGCCACTGGGCGTGCCACGGGTCCGCATCTTGACTGGCGCATGAACTGGCGTAACGTGCGCATAGATCCAGCATTGGTTTTACAGGCTTTTCCCTCTGATAGCCGTTAATCTTTTCTGTTTATAGGTTCTCAGCGCATTCTGTAACCGTCGCCACCAATGTATCTTGTCTGATCTGACCGTATTATTGCTATCCGGCAATGGCGGTGAGTCATGATTTTGCGTACACTATTGCGGTTTTTAAATGGACAAATATTGTGGATAAAAAGCTTCTTAGTATATTGGTTTGCCCAGTCAGTAAAGCGCCGCTGGAATATGACAAAGCCAATCAAGAACTGGTCTGTCGTGCCAGTGGTCTCGCTTACCCTATTCGGGAAGGGATACCAGTCATGCTCGAGTCTGAGGCACGCCAGCTGCATGCCGATGAAAAACTCCGCGACTCGGGAAAATAATTAATCAGAGCTTGCTCGGAGACCACTGATGGTTGACACAACACCGACGCTGTTTACGCGTATTATTAATCGGGAGATTCCAGCAGAGATTCTCTATGAGGATGATCAGTGCATCGTTATCAACGATATTGCTCCTCAGGCGCCGGTGCATATGCTGGTTATCCCTCGTCAGCCTATCCCGCGATTGGCCGATGCAAGCCAGGCTGATCGCAGTGTTCTTGGGCACCTGATGTGGGTGGCAGGCGAAGTTGCCAGACAGGCAGGTGTCGATGAAGCGTTCCGCCTCGTGGTAAACAATGGCGCAGGTGCGGGACAGACGGTCTTTCATCTGCACCTGCATGTGCTCGCCGACCCAAGCGACAAGACAATATTTTCTGAATCTACTATGTAAGCTCCGTGGCTTTTGGCCTCAGCAATAACTGGAACCCAATAATGATGAAAAGCGCCGACATTCGTGACGCATTTTTAAACTACTTTGCCAGCAAGCAGCACAATATTGTGCCGAGCAGCAGTCTGGTGCCCGGCAATGACCCTACGTTACTGTTCACCAATGCCGGAATGGTACAGTTTAAGGATGTCTTTCTCGGAGCCGAAAAGCGTGACTATAACCGAGCGGTGTCATCGCAACGCTGCGTGCGTGCCGGTGGCAAGCATAATGACCTGGAAAATGTTGGGTACACCGCGAGACATCACACCTTTTTTGAAATGCTTGGCAACTTCAGTTTTGGTGACTATTTCAAGCGTGAAGCGATTGGTTTTGCGTGGGAGTTTCTCACCGAAGTCCTCAAGTTGCCGAAAGAGCGACTCTGGGTAACGGTGCATATCAGTGATGACGAAGCGGCTGATATCTGGATCAACGAAATCGGTGTGGATCCCAATCGTCTGTCGCGCCTCGATGAAGACAATTTTTGGCAGATGGGCGACACCGGTCCCTGCGGGCCCAGCACCGAAATTTTTTGGGATCATGGGGAAGACATTGCCGGTGGTCCTCCAGGCAGCCCGGATGACGACCTGGATCGCTATATTGAAATCTGGAATCTGGTGTTTATGCAGTTTGAACGCGACGCCAGCGGCAAGATGACGCCATTGCCCAAGCCATCGATCGATACCGGAATGGGACTTGAACGCGTTGCTGCAGTGATGCAAGGCGTGCACAACAACTACGATATTGATCTGTTTCAGCACCTGATCAAAGACGCGGCCAAAATAATTGGTGTCACGGATTTGAGTGAAAACTCCCTGAAGGTTGTTGCCGACCATATCCGCTCATGCGCCTTCTTGGTTGTGGACGGTGTCACGCCTTCCAACGAGGGGCGTGGCTATGTGCTCAGGCGCATTATTCGTCGTGCATTGCGGCATGGGTACAACCTTGGTGCCAAGGGAAGCTTTTTTCACAAGCTGGTCGAATCATTGGCGAACGTGATGGGCGAAGCCTATCCAGAGCTGATTAGTATGCAGCAGCAAATTACCGACACGATTAGAAAGGAAGAAGAGCAATTTGCTCGCACCCTCGACAATGGCATGGGCGTGCTTGAAACGGCATTGCAAACGCTGTCCGGTGATCAGTTGCCCGGAGAACTTATTTTTCAGCTCTATGATACCTATGGCTTCCCGACCGATCTGACTAACGATATCGCCCGCGAGCGCGGATACCGTATGGATATGCAGGGATATGAGCAGTGCATGGAGGCGCAGCGCAAGCGCGCTCGCTCGGCGAGCCAATTCGGGTTGGATTACAGTGACACAATTCGGGTCGAAGGCAGCACCGAATTTGTCGGCTACGAACGGCTTGATGAGAGCAGCCAAATAGTCGCGCTGTACAGTGGTGGCGAAGAAGTCTCTGTCGCAGGCGTTGATGCAGAGGTCGCCATCATTTTAAAGCGCACACCATTTTATGCTGAGTCCGGTGGGCAGGTTGGTGACTGTGGTTATCTTGAGACCGGTTCTGCCAAAATAGAAATTAGCGACTGTCGCAAGGCGGGTGACCATCATCTGCATATCGGCAAAGTCCTGTCTGGAGAAATAAATGCGCGCGATTCGGTCACCGCTAAGGTCGATGCCTCTGTCCGCAGTGCAACCGCACGCAATCACTCGGCGACACATTTGTTACATGCGGCCTTGCAGCGGGTTTTGGGTGAACATGTCAATCAAAAAGGCTCGCTAGTGGATAGTCAGCGCCTGCGCTTTGACTTTTCCCACGGTGAAGCGGTCAGCGCTGAACAAATTCGCCAGATCGAACATATCGTCAATCATCAGCTATTGCGCAACACCCAAGTTCACACCGATGTGATGAGCATGGATGAGGCCATTGAAAAAGGCGCCATGGCACTGTTTGGCGAAAAATATGGCAGTGAAGTGCGTGTACTCAGCATGGGTGGTGATTTCTCTGTCGAACTCTGTGGCGGCACCCATGTCGCGCGCACAGGTGATATTGGTCTGCTGCGAATCAGTGGTGAGTCGAGTGTCTCAGCCGGGGTAAGGCGCATTGAAGCGGTAACCGGTGACGCTGCAATCGCCCTCTGCGATGAGCTCCAGGATACCGTTAACACTGTTGCCAATCTGGTGCGTGCATCGGGCCACGGCGTCGCCGAAAAAGTAGCCGGACTGGTTGATGATAACCGTCGCCTGCAGAAAGAAATTGACGCGTTAAAAAGCAAACTGGCCAATGCCTCGGGCACTGATCTGATGTCGGGGTTGCGAGAGATTGGTGGTATTCGTGTGCTCTCCACCGTGGTGGAAGGTGCCGATGCAAAAAGTCTTCGAGGCGTTGCCGATCAGGTTCGCTCGAAACTTGAGCAGGGTGTGTTTATGCTCGCTGCGGTAGATGGCGACAAAGCCGCCTTGGTTGCAGGTGTGACGCAGAATCTAACCGACCGGTTTAAAGCCGGCGATTTGCTCCAGTTTGTTACCGCCCAGGTCGGCGGCAAAGGTGGTGGCCGCGCTGATATGGCGCAGGGCGCAGCGGGCAGCACAGAAAATCTGGCCGCAGCTCTCGAGTCCGTCTATGACTGGGTAGTGGATGCATCTTAAGTCACCAATACCGCTTTAGCGGTTAACATTTAAGCGCGATTGCTGTTTAATCTGCGCCCCCGTATATCTGACTAAATAGAGAAAGAATGAGTTTAATTGTTCAAAAATATGGCGGAACTTCAGTCGGCAGTGTTAGCCGGATAAAAGCCGTTGCTGAAAAAGTCGCTGCCAAGCATAGGGCTGGCGATAAAATCGTCGTCGCCGTCTCTGCCATGAGCGGTGAAACCAACCGTCTGATCGAATTGGCAAAAGAGATCCATGAGCAGCCCAATCTGCGCGAAATGGATGTGCTGGTCTCCACTGGAGAGCAGGTCACTATTGCGCTTCTCTGTATGGCCCTCGAAGCCGAAGGTGTCTCCGCGCGATCTTACACTGGCGGGCAGGTGCGCATCCTGACCGACAATGCCCATGGTAAAGCCCGAATCAAGGAAATCGATGGTCACCGGATTCACGGTGATCTCGATGCGGGTCGCGTTGTCGTGGTTGCCGGATTCCAGGGCATTGATGATGAGGGTAATATCACGACGCTCGGGCGGGGCGGATCGGACACCACCGCCGTTGCGCTGGCTGCGGCACTTAAAGCGGATGAGTGCCAGATCTACACCGATGTCGATGGGGTGTATACCACCGATCCTCGAGTGGTTGCTGAAGCCCGTAGGCTTGATAAGATTACCTTCGAAGAAATGCTCGAAATGGCCAGCCAGGGCTCAAAGATACTGCAGATCCGCTCGGTCGAATTTGCAGGTAAATACAATGTACCACTGCGTGTTATGTCCAGCTTCGAAGATGGCCCAGGCACGTTGATTTCACTTGAGGATAACGACCAGATGGAAGAACCAGTAGTGTCAGGCATCGCTTTTAACCGTGATGAAGCCAAACTCACCATACGCGGCATTCCGGATCAGCCCGGTGTTGCTTACAAGGTCTTGGGCGCTATCAGTGAAGCTAATATTGAAATTGATGTGATCGTACAAAATGTCGCCAAAGATAACTCAGCGACCATAACGTTTACAGTGCACCGAAATGACCTGAAACAGGCGTCAGAACTGCTCGAACAGATTGCATCAGATCTCGGCGCCCTCGAAGTGACTTCCGATAACCGTATTGTCAAAATATCCATTGTCGGTGTAGGAATGCGATCTCACGCTGGGGTTGCGGCAAAAATGTTTGAGGCCCTCGCGGCAGAAGGCATTAATATTCAGCTAATTACGACTTCAGAGATCAAAATAACGGTTGTAATAGAGGAGCGGTACCTGGAACTGGCCGTTCGGTCGCTTCATTCCGCGTTTGGCTTAGAACAATAGGGCAACCGAGAGTCTGATCTTGGACTTATCACGTAAAAACTGATAACTTTCATCGCTGCTTGGGGGAGTTGAAAACAATCAGGCAGCGATCAAAAGGGGGATTGGCCGTGACCACTAACTATATAACAGTGAGTATGGCGGATTAAGGAATTATAGCTCACCAATGAATGGTGAAAAGCAGTGTAGGAGCTTGATATGTTAATACTTACTCGACGAGTCGGCGAGACTTTGGTTATTGGCGACGACGTCACCGTAACAGTACTGGGAGTTAGAGGTAATCAGGTGCGCTTAGGTGTAAATGCACCGAAAGAAGTAGCTGTCCACCGGGAAGAGATCTACCAGAGAATCCAAATGGAAAAAGGCGGCTCTGAATCGCCTGCCAGCGAAGATTCTGCCGATAACAGTCTTTGATTTCTGACTCAATGTGCTATTATGCCGCCGCTGTTTTAAGGGCGGCATAGTTGTTTTGAAAGCAGCACTTGTCCTGGGCCTAACTTGAGATGAAAAATACACATCACAATTAGAGTAATGGGACAAAAGTTTTGGAGAAATGGCCGAGTGGCTGGCAAAACACGACGTGTTTTAGACGCCGCAGGCGGTCCGAAGGACCGAGCAACACGGGTGTTGCGAGTCAACGCGCGACCCGGGCGCGACTTGAGATGGTGAATAGGTATCACAAGTAGAGTAACGGGATAAAAGTTTTGGAGAAATGGCCGAGTGGCTGAAGGCGCGCCCCTGCTAAGGGCGTATACGTTAATAGCGTATCGAGGGTTCGAATCCCTCTTTCTCCGCCAAGTATTAGAGCCCCAGTAACTGTTCTGTTGCTGGGGCTTTTTTGTGGCCGCTTTGTAGCAAAACTTTGTAGCAAAATTATCTTCTAATTTCCCTAATTCCGCTAATTGAGCCGTCACCTGTGATGGGTCAGGCAGGGGGCTATTCCATAGGGGGCGGGGGAGCCTGCTGAGTCTTGTGATTGTTACAGTATCCGCCCACATACAAAATAAGCCCATTTCAAAAAAGCTGCTTATTAGCCAGCATCTAGCAACTCTTGAATAACTTCGCCTGTTCTATATAGTGAAAGCATTAATAAATAAACACGAGTTAACGCTCTATGAGACTTGCACTACTGATTATCGCCTTTCTAACGCTGAATGTTTCTGCTGAAACTTATTACATTGATAACTTAGTAATAGAGACGAGTTCTGACACTTTTAGCTCCAGCTGTGTTTCTGGTAGCAAGCATTCAATATTGGTCACTGGGTCGATCGGCCCAGACAGTACATTTGCAGTGGGCAAACTTATAGATCAGCGTGAACCATGTACTGATGCTAGTGGTGAAGTTATCTCTCCTATAGAGGTGACGCTTGAGTCAAGTGGCGGGTATCTGGAAGATGGTTACAAACTAGGAAAGGTATTCAGAGATCGTGGCGTAACAACTATTATCCAAGACGACAAAATGTGTGCTTCGTCATGCGCTGTTGCTTTCTTGGGAGGGAAAAGACGCTATGTCGCTGATAAAGGCTCAATTCTGTTTCACGCTCCTTATCTAAAACAAATGCAGCTTGAAGGCAAAAAAAGTATCGCTTTCTACTCATAATTCCACCTCTCTAGACGCTATTTAGTGCGACTAAAAGGTGTCTAGCAAACTAGTGGCGATTCATACTTTACTGGCTTTTCAGAGTGCTGTGGCATCTGAGTTGTTGTGTTAATTACTAAGGGCAGAGCGCCTGGTAGCCATATTGTTGTCTGCTGCTTTACTGACTACTCAGAATGCTATGGCCATAGAGTTTGACGAGACTGTGGCGCAAGCTTAACAGGGGGGGATCTATAAACTTTGGAAGAAAATCACCATCGTCATATGTTCGTTAGCGCTCGATTTAAAGATATGACTATAGTCTTAGTCATTTGCAAAAATGACATGAGCATCCCAAACCTTCTATGTTCCAATCTTTGTCGTTGGCAGCGAGGACTTGGTATAAAACCTGCGCGGAGAGTTTTGGTACACCAAGTTTTAATTTGATATTACCGATGTGCCCCTCAACTGTTCTGTGACTGCACTGCAGAACTCTAGCGGCTTCCTTGGCTGACATACCTTCAAATAGTAGCGCGACGGTTTTAGCTTCAAGCCCAGTTAGCATAACTAAGGATTGTTTGAAATGGTCACACATAAAAGTCCTTTATCCAAATGAGGTATGTAGTTTTTTGAAGTGGTTCTAACTTCAGAACATTAAATATTACCGCTATACTATTGTGATCTATCCGATTGTGAATAGATAGCGTCAATTATTTTGAGCTGGATTATGAATATATTTACGTAGTTAATAAATGTAGAAATTTTCGTAGTAATGTTTCTACGTATTATTTCGTATACAGCCTTTTTTTGTTATGCCCTAAGGTGTGTGCCGTAAAACTTTTAACTAAATTACAGGCATAATTATGAAAAAGACGATACTAGCCATAGCGCTGGCTGTTACTTCCGGCGTAGCAGCTCCTGCATTAGCTGCTGACTTAAATTTTGATGAAGCAAGCGTTCCAGGTGAAGTTAGAGTTTGTGAACTGGATGCAGAAACGGGAGTGGAAGAGTGCCAGACAAGAGCTTATTTGTCCCAACTTGAAGCTTTGAACGCTATGAGGGCCACGACCGACGCTGTAACCGCGAAGGTTGCCGCAGATGAAGAAGTAACCGCTGCAGTTTTTGAAAATTCCGAAGCTAAAGCTGCTTTACAGCTTTTGTTGCTTGACATCGACGCGACCGACTCAGACATTGAGCAGGCAGAAGCGCTAGTAGACACAACTGCCTCTGCTCTAGCAGCTAAATCTGCAGCTGCGGCAAGTGCTGCAGAGGTTTACGAGGAAGCTCTAGCCGTGAGCTCTGGTTATGCGGCAGCCGAATTTGATGCGGTACGAGCCCTTCATGAGGCACAGTCAGCTCTTACTGCAGCCCAGGAGAATGTAACTGCCGCTGAGACTGCAAAGAGTCTCGCAGCAGCCGAGGCTCTTATTGGTGAAAAAGCAGTATCCTCTGCACAGGCAGCTTTGGATGCGGCCTCAGCAAATTACATTGCTGCCACCGAAGCAGCAGCTGGCGACGAAGGCGATGACGTTCTGCTTGCCAATAAATTAGATGCCGCGAATGCTTACCTTGAAGCATCCTCAGAGCTAGAAGTTGTGGAGGCTGAGTACGCTGAGGCTTTTCTAAATAAGCAGCAAGCGGAGTTAGCGGTAGCGGCGGCAACCGAAGCCCTAGGAGCTGCTCAGGCTTCTGAACTCGCTGTGCGGGGCGATGTCTTTGATTCTTTAGAGAGCTGGGAAGATAACCTCGACTCCAATATTGCATCGGCTGAAAAGAAGCTTGCTGACGCTAAAGCTGTCAGAGACAGTGCTTTGCTTGACGTAGCTGCCAAACAAACCGATGCAGGTGCAGTTGAGAGTGATCTTGCCTTGGCTGAAGCTGCTGCTGAAGCAGCTTCAGCTAGTCTCGAAGAAGCAGAGATCGCACGCGATGAGGCAGAAGCAGTGTTGCTTGCTCTAGGTTCGGATGCGTCTGACGCAGAGATACTCGCAGCGACTGTGTCATTAGATGCGGCGCGGACTGCAGCCGCCACAGCGTTGGTTATTTCTTCAGAGGCAGATGTGGCTGTTACAGTATTAACGGCAGAGCTAGTGGTTGCTGAAAATCGTGTGGCTGCAGCTCAAACGGTCGCGGATGCTGCAGGCATTGTTGTGACATCAAAGAATGCAGACCTGCTATCTGTAACAGCTGAGCGCGAAGTTCATGCCGCGTATATCGGAAATGAGTTAAATCCAGCTAATAACTTAATGGATGCTCTTATTAGCACTGACGACCATGCTCAGGCAGTTGTAACAGCTATTTCTGATACGTACGAATTTACAGTAACGAATGCTGAAGGTATTGCGGTTAACACCACGGGTATAGCCACTAACAAAGCGGACATTGCGGTTAACACCACGGGTATAGCCACTAACAAAGCGGACATTGCGGTTAA
>Ga0181556_1002267_pt1 | contig 17865 bp, 41 predicted proteins | sample 011ome_14_FD_148651 | JGI IMG/M metagenome (GOLD analysis project Ga0181556, IMG submission 148651) | Coastal salt marsh microbial communities from the Groves Creek Marsh, Skidaway Island, Georgia - 011505AT metaG (spades assembly) | ecosystem: Environmental > Aquatic > Marine > Intertidal zone... | reverse complement strand
GCGGCCTGACGTAGCGCTAAATCTTCTTCAGCAGGCCATAAATGGGAAGGCCATGTCTTCTAACGCCAAGGCTCTCGCGTCGATTATTGGAACCAGTTTTTCGGCGGCCACTGGTGGACGCGCTTTCTAGGCTTGAAGTGCTCCACCGTGGTGCCATCATCCATGGCCATGCCCCACGAGGCAATCAAGAGGCCGGTGAGAACGCCGAGCCCAATGGAAAGCCAATCTGGCACGTTGTTCCAGAGGTAGCCGATCCACGCGAACGCAAGTGTGATGCCGGACCACAGGAACACTCTCGGCATCGGGCGGTATTTGCCGTCCGGGTCGGGCTCAATGATGGGGCCTTCGTTGCGGGGTTCTAGCTCAGCGCTCACGCAGGGGTCTTCTTGTAAGCTAGCACCCAAAGGAAAATGATCGCGACGAACGGGACCGGGGCTAAAACTGCCAGCGCCTTAGGTATACCGAACCGCCCGAACAGCTTCCAGAACGGGAAGATTATCGCGAACGAGAACGCGATGACGATGATCCAGTGCCAGATGCTCATTGATCCCATGCCGCGAGTCCGAGGCTAATTCGATGATGGGGCCGTGGGGTGCCTTCATTCGCCGGGGAGCGGGAGCCGCCGTTGACGTGGCTCCGGCTCTCTCGCCATCAGGCGAGCTGCAATGATGCCGATCACCCCGAGGGCGATAAACCCGAGCGGGGCGATCCAGAGGTAAGAGTGCAGGGTCATGGCTTCATGCTCCCTAAAATGATCTGCCCCGAGACATGTAGGAAGCCTCCCGCGACCATCCAAAGGATCGCATAGGAGGCGACATACTCTCCCGGCAAGCCCACTTTGTCGCCACCATACAACAAGGCCGCGATAGGGCCTAGCGTTCCAATCGAGAACACGGCGGTCGCGAGCGAGTTGAAAAACGAGGCGAGGAGCTTCAGCCGCTCATTGAGAATCTGGTGCATCACTCCTCGCCCTCGGGCTCTTCGTCATAGGGGATGATGCCCTGTCCCATAAGGAAGTCCTGTAGGGCCATAACGAGCGCTTCGGCCCGGCTGGGGTGGGGCTCGGGGAACGCCTCTATCCAGCGGTCCAAGGCGCGTTCCAGCTCTTCGGGGATGGGATAGGGCATCATTTCTTCCCCTTCGCCATCACGTCCTCATCCACCAGCACCTCATGGGCATAGTATTTCAGGTGCTCCAAAATGCGCAGGGCGGCGTCTACCTCGGCCTTGGTCGGGCGCCTGCCTTCTATGGGCTTGGCGTCGGAAGAGGGGAACGAGCCCTCAAGGCGGTGGATGATTTCGGCGTTCATGCTCCGATGGTTCTCAGCCGCCGCCGCCTTGAGACGATCCATCAGGCCCGGCGGGAACCGAACCATCGTCTTTTCGACTTCGTCGCTTGGGTATTTCGGGCGCGCCATACCGCTCCGTATCAAAAAAGGGCGGAGGGTGCAAAAAGTGGTTCACTACGTACCGCCTTGATACCACAAAGGGCTACGTATCAAATCAGTTACGGAGCCTGCCGATGGGACAGCACATCAGCCCCTTCCTTTTCGAAGGGGAGCACATGGTCCGAGTTCTCGATGAGAGCGGAGACCCGTTGTTCGCGGCGAAGGATGTCGCCGCGGCCCTGAGTATCGTCTGGAAAGGGGACGCCACTCTGGCGAGCATTCCCGAACGGTGGAAAGGGGTCCGGAGTTTCGGGACCCCCGGTGGAGATCAGACGATCATCTTCATCACTGAGCCCGCCGTCTACAAGCTCGCCTTCCGGTCTAACAAGCCGGAGGCTGAGCGCTTCACCGACTGGGTTGCAAGCGAGGTTCTCCCTGCAATCCGCAAGTTCGGCTTCTACGGGGCGCCGAACCCGGATGCGGCCCCGACCGAGGGCGATGCGAACCGCCCCTTCCCGGACTGGCCTCTGGAAGAGATGCGTACCAAGCGGGGCGTCGTTGACATGTACCGCCTCACCTACGGCGCCACTTCGGCGCAGTGGGTCGCGCCGCAGCTCGGGTTTCCCGTGCCCCCGGTCGATTTGGTGCCGGGACCGCAGATGAACCTGCCGTTCCCGGACGGAACGGAGGCACCGTGATGCAGCAGAACATGCAGAACCTCACCGACCTTCCGCTCAAGACGAAGCTCGACATGGTGGCGGAAGCCAGGGCCACCTTCGGACAGAAGGCCGCCAGGGAATTGTGGGGCAAGCTCGGGCTCGGACAGGACATCCCGCTGCAAGTCCCGGAGCCGAAGGCCACACAGCGGGATTGGCCGCGCTTCATGGTCCGGGTGCCGCCTGATGTGAAAGCGTGGCTCGACGACCGAGCGCAGGAAACCAGCGCGAGCATGAACAGCGAGATCATCCAGGCCATTCGCGCCCGGATGCAGGCAGCGACGGGGGCCGTGTCGGCAAACTCTTCCCCCGCCGCTGCTCATTCCCACTCCGACGCCCTGCAAGGCGTTGGGCAGTTCCACCCCCAGCATCAGGAGTGCTGAAAGTGACAACCAATCATATCGCAGTCCCCGCCCTCGTTTTCAACGGCGTTCAGATCCACGACCGGAAAGACGACTTGTGCCTCACCGATATGTGGAAGGCGCAGGGGTCCGATCCGGCGAGGAAGCCGTCCGAATGGCTCCGGCAGGAAGGCGCGGCGCGGTTTATCGAATTCCTCGCGGAAAGCATGGGATGCGCCGAAGTGGGCAAATCCCACTTCGGGCTGGTGAAGGTGCAGAAGGGCGGGAGCGAACGCGGCGCAACCTTCGCCCACTGGCAGATCGGCCTCGCCTACGCCAAGTACCTCAGCCCCGAGTTCCACATGTGGTGCAACACGGTCGTGCGTGAGCGGATGGAGGGCAAGCCTACGCCGGCCCCCTTCGTGATCGACGAGACTCAGAAGAACGCCATCGGCGGCATCGTGAAGGGCATTCTCGCGAAGCAACTGGATGGTATCATCCCGGCGCTGGTGTCTCACCTTCTCCCGGCGGCGGTCGCGGGCTATATCGCCTCTCACAGTCTCGCCATTGCCGATGGCATGACAGCCGGGGAAGTATGCGACCTTTCGAAAGTCTGCCCGGCGTACCCGCGCGGCGTCTCGGCGCGGGTGTCGAAGCGCCTCCAGATGATCTGCAAGGCGCGCGGGGTTGACCCTTCGGTCAGCCGCCTCGGCCGAGTTCGGGCGACGCTGTTCCCCACGCATATCGTCCGGGAATGGTTGGATGCCGAAGGGCGGGCGTGGCGCTGGAGAGCGTGTTCGCCGACCTTGTGACCAAGGCGAGCGGCGGCAAGCCCAGCGGGAAGTACTTCGGCGACTACAACTGGAGCCGGATCAAGGGCGTTGCAAACGTGAACCTGTCCACAGCCCGAAAGGTCGTCCCCGCCCATTGATCCGCTCGTCACCGACAAGCGCCCAGCTTATATCCAAAAGCGGTTCACCGATGACGGGGAGGAAGCATGATCGACGAAGACCCGCACCCACTTGCCCAGGTCCGCGCGGACATTCTCACGGAGGCTCTTTGGATCATCGCCACGGCATCAGGAGAGATCGGCTTTCCAGATGTTTTCTCCGGCGTGATGGATAGCCGCGTCGATCCGACAGAGGCGGTCTCATATGAGATCCTTGCCGCCATCACATGTCTTGTCAGGAGCGGTGTTGTGGAATGCAACGCCTATGATGGCCATTCCTTGACGCTGGCTGAAAGTACAAAGCTGAAAGCGTCATGGCATCTCAAATCATACGTCTTTGATGGTTTGTTATCCGCGCAGAACTGAACCAAATTTACACCTGAACAACCAACAAAGCCGCCCCTTCACCGGGCGGCTTTTTCTATTCCCCCAAGAGGAGACGCCACATGCAAGGCACCTTCACAGGAACAGGCCGCAGTGCCTCATTCACCCCCCGGCAGGGCGCGGCGTTCAACGTTTCGCTTTGGGGGACTTTCGTTGCCACCGTCCAGATGGAACGCAGCTTCGATAACGGCGTGACGTGGCTTCCGCTCACGGCGGCGGGAACGCAGATGTACGTCTGGACCGGCCCCGCCTCCGAAATCGCGGCCGAGGTGATGCCGGGCGTACTCTACAGCCTGAACTGCACCGCGTTCACTTCCGGGACCGTCAACTACCTCATGGGGCAGGCGCAATGAGCGACGCAGCACTCCCCATTGCGCTACAGGCCCTCGGGCTCGGCACTAGCCCCGCCAATATCGGCGCCGTCTGGTCGCAGAGCCCATCCGCCCTCAAGACCCGCCTTCAGCAGGCGCTGGCCTCGGCGCGATTGCTACTGGCGCGGCCGTGGATCGCGCCGGGAGCCTGGACCACGGGAGAGGCGGTCAAAGCCGGAGATGTCCGCAAAAACAGCGCGGGTCAACTTTTTGTCTGCGTAATCGCCGGCACATGTGGCTCGGCCGAGCCTGTTACGTACACCTCGGCCCTGTCCAATGATGGCGGCGCTCAATGGTCGCATCTCGGCGGCCCGCAATGGGATACGGCCAACGACCCCGCGGCACCGACGCTGACGAATACCGGCACAGGTGCGCCCAGCGGTCTCAGCGTTGCTCCGTCCACCATTCATGACTACTATGGCCTGTTCACGTTTCGTGGTTGCAGCCCCTACTACGACAGCGCGAACTCTCGTGTCGAACTTCGCGCTTTCGAGTCAAAGGCAGGTTCATATCGCGGACAAGGCACGAGCGTCGCATTCTGGTGCGATGCCCCGAAGCTGGGGCTCTACGTGACCGGAGCAACGCAGGGAGTCGGCATCATGGTTGATGGCCGCCCGTTGACGCTCGGCGCAGTCGGATCAGGCCTCGCCTCCGGGAACTGGTTCTCGATCGACTGGGCTTATCGCAAAGCTCGCCTCTACGAGCTGATGTACACCCGTGATATCGTGGGATACCAGCGCGTGCTGGCTATGACGGCATCCGATCAGGTGTGGGCTTACAGGCCGCCCGTGACTGTTCGCGGCGCATTCATCGGTGATAGCTACCTCGCAGGATCGTCGTACGGCCCATTCTTGCCCGGCAATATCCTGTCGCAACACTTCGGCCGGCGCATCGGCATTGACGACATGTGGTGTTTTGGAACCGGCGGGACCGGCCTTCTGAACACCAACGTTGCGGGCGGAGGCCCCTTCTATACGTATCGCGAGCGTCTGCCACAGGTCTTAGCCACGAGCCCGGATGTGATTTTTGTCTACGGGTCCACCAATGATGGCGGGTATACGCAGGCTCAGGTTCGGGATGAGGCCCTGCTCTTCCTAGATGCAATTCGGGCTGCAACCAATGCTCCGGTGTTCTGGTTTGGACACGCCTCGCTTACGTTGACCTCCAATGCCGACGCAGGCGTTGCTGAGGCTGTCGCGCTTCGTCCAGATAGCAATATCTTCTACAAGTCAATGATGAGCAACGGCGCGGGCGAGTTGCCTTGGATCACAGGCAGCTACAACAATACTGGAAAAACGTTCTCCTCGAACAATAGCCAGTACATTTCCGCTGACGGAACTCATCCGGTTGATAAGGGGACGATGTACTTTGTTGACCGTATGGTCAATGCGTATACAAACGATATGCTTCCGTTAGTCGCATAATAGTCATCCATCCGTGCCTCCTCCGGGCGGCCTCCCCACATCTGAGGTGATCTATGCTCCGCGCAATCGACGTGGTGCGGCGGCTCACGCCCCGTGCCCGCCCTGCCTATGTGCAGGCATTTGAGGAAGGCGACGCGCTTCTAGCGGAGTATGGCGTCACGACGCCTCTTCGTCTCGCGCATTTCCTGGCTCAGGGGTTCCATGAAAGCGGCGGCCTGTCCATTGTCCGGGAGAGCGGGGCCTATTCCGCCTCGCGGATTATGGAAATCTTCGGCGTCAACCGGCATTCTGCGAAGGTAACGCCGGCTGAAGCGAAGGCACTGGCTGGAAACGGGCCGGCGCTTTTCGAGCGGGTGTACGGACAGGGCAACCCCGGCAAGGCCCGCGAGCTGGGCAACACCGTGGGCGCCTCTGGGAACTACCCCGGCGATGGCTGGTGGTTCCGTGGCAACGGCCTGATGCAGACGACGGGGCGCGGCGCGCATCGCCGGCTTGGTCAGAAGGTCGGGCTGGGCTCCACATTCGAGGATGATCCGGACAAGGTGACTGCGGTCAAGTTCGCCCTTCTCCCGGCCCTCGCCGAATGGAAGGAAAGCGGCTGCAACGCGCTCGCCGACAAGAACGACCTTGCCGGCATCACGAAGCGGATCAACGGCGGCTATAACGGAAAGGCCGACCGTCAGGCGTGGTTCAACAAGATCTATCCCCTGCTGAAGGATGATAGCGCTCCCGCGTGGCAGGCGGCAGAGGAAGACGAATACATCCGCACCGTGCAGGAGCAGCTCGTCACACTCGGCGCCGATATCACGGTAGACGGGCGGAAGGGGCCGAAGACCGAAGAGGCCATCAAGGCATTCCAGCGGGCCAATGGGCTTACCCCTGACGGCATCGCGGGGGCAGTAACGCGAGAGATGCTGAAAGCCCGCGTGAGTGGCTCGAAGGCCCCGGAACTGCCGCCCAAAGAGTTCCCCGACGATAAGGCCATGAAGAGCGGGGCGGTGCAGGGTGGGCTCGCGACGGCTGCGGCTGGCACTGCCGGCGGCGTCGTGATCGCCGCGAAGGAAGTAAAGGACGTGGTGGATGATGCCAAGTCCTCCGTTGATGGAACGTGGATCGGCATCGCGTTCTTTCTCGTGTTCCTGATTGGCGGGCTGCTGATCGTCTGGAACCGCTACCGAGAGGCCGGCAAGCTCCCGAAGTGGCTGGGAGGTGCAGCGGCCGTTCTGGTGGCCTCTCTGTTGATCGGAGCACCAGACATTGGCCGCGCCCACGAAGCCCCCTCCGGCTTCCGCTATCTGTCTTCCTGCTGCTCCGATCAGGACTGTAGACCCGCCGATCCCGGCGAGATTGTCCCGGTGTCCGGCGGCTGGCACGTTGTCCCGTCCAACCTCTACGTGGTCAGCAACGACCATCGCATCCATGAGAGCCCGGACGGGCGATTCCACATCTGCAACGTAGAGGCGGGAAACCGCAAGTCTGCGTTTTGGTGCATCTACATCCCTGCGCACGGGAGCTAGTCATGATAGATTGGTTCGTCTGGTTTTACACCTATTTTATCCCGTGGTGGGTGTGGATATTCGTCGCTCTTGGTGCGGGGTTCTTCATTTGGCGCTATATTGGTCTTGAGTGGGCAATTGCCTTTCTCGCGGCCTGCGCCATTGCCGTGGCGCACAGGCGCGGCGAGCAGAAGGGCTATGGTGACCGGGAAAAGCAGGGTGAGAAGGACGCGGATCGCCACATCGCCAGAGCGGAAGCCGCCGGGCGAGATGCGGACCAGTTCAACGCAAGCCTAGACAATCTCCGCAAAGATGATGGGTGGCGCCGTGAAAAGTAAGATCATCTTCATTGCGCCGCTGCTTCTGGCTCTCACGGCCTGCGGCGAGGATCGCAAATCTGGCGGTGCTGACCTCAAGGTCTTTTGCCGCGTGGAAACGCCCGCTTGCTGGTCTGTAAAGGACACGGACGATTCCATCCGCCGGGCCAAAAGGCACAACGCCATTGGCGCCAAGCTATGCGGGTGGACGCCCAAGACGCATCCGTGTCCAAAGGGGTGATGGGATGACCATCAACCCCTCAGAGGTTTGGCCCTTAATCGCGATCATGGGCGTCGGCGTCGGCGCTTTGTGGTGGCTGTGGAACCGCATTTACCGCGTTGAGGTGGATGCATCCAAGTCCATCGATGATGCGAAGAGCGCGATCCAGACAGATGTCAAAAACCTCAAGGATAGTTTTCAAGCCTACAAACTCCACGTCGCCGAAACCTACGTCCCCAATATTGCCATGCGCGACATGAAGGACGAGATCATGGGAGCGGTGAAGGACTTGAAGACTGACATCAAGGGCTCATTGGGCCACATGGGCGATCGGCTGGACCACATGGGGGACAGAATTGATCGCCTGTCTCAAGAGCCGCCAAAGACGAAGCGCACCACATCGCGCTTGGGTGAGTAGTCGCGGGCCGGGCTTGATACCGGCTGTCTGCTCTGAGCTGCCGGCTAGCAGAATCCGGCTTCGTCCACCCTGCGTGTCCTTCCACGCCGCCGCGACCTCCCAATTCTACACCATTCCCTCCACAATCCAAGGGGCAGTGCATGTCCAAAAAGGACGCCGCAAAAGCGCGCGAGGCCATAGACGCGCTTGAACGAAACGGGGGGAACCTTTCAAGAGCCGCAAGAGAACTGGGGATTACGCGCACGTCCCTCAAGGGGCGCTTGAGCGGGGCGGACAAGGCCTTCGTGCCCTGTGCGCCGCCCGCGCCGGAAGAGCCGCCCATGCCGGCCGACAAGCGCCGCATCGTGTTCCTTGAGGACGAGGTGCGCCGTCTTCGGGCCGAACTTCGGGAGGCGCACCGGGGCGGCATCGATGACGAGGCCATCCTGACCATCTTAGGGGCTCTCTCAGAGGCTCCTTGCCATCCTCCGGATTGGGTATCGCGCATCCCGGCCCGATCCGCCAAGGGGACGCCGGAAGTCCCGGTGACGATCTGGTCAGACTGGCATATGGGCGAGGTGGTTTCCTCTGCCGAAGTCGGCGGGGTGAACGCCTACAATCTCGCCATTGCAGAAAAGCGCGTCCAGCGCCTGGTGGATTCCACCATCAACCTCTGCGCCAATCACGGGCCGAAGAACTATCCCGGCATCGTGGTCAACCTCCTCGGCGACTTCGTGTCCGGCGGCCTCCATCCCGAGCTTGCCAAGACGGACGAGGAGGAGGTGCTTCCAACCGTCCTTCGCTGCCGTGACCTTCTTGTCGCGGCGCTCCGCAGGATGGCGGACGCTTTCGGATCGGTCTATTGCCCATGCACCGCAGGCAATCACGGGCGGGCCACGCCAAAACCGGAATACAAGCGGTATTCATACAAGAATTTCGATTGGCTCGTCTATCAGCTTTTGCGCCGTGAATTCGCGGACGACCCGCGTATTGTCATAGACGTGCGCGCCTCGAATGAGGTACATTACAAGGTCTATGGCACCAGAATTCTTGCAATGCATGGCGACATGCTGGGCGTCAAGGGTGGTGACGGCATCATCGGCGCCATCGGCCCCATCGTCCGGGGCGAGTTCAAGACGCGCAATCAGGCCGCGTCGTTCGGTCAGGATTTCGACCTCCTCTTGGTCGGCCACTGGCATCAGTCCCTATGGCTCCCGCGCGCCATCGTGGCAAACACCCTCAAGGGCTTTGACGAATACGCCAAGAACGCCCTTCGCGCGCCGCCCTCTGCCCCATCCCAGCCCCTGTTTTTCCTTCACCCCACCCGAGGCATCACCAGCCGTTGGGAGATCCAGGTGGAGGACAAGGCCGCTCCGGAATCCGAGTGGCTGTCTTTTCTCCGGGAACCCGCATGAGGAGCGCGCCATGGAAGACGACGACATTCTGCCTCTTGAAGAGGATGTGGTCTGTGCGCGCGTCGCGGCCCTGAGGGGCATCGCGAGCGATCTGGAAACCGCCAGCAACAAAGACACGCGCCGGCTCCTCAACGAGGGCGCCCGTCTCCTTTTGCAACACCTAGAGCTGAAATCGGCCCCGGTTGTTGAACTTGCTACGCGGGATGGGAAATCCGTTCGGGAGCAGCCGCTATGACGCTGGAAAAGCTCCTCAAGAAGGGCGGCATCATTTATATGGCCGTCCCATATACGGCGGCCCCCTACGGCCTCTCCTGCGCCGCCCATGACGCGGATCGCCACGCCGCCCACCTCATCAAAATGGGCTTCGTCGTCTTCTCCCCCATCTCGCATAGCCATCCAATCGCCCGCGTCGGCGGCATAGATCCATGCTCACATGAGCTATGGATGGCTCAAAATGATCGCTTCATGCAGGCATGTTGTGCTATGATAGCGGTGAAGCTTCCGGGCTGGAAGAGCAGCATCGGCATGGCGTTGGAGGCGGAATACTTCCAGCGCGCCCGCAAGCCGATTGTGGAGATGGAGCCGCTACCTTGAGCGACGGATACGAGACCTTGCGGGACATCTTGGATGCGGCATACAAGCAGGCATCCGCTGGGAAAGGCAGGGAACGTCACGCCAACGACAAGCCCTTCCACGATCAGCCCATCATGCACATCGCCCGGAAGCGGGGCATTGGCTTCCCCCTTGGACAGGCCGACAAGAAGTCGGAAGAGGCCCAAGGGATGATCGAGCGGGGGCAGGTAGACGCTGCCATCCGGGAGCTGTTGGGATCCATCGTCTACACCGCTGCGGCGATCATGCTGCTAAAAGAACGGGATGACGCCTAGAGTTGGACTATGTTCCTGATGTCGGGAATATGGTCGCGCGGGTCCTTTGGCTCTACGCCTCTTCATCCCTCATGATGGCGGCCCATTCCGCCTGCCGCTCCGATGCACGCCGTACATCCTCAGCGGTGGCGGGGAAGAGTAGTTCTCCGTCCGCCGCAGCAAGTTCAGACAGTGCATGGGCGCGTTTTTCAATCCGCAGGCACTCATGCAGCGTTCCGGCATCCACAAGGCAGGTGTCCCACGCCACCACCCCGCCGCCAATCTCATCGCTCCAGTAGCGATGGCCTCCAACTTCGTTGACCTGACGATAGATCGTGTAGCCTCGATCTGTGGTGCCGACCTCTTCAAGGCCCGTCTTCCACCCCTCCCTCTCCCCCCGCACATAGGCAAGGGCGGCCTGCCAGCCCATCCAGCGGGCATTCACCATGACCGCGATGTATTCTCCGGAGTCGTCGCGATTAAACTTTGCATGTGGCAAGAGGCCCCGAATGTGGGCCTCGAAAGCCTCTCTATCCCTATCCATCTCGCTCTCCTCAGTCCTTGGCCGCGTCGGTAATCTCTTTCACTCTGTCACGGTCAAGCCATACCACAATCCCAAGCTTCTCCGTACCATTTAGGTCAACTCTCTCAAGCGTAGCGAAGGTGATTTTTGTCTTCTTCGGCGTCATGCTAAGGTCAGTTGTGCATTGGTCCAGGAATTGGACGCCGACGATATCGTCTCCGTAAATGGATATCAGTTCGGATAGTTTCATTGCTCGCATCCGCTCTTGGTGCGGCGCCGGATCTCATCCTCGATCGCGCGGCACCGCGCCTCGGTCCGCTCGACTTCGTATTCGTTGATGACCTCGGCATCGCCTAGGCGCCCTTGACGGTCGCTCTGCCGCTCGCCTTCTTTCTCAAGCTCTTCGAGGGTCATACTCGCGAGCTTGCCGGGCGGGTAAAGAGGCTGATCATCGTAGTAGTCGTCATCAATCCAGTCATCGGCTGGGCAGCGGTCGCATTCATCGACCGGCACCTTCTTCCCCGCGCAATTGCAGTACGTCTGCCTCTGCATGGTCCTCTCCTCACGCTTCCAGCTTCTTGCGGGTAGCCAAAATCGGTGCGGGGGCAAAGCAAAATTGCCCAATAGCAACAATGAGGCCAAACGTCTCCGCACCTGAGGCTATGTTATTGCTGGTATTCTCAAATCACCATTCCGCCCCTGGGCACCATCATATTATTAAGCGGTTGAAAATCAAGTGTTTTCTGCCTTCATTCCCGCACCGGGTACAGGGTGCGGGGGATTTTTGTTCAGGAGTCGTTCCGCTGCCGCAGCGGCAAGCTTCTTCCTGTCGGCCGCCTTCGTGTACAAATTTGCCATCTTTCCGTTGGTCCACCCGAAGAGGGCCATCAGCTCTTTCTCGGTTGCTCCATTCTCTGCCGCCCGCGTCGCACCAGCCTTGCGTAAGCCATGCGCCGCCCCCGGACAGCCGGCGGCCCGGCATACGTCCCGGAACCAGTTCCCAAAGCTCTCCTTGACAAATGGCTTCCCATCCGAGCCGACGATGAAAGCGAGGTCGCCGGTCGGCGCCGCTGCAATCGATGCAGCGAAGGGCGGCAGGATGGGGATGAACAAGTCCTCCCCGGTCTTTTCTGCCTTGATGTAGATCACACCGTCCTTGACGTGCTGCCGCCCGACGCGCACCGCGTCCCCGCGCCGGAGCCCGGTGTAGAGCAAGAGATCGAAGGCCAACCGCTCCCGCGTCCCGATAGGCCAGCGCGCCTCAAACCGTGCAACCTCTTCCTCGGTCCATGTGTGGAAGCCCACGTCATCATTCTTGCCCTTGAGCAGGGACACGCCCTTGGTCGGGTCGGTCTCGACAATGGCGCCGTCGCCGCAGGCCCACGCATAGAAGGACCGCATGGCCTTCAAGTAGACGTTGGCGGCGTGGGGAGTTGCGGCGCGCTTCTCCCGGCTGGCGATGATCGATGCCTTGTCAATATCCGACAGTCGCTCATTCCCGGCGGATGCAATCACCGCTTTGAATATATTTTCCCTCTGCCTCCGGGTGGCGTTGGATAGGCTTGCCCATGCCGAGCTTGCCCGGTACTTGTCCAAAGCCCATTGCAGAGTGTGGGGGCTGGCCTTCTTTTGAACCTCGGCGCGGCCTTCCAGAGCCTCCCGGTAGGCGGCCCAGAACTCTGGCGAGCCATATTCGCCCTTGACGCGGATGCGCGGCCCGTCATTCTTTCTGACATACCACACCACGGCGCCATGGCGCGTCGTTTCGCGGTGCAGGTACGGCGGGCGTGGGCGCGGCATGGCGTTCATCACATCACAATGACCCGCTTCGGTCCATCAGGGGCTTTCTGCGGCGTCGCTTCATGCGGAGCGTTCTCGACGGGCACCACATCCGCCACGCCCCGCGCCATATCCACGCGCACGGACATGCCGATGCGTTTGGCGGCAGCGAACACCCGAGCAAGATCGGCTTGGGTGAAAAGAGCAGCGCGGCGGCTCATGTCGCTATCCTCCCTAGGGGGGATTGGTCAGGGGTGAGGCTCATTCCTTCCTCCTCCGCACCAGCGCAGCAAGTTCCGCAAGAGGCGCGGTAGACACCGCCTCCTCATGTGCGTATGCCGTCGCCCCCTCGATCATGGTATCAATGGCCTTCGGGTTGCCTCCGGCCGACATGGCGATAGCAAACCCGAGCGTTCGCGCCAGCCGTTCGATAGCGTCGGCCTCTCGGTCGTGATCGCCACGGGCCTGCGTCATCTCCTTGCTGGTGAGTGAGGCGAGGGCATCGGCGAATGGTTTGTCGGCAGTGAGGCTCATGACGGGGGCGCCTCCCGGTTGAACGGCCGCATCGAATACGGCACGGTGTCGATGAAGATGATGCCGGTCGAAACACGCTGGCGCATCACCCGGTCGTCTGCGATGACGGCTACGTACATGCCGGCCACGAAAGCCACGATGCAGGCGACGACTGTCCATCCGTATGGCATCACGGCGCCTCCTTGCGAGACGCGGTTCGGATAACGAAAGCCGGCGCGGTCAGTAGCCACCAAGGCGAAGCATGCCCCCAATACACAGCCGCGCACAAGAACCCAAGGGCAGCGCTGGGGCCGTAGTATTCGACGCCAACGACCATCTGCGCCGGGAACCACGCTACATGTCGGCGTGTGCAAAACATCACGGCGAGCATTCCCGCGACAAAAGATAGGACGATTGCGTTCATGCCTTCCATCACGGCGCCTCCTTGCGCTTGGGTGGGGCGCGCCGGTCTGGACTGGAAGAGTAGCGTTTGCCCGTCTCCTCGTGGCGGCAGAACGTCACGCTTCGGTGGTCGGGGTGCAGAGTGTAGGAGTGCGTGTAGCTCGACCCGACGATGTTTTCGAGAATGCGATCGGCAGGTGTAAAGCGCGCCCCGTTGTGGTCGTAGCCTTCGATACCCCACAGGTCGTCCAGGCTCACGCCTAGGCGCTCGCCGGGCTTCATGCTGTCTACCTTTCGGCACCAACGCCAAAGTGCGGTTCCCGGGCGGGCTGTGATCACGACTTGCCCTCCTTCTCCATCATGGCGCGGATGGCGGTGGCTGCGTCTCGATGTATCTCGATGTCGCGCTCGATCTGGCTGGACGCCGGAACGAATGCTTGCAGAGTTTCGACCTGCAAATCGTGCCACGCAGCCGCCATCTCCATCCCCTCCCTCCGGCCATCTGCGCGGGCGGTGGCGAGGATGTTGGCAAGTACGCCGGGTGGCACGGACCCACGCCCATCGCCACGCAGCAAAAGCTCCTGTACGTCAGTCGGAACACCATGCTGCGCAAGGATCGCGGTAGCCGCTGCGATGCGCTCGATTTCAGTGCTCACGGCTTCCCTCCTCTTCCAGGGCGGTGACGCGGGCGCGGATGGATGCTTCAGCATCGGCGAGCGCGCATTCGTAGACCGAGATCATTTCGGCGGACCATGTGGGGTTGGCCGAGATGGCGCTGCACCGTTCCGCTGCCTCGCGCAGCCCGGCAATGAGCCCGGAGCGGTACAAGTCAGGCGCCGGCCAGAGGGGTAAGCACCGCTTGTGGTACATGCCGACGAAGCCATGGCGGATGTAGGGGCCGGAGCCGGAGACGAACGGTTCTCCGCACCCTGTGCACCTGGTGGCGTCGGCTGTGTTACCCTCACGCGTCCCCATCGGCGCCTCCCTTGGCAAGCGCGACGCCAGTATCCATTGAGATGAATACGCATTTGGTCTCGGCCGTGATGTCTTTTCGCTTGGTCAGTGCGTCAATGTGTTCTAGGAAAACTTTCATCTGCTCCACCTCGGCCCTCGCCTCGGCCAGATCGAGCTCTGCGGTGGTGGCGCGGGCGCGCTGTTCATTCGCTTTCAGCCGGTAGTGGTCGGTCGATGCCTTGTGCTGTTCGACCTCGCGCTCCGCTCTTGCCTCCGCAAGGTTGCGCTCGGCCTGTTGCTCCAGCTCGGACATCAGCTCTTCGAGTTCGGCGGGAAGATCCACGCCGTCCAAAGCATCGTTGTACCCGTCATAGCCGGAATGCTTGCGGATCACCTTGAGGACCGCCGTTGCCCATTCTGGCCACGGCGTGTCGCGCAGTTCCTCGTTCTCCTTTTCCAGCCGCTCGATCTGCGCGTCTCGATCGGTGAGGGCGGTGCGGAGAGCCTTCAGTTCCTCCATTTCGCGCGCCATCATCTCCGAAAGCTCGGCTGCTTTCGCGCGAGCTTCCGGCGATATAGTGCCAGGCTCCGAAACGGGTTTCATCAAGGGCTCTTCCGGCCCGACGATCAGATCATTCCAGGCCATGAGGGACCTCCTTATCCGATAGGGCGGCGAGACCGGACGTGTCGACCGGCCGGCCAAGGATGCCGAAGCCGCCAAGGGCGGCCCGAGAAAGGGCGGCAACAGCGCGATCACCGGCGGCCCACAGGGCGGTTCCGTTCGACGGTGAAACGCCCTCTGTGCCATCTGGGCGTAGGAACCGGATCTTCGGCGTGAACAGAACAGCGTCCGCGCTCGACCACGCATCTCGGAACCATGGCGTGCTGGTGCGATCCGGCGTGAGCGCGATGCCGTTCCTGTGCCCGAAGAACTTGTCGAGCCACGGCGCCAGCCCGTTGCGGCCTCCGAACGGCGGGTTCATCCAGACGAAGCCGGACCAGTCCCGCTCAAGCGACGCCTCGGAAATCCAGCCCGAGGCCGGCACGAATGTCCCTCGCCCTTCCGGCGGCGTCGCAACGTCCAGATCGAAAGTGCAGCCCAGCGCGTCGAAGACATAGGCCGGGGTGAACCAGTCGTCGGAGCGGCCGGGTGTATCCCAATATCCCATGTCTTACTCCTTCTCCATCATGGCGCGGATGGCGTCTTCGGCCTCTTCCAGAATGACAACGTCGGCGTAGACATAGTTGCCCCCTCCGGGGCCGTCGTCGTAGCCGACGTGATGGTGGTGAATGTCCAACCCGCGAAGCGCCTTCATCGCCTCTTCGAAAGCCTCCCTCCGGCCATCTGCGCGGGCGGTGGCGATGCGGTGTTCAATCGTATCTGCTTCGGATACTCCGGGCTCCCACTTGCTCACGACTTCCCCTCCTCTTCCAGGGCGGTGATCCGGGCGCGGCCGGACTTCGGGCGCTTGTTCCATGCCCGCAGAGCGTTGCGCTTGCCCCGTGCATTCTCTCCGTCAGGGTCGCACCCATCGCCATCGACGCGCGGCCCATGAGCGCTGCAATGATTGCAAACCGCCGCGAACTCGCCGAAGTCCATGCATTCGACGAACACGTCCTCGCTGCAGCAGAAGGGGCACAACGAGGGCTTAAGCGTCCCCATCGGCGCCTCCCTTGGCAAGCGCGGCGCGACGTGTTTCGATAGCCTCGTTGGCGGCCTCGGAGACGTAGCTTTTGCATTCCTGGCACAGGAGCCGCTTCACAGATCCATCCGCCACAGCGCACCCTTGGTAGTCGTAGGCGTCTTGCAGGATATGCAGATCGGCCCAATACTTCGGGCGGCTCGTCGAGGCCGTGCGCTCCACCGCGCCGCAGCCGTCGCAGATGTGTTCGAACGACGCTTCAATCTTGCGGAGGGACATTGCATTTCTCCAACATGATCGCGTTGATTTCGGGGTTGTCCGTAGCCGCAAGAATGCGGCTGATGCACTCCGAAGCGTCGATCCCATCCGGAGGAAGGTAGCTCGCGGTCGCATCAGTCGTGGCCGACACGGCTTTCTTGAGCGTGTCCGCATCGGCAGTTCTCGCCACCGCCTCCCGCAGGAAGGCCGCAAGGGCGCGGGCTTCGGCGATGGTCGCCTCTGAAAGGCAAACGGCCGGATAGTTGAACATCTCTGCATTAGCCGCTTCGGCTTCCAAGTTATCCGCCACTCTGAGCGCCAGCGCCTTGGTGTCGATATCAGTCATCCTTGCCCCCTTCGGCGAGAGATTTCGGCGTCGGCAGAAAGAACAGCTTCCGACGATTCATTCATCGGCGTTTTGCCTTCAAGGAAGTCGGCAGCGTCCACCAAATCGGACACCAGTGGATTAGCCCACCCATTGAAGCGCTCGACCGACAACTGCGCGGCCACCTTGCGGACCTTGGCGCCCAATTCCGAAGATCGGCTGCGCTCCTCAGTCGGCTCCCGCATGGCCTTCATGGCCGCGAGGGCATCAGACAAGTACGGCTCGCGGTGCGCGGCCGGCTGGTGCGCCCACGGCTTGCACTTCGCGCCGTTCCGCCCCTCATAGATCGCCCGCGCGATCCGCTCCTGCACCTCAGATGTCATCGGTCTTCTCGCGGGTATTGGTGACGACAGCCTTGCGATATCCATTGTCGCGGGCGAGGTCGGCAGCATGGCTCTGCGCGCTACCCGGCCACACTGCCGGGTAGGCGATGCACATCACGTCGAGATGGGCGACAGACTTGGCGACTGCGTTGATCTCGTCGCAGAGCTTCACCGCCGCATCGTAGTCGGCGCAGGCGACCACATCGTCCGGCCCGCGCACATGGGCGCACCAAATGATCGCCGCTCGGTCGTTCCATGACCGCTCCAGGTTTTCCTTGCGGTCGAAATGCATGGGCCGTGCAGGCCGAGCACCGAGAGCATTCGATGTAGGACGCCCCAGCGTTCTCATCTTCAATATCCGCGGGCACATCGCACCGCTGTGCAGGCGAGCCGCAGAAGGGGCAGGGGAGGAGGTCAGTCATCGGTCTTCTCGCCTGCGAGGGTGGGGATGGGCTCCGGCCAAGGCTCCCACGGGAAGGTGTCGGGCGGCCCGTCAATGGGCTCTCCGGTTTCCATATCGACCCACGGCACGCCCTCTAGGCATTTGGCGTGACAGGTGCCCTCGATGATGTCCGTGGCACACATGACGCCAGCAACGAAGGGCTCGCCGCAGATCGGGCAGCGCAGAAGATCAGTCATCTTTCACCTCGCTCGAATAAGTGGGGCGCCGAACCCAGACGGCGCATTCAGGAACAGGCGACGAAAACGCAGTCTCGGGCTCGGGCTCATCACCGACCCACGGGCAGAAGCCGGCTTCGAACTCGCATGCGCTGGACTTCTCTGCCCCGCACCAAGGGCAGAT
>Ga0181556_1002239_pt1 | contig 17997 bp, 20 predicted proteins | sample 011ome_14_FD_148651 | JGI IMG/M metagenome (GOLD analysis project Ga0181556, IMG submission 148651) | Coastal salt marsh microbial communities from the Groves Creek Marsh, Skidaway Island, Georgia - 011505AT metaG (spades assembly) | ecosystem: Environmental > Aquatic > Marine > Intertidal zone... | reverse complement strand
TCCTCGTCCCCGGGGCCAATCGCACTGGTTCGCGGCACGCATCGCCGCACTCACGCGCGCGCGTCAACGTGTGCCATCCGACGACGCCATGGGTATCTGCAGCTCGACGCCATCATCGACGGTTCCGGTGCGTGTATACCGCGCACGTTCGCGCACGTTCGCGCACGTTCGCGCACGCGCGAGTCGTAGTGGATTGGATTGGGCGATCGCGAGAATTAATTGTGTTGCATCGCGCGCGCGGATGATGAGGTGTTCTCGCGCGGCGTGTGGTGGATGATGGGCGTGGCGAGGGTGATTGTGGCGTTGTGTGTGTGTGTGTGTGTGATCGCGCGCGCGGCGAGAGAGAGATGACTGACGTGTGTGTGTGTGCGCGCGCGCGCGTAGTATTCGGAGACGAATCCGCGGTCGGGGCAGCCGAATCCGCTCGGGCAAAAGGCGAGACCGGATAACGTGCTCGGACGCACGACGGAGGACGTGAATGATTTGTTTGAGTTTCATGAGGAGCTAGGACGTGGTCAGTTTGGCACGACGTTCTTGGTGACGGAGAAGGCTACTGGGCGTAAGTGCGCGTGTAAGGCGATTTCCAAGCGCAAGCTTCAAAACGCCGAGGATATTGAAGACGTGCGGAACGAGATCAGGATTTTGCACCATCTTTCTGGGCACGAGAATATTGTCGAGCTCATTGGTGCGTATGAGGGTAACAAACACGTGTATATCGTCATGGAACTCTTGGCGGGTGGTGAATTGTTCGATCGCATTGTCGAAAAGGGCAAGTATAGTGAAAAGGATGCGGCGGACACGTTGCGCACGATTGTGCGTTGCATTGATTACTGCCACCAGTTGAGCGTCATGCACCGCGATTTGAAGCCTGAAAACTTTGTACTCAAGGATCGCTCGTCTGATTCTCCGATCTGCGCCATTGATTTCGGTTTGTCAACGTTCTACCGTGAGAACCAAGTCTTTACGGATCTCGTCGGAAGCCCGTACTACGTCGCTCCCGAAGTTTTGCGTCGTCGCTACGGCAACGCCTCTGACATCTGGTCGTGCGGTATCATCCTCTACATTCTTCTCTCTGGTGTCCCCCCATTCTGGGCGCAAACCGAGCAAGGGATCTTTGATGCCATTTTGGCTGGCAACCTCGACTTGACGAGCGATCCGTGGCCCAAGGTGAGCGCCGAAGCGAAGGAGCTCATCTCTGGCATGCTCGAATCCGACCCGAAGAAACGCCTCACCACGGCTCAAGTGTTGGCGCACCCGTGGGTGGCGGACCCGTCCGTTGCTTCTTCCAAGAAGCTCGACAACGTCGTGTTCAAGCGTTTCAAGAACTTTGCCGGCATCACCAAGTTCAAGAAGATGGGATTGATGGCCATGGCTCGTACCATGACCACGGAAGAAGTCGCTGGCTTGAAGGAACTCTTCAAGAGCTTCGACACGGACAACTCTGGTACGATTTCTATCGACGAACTCCGCCAAGGTTTGAAGGTCAAGCACGCTGGTCCGGCGATGGAGGAGCTCAAGGCGATTATGAAGACGATCGACATTGACGGCAGCGGCGAGCTCGATTACGAAGAGTTCATCGCGGCTACGCTCGCCACGTCCAAGCAGCAATCTGCAGATGCCGTTCGTCGTGCGTTTGACTACTTTGACAAGGATGGTGACGGTTCCATTACTGTCGAAGAGTTTGAAGAAGCGTTCGCTAAGATGTCTCCAGTGGAGCGCGGCAACCTCGGCGACATCGGTGAGTTGATAGCGAGCGCCGATACCGACGGCGATGGGTGCATCGATTACAAGGAATTTATGGCCATGATGCAGAAGAGTTCATAAGTTGAATGCGTGAACGTTCAAAGGCGGGTCTTTCTCTGTGACTTCCCTGTGATGATCATGGCACAAACTTTTTGTTTCTGGACATGAAAAAATGTTCATCTCGCGAAATACTACCAGTAGCGTGCCCGTCGTTGTATTTAATTTGGTTTTTAATGATTAAGAGCGCATAAAATAACATCATAGTAAACGCATGCGAAACATATCCGCCGCAGCATTCTACTTACGCGCCAACCTTGAGAATTTCCATCTCGAACACGAGCACGCTGTTCGCCACGATGAGCGAGTTGAGCGTCTGCTTGCCGTACGCGAGCTCAGACGGAATAACAAGTTCCCACTTATCACCCTCCTTCATGAGCTGCATCGCTTCAGTCCAACCCTTAATCACTTGATTCGGCGCAAACTTTGTCGGTTGTCCACGCTTGTACGAAGAGTCGAACTCTTCGCCCGTAATCGTCGTCCCGCGATAGTGCACCGAGCACGGCGTGCTCTTCGTCGGGCTCGGCGCATCCGCCGCCCCGCTCTTCAACACGCGGTACTGCAACCCACTCGGAAGCACAGTCACACCATCCTTCAACGCATTCGCCTGCACATTCAACACCATTTCGTCAGTCTCGCGTCGTCATTCCAACACATCACCAATCACGATGCGATCAACGCAATCCATCGCACCTGCAAGTACGCGAGCCCGTCCTCGAGCGCACCCGCGCGCGCGACGGAGAATTGTCCCGCGAGAAGGCACAAAAACAATACGATCGCCATCAAGGCGGATTTGAGCGTCATGTGGAACATCGTATCGGCGGTGCGGCGCGCAGTGACGATTGATTTCTGCCCACGACATTGGTCGGCGTTCCGGCATCGCTCGCCTCGCGGCAGCTCATGGACGGATCGTCGTCGCGCGGCGTCGGTGGCGACGGGGATGCGTGCGAGGCGTCCGTGGCGACGTGCGCGCGCGGTGGCGGCGTCGGCGGTGCGTCAGCGCGCGCGGAGCTGCGTCGGGACAGCGACAGCGACACCGATGCGTTGTTTCCATTCATGTGCGACGCCGACGGGGCGTGTGCGTCGGGCGCGGCGCTCGAGGGCGCGGTCGCGCCGGCGGATTTGCTGAGGCGGTACCCGCACGGGGTGTATACGGTTGGACGAGCGCGTCGGGGCGCTGGGGGAGGCTCGGGCTCGGGCTCGGGCTCGTGCGCGTTTGCGTTGTCAAGCGTAGAGTTTCATTTGGATCGTCTGTGTTCGCGCGATGCGCGGTGGTACATCGCGCACGGGCGCGAGGATGGGTCGGCAACGGCATCAACGTCGACGCGTGCGTCGTCGGCGTCGTCGACGCGTGCGTGCGTGGGTGTTGAGGACGACTACGCGCGGGACGTCGAGGCGGCGTTTCGAGCAAAGGTGATGGGCGCGATAGCGCGCGCGCTCGATCACGCGACGACGCGTGCGAGCGCGCATTGCGACTGCGTGGTAGTGACAGTGTCGGTGCATCGCGGCGCGACGGTGAATGGCGATGCATTGGACGGCATTTCTTGGGCGCGCTCGAGCGACGTCGACGTCAAGACGCTCGTGACGTCGTACTCGGAATTCGACACGGCGGATGAGACGTTCGGCGCGTACGTCGATGTAGATTCAAGCGTGCGTCGCGTACCGGTGAGCGTCAAGTATGCAGATTGGATACACGGGCGGGCGAAGGCTTCGGCGGCGCTCGCGGATTGGAACGCTCGATGCGACGAATGTCTCAAATGCGTGGAATACTTGTTGACAAAATCACACCCCGCGTCGCCAAGCGACGACGACGAGGGCGAGCGACTCGAGTTATTAGAAGGTTTGACGAGCAATTTTCTGTTGATCACAAATGTCAACGGAACGCTCACCGCGCACTGCGCCAAACCAGGATTAGACGTCCTCGATGGCGTCGCCATGCGCGCGTTGACAGCCGAGTTGACCCGCCGAGGCATCCCGCTCATCGAGCGCGCCCCAAGCGCGTTTCCCATCGAACACCGATCCACATGGGTCGCCGCTTACCTCACCTCCGCCATCAAGGGCATCGTTCCGCTCGATTTCATACTTTTCCGCGGCGGTAAAGACGCCGCGGGCGACGACTGCAACTTTCGCTCCGCGCCGTTACCCGCGTCGCGCGCCATGGCCCTCGTCGATTGTTATTAAGCCTAGACTTCGTTCGTCGCGCACCAGCAGTAGACTGTAAACATACAAAATCAATGCGAATGAAAGCAAAAATGTGTTCAACAACAGATAGTTCAGACAAAAATGAAAAAAATTACACTGGTGGCGCCACCGCGGACCCACCTTTACCAATGGCACCGAGAGCATAGTTTCCGAGTTCCTCGTGACACATTGTTTGGGTGTAGCGGTTGCGATGACAAAGTTATGGGTATTTCCCGCGCGCACCATCGCGCGCGCCTGACGCGCACGCCGCCCCCGCGCCGCCTCTCGCCCCTCGCCCTTCGCGCGCGTCATTTTTGACAACCCAAATCTACTCTACCCCGGTCGCGCGCGCGCGTCGTCGTCGCGTCGTCGTCGCGTCGTCGTCGTCGTCGCGCATGCCATCGCACCCCAAAATGCCGACATTCCTCCGAGACGTGCGACATTTCGCGACGCCTACGCGCGCTCATCGGTCGACGATATCGCCGCCGCGCCGCCGCGCCGGCGCGCGCGAACGACCATGCCGCCTTCGCGGTGCGAGAATCCGGCGTGTTTACGCGAGGTGCGCGCGCGCGCGCGACGGGAGCGGAGGGATTGCGTGCGCGCGTTGGGACTCGGATGTGTCGCGGCGTTTCGTGTCTCGAGACTAACGCGCGCTGTGATGTGCGTGGATGCTCGCGCGCAGGATACGCCGATGTGGCGCAAAGGATGGGTTGATGATGAGTCGTCCACGGGTGCGCTGGTTGATTTGTGTAACGCGTGTGGTGCGTGTTGTTTTTTGTTTATTGGGGGCGCGCGCGCGTCGTCTCGATGTCGTCGTACGCCGACGCGGGACGTCATGATGCGCATTCGTACTTATATTGTGTGACGTTGTTTTCGTGCGTAGGGATTGCGTACAAGCGTGGATGGTGGTGCCAATGGTGTAATTGCGTCTATCGCAAACCAGAAGAGGGTGATAAAGAGACGAAGATGCGCAAATGGCGTTGGCTGGCGTGTGATTTTTGCGACGCGTTTACGCACTACGAATGCGAAGCGAAACTCGCGCCGTCGAGTGCGTTGACTGGGGACACGTATGCGTGTCCGAAATGCCGAGCTGGACCCAAACTACCGAAATTCCCGCGTAAAGAGACGGACAAGGTGAAAAAGGCGAATGCAAGCGCGACGACGACGGTGGCGGGACGTTTTTTGCACAAGCGTCCATTTTTGCGCGTCTCCGCGAAACCTGGCAGTCGCGTCGTCGGTCAAGTCGGTCCTGTCGAGTCGCTGCCGCCGCCGAAGAAGCGTAAATTGGCGATTTTGTCCGAGGCGGCGCTCGCATCTGCGTCCGCATCGACGCCGGCGACGACGTCGCGCGCGATGAAAAAGGCGAAAATTGAGCCGCAGTTGGAATCGATGGATGACGTCCCGGCACGCGTTCTGGCCAAGCAATCGTCGTTTGCGACGACGTCTGCGCGAGCAATCGCGCGGCGCAAGCCTCCGTTGCAACCATCTGCTATCACTACGTCTACGGTGATTAAACCGCGTGCATCAAAGGCAACAGGGGCGATACCCGTACCAGCAAAGCCGCCGTCGCGCGGCTTCTCGGCGCGCGCCGTCATTCCATCATCTACGGCAATGAAACCACCTCGGATATCGCTTCGCCCAGCACGTCCGCGCGCGCCAAAAGAATTGGCCAAGGCGACTGCGCGGCGCGATGACACCGTCTCGCGACCGCCGCGCGCATCTGGATCACGCCGCCAGCGCACGACGTCATCCGGATCCCGCCCTCGTCAGCCCGCGAGCGCCATCGCGCAGCCACGCCGCCGCAGTTTAGTCGATTCCATCGGTTCGCTGCATGCAAAATTCCCTGTCGACATCTATGAAACATTGTACGGTTCTGGCTCTGGTAAAACTGTCGATGACGAATCGTCTCCAGGCTACCGAACGCGAATCGAAGCGTCGCTGCTTCAACAGCGCGCGTCGAAATCGCCGCCATCGACGATGACGATGACGACTGCGTTGCAGCCCGCACCGACACCACTAGGTGACCAGGGTGACACCACGAGTGAGCTGAAGCGGCTCGCGCGAGCTATCACGCAGTCGCTCGATCCGAATTTCGATCAACACACGATTTACGTAAACGTCTGCCGTTTAATCCACAAGCTATCGCAGACGCGCGCATACGTCACCAAGGAGATGATCTTCGAAGCCAATTTACAAAACATCATTGGTGGTTTACTGACGAGTGATGATGTGCGGATTCGATTGGCGGCGGATTCGTTGTTAAACATTCCGTCGTGGCGCGAGGCAATTTGCGGGACGGCGACGCCGCAACGGGGAACGGTGGCAACGCATGCGACGCATCTGGTGGGTAAACCGAGTGGATTGCGCGCCAGTGCGTCGACTGCGGCAACGACTCCCGCGCAACAGACGCCCGCAGCGCCGATTTTACATGATTTCCATTGGAACAGTGCCACGCATTTGGGCGTGTCGTCGCCAGAGGACGCGACGGCGGAGGACGCCGAGGATTTTTTGTTCCACGCCGAGGGCGAGCCGCATCTCCGTGGTGATCGTCGCGTGCGATGATTTGCGCTCTTTCTTCCTTTGATATGTTTACAATTTACGTGTACATTCTTTTCTACAACTCGTCGCGGGGATACGGCGCCGAGATTTCGTCGTCAACGCTCGCCGTGTCTTTGTCCTCCTCCTCCTCTTCTTCTCTATCTTCAACCACCGTCGACACTGGTTTCGCTCGCTTACTCTTCTCGAACGTCCAATCATTCGGCTTTGTTTTTGGTAACCGCTTCGTACCACTCGGAGCTTTCGGTCCGCCGCGAACGTCGCATCGCGCCACCTCGCGCTCGAGTTCGGCATTGCGTTGTCGCAATCCTAAATTTTCCTTTTGTAACATTTCCAGCGTCGATATCGCATCGGCAACTTCGGCGTATTCGTTCGCCATTTCGCGATGTGCTGCGGTTAATCCCGCCAAGCCACACATCCATTGCTCGGGCATTAATACTTTATCACCTTTACCGTGACCGTCGAGCACGGCGAGTAAGTCGCTCTTGAGAAATTCCCACGCGCGCGGCGGCGTAATCGCCTCATCACCGTCTCCAGCATCCTCGTCGTTCTCAGCGGCGTATTCCGGGTGAACAGAATTCGATGCAAGCTGCCATACGGCGTTGGCACATTCGAAATCAATCGTGGATTCTACCAAGGCTTCATAGCCGAGCGCGCGCACGGCGTCGAGGACGACATCCGCAGCGGCGAAATATTCAAGCGCAGCTTCGGGATCACGCACGATAAACTTCACCTCTGCGCGTTTGAGCTTATCTGGATCTTCCAACGCATCCATGTTAGGAATAAATATTATGCCCGCAATCCCAGGCTCGTTAAACATCAATCCAAACAAGTACTTAAAGCCGATGAGCGACGAGGCGCGCGCGTACGCCACGTTTCCATACATCGCGCGCGCGTATAAATCCGCCCACGATGGCTTCTCCAACAATATCACCCGCACCGAACTTTCATTCCTCTCGACAAACTCCATCGCCTCGTGTCTATTTCGCACCTCCTCGATCGGACCAATCGCGTGTCGCAACTTTTCTGTAAAAAATTCAGCCAACGCGTTTGAGTCTGTCGTTCGTCCTTCGTACGCCTCCATGGTATTATAATGCGAATACGCCATGAACCCGCACGCAAACTTACGCGACCGCGTTCTCGATACTTTTGAAAACGTTTCTGCGATGCGCGACACATCAGTGCCCTCCATTTCCGACTCAACGACGTCCAACGCGTCCACGCTCGAGGCGACGCCTTCAATCGATCGAGCAAACCTTCTCCACACCTCCTTCACGCCATGCGACGCGCAGTACCCCGTGGTTTGCTTGGGGAACACACCGATGATAAAATGGTGCCCACTGCTCATGAGCTGCATCTCGAGCGCGGGGAATCGCACGGCGGAGACGTACTTTGGTAGAGGGAGCAGCGTGGAATTAGCGACGCCGTCGAGCGCGAACGCTCGCACGGTTTTAGACGTCGTATCATTCGAATTCGCGTCGATGGGCGATATGCATGCGACAACAAACAGTATCGCTACGCATGCGATGAGCGGTCGCGCGCGACGCATGGAGACACACTGCGCGGGCGCGCGCGATTGTGCGGTGGATTACTGTTACGCTTTCGTCTTCATCGTGTCATTCATTCGCTGCGTCTAAAATACTAACCATTTCTATGCATCCATTCAATCGCGCTTGATGGCTTTTAATTTCTCCCGCGTCGCCGCGTGGCTCGCGCGTTGGCCTAAAAACGTCACCAATGCCCCGAGCAACGCGACGTTTTTGAAAAACATAATCATCTCCACGCCCAACGCCGCCTCGTCCCCGATTGCCGCCTCGCTGGTGTGCACCCAGAACGGGTGCATCACCGGAGTGACGATGAGCAAGAATAGGATCAAGAATTTGGCACCAATGGCGAAACCGGCGGCGAAGAGGGAGGCACCGAGGAGTTCGAGCGTCGTCGCGAAACGGACGAGCGCGTAGTCGCTCGGGAGTAACGAGCATAAATCAAAGCCGGTTTTGGCGTTGATGGTGTGCTTCATGAGACGAAGGGCTGGAGTGACACTGGACATGAGTGTTGCTTCTGGACCCGCACGTAAGGCTTGCCATCTGCGTCGAAACGATAACGAAATCAGTCGATTAGTCTCAACCGTTTTCAAGTAGTTTTAAAACCACGACGACGACGACGGAAACGACGGGGCAAACAACGTCGGCGACGACTACGTCAACGTACTTGTTCACAGCGCTCGCGATGAAAATGAACGAGAAGAGCGCGCGTCCGGTTGCGGTGGTGAGCGACATGTCGCGAGAGCGCGCGAGTCGAAGAGTGACGTTTTCTTCTAAAGAGCAAGCGAGCAATAAATAACAATCATACGAGGCAAAACTAAAACTGGTTAAATCAACGGACACTAATCGAGCGCGCACGCGGGTTGCGACGCGAATGCTTTCATTTCTTCGAAATCCGCCGCCGTCGCGAGCAACCTCTTGCAGCGCACACTCTTCGCCTTTTTCACCGTATCCGCACTGATGCGCGAAATTAACGCGTCGATCGCCGCCATGGCGTTCTCGTACGTCGCAACAGGAATATCATCCTTTGTGTATTTCGATCCAGAACCTACGGCACCGAAATCACCCGCCGCTTCGACATCTAAAAACGTCGCCGCGTTGCGCAACCCGAGCAACGCGTCCTCCAAATCTCTCAACGCCCCGTCCTCGTCGTCCGCACTGGGCACACCACCGGCGTTCACGACCATCGGTAACATGGCTGACGTTTTTGTCGCGCTCGATCCGTACGTATTCCGTAACACGTTAATCGAGCGACGTCTACGCCCGACGTCGGCGTCATCCATCCGCGCAATCTCCGTCGCGAGCGCCAACCCATCGCGCGCATCGAGCGTAACAACGATCGCATCTAAAATAGACACATCCTCCGCCGCGATCGTCGTCGTCAATACCGCTGGCGCCGCCTCCGCAGCGCGCCCATTCGTCCCAATCGCAGTCGTCAGCATCAACGTCGACGTCGTCATGCGTGCGATAAACCCCCGACGCCCGGTCGCGGCGCCACCCGCGCGCGCCGCACCGGCGCGAACGCCCTCTCGCACGCTCGCACTGATCGCCACCGCGCGCATCGTCGCCATCCGCGTCCCTCACGCACGCCGCGTCGTCGAATGACGACCAGCGTCACCCTAAAACAGAGCACCACCCCACGCACCGAGCTCACGCCCTTTCCATCGCACGCCGACGCACCGCGCGCGCGCCACGACGCGTGTGCGATCGTAAACGTATTTCCACATCGAACGCGCGCGCGCACGCGCGAGGACGCGCGCCGCGCGCGACGCATAGGGCGTGAGCTCGTTCAAAACGCACCCTAAAACAGAGCACCCACCGCACACCGCGCCGCACGCGCGCATGTCGTCGTCCACGTCGTCGCGCGCCATCAGCGCGCGCAAGCGAAATCGCATCGTGGAGATTTTGTCACATGCCATCGTCGTGCGCGTCGAGGGTCGCGTGTTCGATAAGTTTGGCGCGGGCATGATCGCCGAAGAGCGCGAGAGGTACGCGAATATGTTGGAGGTCGGGGACAGGCAGGCGTCGGAAGAGCTTGAATTGCTCGAATGCGACGATGAAGAACTGTCGCAAGCGCGGAGCGTGATCGAGGGGGAGTTTTATGACGCCGCGGAGGAGGCGGTGTGTGGGATTGAGACGGCGAAGAGGAAGAGGGAGGATGAGCGCGCGCGCGGAGGCGTACACGCGGAGGCGTGGTCGGGCGAAACGCGCGGGTCGCGGGACGCGATGAAGGATGACGAGGGCGGTGAAGAGGGCGAGAGAGCGTCGAAGACTCGAGGGAAGACTCGGCGTTGATTGGTTGTGTACGTGGTACGGGCGAATGGGGTGGACGGAGGATGCGAGTGTGTTTCTAAACGCGCGCGCGACGGGGACTTTTAAAAAGTTGTGATCAATGGTGTTTGTTATTCAATCTTCTTTCGTGCTTTAATGTGTGCGCGCTATAAGAAGTCTATGACGATCGGCGCAAGCGACGCTTGGGCTTCTTTTCCTCCTTCTTTTCTTCCGCCGCGGGCTCTTCTTGCTCTTTTTCTTCTTCTTCTTCTTCCTCGTTGTTGGCGTCTTCGTCGTCAGAGGCGTCGTCGTTCTTCTTCTTCTTTGCGTCCTTCTGTTGTTGCGCCTTGGCAGCCTTTCCATCGCCCTTGAAGCGCATGATGAGACCGACGATGACAGCGAACAAAGACACGATGTGCAACAAATAATAGATCACCGGGTTGACGGTGAGCTTGGAGAGAACGGCGAGCGCTTTGTCGCGTCCCACCGGAAGTATGTTCGCCAAATTTTCATACAACTCCATGCCAATCGGCGGAGAAGATTCGCGCGCGCGGCGCTTTTCGTCTTCAGCAGCACGCTTCTCAGCCTTGGCTTCGACCGCTTTTTTTACCGCCTCAGCCTTAGCTTCGAAGGTGTCCGCGGAGAAGGCTTTAATATCTTCAAACGTCTTGTCGATGAGAATGTTGTCAAACACCAAACCGCCCGACATGGTCCAGATTTCCACGCCCACGGCGCCAATGTTGCCGATGGACTTTAACGGAGCGCTGTCCTCGAAGAACTTCGGGTTGGGGATTTGCTTCGCCTTCCACTCGCCCTTGTACGCGGGGTTGTCAATCATGGGCGGGTACCACTTACCCTTGTAATCGGGGTTCGCCTTTTCGGGGCGTTCCCATTCGCCGCATCCCGAGACGTCTTGGCACGCCGGGTTAGGCACCATCGGGGCTTCCCAATCGCCGTCTTCGTCGACGTCCCAGTCTTCAGGGATGACTGCCTCATCATCTTCGATCTCAGGTTCTTCATTGTCGAGCCAGTCCGCGGGCTTGACGGCGTCCATGTCCGGAATCATCGCCGGAGCGTCTTCGTCCCAATCCTCTGGCTTGGTCGCGGATGGGTCTTCGATTTGCGCCTCGTCAACCCAGTCTTCGGGTTTTTCATCGGAGGGATCATCGATTTCCGCAGGCGGGTTGAATGATGGCTCGAAATCCTCAAACAAAGAGCCAGACGCCTTTTCTTCACCATCGATGGAGACGGCGTACGTGTTATTGGCGTTGACGACGAGCGTGTACTGGTGCACGTTTTCATCCGTCGGCATCGGTGGTGGGTTCTTCAAGTGCTTTTCCTCAATCGAACCATCAACCGGGGACTTGTGACGGAAAATCACGTGCACTTTGTTCGTAGAACCGCACTTATCGGGACCAAACATCACCGTGTACGGGGTTTCGCCATCGAGTTTCTCCGGCGCGAAGCTTTCATCCGCCGTCAAATACTTCAAGTACGCGCCACCGCACGTCAAACCCTTCTCATGGCGCGCCTCAAATTGAAGCGTCATACCCTCAGACGGATCAAACGGCTCGGACAACGATTTCGAAACACCATAGTGCTTCGCTTCGTGCGGAATGTACAAACCGTAATCCTCCGTATCCGCCGCCTTGCGAACCGTCGCTTTGCCTAAAAAATGTCGCCACAAAGAAAGAAGAGACTCCGTCAGTCAACTCGAACCACGCATAAAAATCAAAGCCATCACCGCATCGGGCACACATGCGACGCTATACCCATCACTCCCGCCCTCGCACATGCGTCCGAAGCGCATGGAAACAAAGCATTCCAGCTCCGCCGTCTTCGAGCCGCCGTCCCGTCGGATCGCTCGCGCGATCGCTCGCCCGCTCCCGATCGCCACCGCCGCGCGCATCCATCACCCGAGCGCCTCACCCGCGTCCGCCCACGCGCACGAAAACAAATCACACCACTCCTTACGCAACCCACTCGCGTGCGGCGCACGCGCACGCGAACTCGTCGTCTGGAACGCCTACGCCAAAAGAAAGCCAAAGAAGACTCGCGTCTTCCGACACTCAAACGCCCGAGCTCAACCACGTACCGGCATACTTTTCATCTGCACTCGCCACCCAACCACGCATGGCACCATCATCGAACGTTTCGCTGAATACCAACGCCGCGTTCGCGCTCGTCGTCGCGAGCGCCGATGCCGCAGCGAGCGCCACCGCAACCTTCATCGGCATCGTGAAATGCGGAACTTTATATATTCCCGGCTATGCGCCACGTGCGATGCGCGCGTGCGGCTGTGAGGTGGTGGGAATGAACGAGGAAACGTCCCTGCGTGCGCGAGCGATGGTGTCGGTCGCGGGCGTGACGGAATGTGCGGGCGGCGCGTCATCAAGATGTGATGATTGGGCGTTATGCGCCACCAATGTAAACACGCAACATCCCATCGCCGGCGCTCCATCGCGCGCCGCGCGTCGCGCGCCGCACTCCATCGCGCTCTGACGCGCTCGACGCGCGCGCGCGATGATGGTACGTTCGCGAACCGCGCCGGCGCCGGCGTGCGGCGCGCGACGGTACGGCAGGGCGCGACTTTCGCGCGTAGCTGTCGCACGCTCGACTGGTGACGTCGGCGCGCGCGACGCACGCGCGTCGAATCCGTCGCCGCTGTCGCGCCGCGCGCTCGGCGCCAAGGTGGCGTTTACGTGTGGCGAGCTCATCGCGTTTCCCTGGCTCACCGAGGCGGCGACGCGGCCGCGGGCGAGGGGCGATGAGGCGCTGCGAGCGTTTTCGCCGGATTGGTTGCGGTCGCTGCTACCGGCGGCGCGCGACGATGCGGCGTTGGCCACCGCTCGCGTCGCGCTCGAGCGTGGAGAAGAGTTTTTAGCGAATGGTGACGCGGCGTCGGCGGTGCGAGAACTCGCGCGCGTGGAGGGCTTAGTCCCGCGCGAGTATAAGATTAATCAACGCGCCGGTTTATCGTTGTCGCGCGCGTACGCGGCGCTCGGGGATAATGACGCATATTTAGAGTGTAAATCTAAAGTGTGGTGGTGGGGGCGCGGTTTACGTTGGCCTGGATGGTACATTATAGGATATTTAAGCGCGAGGTCGGTGTATTTCGATGCGGTCAAGCCGGATGAGCCGCTCGCGTATCGCGCGTTGGCCAAAGGCGAAGCCGCGCTCGTCATTCCAATTTGGATTGGTTTGCTCTACTTGCTCGTGACGTACGGCTTGCCGGATTACTGATGCGCTTGAGTGACGTGGTTTGACGCGGCGCGAGCGATGGCGCGTTTGTACATTGTAGTAAAATTGTTCTTTCTTTCACATGCGAGCCTCACTCTGCGACTCCTCGCGTCTCATGCTGGAACGCGCGTGATTCGCAAAACCGCCCTCGAGCGATGCCATGGCGCGACCGCGCGCGGCACACGCAGATACCACGTCACTTCGACGCGCGCACGCGGCGAGTGACGAAACGCCCGACGGATGCGCTCGATGAGGCGATTGGAAGACCAATCAAAGCACCCAAGCGCGAAACGCGTCCTCGTCGGCCTCGTCCACCCGTGTCCGCGCCGGACGTCGAACGCGATGGAATATTTTCAAACGTTACCGCCTACATCGATGGTTGGGTGCCCGAGGGTGCGAAAACCGTGCGCGAGGCGATCACGTCGCGAGGTGGCGTCGTCGCGTTGTATTATGACAAGACCACCGTGACGCATTACATCGTCGATAGCTACGACGCCATGGATGCGGACGTGCGTCAGCGGGTTGGGAAATACGCTTCAACGTCGTCTCCACGCGGGTCGATGGTGTGCGTGCGTGGTGCGTGGGTGATTCAGTCGGTGAAGCAGGACAAGGCGTTGGGCGTCGAGGCGTTTGCGCCACTCGGGGACGCGCCCAAGGCGCCGTCTGCGAAAGCTGCGACTGGAAAGTATTCCACAACAGACTTGGTGGACGTCGTGATCAATGCCGCGTGGAATGGAACGGGTGGAGTGAGTACGCAAGAAGGTTTGCGCGAGACGTGGTGCGTCAAGGTTGTGTTTGAAGGTGTCGAGCGCGCGTTGACGGATGGCAAAACTAAGGACGCCGATGCGCGGAAATTATCAACACAGGCGTACAAGGCTCTTAAACGCGTCGTGGATTCGAAGTGGGTGATCCCCGTCGGTGCGAGTGAGGCGTTAGTAGACTTATCGGGCATGCGAAACTTTCAAAAGCGAAATCGATTTGAGTCGTCGCAAACGTCGCCAGCAAATGCGGCGGAAATGCTCGAGTGGGTAATGATTGATAAAACTGGTATTAACGTGCGCGCGACGATGCACAATATGCGCGATGACGGATGGGAACCAGAATGGCTCGTCATTGACGCCGACGTTGACGCTGCGCGCGAATCTGTCGGAGTTCTTACGCGGCGGGCCAGTCGAGAAGCCGCGACTCGCATGGCGCCGTCACAAGAAAGTCAGCGCGCTCTCGACACGCACACGCTCAGTCAGGTATCAAATATCGACGACGAAACGTTGAATGCACTTGACCCGCAAACGCGCTATGAGTGGCAAAAATCACGCGAGAATGTGGCAAAGAAAAAGCTCAATCATGAACGAGCGAAACAGAGCGCCGTGTTTCAATTGTTGAACGCAACCAGTAAATTTCTTGGGGACGCCAAGGGCAAGTCAAAAGGGGCGCTTTCGCCTTTGAAAAAGACGCTTCAACCGAATGCATCTCGCCACACACCGCCGCAGCCGAAACGCACACAACGTTCCGGGGCGCAGCTGTCGATTAAATCATTCGCGAGTCCAGTCAAGGCGCCGCGACCGGCGACGGCGAGCGCGCGGTCTTTTGTCGGTGAAGCCGTCATGTCGAGCGCGCGCGTGCACACACCCACGTTGATGCACGCATTTACTTCACTCTTAGAGCGTGACGCTGTCGATCCGGTACCGGATCGCGTGGGCGCAGCGTGCGCTGTGATGCGAGCGCACATCGAACAACTCGAGCGAGACGGTAGACGCGCCGCAGCTCGGCAAGTGCGCGCCGCGGTCGCCGACATTCGATGCCCCGAAAACCCCGCATTCACGAATGCACTACGTGATTTCGTGCTCGCGCGCACTCGTGGCGATAGCTTAGGAATTAATAGTCAGTAGAATTCATTCATCATCGATTACAAGACAAGTCGTACACATGCAAAGAATTTTGTTTACGCGGCGGGACATTCAATTTCGTACATCACCTCGTTCGTGCGCATCATTCCGGGCGTCCAAGGTGGATTATACCCAGCATACTGCGCCACATCCGTATGTTTCACTACGCGCACTAAACCATCGCGCTCAATCGCGCTTTTCAACACGGTGGATTCTTTCGCTATGAGCTCTTCATTCATCCGGCCCGCAAACCGTCGCACCGCCATCCATCGTTCACCGACATCAAGCACGCGCACGTTCGCATCCGTCGGTTTCGGAGCATCAGCAGCACCATTCGGAAACTTCGATTTCGGCAACACAAACTGCATTGTAAATTTTGTCGCGTCGGCGCTCTCGTCGGGTTGCATGAACACCGGCGCCGTCATGGAAATCTTCTCCTTCTTTTCATTCTCCGGCTTCCTCAGCACGCCAATATACCCCGCCAAGCGCATAAACGACCCACCCTGATCGCCCCGAACCATCCCTCGCGCGCTCGCGTACGTCGTCTCGATCACGCAGCACGGCGCATACTTTCTCACCTCGTACTCGGTGCCGCCCGTGGCACTCGGCACGACCGCGTACTCGGGCTGTTCCTCGGTGATTTTGCCAAACACCGATCCCATGATCGATGCGTGCGATGCGTGCGCGCGTCTGGGCGCGGCGGCGGCGGCGGTGGCGGCGGCGGCGATGCGGTGGCGCGCGAAAGACGGAATGAATCGCGCGTCACTCACTGACGCTCAACAGCATCACCATCACGATGACGGCGCTCGCCCGCGGCACCTCGGCGATGCGTGCGCCGCACGGCACCTCGCGCGCGACGCCGCACTCGCGCCTCTCGCGCGTGTCTCGCCCCGTCGTCGTCGCCGCCGCCCGACGCGCGGTCGAACGCGAGCGCGTGGATGCGGATGACGTGTCACCGCCAACCACGCGTCGCGCGGCGCTCACGACCGCAGCGGCTGCGCTCATCGCGCTCACCACGGCGCGAGACGCGCGCGCGAAACAAGATCAAGGGTGCGAATCGTGCAGTGACTCGAATTCGGCGTTGTCTGAAGGGGACAAGGCGTTTAAACGCTCGGAGAGTGGGTTGCGGTTTCTCGATTTGAAGGTGGGCGAAGGCGCGTTGGTGGAGACTTCGGGGACGAAAGTTGTCGTAGATTGGTCAGGGTACACGTCTGGATATCAAGCGAAGAAGATTGAAAGTACGCGTGAGACGGATGAGCCGTTTGTGTTTACTCTGGGGGATGGCACGGCGATTCCGGCGTTTGACGAAGCCGTGCGCGGGATGCGGGTCGGCGGGGTGAGGCGCATTGAAATCCCTGGCGAGCTCGAAGAAAAGCTTGGGTATTCGAGAAATAAAGCATTAAGGTATAATGGCGTCGGTCCAAAGCCGTCGACATTTGGTGGACAACGTGCGCTGGACTTTGTGCTTGATAATGAAACGTTGCGGGACTTTAATCGCTCGTTGTTGTTTGACATTCGTCTGTCTTCGGTGCGCAAATGAGTCTACTGCTGCGGCGTGGCTATATTACACTCAAACGCAAATACACGTTTGATTTGAAAAAAAAATCTCTATTATATAGTTGAATTTACTCCCCAACGGCTCTTTCCGTAGTAGTTACCTGGCTATTTCTACCTAGAAGAATTCTCTGTATGATGATGTGAATACGTTATAAGAAGACTTTGGTTATCACGCCGACGAAAGCGCGAATGAACAATACGCCCAAGCCAACCAAGAGCGCGAGAAACATCGCCACGTATCGCCGATGATTCTTCTCCCGTAACTCGCTCACATCGCTCGTCACGGCGGTCCACATCGCAGATTCTTTATAATCCACACCCTCGCGAACGTTTTCGTCTTGCTCGACGGTTTTCCAGTGCATACCGCGGGCCGGGTCCCATACGAGTTCGGTGCGCACGCCGCCGCTCGGCGTCGCCGATCCCGCCACACTCAACGTCGCGTTTTGCACGTCAGCTCGATTCAAAGCTTCAACAATAACATCTGCAACATCTGTGCGCGCCACCTTGCCCGCGTGCACGCGCGCGTCCCCGCAGCCGAGGACGAGCCGCCGCTGCCCGGCGACATCCTCCGCGCACGGAGCCGCGTCGCTCAATGACCCAGGACGAACGACCACATACTTCATCGTCGACGACGCCGCACAAATCGCTCTCAACGCTCGCTCTCCCGCGAGTTGCCATTGAATCGTCATCGAAAGTACGACATTCAACAACACGGCGATCCAATCAAACGCCGGATACCCAACTGACATACCCGTCACGCGAATAAACTTTTCGCATCCCGCCCGTTCGCACACCTCCGCGAGCGTTCGTACCGCTCTAAAATTCACCCAATACGGATGTCCAAAATCATCCTCGCGCGTCTCGGGCGCGGCGGCGAACACATCCGTAATCTTTCCAATCCGTTGCGCGCCGAACGCCGCCACGCACGCGTCGCACCTCGCGCTCGACACCCACGCATCAAC
>Ga0181556_1002229_pt1 | contig 18056 bp, 20 predicted proteins | sample 011ome_14_FD_148651 | JGI IMG/M metagenome (GOLD analysis project Ga0181556, IMG submission 148651) | Coastal salt marsh microbial communities from the Groves Creek Marsh, Skidaway Island, Georgia - 011505AT metaG (spades assembly) | ecosystem: Environmental > Aquatic > Marine > Intertidal zone... | reverse complement strand
ATATATCGCCAATAACATTGAAAATGCAGAATGACTTTGTAAAGATACTCGATTCGTATGCAGAGAAAAAGGCGGTGATGAAGAGCGAGTATATGAAACTGATACAGCATATTAATTACGATTACATGTCGAATAATTATTCATGTGCAACGGTTGTTGGCGACATTACGCCTCCTTCTGTCAAACTTCAGACTGTGCAACAGGCTAATGCATATGATATTTGGAAATCTAAGCATGTAGTGGATCATACTACGTTTGAGAAGCTTACTGTCACACCTGATAATGAATCCCCGATGATTATGATAGATGCGAATATACAGACTATAACGGACCTACTGAAGATCGTAGAAGATAATCCATACGATTCTTCGAAACGTTATAACATTGATTTGAAATCATTGCATAGCATAAACGACGAACTGGTCAAGTTGGATAATATGGTAGGACTTAAGAATTTTAAAGAATCGATTACAAATCAACTGCTGTATTTCCTCCAGGGATTACATAAAGTTGGCGACGGCGATTATAAGCATACCATGATATATGGAAGTCCTGGCACGGGCAAGACACAGATTGCAAAAATAATAGGAACAATGTATTCTAAGGTGGGTATTCTCGATAAGAACAAGTTCAAAAAGGTTACACGCAGTGACTTGGTGGCAGGTTATTTAGGTCAAACGGCAATAAAGACTAAGGATGTTATTCAAGAATGTGTTGGTGGGGTATTGTTTATTGATGAGGTATATTCGCTTGGTTCGCAAGTGGATGATGATAACTATTCAAAGGAGTGTATTGACACATTATGTGAGTGCCTCAGTGATAACAAGGCCAAGTTAATGGTAATTGTTGCCGGTTACGAGAAGGATATTAAAGAACGGTTTCTAAGTAGAAATAGTGGACTTGAGTCAAGATTTATTTGGAAATTTGAGATGGACAAGTATACGTACGAAGATCTATACACAATATTTAACAGAATGGTTGTGAGCAATGGTTGGAGAGTATCTGACGATCTTACGGATGAATGGTTTAAGACTAATTATGATAAATTTGCCGCTTATGGGCGTGACATAGAAAAGTTATTTTCATATTGTAAAATATCACATGGTAGAAGGATTTATGGTAAGCCTGATCAAACCAGACTTATGTTAACAAAAGATGACGTGGATAAGGGTCTGAGTGTTTTTGAACATAACCAAATCAAAGATCCTTCGGTTGGAATTCGTAAAGAAATATTGAGTACCTTATATGCATAGGTTTGTATGACATAAATAATATATTTCAGTCATAGTAGTCATGGAACAGCGAAAATCAATACAAATACACGAAGACTTTTTCTCTTATGGAAAACCAAAAAACAAAACAGCAAAAAGTCGTCCTGCGTCCAGTGATGTTAAGATACGTCAGCCTAAGTCCCCTGCAAACACTACAATTAAGGGGAACCAACTTAAACGACAATCATTTCTTCGTATGCTTCGAGGACATCAAGAGCAGCGATATCAAGAGCATCTTAAAGAACAATATACAAATGCGCGACCAACAACCAATGATTTTGAGCAGGCCAATGCATTCTTAACATCCATAAGAGATGCGAATCAGGCGCCTCCACCAATTGTTCAAAATTCGCAACCAGCAACTTCGGTTCATATGCATTCCAGTGTCCCGCGTTTGAATGATGTTCCCAAGTTTGGTTGTCTTAAAAATGGTACACTTCCAACGTATAGAATGGTTCAACAGCAGGCCCAACCAACATATAACCATTATGTACCGCCCCCTCCGCCAGTACCTGAACCGGTTCTTCCTGTACCTCAACCCACAAATCAGGATCAATACAATGTTTCTACCAACGCCGGCTCGTCTGATGAGTCGCGTGCTCTCAGTGATTTCAATAAGAATTATAAACAAAAGTTAAAACCAGGAAAATACAGAAAGACATACAAACGAAAGTACAATGTAGGTAAACACAAGGGAGGAAAACATGTCGGTGTGATTGTAGCAAACAAAAAGGTACGTGCAAATACGACCCTGAAAATCCAAACGCTTAAGCAAGCACCAATATCGGATATACGTAAATTTTTAGTGAAGGAAGGATTTATCCGTGTGGGTGCACAAACACCCGAAACGGTATTACGAAGAATGTATGAATCAATCAAATTGTTATGTGGGAGTGTTAAGAATACAAATGCTGATAACCTCTTGTATAATTATTTTAATGATAATGGGGATCATTAATACTGAATAGTTTGAGAAGATTGTCGAATAATGTCTTGGCGCGCTCTTGAAATTCTTCGCTTGTGGTTCTTTTGCGCGCATAACTATGAACCCTTTCTTTCGCGGTATTTATTTTAGTAAACGCGGGTTCATCATCAATGATGATGAATTGTCCATAGTCTTGGTCAAGCATGGTTATTATGAGAGTATGATAACCATGGATATAAAAAATTAATCAATTTTTTGTTCGTTGCAACGTTTGCGTGTGTTGTATTGATGAGCGGATAGGAATACGGCATCTTCATATGACGGGACATAAGTATTATTCCCGTATTTGTATTCATCGTTGGAGTAATAACGAATAGGTGACTGTACCCCTTTTTGATCAATGATATTACCATTATCGTCACGTACAAATTCAATATCGGTTAATCCTTGTTGAGCAATAATGTCATCAATTGAATCATGATATTTTACGTTTATGTCACCGGAGTAATTGATAAACATTTCCTGAAAATTTAAGTTTAACCGAAATACCGTGCTCATCAGGGTGTATGTTGTTCGTAAAATAAAGTCTATCCCGCTAACTAATAGATTAAAGCTGCTAAATAATACATTTATGGCAAATGTATGAAAAATCAGTATGAGAAATGCAAACACTGCAACCAGATTAACATTTTGTTGTTTTCCTCTTTTTGAGAACATATTTTTAACAAATACTCCGAATCCGAACGCGAGTGCGGTTATTACGAGTCCAAATGAGATATTATAAATGACGTCCATATACATTAGCGAAATACATTATCGTGTCTAAAATTGATACGGTTTTAATTCTATTCGTACACTATATACAAGATGATTATTCCAGTTAAGTGTTTTACCTGTGGAAATGTGCTGGCTGATAAATATGAATATTATCAACGCGAGGTACGTAAGCGAAAGACACAGGCGGGTATGCCGGCGACAAAGGTTGTATATTTGACGGAACGTACCACGTCAAAGACCGCTGAAGGAGACGTGTTGGATACTTTGAGAATTACAAACATGTGTTGTCGTAGACATATGTTGACACACGTAGATATCGAATAAAATATAGAGTAAGTATAATATGGCAGTTCGTGGACTCACAAATCTGTGCAGACCGGCGTACATTTATTTAGTTATTTCCATTTTTGCTCTTGTTATTGTGGCATTGCAGAATATGGGAAGTAATACGACTCTTTGTGTTGGTATGTTATCATGCGATGTACCCAATACGGCATTTGTTTTTGCCGTGGATATCCTGTATATCCTTTTCTGGACTTGGATACTCAATCTTATTTGCGATGCAGGGGCGCCGTTATTATCGTGGTTAATCGTGCTCATACCCATTGTTATTAGCTTTATCGTCGTCGCAATGATGATGGTTTAGAGGTCAGTATAATGGTGTCATTACACTGACGTGCAAAATTGATATCGAATCAAAAATAACATGTATGTATATATCAGTATGCCAGCAATGATTAGCAAAATCCTTGAGAATGATGAGACACTGGAGTTTACTCTCTCCGGCGTTGATAGAAGTATCGCAAATGCACTGAGACGCACAGTTCTTTCAGATATTCAAGTGAATGCATTTATTACGGAAACGTTTGAAACGAACCAATGTACGATAAAATCGAATACCAGTCGGTTCCATAATGAAATTATCAAACAACGTCTCGCGTGTATTCCAATTATGATGTCCGACCTTGAAAAGTTGCCTGGAAAATATGTGGTTGAGGTGTCAAAACAAAATAATGAAAGTAACTCAATTTATGTCACGACAGAAGATTTTAAAATTCGTAATAAAGAAACCGGTGAGTATATGCCTCGAGAGGAAGTTCAAAAAATATTTCCTCCGAACAGTATTACTGGCGATTACATACTGTTTGTTCGCCTTAGACCGAAACTCAGTCCACAGATTCCAGGTGAAGAACTGATCTTGGAATGTGAGTTTGGGGTATCAACTGCACGCGAGAACAGCATGTATAACGTAGCATGTGTATGTAGTTATGGTAATACAATTGATCAAGAAAAGGCAATGAAAGAATGGTCTACGAGAGAATCGGAGATGCGCGCGTCGACCGGGGTAAATGAAGAAGATATTGAATTTGAGAAGAAAAATTTTGAATTGCTGGATGCACAGAGATATTTTGTAGAAAATAATTATGATTTTAAGATTAAGGGCGTAGGTATGTACGACAATAAACAGATTGTCCGTAAAGCATGTGATGCTGCAATTGACAAACTAACCAACTTTATTGCGATGGTCGATGGTGATCAGGTGTTTATAAAGAAGGGTGAGACGTTGTCTGAAAATATGTATGACATTACGCTCGACAATGAAGATTACACATTGGGTCATATGTTAGAACGGGGGTTGTACGACAAGTATTATACAGAGGAAAAGATAATGAACTTTTGTGGATTCTTCAAACCACATCCTCATGAAACGTATAGTGTTGTACGAGTCGGATATAACATGGTGGTAGACCAAGTAAATGTACGTCAGCATATAAATGCCGTGTTGAAAGAAAGTATTGAGAAATTCCAAGAGATTGCTAAAGTCTTTGTTGAATAATTTTGAAAACTGTATATGATTTTACAATGATATACACCTGCTAATCAGTGTCCGTGTTAACAATTGGTTTGATTCATTGGTAATGGGGCATTGTATTTTTTATTGAATCCAAGGTTCTCCATTGATTTTATCACAATGTGGTCATAAAGGTCATAATACCTTTCCACGTTTCTTGTTAAAACAAAGAGGGATAATGCCAAATTGTCAGAAACAATGGAATAATCGTAATATCCGTCAAATACCGGCCCTAATTCAAGTACCCAGTATGGTGCCTCGGGAGTACCGTCAAGTTGAACGGTCAAGTAACCACAGCAGTCACCCTCTTTATAATATGCAATACCCGATATGTTATCAAATTCGCCAGTTGGATCTATCTGCTGATTGAAAACAGACACTGTGTTATTTGCATTGATTGCGTACTCTGCGGTTGCACATACACCTTCTCCTTGAAACAATTTATCGAATTTGTCCTCGTATACTTGATACCACTTGCCGGTATATTTGCTTAGATCCAGATCATCAACCGCCCTGTAGTCTTTGCTTACGCTAAAACCTATCACCGATGCTAATAATAGTATGGGTAAATACATATATAATACGACCCGATTCTTTTCTATATTATACACGAATAAAGGGCAAGTAAAATTGAAACTGTATATGATTGTTTACAATGATATACAATCATCATGCTTAAGACTCTTAATGGAAAATTCGATAACTACACACTTGCATTTAAGGATTCAGTTTGTGCAAAAATTGCCGAGCTTGATATGGGATCTACTGATAAAGCAACTATTCTCGACTTTATATACACCTACCCAAAATTTGTCATTGATCGAGATGACATGGTTGTCCGAAAAAGAGTAAAAAATGTTTTGCCGGATAATAACCGTTGTATTGCAAAACGGGCGAATGGAGAACAATGTACGCGAAGACGCAAGGAATGCAGTGAGTTTTGTGGAACACATAGCAAAGGAACTCCAAATGGTGTTATTGATGACGCGGAAAAGGGGCGCAATACCGTGAATGTCACAATGAAGGTATTAGAGATTGAGGGCATTGTCTATCACATAGATGATATGAATCGCGTTTACGATACAGAAGATATCATCAACGGATCAGGATGTCCACGTGTTGTAGGTAACTATAATGTAGAATTGAATACGGTAGTAGTATGTAATTAATCATCTATTGGAACTGCTTGGGGAGGACGAATCTTACGTTCGATGGTTTCGCGGACGTATTTTTCACGTTTGTCCATAATAAACGTGTTTAGTTCTAACGCCTTCTCGCCATCCCCTTCAAAAAATTCATTTAAAATATTGTTGAGTGCTTTTGCGGTAATGGGCTTTTTAACGTTTTGTTTTTTATATCTCAAGTTTCCGTCTTTCAAGTCAAATGTATCTACATCATGTTCTTTCATGAATTCCATGAGCTGTATACTTACTTCTTTTTTTGTTTCCCGACGCTTCTTTTGTTCTTTTTGTAGTGTTTTTATTTCATTATCCAATGTTATCCATTTCCGTACTAATAATACAAGTTCTTCTTTTGCCATAATCTATAAGGTGCACAAAGTTTATGTTTTTTGGTTTCAAAACATATGTTATTATAGTTTATACTTGATGAGATTTACCATTACCAATAAAAGAGCGGCAATTCCACCCAAAAAGCCAGAAAATACAGTGACTGCAATATCAAGTAAAAAAACAGATACGCCGAGAGGAAGAAACATTTGGGGACCACCTACGTGGGAGTTTATGCACACAATGGTGGAGAACGTATCTGAAGAAATATTTCAACAAGAATGCGATAACATAATTGCCATCATTGTTGGTATATGTACGCACCTTCCGTGTCCAATGTGCGCAGATCACGCCCGGATTTCAATAATGAGTGATCCGCCGGTGCGTAGTCGTGAAGGTTTGCGAGAGTGGTTGTGGCGTTTCCACAACGGAGTGCGTGTTCGGACGGGTGGCGTGAGTGTGGGTATGGAAGTGTTAAGAAGGTACGCGGGTGCGGACGTGGGTGTTGCGTGGCGTCGTATGGCGGGTTCGTGGCGTGTGGGAATGGCGGGTGCGACGGCGCGTCGTTCGGTGCTGGGAGGGGCGCGTGGTTGGGCGGCGCGGTGGGGGTAGCTACACGTCGTCTACGCAGAGGGGTTGCGGTGCGAGGTCGGGAGCGTCGAGGAAGGGTTCGTCGTCGAAAAGGCGCGGTTCGATGGGGCGTATGCGTTCCTCCTGTGCGTCGTCGTAGGTGCATATGAGGTCTGCGTTTTTGCGCGGGTTCTCCCACTCGCGCAGGCCGACGAGTACGAGAGCGCCGGTGCGCACGACGTTGGCGTGTTTGTTTCGTCCGCGGTGCTTGGCGCGAATGTGTGCGACGAGGGTGTGTTCGGGGGTGCGTGCGTAGAACATGCCGTTTCCGAGCATTTTGTCGACGCGTGCGTACTGCTCGAGTGGGTCCTCGGAGAGGCGGAGTTTGTTGGCGGGCGCGTTGCGGGGCATTGTGTTTGAGTGCGGGTGCGGGTGCGTGCGGATCAATTTTGGCGTGTCGGGCGGGCTCAAATGGGCGCGACTCATTTCCGGGACCGCGACTCATTTCCCGATACGGCGGTTGCAGTATGGTTCTCCGCTATGTATGATAGGGTTCTGTATTAGGATAGCAAAGTTTGTTTTTGTTTGGTGTATTTGTAGCACGCGGTGCGATTGCACTGTGTGTTGCGGGTTGCTTAGAGGTTTCCTACGAGGCGGCCGTTTTTGTAGACGCGGCAGCGGAAGGTGGACTTGCTGGGCGCGTCGCACTTGTCTGCGCCGGGGGCGGGGGCGAGGTACTGCAGGGCGGGCGCCATGCGGGCGACGGCGGCGGCCCAGGCGGCGCCGCCGGCGAGGCCGAGCCCGACTCCGGCGAGGGCCTGCGCGGTGGAGTAGCAGTCGTGGCGCGCGCTCCAGAGCAGGTCGGCGAGGATGAGGGCGGGGAAGAAGACGAGGGTGGGCGCGTTGGCCAGCACGCGCTGGTGGCGCACCATGGGGAGCAGGAGGTAGCCGAGCGAGTAGGCGAGCACGACGAGGCCGAGGGGCGCGGCGGATAGGTCGCCCTCGCCCAGCTCGACGAGGCGGCAGATGGGCGGCGCGACGGCGGGCTCGAGGGCGGCGTTGCCGACGGCGGCGGCGAAGAGGGCGGTGAGCAGCAGGCCGGCGAGGTACATGACGCCCTTGAGGTCCTGGGCGAAGAGCGAGGAGAGGGCGAAGAAGCAGACGACCACGAAGGGCGCGAGGCGGAAGAAGAGGTAGGCGAGGGATACGAGGTTAATGCGGGCGGGGGTCATATATTATGCGCACATTTTAAGGACATAAACGTAGCGGGCCAGCTAAAGCAATGGGCATCCCCCGCTACTTCTCTTATCTGATCCGCAGCTGCCCGGGGCTGCTGGACGGCGTGTCGGCGTTCGGCGCGGCGCCGCCGGACCTGCTGTGCCTGGACTCGAACTCGCTCGTGTACGACTGCCACCGCGCGCTGCTGGAGGAGCGCCCGGGGCTGGCGCGGGACTGGCCCGCGCTGGAGGCGGCGCTGGTGGCGGGCACGCTGGAGGCGCTGGAGCGCGTGCTGCGCATGGCGCCCGCGCGCGAGGTGCTGGTGGCCTTCGACGGGGCCGCGCCGTTCCCCAAGGTGCAGCAGCAGGTGCGGCGGCGCAGCCGCGGGCTCTTCGAGAAGCAGGGCGCGGCGCAGGCGAGCGGCGACTGGCCGCTGACGCGCATCACCGCGGGCGAGCCCTTCATGGACCGGCTGTCGGCGGCCGTGTACGCGCGCTTCGCGGGCCGGCCGGGCGTGCGCTGCGACTGCGCGGACCGGCCGGGGGAGGGCGAGCAGAAGATCTTCGCGCACCTGCGCGCGCACCCGGCGCCCGGGCGGGTGGCCCTCTACGGGCTGGACGCGGACCTGATCATGCTGTCCCTGCTGCACCTGCGGCGGTGCGCGAGCATCCACATCTTCCGCGAGGCGCCCGACTTCCTGCGCACGCGCATCGAGGTGGCCGCGGGCATGGCCGGCGAGCCCGCCTACCGACTGGACGTGGGGCGCCTCGCGGAGCGCATCCCGCGCGCCCTGGGCCGGCGCCCCGGCGGGCCCGAGGAGCGCCACCGCGCCGTGGCCGACTACGTGGCCCTGTGTTTCCTCCTGGGCAACGACTTCCTGCCGCGGCTCATGGCCGCCAACATCCACGCCTCGGGGCTCGAGCGGCTCTTCGAGGCCTACCGCGCGGCGCGCGGCCACCTGCTGACCGCCGACGCGCGCCTGGACTGGGCCGTGTTCGGGCGCATCTTCCGGCGCCTGGCCGACCAGGAGCAGGACGCGCTGCGCGAGGAGCTGGCGCGCGACCGCCGCTTCCGCGCGCGGCCCCGCGAGGACGCCGACCCCTACGAGCCCGCGCGCGCCGCGCTGCAGGAGTTCGTCGCGCCCGACCACCCCGGCTGGCGCGCCCGCTTCGCGGCCCTCATGGGCGACCGCCCCGGCTACAAGCGCCGCCTCCTCTGGGTGCTCGACTACTACGTGGGCCGCGACCCCGGCGGCCACTACCAGCCCATGAACGAGGCCGTGCTCGCCTCGCAGGTCCTGTGCGAGCCCGACCCAGACCCCCAGCCCCTGCCCCTCCGCCCGCGCGACGACGGACCCCTCCGCAGGCTCCTCGACTCCGACCGCCCCGTGGCGCCCGTGACCGGACTCGCCCCGCTACCCCTCTCCTCCGGACCTCCGTACGCATTCCCCGTGCACCAGCCCCACCTCATAGACCCATAGTAGACCTCTATGTTTTGTCGCCGCATGCGGTCCTTATGTCAGGCTCTTATGTCAGGCTCTTATGTCAGGCTCTTATGTATAGGGCATTAGACTGCCCCAAAGGGGGGGATTAGACTGCCCCAAAGGGGGGGATTAGACTGCCCCAAAGGGGGGCAGGACATTAAAATACTTGTTACGCAAATATTTTAATAATAATCAGTTTTTAAATCATGACTCATTTCCCGTTTTGTCACTCATTTCCCGTTTTGTCACTCATTTCCTGGTATAGCAAGTTATTGTATATTTGCTGGTTCTCCACTATGTATGATATTATTCTGTTTTATGATTGCAAAGTTTGTTTTTGTTTGGTGTTTCTACAGTATTTCAAGAGTGAGTCTTACGAAGAGTATGGTATATTATACCCCCCAATAAAGACCCTCGACAATACTGTTACGACAATGGTCTCGACAATACTGTTACGACAATGGTCTCGACAATACTGTTACGACAATGGTCTCGACAATGGTCTCGACAATACTGTTACGACAATGGTCTCGACAATACTGTTACGACAATGGTCTCGACAATACTGTTACGACAATGGTCTCGACAATACTGTTACGACAATGGTCTCGACAATGGTCTCGACAATGGTCTCGACAATACTGTTACGACAATGGTCTCGACAATGGTCTCGACAATGGTCTCGACAATGGTCTCGACAATACTGTTACGACCTGGGGTATGATAAAGGAGTCGCAAAAAAAATCGGTATGCACGACATCAGAACATAAAAATGTGAGCAAGGTATATACATGAGTGACATACCAGAGGTAATATTTAAGCCGCGTGTAATGGAGGCTTTGCTGATAAACATTATGGCGCACGACGTCACGCATGACTATAACGGCGGAAGTTCGAGCACCAAGCGGCTGGTGAAGCTGAAGAAACGGATCGCGGAGCTGTTTGGTCTTCCACAGGTGGAGGAACCGCAAGCGCTACAGCCACGGGCAACTCCAGCACCACGGCCTCGGGCAACGCAACGTAAGCGACCGATGGTCGCAACTGCTGTGCTTGAGCGCTCGAGAGCCACGGATGCGCAACCTCAAGGTAAGCGGCGGAGGGGCGAGACTGTTGCGCCCCCTATTGAAGCGGAGCAGACGGACGTGGCGTCGGCGGCGCCGGTAGAAGCGTTTCCTGTTTTGGAGGTGATGGAGGACATGGTGGATGTGGAGAGTCGGCACTCGGACGACTTCGTGAATAGCCTGGAGAACTGGCTGGGTCGCATGGGTCGCAACCTCGGGCGCGTGACGCGCGCTGCGTCTGTGGTGTTGGACAACCTGCGGCAGGAGCTGGAGGAGGCCACGGTGTATCTGTTGGGGGAGATGGCGCCCCGGCAGGGTGCGGCCCCCCTCCGGCAGGGCGGGTGGCTCCATACGATCCAATCCCAGACGATCCATCCTCAGGGATCACTGTTTGCGCAGGACATCCCGGCATTGAGTATGATGAAAACCGGCATGGTTAAAAAGAGGGGGCCGAGTATGGTGTTTGGTATAGAGGCGGAACCGGAGAAGAACCAAGTGCCCAATGAGTACCTGAATCAGTATAACTACATAGCGGGCGCCTTGGCGAGCCCCATCCGAATATTTTTGGATCCAGAGGATCCAGAGGATCCTTCGATGGCGGAGGATGCGCAGCAGATCCGCCAGATGATGGCCGATATATTCCACAGCCTGTGTAAATCCAACCCTGGAATGCCCCCCATCGCGCTGTATACGTCACTGACCTACCGATCGCTGATTGCGTTTTCGTTGGTGACGGACGACTACAAGCGGCGTTATGAGGAGCAGGAGATCCGCAAGCTTTTTAAGAGACCCGGAGGTGCGGACCGCGACCAAATGTCGCAGCAGTGGCAAAGCCGCGGACCGGGGGCTATGGCCGCGGCAGCAGCAGGTCCCGCGGCAGCAGCAGGCGGCGCGGCAGGTCCCGCGGACGCGGACTATGTGGCCTACATCAATAAAGTTTCGGAGGAGTTGAAGTCGAATAAGTATACGATCGAGAGCACGGTGGCGGCAACACGTCCCATGGAGAAGGCTGAGATAGAGGAGTACCTCAACGACATCATGAATGAGCTGTTGCCCAAGGACGGGAGCATGAAGCCGCCCACCTCGGCGCCCAACAAGGTGACGGCAGCGTCGTACGCGCGCATGCTCGCCAGCAATCGAGCGAAACCCGGAGACGCGCGTCTGAAGATGGTGTATGACGAGTTTCTGGGCAAGTTCGCGACCAACGTGGAGGCACAGAAGGCGAACAATGACATCAAGTTGGATCGTTATGAGGCGGCGCTGGAACGCGTGGAGCTGGGCCAGGACCTCCCTCCGCAGGCCCGGGGGGTGGTGAACGGATTGTCGCGGGCGGTGATCGATGGCGTGCTTAGGCAGTTGCCCCGCAAGACCCCCGGTCCAGAAACTGACGTGGAGCGTGGGTTCCACGACTTGCAGTACGGCATCATGGAGGGCGCGCGGGACACGGGGTCCACGAGCACGATCGACGCGAATCTGTATGACGGGTTCATGAATCTCCTGGAGGGCGATCCCGCGCTCCTTACGAGGGAGGAGGCGCTCGAGCTCGCAAAAACGGCCCGCGAAAACCAAGCGCCAGACCCGCTCTATAAGAGCTTCGATACGGTGAACAATGCGTCGGATCTGCGTTACTTGTACGATGCAGACGACCCTGCGCTCCACGGCAAGGACAAGGACGACTACACGGCCTGCACGGGGGCGTCGGTGGCGGACGCCATGTCCTACTGCAGTTTCACCAAGGCGAAGGACGACAAAAACCTCGTGTTGCACGACATGGTATTCCAGATGGGAGCGAACACCGCCGCGCTGAACACCGCCGCGCTGAACTATACGGGGTACAGCACGAAGGCCAAGAAGGACGTCTACAGCGTGGGGTTCCACATTTACGTAAACGAGGACTTCGTGGTGGGCCCCACCTTCAAGAACGTGAACTTGAAGACGGGCAAGGAGCTGTCGGCCTCGTCGGTGTACGCCAACGTATTGAACCACCTCGGCACCAAGATGAGCTGGGTGGCGTCGCCGGAGGACGTGGCGGCTGCGTTTGAGAATCCGTCGATCCTGGCGGAGTTCCTGGCGTGTATCTGTTTCAAGAACACGGGCGACCTGTTCCAGGAGATGAACGCGCTGTTGCGCTACCGCGGGGTGACGGACCCCGAGCGGCGTTCATTGGCGGAGGAACCGTTTATGATGTTTGTGGGTAACGACCGGCCGTCGAGCGTGCGCGGGATGGCGATGGCCCGGATGTACGAGCCGGGGTCGGCAGTGAACAAGAATGCGTTGATGGGCTATGTCTCGACGGGCGTGCAGGAGTTCGTGCGCGCTTTTGGGACTCAAGGGATTCAAGGAGGCGCCCGAACTGTTTCTCAAGGAGATGCCAAGTCTGTCAAGGCCAAAGGCAAGACGACGGCCACGCGCAAAAGTATACTGAAGAGGAGTAAGAACACGACGCGAGCGCGAAAGAAGGTACGTTTTACGCTTCGCAAAAGCGCGTAGTAAGGTTTGTTTGTACGTATAGGTAGAAGCAAAACAGAGAATGTGTGGCCACTCAAGCGCAGCAGTTGCGACCTCCGGTCGCTTCAGCGACCTCTGGTCGCAGTCCGTGGCCACTGGCCACTTAGCATCGCTCGGCGATCATGAATCCGTTGCGCGCGGTGTCTTCCTTGACGATGCGCCAATTGCTGCTGGCGCGGATTTCGGCGACGATGAGGGTGCATTTGTCGACGTTGATGTCGTCGAGCATGAGCACGCGGCAGCGGTCCTTGAGTGCCTGGAACTCGTGGTAGGTGGTGAACTCGCCACCGTCGAGCAGGAGCACGTCGAACACCTCGGGCAGGCCCTCGCGTTCGAGGAAGAGTGGGCATTTCTTCATGTTGAGGATGTCGAGCTCGTTCCAGCGGCGGTACGTGGCGTCGGAGAGGGCCTGTGGGAACACGGCGTAGAAGTCGCTGGGTTCGTCGTTCCATATGACCTCATTGAGGATGTGCATGCGCGGTTCGTCGGCGTAGAGGGCGGCGGCGGCGGCGCTCTTGTCGGCGTTGCACTCGAGGCTGTAGAATACGTAGTCGTCGGTTCTGTCCCGGAGCCCGTTGGCAAATGCGCGCGTGGACCCGAGGCCGTTCCAGGTCCCGATCTCTAAAAAGGCGGTGTACTGAGGGTCGGCGGCGTACCGCTCGATTTCGCGACTGAATGGGTCGTTGCAGATCTGCCCCAGTCCCCTGGCGTTGTGCGCATCATAGTTGTTTTTGTCGGTGTCATCCCACATGGTATACACTGGGGTATGTAATATTTTGGCGCGTCAAACGAGGTCCACGACGAGCGGATAGTGGTCGGATGTATTCCGGTCGCAGCTCTCGGTGTAGGCGTGGTAGAAGAAGACGTCGTCGATCCGGTCAAATAGGGCGGGGGAGAGGAGCACGTGGTCGATGGCGCCCATTTCCCCATCCTCGGCGGCGCAGTCGCCGTTCTTGTCCCACCAGTCGGAGTATCGGTCCCCCTGGCCCACCCACTCGGCGGCGCTGCGCAGTACGCGGTCGTAGGGGCGCTCGGCGGTCCCGTTCTTGAGGATGTCGAGTACGAGGGAGATGGGTTGGTTATTGTTTTTGTCGGGGACCTCGGCGTCGTAGTCGTTGAGGTCGCCCAAGAGTAAGACCTCGCTGGTCTTGAGGGCGTCGGCCACGGCGTCGGCCAGCACGGCGGCCTGTGCTTCTCGCTTCACGCAGCGGTCGCTCCTGTCGGGGTACGCGAGAAGGTGCGCGCCAAAGACGGTAACGTCGACGCCCATCCACTGGATCTTGGCTACGTAGTTCTTGGACACGCCCTCGTCGCTTGCCCCGCGTAGTTGTTTTGTGGCCCCGGCGACATCGATCGCCGACACGGTGGCGCATGTGGAGCCCGGTACGGGGAAGGCGGCGCGGCCGTCGAGCCGGTACATGTCGAGCACTGGGAGGGAGGTGAGCAGGCCGACGTTTTGGCCGGTGCTACTATCGGTGCCCTTGACGAAGTGTCCGTGGAGTGCCTTGCCGCTGTCGTCGCGGCTCAGCTGGGCGAGTGTGTCGATTTCGTGCATCCCCTCGACCTCGCATATGTTGAGGAGGTCGGGGCGCACGGCGCCGACTATGTCGGCCACGGCGGTCATGTGCGTCTCGGCGCGGTCCGCGTCGGTCCAGGTGCAGCCCTGCCCGGGGCAGTCGGCGGGGCTATAGTAGTCGAGGAAGAGCCACTCGACGTTGTATTGCATCACGCGGAAGGCGTCGCAGCCGGTCGCGACGGACAACAGCAGGAGCAGGAGCGGTACCATTAGAAAGGGGCTCGAAAATAAGAAACGCGAAAACACGATAGGTACATACATACGGACGCGCCATTGGGCGCGAAATTGAAGTGTCGCGGTAGAAAATGGGGATTAACTATATTGCATGTGGTTTGGATCCTGTCCCGTACAAGGTTCCTGTCCCGTACAAGGTTCCTGTCCCGTACAAGGTTCCTGTCCCGTACAAGGTTCCTGTCCCGTACAAGGTTCCTGTCCCGTACAAGGCACGGTAACCCTGACGCAACGTGCGTATGCGCTGGACGCGGTGGCGTTTCGGGTCCCGAGTGGACCGGGCGGCCCCCACCCGGTTATGTACGAGGCGGCTGTGGAGCGGCACGACCACTGGGTGCGGGTGCTGATGCGTACGTATAAGAAGGCGGTAGAATACAAGAAGAACATTGAGTTTGTGCACAAGCGCTACGCGGACGCGCACTGTCGGCGCCAGCGCCGTATCCACAAGTGGACTTGTGGGCTGTATGGCGAGGCGGACCCCGAGGTCGCAATGTACAAGCGGCGGTACGTGATGGCGAAATATTAGGAGGCGAATGATATGTGGCGTTAGTGTATATGCCGTCCAGACGAACGATAAGAAGTAAGAAAGGTTCCAAAGTCAAGACGCAGAAGCATAAGAAGGGTCCCAAGGCCAAGACGCAGAAGCATAAGAAGGGTCTCAAGGCCAAGACGCAGAGGCGCAAGAAGGGAGGTTTTTTTAACTTTGGCGGCCCACCGGTGGAAGGTGAGGCCTCGCTGGCGCCCGGTGCCGAGGACACGTGCAACAGTGTGGAGGGCGAGTGTGCGGTCACGAGTTTGGGCTACAAGCGAAGACAGGAGAAGGAGAAGGAGGATGAAAGGATAGCGATGGAGGAGAGAATAAGAGTGAAGAACGAAGAGGACAGGCGCAAATACCAGGAGTTGGCGGCGCGCAGAAACGCGGAGAAGGCGGAGAAGGAGGAGAAGGAGCGCAAGAGGCGGGAAAACTTAGATAAGGTGCTCGCGTGCGGGACCCCGATAAAGGAGAAAGGAGTTGTAACGTACCCTTATGGAGATGCGGCCAGGTATGTACGCGAAGTGTACAAAGTGAATAAGCTCAAGCCCCTCAATACAACCTACCGCAAGGAGATGGACCGGATTAACAAGATGTGCCAGGAAGGCACTATGCCGGCGGACTATTTTAGACCCGAATACGATCAATACGTGTTGTCGTATCCTATGAAACCAGGGTCAAACCAGGAAGACGCTTCGTCGGAAAAGCGGCGCGGGATTGTCGGAAAGGCGGCCAAGGGGGTGTACAAGGGCGTCAAGGGGGTGGTGAAGCTTCCGTTCAAGATCGCGGCGGCGACTGCGGACACGGTGAGCAAGGTGGCATCGATCGCCGCGCAGTAAGGCATAAATATTTAGTTAATATATATATGCCGCGAAAGACGTTGAAGAGTGGTCGCGCGGGGCGACCGAAGAAGACCAGACGGAGTAGGAAGACTGCGAAGAAGGCTAAGACCCAGAAGCGTACCCTCAAGAAAGGGGGTATGTTTGGGCTCTTTGGTGACAAGGAGTGCACGGAGGAGGAGGTGGTGAGTGGTGTGTGTACGGTGAACCCGAATGTTCTGGAGGCGCAGGTGCCGCCGGTACCCGGCCCTGTGACGGACAATGTACGTCGTGCGGTGCGCCGCACGCTGAAGGCTGCCCCACAGGGTTCGTTTGTCCCGAAAGGAACTATAAAGGCGGTCCCCGAAGCCCCTGCGGCCCCCAAGGCGCAGTCAAAGGGCATGTTTAAGTTTATCAAGAAGGCGAATGCTTTGGGGAGCTCCAAGGTGAATCCGGGGTCATATTAAGACATGGGAGACAACAGACAACAGACAACAGACAACAGACAACAGACAACAGACAACAGACAACAGACAACAGACAACAGACAACAATCGCGCGTTGCCAAGTAACGTGCGATATAGCGGTGTATAGTATGGAGAGTTTAATAGCAGGAATGGTGAGCGGCGTCGCGCAGACGATCGTGGGCCATCCGTTCGATACCTTGAAGACCTGGCGGCAATGTGGCTCGTCCACCCCCGGCACGGAGGTCCCTCGGGTGGCGCAGCGGTCGCTTACCCCTCGGGCGCTGTACCGTGGGGTGAAGTACCCGCTGATGCAGGCGCCGCCGGTGGTGGGTGTGGCGTTCGGGGTCAATGACGCGGTCAAGGAGTGCACCAACAGCGTTACGCTTGGTGCGGCGGCGTCGGGTGCGGTAACGGCGGCGATTATCTGCCCGCTGGACTACTACAAGGTGCAGGCGCAGCAGTACGGCGCCCGCGCACTGCAATGGAACCTGACCAAGGCCTTTGCGAACCTGCCGGTTGTGGTGGCGCGAGAGACGCCGTCGAACGTGGTCTATTTCGGTTGTTACGACGCGCTGCGAAAAAGGGGCGCGCCCATCCCCGCGGCGGGTGCGGCCGCGGGGGTCGTGGCCTGGATGGTGACCTACCCGCTGGACACGGTCAAGACGCGCATGCAGGCGCGCCCGATAACCTTGAGGCAGGCGTGGTCGGAGGGCGGTCTCTGGCGCGGGCTGACGGTGTGCTGCGTCCGTGCCTCAATCGTGAACGCGTTCGGTTTTTGGGTGTACGAGGGTGCGCGCGAGCGCATGCGTCGCAACCGGTGACCCGACCGTTTAGGGCCTCTGTATCATTCGGTCACGTAGCGCCTGCAAAAATGCGCGAGTAGTATATATGCTCGTATCGCAGACGGCACGAGAATGCATCTATAAGGACACAAGTTTTTGCACCCATCCCATGATCGGCACGCGCCAGCGGGTGACGCCGCTGGATGCCTGGGCGGAGCACGAGCTGCGGGTGTCGCAGCACATAAAGACCATCCCTGACTATGCGCGCCGGTACGCGCCGGTGACGGCGGCCTGTCCGCTGAACGTGGCGTTGGTTGGCGAGGCGACCATCAAGAAGTGCTTGGCGTACGACGCGAGTGCGCGCTTTGCGGTGTTTTACGAGAAGGACGCCGACCCGCTCGTGGACTACCTGCGAGCGAATCCGTCGGAGGCGGCCCGCATGGAGCGGATCCTCTTAGAGTCGGTGGACGCGCTGTA
>Ga0181556_1002206_pt1 | contig 18151 bp, 11 predicted proteins | sample 011ome_14_FD_148651 | JGI IMG/M metagenome (GOLD analysis project Ga0181556, IMG submission 148651) | Coastal salt marsh microbial communities from the Groves Creek Marsh, Skidaway Island, Georgia - 011505AT metaG (spades assembly) | ecosystem: Environmental > Aquatic > Marine > Intertidal zone... | reverse complement strand
CGAGTTTGCCCATCTGTTTCTCCGCGTATCGCTTCGCTTTGAGTTCTTCCTCGAGATCATCGGCTTCATGTTGGATTTCTTCTGGCGTTTTCTTTTCTTCTTGGTCTTTGTCTTCTTCTTCTTCGTCGTCGTCGTCGCTCGGATTGATTTTTCTTCCTTTTTGCCTCTTCATTCTTTCTTGTTGATATCGTCGTTGCTTTTCCAACTTCTTTTCGAGCTGTTCTTTCGCAAACTTCTCACAAGCGGCGGCGCGCAACCGGCGAAGATTTTCGGCGTCTTCGTCTTCGTCGATGAGGACAATCACTTCTTGAACATTCAATAAATCTTCGCCTTCTCCTCGCAGCCGCTGCTGCTGCTCTTCGTAGAGTTTTAAAAGTTTCGCGGACTCTTCTTTGGACAGCGGTTTCGGTTCGTCGCCATACGTCACGTCGATGTTCGCCAAGAGCGCTTCCTCGTCTTCTTCTTCTTCTTCTTCTTCTTCTTCATCTTCTTCTTCTTTACCGTCGTCGTCGTCTTTATCGTCGTCTCGAACTCGTTTCGCAAAGTCGTCGCCGCCGAGCAAGTCTTCGTCGTCTTCGTCGTTGTCGTAGTTCTCTTTCTCTTCTTTTCCATCTTTTTTTTCGACGACGACAAACTTGATGTTCTTCTTCGATTCCTCGTACACTTTCGCCAACGTTTCTCTGCATTGCCTGTTTAATTTCGCCAGCGTCACTCGCTTCATCGCTTTCCTCCAAAACGAGATTTCCGTGTCGTCGTCTAAATCCTCGTTTATGGATCGATTGATTTCCTGTTCCAGATCGGTCAACTCTTCGAGCGAGCCAGATAAGTCGACCGATTCCATCATCTCTTCGTCCATTTCCGTCAGTTTATCTTCTTCTTCTTCTTCTCCTAATTCTGTTTCCGTCAAGCGATAGACGCACGTCCAAAAAAGTTTATATTCCTTCTCCTTCTCGGACGTTTCGTCGATGAGTTTCAACACGTTCACGCACTCGTCTTTCAACTCCTGCAAATCTTTCTCCGTCATGTATTTGAACAACGAGTTTTTCGAGTCGAATTCTTTGTTGAACGCTTTCATGGCGGCGAGTTCCTTTTCGCTTTTGAGTGCGCTCGTAAACGCCGAGCCGTACAACGCTCTCAGCAAAGTATCGATCGGTTTCGCTCGACCGTTTTTGTATCGAATATCCGCCCGTAATAACAACTGGTTGAAGTGAAACTTCTCCTCTTTCTCTTCCAACTCTTCCGCGCCTTCCATCGCTTTCTCTCTCATTTTCTGGTCTCTCTCTTCCTCTCGCTCCGCTCTCGCCTTTTCGTATTCGATTCGTCTCAGTTCGATTTTTTTAATCTCCTCCTCGCGTTCGAGTTGCGCGTCTTTATCGGTCAAGTTTTGGACCGCTTTTTTACCCTCTTTCTCGATCTTCTTGCTCCAGACGAACTTTTCGGTCAAGTTTTCGTCGTTGAACGGGTTCTTTTCGTCCGTGTACAAACCTCCGGCGACGGAATCGGTTTTCATTTGCGCCACCAACTTCTTCGTCGCTTTCGCGAGGAGTTTGTTTTTCAATTCATCGTTTTCATCTTCTTCTGATGATGAAGATGAAGAAGAATCATCATCATCATCGCCGTTCGAGCGCTTCTTCTTCTTTCTTCGGCTATCTTTCTTCTTGCCCCCCATTCTTTCTTTCTTCTTTCTCTCTTACTCTCACGAATCCGTTTTTCTTCTTCTTCTTCTTCTTCTTCTTCTTCTCTTTTGTGAATTATGAGCGAAAAAGAAACTTCTTTCCTTTTTTAGAGGGGGTGTCCCATTCTAAAAATATTAAAACTTTCAAATAGTTTATAAAATTGTACAATTCCCTTTCATAATACATCCCCATGAGTTCATAATTTTATTTAAAGTTCTTTTTTGTAATTCCAGAGCATAAATCATCACAGACGTGTTAATTTGGGATATTTTGCAAAAAATAAAAACAAGGAGAGTTTGTTAAATCCTTTTATTCTTCCCCTTTAATCTATAATTAGATATTTATCATGGATATAAATATTAAGCCGATCACTTTGAACTAATATAGTATGAAGTTCATGTAATTAAACTTAATTATATTAAGTAAAAATTTTAAGTCCGAAAAAAAATATTAATAATTAATTTCAAGAATTATCCCGAATGTAATTCGAATTTGTAATTCATTTGTATGCATGTACATTAAATTTTAGAATACTTGTGTAAAAGAAACGTGTTAATTATGTTTCCCGGATATTTAAAACGAATATTTTAATGAATTTAATTTCTCTTTCTCTTACTATTGGTACTACTAAATACGTTTCTAAATCTATCCTGTTCCCAAACAAACAGCGCTATCAGAAGAGCTACGGCTACACTACCTCCCGTAACAACGGTGTGTTTAAAGTTCGGCGTCATTTCTGCAGTCTTTCTTCCATTTGTATCGTCCTTTATTGCCGTCAACGCGAAAGTGCACGCGGCGACGGTGACGAGCGTCCCTGGTTTCGGCAACGTTTCTCTAAAAATAGTACTGCTCAGCTTCCCTGTTCTGATCAAGAATCTCGACGTCAAGTATATTCGCATCATTAAGGATATAAAGTTGCCATAAACCAATCCGGCAGCACCGATTCGCGAATATTTGAGAAGCGAAAATCCCAAGGCGCAGTTGACGAACGAACAGGAAACCAACCACGCGTTTCCGTGCTTTTTAATCTCTCGCTCGTTCATGACTGCGTGCGCGAAGCCTTCGACTATTCCATTTATACTCAACGGTAATATTAATCTCGCGTACGCTTGCAGAGTTTCTGTCCCGTCTTCCATCCATTTTTTACCGTAAAGAAAGTACATGACGTCCTTCGCGAAGAACGGTCCTACGAAGAAAGCAATCGTACCGACTAACACGCCGATGGAAAGAATATCGCCCAACTTCTCCTTCTTCTTGTCTTTCGTCGCGCTCGCCGCAAAAGTCACGAACGCAATCTCTTCGAACGGCTGCAACACTAACCGAACAAACAACGACCCTAAGTTCGAAACGAGACCGAAAACACCCATGACGGTATCTTCCGAGTTGGCGACTATCAGCGCGAATTTTTCGCCCTCCGCCAACGCCAACTTCAAGTAAGACTGATACAAGAACGAATCAATCAGTAGACGCTGTTTCTTCTCGTCGTCGTCACTCCTTTCTTTTTTTCCATCGGTGGTCGTTTTTGTACCTTTTCTCCGCTTCTTCTGTTTCTTTCTCACATCATCGTCGCGTTTTCGATACAGATAATAACTCGCAGCGTACACCGCGCTCGTCGCGCAACTCTGTCCGACTTGCGCGAACGCAAACGCGTACAACACGTTCGTCTTCCTCTTCTCTTTACTTAGTATTGTCGAATAATCTATATGTGAGGACGACAGGTGGTAAAACAGAACCGCGGTCCTTGCAAATGTCCCAACAGTTTCCGCCATCACTCGCGATCCAAAGAGTTGCTTCTTTTGTAACCAAACGTAGTGCGGTTCGCTCGTTAACTCGATCAAGGCGGCGCAGACGCAAGAGACGAGAGATATTCGGTATGAAGCCTTCATATTCGCGGAAGAAGAAGAAGAAGAAGGAAAAAACAGTAGCAGGAGTAGCAGCGGTACCATTAAAAGAACCAAAACGAATACGACGTATCGCTTTACGTATCTCGTGGCCACTCGAAACGCACGTTCGTTTTCATCATCATCTTCTGATTCTCCTTCCTCTCTAAAAGTTCTTCGTAATAAACTCCTTCGTAACCCATCTCTGATTGATAAAACGAACGCATACACCAGCGGAAACATCACTAAAGTATCTCCAACGCCATCCGCGGATGAAATTGTCCTGTACACGAACACTGAGTTGAACAGAAACGGTAGAAGTTTCGAGAGCACTTGCGCTAAAAAGAGCAACGAGAATCCGCTTCTGAAATTTGTCATTTTATTATTATTACGAGAGTAGTATTACGTAGTAGAGTAGTATTGCATCGACCACAAAATCACAACAAAATCATCGTTTACAAAGTCCTCCTCAAAAGGAGGCGTTTGGTTATTTGAGGATTTAAGTCGTTTTTTGTCGTCGTTTACTACTAGTCTTTTATTAGTGTTTTGTACAACATGAGTTGATGTTGATTTTGTGAAAAAAGATGAACGTGACGAGAAAGAAGTGCTGAGAGTCTCGTGTGAGAAGAACAAAAAAAAGTGAAAAATGAAAAAGAAGACAAAAAAATGTCCTCTCTATGGAAAAGCTTCAAAAAGTGACAAAAAACAGTTCTGTCTGAACAACAAACACACACAACTGAAGAAGAAAGAACAACTTCGTTTCACAACAACAACAACAACGAGTTTGTGTAAGAACAACGGATTAACACCAAAACCACTAAGATGTCGTCGTCCTTTACAACAACAACAACAAAGGAAAAAGAAGAAGAAGAAGAAAAGAAAGAATGCATCGATGCGTTATTCTCCTCCGCGCGATACGGAGACGTGGAAGATATCAAAACTATTCTCAATCATGGTATCGTCTCGAATTTTGGAAGAAAAGTTGACGACGACGAGGAAAAGAATACTCAAGTAAATAATTTCGTAAACTTTCAAGACGAGAACGGCAGAACGGCCTTGTTTTATGCCTGCGCGAACGGACACACAGACGCAGTAGAAGTCCTCGTGAACGAATTTAACGCAAATATAATGAAAACGACGAACACGGACGAGTCCACGTGCTTACACTGGGCGTGTTTGAACGGACACCAAGAGGTTGTGAAATTTCTCTTGCAAAAAGGAGGGAAAACGCTGGCGTTCAAAGTGAACAAGAACGGACGAACGCCGATGGACGAAGCCATGCACAACGATCGACAGGAGTGCGTGAAAGTAATCATGGACTTAACGTGCGACGACGACGACGAAAATGACGGTGGAGAAGAGGACATTTTAATAGAAGAAGAAGAGGAAGATGGAAAAGGAGAAGACCGGGACGACGGGAACGACGACGCGATGATGATGGAATGATTTGAGGAGAGAACTCAATAAAACTATAATAATAGCCAGAAATAGAAGAGATAGCAATAATACGAGTAGCTCATAATAAAGAAGAACAACAACCTAAGAAGAACACAACAAAAACGAAGTAATACTATGTTATTAGTACATTACATCAAAGCTTTGACCAAATTCTCTTCGACTTGTTTCCAGTTTACGATTTCCCAGACTTTGTTCACGTAATCCGGACGCAAGTTTTTGTATTGCAAGTAATACGCGTGTTCCCAAACGTCCACGCCGAAAACAGGCACCAAACCAGTCGTTATGCACGGATCTTGGTTTGCGGTTGTCACCACGTGCAACGTTTTCGTCTCTTTATTGAGACCGAGCCAGCCCCATCCGCTGCCTTGCACCGCCACCGTTTGGGACGCGAATTTTTGCTTCATGTTCTCGAACGAGCCAAAGTCTCTTTCGATCATTCGTTTCAACTCGCCAGACGGGTCGGAATACTCCTTCTTCGGTTGTAAGACTTTCCAAAACAAGGAGTGATTTTCGTGTCCGCCTCCGTTAAATTTCAAGTTTGGTTGCAACGCGATCATGGCGGCGACGTCGTTCTTCGCTTCAGCCTCGGCGAGTTTCTCCAAAGTCACGTTCAGATTGGTCACGTACGTGTTGTGATGTTTCGAGTGATGAATCTCCATGATTTGTGCGTCGATGATGGGTTCTAACGCGGAGAAATCGTACGGTAAATCTGGTAAAGTCACTTTCGTGGAGAATTGTCGTCTTTTTTCTCCTCTGCTCCTGTTGTTGTTGTTGTTGTTGTTGTTGTTGTAATTCCGATGATGATGATTCAAGAGGGAAGAAGGAGAAAAGTTCGTTGTTGTTGTTCCCCCGAGCACACCTTTTCTTAAACCTCCTCCTCCGATATTTCTCGTCGTCGAATAATGATTTTGTGACGACGACGAATATTTGCAACTACCCAAAGAAGAAGAAGAAGAAGTTAAAGAAGAAGAAGAACCAAAAGTAGTGTCGGCCCCGACGAGAAAAAGAGTAACGCTTCTTAATGCGTGACTGAATTTCCCAATATCACCACCACCACTCTTCAAAGCAGCGCGTCTCGTGCTCTTGCTGAGCATTGTTTTAAGTTGTTTTAAGTTGTTGTTGTTCTTGTTGTTGTTGTTGTTGTTGTGTGAAATAATTGTTTTCAGTTGTTGTTGTTGTTGTTCTTTTTTTCTTTTTTGTTGTTTTTTTCTCGTCGAAAGAAAAAGGTTGATGAGATTTTTCATTTTTCAACTCTTCTCCTCTTTTTTTCCAGTTTTTTCTTCAAAACTCCTTCCTCTTCTTGTAAACTCATCCATCATCGTCCTTCTTGTGCTCCTCTCATCATCATCATCATCATCATCATCATCATCATCATCACTACTGTTGTTGTTGTTGTTGTTGTTGTTGTTGTTGTTAAGAGTACGATGATGAATGACCTTGGGGACGATTATCCAGACGACGACGACGACGACGATATCAACACTACGAATACTACATCGAATACATCTAAAATAACCGTAGACGAAGCGTTCGCGTCGTACGTCGGACAAATTGGACGAGGACAACTGAAACAGTTTTTATTGAGTTCCTCGGCGTGGTTACCGGCGGCGTTTTTGACCCTGGTCTCGGTGTTCACCCAAAGAACGCCCGAGTGGGAGTGCGTGAACGATGACGATGAAAACGACGATATCTTTTACTCGTACTGCACAGAGCAGAAAGCGAAAAGAATAGAGGACGACTTGTCCGTGTTGTGTTCGTTGAATGAATATTACGAGGAGAACAAGAAGAACAACACAGAAGAAATAATAGTATGGAAATGGACGAACAAGAAACAATCGATCGTTTCGGAGTTCAACTTAATATGTAAAGAGGAGTATAAAGTACAACTGGCGTCGTCCATGTTCTTCGTCGGTTTTTTCTTCGGCGCCGGTTTACTCGGACAACTCTCGGACGTGAAAGGAAGACGAACGGGAGTGTACGCCGCGGTGTTGATTTCATCTCTAGGTGCCGGGTTAGCCTCCATATCGTATTCGTATTCTCAATATTTCGTGGCTGTATTCATAGGTGGATTCGGTGTCGGAGGTATTGGCGTCGCGTCGTTCGTGTTGTGCACGGAACCGTTGGGGATTTCCTGGAAAGGCATCATGGGCATCGGGACGCAATACTGGTGGGCGCTCGGGATTTGTTCGATGTCGTTTTTCGGATACTTGATGCGAGAGAGTTGGCGAATGTATTCGTTTTTCTGCGCGTTATTAGGGTGCGGGTACGTCTTTTTCACGTTTTCCTTTCTTAAAGAAAGTCCCCGATGGTTGTTAGCGAACGGGAAACCGAACGAGGCGAAAGAGGTCTTGGAGTTTTTGGCGAAGAAAAACGGACGCTTGACGTTTGAACGACTCCCAGATTTGAAGGAACCGGAAAAGACGGAAAATGTGAACGTGTCCGCGATTTTCCCGCACAAGAAGTTAAAGTTAAGATTGATGTGCATGGCGTTTGTGTTCGCGTGCAACGGTTTAATCTATTACGGGATATCCTTAAACGTTGGAAATTTAGCCGGATCGATTTACATGAACAATTTCTTGAGCGGGTTGGTGGAGATCCCATCGCACATCGCGGCGCAGTTCGCGGTGGATATCATCGGAAGACGCACGACGTTGATGTCGTTGATGAGTTTAAGCGGGTTCGGTGCCTTTATCAGCGGTTTCTTGAAAGGAAAACAGAGGATATTCTTCGCTTTAGTTGGTCGATTCGGCATTAGCGGTTCCTTCAACGTCGTGTATTTATACACCACGGAGTTGTTCCCGACTATCGTTCGATCGGCGGCGTTGGGGTCGTGTTCGATGATTGGACGCATCGGTTCAATCAGTGCGCCGCAAGTGTTGTTCTTGCGCGTGATTTCTCCGGAACTTCCTTCGATCGTCTTGGCGCTCTTCGCCTTGTTAGCGGTGTTGACGTGTACTTTAGTTCCGGAAACGCACGGTTTGGTTTTGGAAGAATCTTTAGATGGCGCGGAACTGCAAGCGTGCGGAGAAGAAATGACACAAAACTTAGCCATTGGCTCTCAATTTAGCAACAACTTTACGCAGTTGATTGTTGAAGAAGAAGACGATGAATACAACGATAACGACGACGGGGCGAGAATGTTAGGGACGACGGCGATAGATTCGTCTTCTTCGATGGCGATTCGAGAATGATGATTGAAAAATGTATCATCGAGTTATTAGGAGCGGCGGCGCGCATATACGTTAGGAGTAGGAGTAGGAGTAGCAGTTAGTCATAGAATACGTAGATAGTAGTATACACATGATCAAAACCTTCGTCGTTGTCTAATCTCTCCCGTTCTCGCCCCATAAGATGGAATCCACGTCTTGTCCTTTCCTCGTGTACGTCCCTCCGCTTTCGATGAGGCCTGGACACGGCCTGTACGCTTTAATAGGCCACCAAGAGAACAACGGAATGGCAGCTAATCCGCCTTGAATTCTCCCGGTTCCATCGCATTGCATTTTCTCTCTCGCTACTCCGCACGAATCGCACGATCCCCCAGTGCACTGTTTTTCCTCGTTGTTGTTTGAGTTGTTGTCGTTGTTGCTTTCCGCTGCTTCAGCTAAAACGACGACGACGTTTCTTCTTTGTTTTTGTTTTTGTTTTTGGGACGACGACGACGAAATCTTTGTCTTCTTCGTATACATAATACTAGTATTGGTCTTCCTCAAAGAAGACCGAGAAGAAGACAAAGAAGAAGACAAAGCGGGAGAGGAAGTGGCAAACATAATCATATGTGTGTTAAAGTAGTTTTGATGATGGAACTTCTTTATGAAGAGAAGACACTTACTTATGAAGAAGAGGTGAGGAGATTTTTTTTTGGAGAATCATACGAAACGTCTAATCTTTTATATCTATTTTAGTATTATTCACAGAAGAAAATCTCTCTAACTAAATACCTACACGCTATTCTTCTATTCTTCTTCTTTGTCTACTACTTCTTAATATTCTGAGTGGCAAAGAACCCTCTTTTATCGTTGAAAACCGAGTCGGTGCCGCTTTGACTGTCTCGGCTTTCCTTTTCCGCGTTTGGATTGACCAACTCGATGCCTTGGATAGGCGTAAACGCCAAGGAAGAACTCATGCCAGATAAAGCGTCGGAAGTAGCTAACCCACTGCCCATGCCACCTTTGTATCCTTTCTGCGCGTATTTACCGATCTTTGTCTTCTTCTCTTGGAATCTGAGCTTACCGTTCGCCGCGGCGGCGCCGGCGCTTTTGCCGAGCAAGCCTAAACCTTCGCCTTCGTAACCGATTTCGTCTTCGGCGACGTTAAAGCCAACGCGGTTGGCTTGTTTTCGCATGTCAGACATTCCGTATCGTTCTTTCATCGCGCGCATGCGTTTACCGCCTCTGCGTTTCTTTTGAATCATCCCCGGCGCCGGGAGCGGTTTCTCCGTGCGCGCCGGCGGAGGTTCTTGCCATTTTTCAATTTTCTGTTCGATATCTGCGTACATTTTCTTCCCGGTTTCGCCCGTCGGGTCTTGGCCGAACGCGTCAACTCTGGCCATTAAAGTGCACTTACCGGCAATCAATCGCACTGCTTTTACTCTCAACGGCGGCGGCGTTTTCTTTTGAATCAAATCGCATTGAAAAATGAAGCCGACGTTTACGTCGCCGGATTTCTGAAGCACTTGTAAAGACGAACCGGCGGTATTTTTCTTCTTCCCGTTTCCTATGTTTTGCACGACGTTCGAGGGCATTTTCGAAAGAAGCTCTAACCCTCCGGCTAATCCCATGACTCGAGCCGCGACGTCTGTTCCCAAAACTTGCGATAAATTCGGCGCCGTCTTCTCCATGTTTTTCTCGACAAACTTGAACAGTTTCGTCTTGTCGTCGTCCAACTTCAACAACCGTTCGCACGCTTCTAATGTCAAATCCAAGTCCGCATCGCTCAACTCCTTCCCGTCCGTGGTCGAACCGGTCACGGTGACGACCATAATCGTCGCCGACGGTAATACCGATTCCAAATCTACTCGCATGATATCCATCTCGTTTGCTATTTTTTGTACGACTCTGGCGTAATCGATCGGATGCGGCACCAACGATTCCAACTCCGGGAACTTCTTCTTGTACTTATCTTTGATGTAATTATGAACGAAGACGATCGTGTCGTCGATGTCTACGGTTAACGCGTTGCAATCTAAAATCAACGCGTACAAATTAGTAGTATTGTTTTCTGCTTCTTCTTCTTCGTCCTTTGAATCTTCTTTCTTGAGAGTGACTTCTCCCACCGTTCTTTTGTACCGTTCCGTGTTTAACAGTTTCGTGCACTTTTCTAACGCGTTGACGTTATTATTACCATTGTTGTTGTTGTTCTGAGCAGTTGCTTTTGCTGTTAGGTCGTTTTCTTCTTCTTCTTTAGTATTACTTTTACTTCTTTTGTTCGCTGTTGATGATGATGATTTGACGGCGAATTTCTCCTCCTCGTCCTTCAAATGAGATTTTTCATCTCGTAATTCTTCTTCTTCTTCTTCTTCTCCTTCGTCGTCGGATAAATCGTCCAAATCTGCCAGAAAACTCTCCGCCAGAGTCGTCATTTCTTTCTTCTTTCTTCTTTTTCTCTTAGTATTATTATAGTCGAATACTAATACGAAGTTGTTGTTGTTCTATGTTCGTATTAAAAATTAGAACTTTTGACGAAAAAAGAGAAAAAAAACGAGCAAAAAACTCATGACTCGTAAAATCACACACTTGACACACACACGCTATTACTAATACTTACTACTACTACTACGAATACTATACTACTAAAAAGTTTTCAACAAAACTACTGACAGGTTTTACTCTTGCACCAATTCACTTGCACCGCTCTTCGTTTCCCAGTGAACGGCCGCAAACCGTGGATGGCTTCTTTCTGCCCTTTCACGTTTCTATAGTTTCGAAACGCAACCATGGTGCCGCCGAAAGAAGGAACGCGAGCGACAATATTGGCGTCGTCCAGACTCTTTTTATTTCTCAAAAAGAGTAAATCGCCGCCGTGGTAGTCGGTCTCGTCCAGCGTCTCCTCGTTCAAGTAAATCAGAACGGAAACTGCTTTTGCTTTGTGATCGACGTGAATGCTGTCCATGCCGCCGCACGGATTCGGTTCGCATGCTCCTCTTAACGTCACGCGGTTGTGCCATCCTTTCAAGTTAATCCCTAGTTTTGCACCAACCGCGTCTCTGAAAGCATCGCTCTCGACGTCTTTCAACAGCTCCGCGTACGTCCCTTTCACCTGTCCAGTCTTTAAAACGTCTTTCTTCTCCACGTTTTTCTTATTCGCCAACGTCGTCGAGTCGAGCGCGGGAGGGAAATCGTTCAAGATTTCTCGTAATTTCTCTCGTTCGATTAAGTTTTCGACGACGATAAACTTTAACTTCTCCGGGTTTGGCATCAAGTCGGATTGTTCTATTTTCGCGATATCGAAACTTGTTATTCCTATTACTTCTTTTTCACTTAAATTTTCATCATCAGGAGCACTCACAGCACCAATACCGCCAAACTCGTTGTTTACGACTTCTGTCTCCTTCTTTTGTTGATATCTTCCAACGTTAAAATCTGTCTTGGTGTTGAACCCGTCGACGAGAAACAACACGAACACGAGGAGCACAGTGAACGTCCAATAGTTATTCACTTTAGACGACGACGAAGTTAAAGAAGAGGAGGAGTCTAATCTGCCGCTCATTATTCTATTATTGGTGGTCGGTCCCCCCAAAAGTCTGTTTGTCTCGAAATACCCAAAAAGAGGGAGAGCGAGAGCAGCAGCAGCCGAAAGGAGATGACGACGGCGGACACGAAAGGCGTTTCAAAGGGAAGGTTTGTTTCGTTGTTGTGTCGTTTGTTTGTTGTTGTTTGGAACTTGGAACTGGCAGACTGGCGACTGGGGGTGGATTCAAAATTTTTTGACTTTTTTGGGTTTTAGAATCGAGACACAATCAATCGATTATTATTGGAAAAAGGGAGAAGAGAGTTCTTCGGCAAAAAAACAACACACAAAAAGGACACACGAAAACAAAGAAAAAGAATTCTCTTCGGATGACGACGACGACGACGACGATGATGATGATAAAACAACAACAACAACGAATAAGACAGAAGTCCAAGATGATATCGATGATGATGAGACAGTTCCTCTCATCATCATCATCATCATCATCATCATCGTCGATATCATCATCATCATCGTTGGTATCGCGAGGAGGAGGAGGAAGTAGAGGAGGAGGAAGAGGAGGCGCAGGAGGTGTTGCCTCTTTTTCCAATCGATCGAATTTCACTTCTTCTTCTTCTTCTTCTTTTTCGTCTTTATTATCGAGAAGGATGATGAACAACGACGCTCCATCATCATCATCTCGTCTGTTCATCTCGTCGTTCGCCTCGCGAGGAAAGAATACCAGCAGCAGATGCGTGAGCACGACTTCTCTCGCTCGAAATACCCAAAAAGAGGGAGAGCGAGAGCAGCAGCAGCAGCCGAAAGGAGATGACGACGGCGGAAAAAACAACAGCCAAGAAAAAAAAGCAGCAACCGCGGAAGGAGATGGAGCGACAGGAGGAGGAAAAGAACAAGAAGAAGAACAAAATGAACAAGAACAAAACGAAATGGCAGAGAAAGACGCTTTAATCGTCGAATTAAACGAAAGACATTTGAGAACATTAGCGGATATGGAAAACTTACGGACGCGAACACAGAGACAGAACGAAGACGCGAAGAAGTTTGCGGTGCAAGGCTTCGCGAAAGATTTATTAGACGTGGCGGATAATATGGACCGAGCGTGCGCGACGGTGACGGAAGAGATCATCGCAGAGGCAAAGAACGACGCGGGTAAATTGGAAACTCTTTTGCGAAGTTTTAAAGAAGGCGTGGAGTTGACGCAAAGACAACTGAGTAGCGGATTTAAGAAGAACGGATTGGTAAAATTCGATCCAGTGGACGAACCGTTCGATGCGAACGAGCACATGGCGTTGTTCAATGTTCCAGTCGGGGAAACGAAAAAAGAGCCCGGGTCAGTTGCTGTGGTAACAAAAGCTGGGTATAGATTACACGATCGAGTAGTGAGAGCGGCGGAGGTGGGCGTGTATCAGTAAAGAAGAGAGAAAGAGAGAGAGAGAGAGAGAGAGAGTTGTTTTGTTTTATATATTTAGAGTAGTACTCCGTTTATGATAAGTACAAAGTATATACAGCAGCCGCGCTAATCTCTTTTTCTTCTATCTAGTGTTTGATAGTACTAGTAGTACCAGTAGTATACATGTCGTCGTTCTAATTTATATTTGATTCGCGTCGAGTCACGAAGAGACGGTTATTTTCGAAAAGCTCACTTCGTTAATCACGTTTGACAATCGCTCTCGAGCTTCCACTTCGATGGCGTTCAACCCAACGCTATCCTCATTTCTATCGCTTTCGAGCGCCGAGAGAACGATCGCATCGCTCGCTATAGAGTTATCTTTGGAAATCAATTCTACCAACGCCTCTAATGCGGCTAAGCGAACGCTCGAAACCGCATCGGATGCCACGAGAAAGCACAGTTTCGTCAGTAACGTGTTTTGCATTTGAAGAAGTTTCTTGTCTTGCTTTTGTATTCTCTCCTCTTGCTCGCCTAAAGCGAGTAGCGCGCGTCCAGAACACTCTGCGAACGTTCTGCGTTCCGTCCAAATCTTACTCGATGCCATTTTAATAACGCTTTCGATTGCATTTGAAGCGTCTTTGTATTCAGCGCGACTGGACGAAGACCACGTCGGCGGTTCTGAAAACAGAAGCGTTAAACTGTTCTTGAACACGTAATAAAACGAATCCATCGAGCTCGCGGCTTTCCTCACGTCATGCACTGGGTCTTTCAAGAGCTTCAAAGATATGGACAGAAGAGAAGACGGTCGTGGTTGCATCGGCATGTTGTTCGAGATGTTCCCCAACGAGGAAGCCAATTCGAGTCGAACTCTCCAACTTCCCACGGAATCCGCCGCCGCCGCCGGTTTCCTAGACTTTAAAGGAGAAAGGGAAACGTAAGCGCTGGAATCTTCCGCGAGCGAAGATAAGAGGTTCACAATCGGCGCAGAACGTCCAGAAGAAGGTGGAGGAGGAGAAGACGCATTTTTATTTTCGTCAGAAGTACCTTCATTCTTCATCATCGCCGAACACTTTTTTTGAAGGAGGTGATGTAACTGCGAGATGGTTACAATTTTCACCTCGTCGTTGAGATCATTCAGAAACGTTGCTTCCACGATAGGGCAGATATCCCTGACCACGATATCACCAGGAAGTGAGTTTACGATTGTTTCCAGCGACTTTGCAATTTCAAGTCTCGCTTTGTGAGCGTTTGAATTCAACAGCCAGTTCGGATCACTATGGTTAGCGTGTCCGTCGATGGCTGAAGGCGGCGGCGGCGGTGGCGGCGACGAAAGTAATCTAAACGCTTCAACAATGTCGTCCCACTTCCCAATCGGAGCTAACTTTTCGCACATGGCACCAAAATAACTCGCGCAGCTTATCCGAATCTGTTCAATATCATCATCTTTCGCGTTTGCACCGCTACGATTCGTGCTCACTTCTCGAACCGTATCGCAATATTTCTGAATCATTCCAGAAAGTTTTGCATCGTTGACATCTCCGGGTAGCAAAGAAGCGAGGACGTTACCAAGCTCGCACGACGTCAATAGCTGAACTTTCTTAGAAACGTCGTTGGAAAGCTTATCGAACAAGTCCAACACTTTATCGGTACTGATATCGGTACCCGCAGATTTTTTGTCGACGACGACCAAGTCCCAGGAGGAAATTTTCGCCAACGCGTGGAGCGATTTCACGCAGTTGAAGCGAACGGCCCAGTTTTCATCCTCACACAACAAGACGAATCCATCGATTAAAGCTCTTAAGTGCGTCTCTATTGCGGCCATTTTCGAGGCGTCCACCGTCAGTGTTATCTCTCTTAATCGTGGGGCTACTTCCACTGCGTTTTGAATAAACGTCTCTCGCACGCGATAACTTTTATCCTGCGAAGCGCTCGAGAAGCACCCAATCATCTCATCCATCGTTTCCAAATCCTTTTCGCCAATACTATTCGTTCCATGGTAACAATGTTCAACGAACGTAGTACTATTTCCTGACCCGACCAAAATATTCTTCATGACGTTCAAGGAAGATATTCGCAGCTGTTCGTCATTCTCTTTAAACATCACGTTAATCACGTGCGGTATAAGCATTCTATCGATGGAATCTCTCGTTATGTTTTCGCAAATAACCGAAAACTGTTCCTCCGTCTTTTTGACGACGTCTGGATCGTCGTCTTCCAACAGAACAAACGCAATTTCCAATAGCTTTTCTTCGTAAATCGAATCGACGGCGAGAAACGCCCGAGAGAGTAAACCCAAACTTTCCGCGCACGTTTCTCTCAACAGCGCCGATTCTCTCTCCGCGATCGTTTCGAATACCGTCATGACGATATCAGCTTCCTCGTTCGTTTGAATTCCGTTGAAATTCTTATCTTCTTCTTGGTGGCGGTGGTTGTGGTTGCCTTTATTTTCTTGGTTCCGAACGCCGCCGTCGCCGTCTCGCAAAAAGTCGTCTTCGCCATCATCACTTCTGGCACTTCTGCTGGCTAACTCGGCCAGTCTCTTCACGTGATACACGATTTGCGGTTCAGGAACCTCCTCGTTCGTCTCTTGGCCGTCGCTATGATTGCGCGCTTCGTTCAAGATACTCTCCGCGCACTCCTCTAAAATCGTCCTCTTCTTCCTCAACGGCAACGACTTCTCTTCTTCTTCTTCTTTTTCTTGTTTCAATTGTTTCAAACCAACCAAGTCTAAACTGTTCGTCGACTCGATCGCCGTCGAGTCTCTCAGCTCATCGAGCGTGGGGTATTTCTCCTCCTCCAAAACTTTTGCGCGTTCATCTTCTGTCACAGGTCTTCCTCCTTTCGCGCGACTGCCGAAGAACATTTACTGTCGTAATGAGGAATATTAGAATATAATTTACCAACGAAACTTTTCGTGCATGCGTGAAAAGAAAACGAAAATTTTATAAAAGCGAGTTAAATTATATTTCATCGTCACTCGTCGCGTCGTGATATATAACATACATATTACAAAACACAACTCTCTCTCTCTCTCTCTCTCTCTCTATTCTCTCTCTCTCTCTTATTCTCTCTCTCTCTCTGTTTTACTAAGCTTCTACTACAAAAAATCTACATCTCGAAGAAGAACGAACACATTTATTCGTCTTCTTCGGAGCGCAAGCGCGCGTCCTTGTTCACTACGCAGACGTTCAATTGCGCCGCTCTCTCGACGATAGCTTTTCTCTTCAACGCAGAGACGTTGTGGGCAATTTCCGCGCAGTATTTTCTGTTGTGCATCAACAAGAGGTCCAAGTCCTTGACGTTCTTGACGACAAACTTCAAGAAGCCATTCGGCAAGACGTGTTTGGCTTTCTTGGCGGTACCATAGCCGACGTTCGGCATGTACGGCAAACCTTTAAATTTACGTCTGAAGCGAGAATCAATACCTTTCGGTCGTCTCCATGACGTCTGTTGTTGTTGAAAGAGAGAAGGATGATCGAGGTTAGTTTGCGAGGAGTGAAAATTTGTTTTAAAACGAACGATTTTGAGAAAGACTTTTACTCCACGAGGACAAAGGGCTTCGCGGACTCGAAAAAGGGAGGGAAAATCGCGCGCTTTGAATGCGTAAAAGAGGGGTGCACGCATGCACAACATCTCGAGATGACGATTAAAATGAACGCAAAAACATTCATTTCATGCGTTTACGTCTCGATATCCCTCTTTTACGCGTCGCAAACGCGCGTTTCTCCTCCCCACAGATAAAAAGACCTCTCTCCGTCTCCACATTTCTTTTTCGCGGAAGAAATTCGACCACGAGAGTCGTCGTAATGCGCGAGTAAAAGAGACGTACCGAAACTCTCTTCGCGGTATCGGATTGATAACGCGTGAACCCGTTGGGTTTCTTCTTGATCTTGGTCGTTTTCACCAAAGGAGTCACCATTTTTTATCTCTATTCTCTCTCTCTAAATATGGCGAATTTTCATCAAGCGCCTTCCTCTTGTGTGTTTTTGGAGCTGAAAGGAAGCATGGGAAGGACGATTGATGAAAGAAAGAGGAGAAAAAAATTTGGGAAAGAGTCAAAAATCTCGAACAAGCTATAAAATTTTATATACATTTTTACATCGAATCTAATATATCTAACAATCTAATATCCTTTATCCATCCTTTGCTCGACCACGTCTAACCAAAACAGAGTCTCTAAATCCCTCTCTCTCGCCAACCCTTCTCTCTCGCATATCATCTGCATCGAGTTTACGACTATCTGTTTCTTCCCGTTATACAGACTCACTCTGCCTTGGACGAACACGGTTTCGCCGAGACGAAGTTTTCCGTGAAGAAGTAACACGCCGTCGTCGGCGACCATCCTCCCAAACGGGTCTCGTTCCACTTGGTTGAGAGTATAATAGTTCTCCTCTTCCTCGTCCACGAAACCGAACGAAGTATTATTATCCTCGGAAGAGGTTATCGTCGAAGGCGCCCAAATCACGCACTCGATGACTCCGGTCCCATCGTCTAAAGAGAGAAATATCTTGGAATCTTTCCTCGTGGTAAACTCGACGATAACGCCGCACAGTTCGCACTTTCGTATTCTCCTGATGATTCTTTTGGTCTTCTTCTTCTTTTCATCATCATCATCATCACTGTTTCTATGCTTTGCACCACCCACTATTCTTCTATCTTCAATCTCCCAAACGCTTTCGTTCGTATTCTCCACCGCTCGCGCGTTTAAAATTTCTTTCGCGAACACTTTCGGCGTCGCCCAAAAAAACGGGTCTCTTCCCCAGTCGTTTTGGATGCGTCTTTTGTTCTCGTTATCGTACACGTGCACTCTGGAGAAGACAGTTTTGATTTTGTTGTTGTTGTTGTTGTTCTCAACATCATCGTCGCCCCGTTCTCTCTTCTGGTTTTGGTCTTCCGTCCTCATTCTCTCATCATCATCATCATCACTCTCTCTCTCTCGCTCTCGCTCTCTCTCTCTCTCTCTCTCTCTCCTATGAAGAATGAAATTTGATATTTTTACGAAAGAGGAGAGACACACGAGACAAATTTTTTTCTTTTTTCTTTTTTTTCTTTTCTCT
>Ga0181556_1002201_pt1 | contig 18177 bp, 31 predicted proteins | sample 011ome_14_FD_148651 | JGI IMG/M metagenome (GOLD analysis project Ga0181556, IMG submission 148651) | Coastal salt marsh microbial communities from the Groves Creek Marsh, Skidaway Island, Georgia - 011505AT metaG (spades assembly) | ecosystem: Environmental > Aquatic > Marine > Intertidal zone... | reverse complement strand
GGCAGACTCTTCTACTATTTCTGGCTCAACAAACTTAGCAACTTCATCTACCACCTCCGGAGGTTCAAACATCTTCTCAAAGGTGGAAGATGATATCATAGTGACTTGCACGACCGAAGGTTTAGTCGATAGGGATATTTCCTCTACCTCATTAGACTTGCCAGGTGTTACTAGATATAACACACCGGCATGAAGTGCCAATGAGGCAGAAAAAGGAAATATCCAACTTCTCATTACGCATTAAAACCAGAAAAATCCAGCTTATCCTTTTGAGGTACAGGTGCAGAAGAACCACTGTCGATTAAGCTTTGTGCGTTAGCCTCAACGTCATACAACTTCATTCTAGAGCGGTCAACCCCGACAATAAATCGTCTGTAGGTCGTCGGGTCGTTGTATCTGTTTTTGAGCTGTTTGACCATGATTTGTCCGAGTCCTTCGAGCTCTTCGTTAGAGATGAGCGCGAACATAAGATCGGCGGTGGCAGGCAATCCAAAAGACTCCGATGTGTCTTCAAGTCCAACATCAGACGAGCCAAATCCGCCTCGAGTTGTCTGAGTCGCTGACATAATGGGGACGTCGAATTCAACTGCAAGTCCTCGAAGCTCTTCAGCAATTGATTTGATGAGGGAATAGGTGTTAACCGCACCGCCCAATCCTTTCATTCGTGAAGAAGAACAGATATTAAGGTAATCGATAAAGATGACATCAGGTTTGAAGTTCTTCTTAAGTTCTAGCTCCTTTAGCAGTGCACGGAAGTGGCCGGCATGCGCAGAGCCCGTAGGGTATTCTTTAATAATAAGTTTGCCTACAGTTTTCTTAGCGATCTTACCAATTTTATCATCAAATGCACGCTTGTCAAGGTGTTCAAGTTGATCGATAGGCATATTCATTAGATTAGCATCAATACGTTCAGCGATGCGTTCTTCGGCCATTTCCATGGTGATATAAAGAACGTTCTTTGCTTGAACAAGCGAAGAAGCCGCAACGTGGCACATAAACAATGACTTACCAACACCAGTGCCGGCAAGAGCAATATTCAGGGTTTTCCTTGGTAGTCCACCCTTGGTAATCTTGTTGAAGTAATCCAGATCAAACGGTAACCGTGATTCTTGACGGTGATAAAACTCAAAACGATCGTCAGAGTTGTTAATATAGTCGTGACCGATGTTCTGGTCAAAGCTGACAGATAATGCGTTCTGCAAGATCTCTGGAATAGCATTCTCGGTCATATCAGTCTTTCCATCGATGATCTCGATAGATTTCATAATTGACAAGAACACGGCGCGGTCCTTACACCACTTCTCAGTAGTGCTAAGCAACCACTCCATGTCAACTGGTTCTGGTCTAGTTACTTCATCGATAATAGCACCGACTTCAGCAAGCCGGTTTTCAGAAATATTGCTATTACCTATTTCAATAGAAAGAGCCTCCTTTGTGGGCATCTTGTTATATTTACCCACAAAGGAAATTACAGAATCGAATACCAGACGTTCAGTACCCTCAAAGTACTCTTTTTTGATATAAGGAATAACGCGACGAAGAAAGTCTTCGTTATTCAGAAGGTTTCGAAGTACCGTTTTTTGGATTGTCGCTTGCATTTTCACCTAGTCTATAATTGCCTGTACCAAAAGCATCTTCAATAATATGCTGAAGAACAGCTCCGATATAATTGTTAAAGTCTTCAGATTTTTCTAGCTCTTCTAGGTCGTTACCAGCTGGATCGAGAACTGCGTATTTGAAGGACAGTGTGGCGTTTCCTTCATCATCATCAACCTTTGCTTGCACCGAACCGTAATGATAGACTACACCCTCATACTTTGTTTTAAGGCGGACTGCCCAGGCGTCTGAGGTCCCGTCTTCGGCGAAAGTGTAATCGTCTAAGGTTATATTATACGACATTTTCATCCTCTAGTACATCACCTTCGATCATAGATTTGTAGCCAATTGTGTAATATGACTTAACAAACTCTCTGAAGTTGGTTTCGGCAAAAATTGGATCCCAGAAGTTTGCTGAAAGAGTATCCTTCTCACGACGTTTTGGGTCAAGGATTTCTCCAGTTTCTTGGTCTACACGTGCATACCAACCATTTGACGGTTTGATAACATATCCACCTGCAAGTGCAAGATCAAGAAGACCAGAATATGTCTCAATACCACCTTCCCATGACACCGATACAGGAATCTTAGATTTTTCTTTGACATAACGAGATTTCTCAACGTTAATGATAAAGTCATAACCAGTAATCTCGGTACCTGTCTTGTTCTGACGACGACCCAAGATCCAGATGTTATCGGCAGAATAGTAGATACCAGTACCACCACCAACGACGTCTTTAGGGAATAGACCAATCTCTTTGTACGTATGGTTGATGGCAAGAAGCGGAATGTTCTTCATTGCAAGGTATGGAGTTACCATACGAAACAGTCCTTTGAGAGCTTTAGCCCGAGACATATCTGCGACTGATTTCTCGTTCAAAGCATCTTCAAGCTCTTTCTTCGATGCAAGGTTGCCGATAGAGTCGATGACCACAACGACATGCTCACCGCGTTCGATGTTATCAAGCTGAGATACTAGATCGAACTTAAGTTGTTCTACATCTGTGATAGGTGTATGAAGAACTCGACTTGTATCGATTCCGAACGTTTCGAAATACGACTGAGGCGAACCGAATTCAGAATCGTAGAAAAGTATGATTGCGTCATCATACTTCTTCAAATATGCTGCTGCCATAAGCAGAGCAAACGATGTTTTGAAGTGCTTAGATGGACCTGCCAAGACGGTAAGACCAGGTGACATACCACCGTCTAAGCTGCCTGATAGAGCAGCATTGACCATTGGCACTTCTGTTGGAATCATATCCTTTTCGGAAAAGAGGACTGATTGAGATAGAATAGCAGTATCCTTGATCTTACTATTCTTTTTAAGCTTGTCCATGATTGACATATTGTATTCCTCCTAATATTAGACCATTATACCATAAATGCATCTAATTGTACACCACTATTTTTAGGTGTACCTTGACGTTGTTCCCAGCCAGACTCCCAGCCAGAATTGTTTTTAATAGTTGGTGGGACGTGGTCAAACGTATCATCAGATCGTGGTACATAGTTCTGACCGAAGCGAACAAAGTCACACATCACGTCCTCATTATCCCGTGGGGCACCTCCCATGCGCTCACAGAGCAAATCCATCATCTCATCGGTGCTATATCCACTCGAAAGCATTTTCATGCATCGAACCGCGTTATTGCCGAAGTAGCCATGAGACATATCATTAACTAAATCTTTGTGGTAATCACCCAGATCGTATGAGAACGCAGTATAAACAAAGTTAAATCGTTTGTGCCCTTGTTCTACGTTATACTCATTTAGATAGTCAACAACCTCTTTGTGAGTACGCTTACGACCTTTAGCAGGCAACCAGTCCATGAATCGTTCTAGCAATGGAACAAGTTCGTTGTTCATGAAATCCAAACAAGTTACGCCTTTACGAGGGGAAGGAGGCTGGTTACCAATAGAAGTAAACAGTGGTTTACCAATTCCTTTGATATAGTTCATGTGATCCAGCATGTCCTGAATGTCTCGAAGACTGCCCCAATGTTGAACAGCATTGTTACGATATCCGTGGTCACGTGTAAACGATGCGCCTGAGCCGGTGATACGATGGCACATGTAAACAAAGAACCAAGTGAGAGTATCCCAACCAGATGTGTTGTATGCATCAATTAACTGACGGCGATTGTCTTTCTGATGGTGCCACTTTGGAGTCTCGGTCATAAACTTGAGATCCTGAAGCACGTTCGAGAAACCAGCAGCATTACGGCTATAACAGTCGTAAATATCTATCTCTTGCATCAGCGGATCATTTATGACAGCATCTGCTTCTGGTCCAGTATATGATAGTTTACCCCAGTTACAATTGTTTTGCAACCATTTTGCTCGAGGGTAGTAGTAATCTACTAACACCTCGATTGCTTCTTCATTAAGCCACTTCTTTGCCATTCTTTTCCCAATCCCGGTAGCTGTCTACCTTATCAAATATTGTTTCATCATGCACAGGAGGTTCCATTCCAACGTTCCAGAACAGAATATCACGTCCGCTATTCTTAGGTATATACGGCCATGCTTTAGCGTCGTACTGTGGGATGCATGGGAATGGAGGCATCTCTTCTTTTTTCAGAGGTGCTGTAAATGCAAGTGGATGGCTTATGATTCTATCATGTCCAACCTCACCAGCTTTCATATTACGGGCAACTGCAACCCCATGGAACTCGGCATTAGGCCATGCGATCTGCAATGCACGATGCAAGACACCGGTTGATAGAACAGTCCACACCTCTTCAGGTTCAGGGATCTGAGATGCAACCTTTACGAATCCAGCAGTTACTAGTTCGTGCTTCAGGCCAAGTGGAACAAAGAAACAGTTTGATCGTTCTTCTGCCCACTTCTTTGCGATCAGGTTAAGATTAGGCATTGCAGCAATACGGTGGAAACTTACCTCAGCACCTTGTTCGATGCATGCCGCCTGGTGAGGACTAATCCGTTTACTTGACGGCATGAATAGACGTACTTTTTTGCCATGACGCTTTGCTACATCAAGGAGTGATACACCCGCCAGACCGAATCGAGGCTGTACATATACGATCGTATCGACGTGCTCTGGAAGGCTACTAATCAAGCAGTCACCACCACGAGTCTTAGAACCTACGAGCAGATCGTCACGAACAACGCGTACGCCTTCGTATGTTTCAACAACAGGAAACGGATTGGGGTCAGTCCAGTTCTCTGCTAGTTTAAGATAATACTCTCGTGCATCATGCCGGCTGAATACACCGTTCATCATTAGTCCATCAACGTCTTTATTGACGTTATCAATAGTGTGCTTATTATGCGCCAAGTGCTGTCACTCCCCAATCGTTTCTATTATAAAATGGCGGTGCGATATGAAAGCTTCCACCATGTTCCATATACGTTTCTGCGTATGTCTTCCCATCCATATGATACCATTCTAGAGGAGGTTGTACAACTGAATCGTTAGACTGTTTATATAGCTCATCAATAAAATGGAATGTGATATCACGCCGATCTGCTACTGATCCATAGAAAGGGGTACCTTTAAAAAATCCAGACTTTGGTATACGACGGTCCTCGAATTCTACTGGCACTGGGCATGTGTACCGCACGTTAACTCCGAAGGTGTCTTCAATGAGTTTGCCTTGATCTGTATACTGCTGGATAAATTCGGCCATATTGAAATTATCATGACGTAGAATGTGGTGACGAATATCAATAGAACCAAAGCATAGATGAACGGTGCCAGTAGGGATGCAACCACGGAGCATATCCATGAGACCAGATCTAAGAGAACCGAAAAGAGTTTTACCATCATTCCTAAGAACCCTATGGCCAACACCACTGAAAGCAATACTATGTGAATCTCCAAGTGTGACAGGTCCATAATCTAGATTCTCCTGTTTAAGTGAAGGAACTTCAGCCAAACGCTTGCTCAACATATCACACCATTCTTCGGTGATTTCTTCATATGTTGTATTGGCGCCAATACGCTTCTTTAACATTGCACCATAATCAGGCATGTCCCAATCAAGGGAAACAATTGACTTGCAAGAAGCAACAAGGTTGATTCGGTCATAAACTTCTTTTGTGGCACCACCAAATAGATTTAAAGTACCACCAAAGTTAGCACCATGATCGATGTATACAATATCAGCATTTAGAATCTGGGGAGTACACTTATGGTTGATTGACGCCCCTAGCTGTTCTGCCCATGTTTGTGTCCATCCCAGAACATGCGACTTCTTGTTGATAGGAACGTTACTGATAGGATTTGTTATTGTTTTCATTATATAGGTATTCCTTACACTCGTTTAGCGCGGATTGTACAAACACTGGATCATTTAACTTACGGTTTCTGGGAGAAGGATGCGGCATCTGATAATGCTCAACTCCCTTCGCACGGAGCACGTACGAGGGAGTTACACCTAGAGCAATAACCTTGTCGTATCCTGAGCAGTCCAGATCAGACGCAATAAGTTCGCTGACCTTTGGAACTTCTCCAGGATCTGAATGGACGTTGGTAAAAGAATAGTTTGTAATGCCTAGAGTATTCATCCAACCATTCAATCGATCCAACGTCGAATTCTTTCTCTGTGGTTTGTTTGACGGGTTAATCCCTACAACTAAAACCTTCATGATCTACAAAATCCCAACTTACACCAGCCTCATCAAAGAGGCTTCTTGATATTTCCCAAGATGCCTGCCACTTCTCTGGCACATCCTGTTTAGGCATTATAACACGCTTTATACCTGTTTGTACAACACCTTTTGCGCATTCGGCGCAAATAGGCAAACCCCAGACATATAATGTTGCTCCATCAAGTGATACGCCATTGTATCCGGCGTTGTAAATAACGTTCATCTCGGCATGGACGACATACTTGTATTTAGTCTCTTTATCTAGGTATCTGGCTTTGATATCATGAATCCCACGTGGAAATCCATTGTACCCTTGGGCTAACAATTGGCCTTTATCACCAACTGCAACTGCGCCGATCTTACTAGAAGGGTCTTTTGACCACTGTGAGATATGTTTAGCCAATTCAACATATCGTCCATCCCAAGTCTGTCTCATTTATTTCTCCAAGAATTTGAGTACGGTTTCTGCATCAGTCACATTGATTGGATCATCAGGCCATAGGTTTTCAGCCTTTCCATTTTCAATGTACATTTTATCTACGTGATTGCTATTGATAACCACAGCATAACGCCACGAACGCATGCCAAAGCCAAAGTTGGTTTTATCAACAAGCATTCCCATGGCTCGGGCAAAATCACCATTTCCATCTGGAAGCATCTTTACCTTTTTAACGTGCTGCGTGTCAGCCCATGACCGCATGGTAAAAATGTCATTGACAGAGGTACAATACACCTGATCAATTCCGGCTTTTTTGAATCTATTATAGTTCTTTTCGTAACCTGAAACATGGGATTCACACACCGAAGAAAACGCGGCAGGCACCGCAAACACCACAGTGCGCTTACCGCCAAAAATATCAGATGCTTTTTTAACAACCCACTTATCACGCTCTTGAGTATAAAACGTAGTATCTGGTACCATTAAAGGCATAACTATTCCTCACCACCTAAGAATCAGTTTCGTCATATTATTTCACTAAGTGAAAATGCTTTTCGTAAACGTGTAAATTTTGGACTTGCCAGAATAGCATGCCCGGTGCGATGTCATCAAAGATATTCATCTTATTATACAGATCGCAAACTTTCTGCATCATATAACGTTGCCATGCATAGTCATTCTTATAGCCAAAGACTACATCATTCGAACGCATCTGAACAACAGCATGGAGCATATCTTCACGGATATAATAGGTCACAGCATTCGTGCAGATAAAGTCAGACATGCCACCTTTATCGAATTCAGTCCAGATAGAAGGACGATTATAAACCATAGTCGCACGACGTGTGTCACGATTCCGATCTAACTCAAAAGCAGCAGACTGAAACTGATTAAAGTATTCTTCAGAAAATACTAGTTTGCCATAGTTAGAATTGATGTTACCATGCTTGTCAGCAGCATACTTCCAAGCAGCAGGAGGCTCCTGGTCGGTACCATGAATATCACAAATGTTGGTGGATTGAGACTCATACCACTTGATTTCGGCATCAATGTAGTCTTGATTCGGGACACCGAAAATAGATGGTTGGTCTGCTACAAAGGATGCGGCGATCATCTCAATAGTTTTAGCACCAGTTTTATCTGTTGTAAAAGCTTCATCGGCGAGTTCACCTTTGAAGAACTCACGAATATCACTTATTGTCTGGTATCGCATTACTTTTCTCCTTATAACGGTCGTCCATCTCAGGATGGTTTGCGGTGTGAATCATCAAGATCATAAGCTGAGTACAAGCATGTGCCAAATGACGTTTGCCGGACTCGGGATCTAGATCTTCACTGCGCAACCACGCATTGAGGTGTCTTTGAATCGATGAATACGTACGCGTGTGGGAAGTGTTATCACCGTCCATACGCCAGTTGTTTTCACCATACTTTTGAGCGCCGAAGCCAAAGACTTCAGCTACTTCTTCGATGCACTCGGGTGGAACCAGTGCAATAGGGGCTTTTCCATTATCATATTTCATGTGTATATTATACCATATTAAAGTGGATATGTAAACCTATTTTTTTCATCTAGATGCTTCACTGCTTCTTTTGCGTCAACGTGACCCAGGATATCATATTCAATCATTTGATCCTCTCCTAAAGGACCATTCCATGGTTTAGCCCATGACCATATTGCAAAATAGTCAATCTTTCCCTGTGCAACTTGCCGCTGAATATAAGGAGATATGTGAACTCCTGATTTAGAATAGCACTTATAGTCTAGATTGCCTAAGTGCGCATGATGAGTGTCATACTCAAACCCTTCGTAGAGTGTCTGGAATTGATCCACAGCTGCCTGGTGATGCTCTACCCATTCACAATCCCACCTGAACTCAGGGTTAGGGTTTTTGTCCTTTGCGATTTTTTCATTACGCTGCTCAACGAACTCTTTTGTTACTTTACCTTTAAAGCGCATTTTTCATAACGAAGTCGAGTGCACGACTTGCCTCCTGATTGAGCGGACGATTCTTGTACCATCCGCCAGTTTCCATATCTAATTGCCTACACAGTATTTCTATTTCTTTTGCGGTAATTGGATAATTTTTACGGATTGCTGCCGAAGCAATTGACACCATAAGCTGATACATCTTGTGATACCAACCGGTACCAGATACCGTTTTATACTCTTCGACAATACGTCTATTGACGAAAGGACAATCATGATAAGACGTCCAGGCGATATCTGTATTGGTTAGTCTAGACTTTCTCTCATTCATAATTGCATTACGAATGGCTTCGGGCATACGATCAAACGCAGATGTTGCACTTGATTCAATATACGTATGCTTTCCCATCAGCTCAAAAGGATCAATGAAAGAACCAGTGTTAGTGAAAATAAAGTTATTAGCACCAGGGTAATTTGCAGGGACATAATACATTCGTGATAAGTCTTTAGTCTGTACATCTCCGATTGATCCGAGCTCGGTATTGAGCGCATACCAGAAGTGTCGTATTTTAGATGCCTCAACCTGAGTTGTAAGTGGGAACACAAGGCGAAACTTCGGCGAATCAACCGTGCTACTTGCAGTAGAATAACACACATAATAATGATTGCCAAAGCGATCATATAGCTCATCTTTTAGATTTCCTTTAAACTCGTGATCGTCAACATCGACAGCAGCCCAACCAGCCCATGCCAAGGTATTATCATTGGCACGAGTTGTGTCGGGCGTGTATATTGCCGGAGAAATCAAAGGAGAAGGTTTTTGTTTTGGTTTTTCGCCCTTGGCAGGTTTGTAACCTGGTTGTTTAGAGATATTGTACAACAATGACTCGAACTTCTCCCATGATGAGAAGTCCATTCGTTTATCAGTTTTGTTGTCGTATATGTTGTTAAACAACGTAAGCGAAACGTCCATAATCTATCCTTTTTCAATCCTCGCGTATAACTCATCTTTAGTTATACCTGCAATATAGTAGTCGATCATATCACCTGATTGTACCATATGTGCAGCAGAAAGTACACCTTCTTTTTTGAACCCGCCTCTTAATGCGAGTGACAATATCTTACGATTAGTAAACTTTCCGTAGATCTTTAAGATTTCACTCTTATCAAAAACTGCCTTAAGGATCGTTAGTCCGCCCCTTGTCCAGTCTTTATACTGTACATTATCATCAGTAAACAAATGCATTTGAGCAAGAAACTTACTTTCCCGCTCAAATATCATTACGACTCCACGATCCTCTATACACCACAACCTACCGCAATCGATTCCGTCCTGAATACGAAGGAATGATTGTTCAGCGGTAAGATGTGGCGTCTGATACGTCCATGGATCGATTCCGTTACGGATGATCTTGGCCGCTCTAGAGTTGTGATTCATTAGAGCGCCTTGTCTAGATCACCGTGATTGCCCTCGTGGCTAGGTGGTGTCCAACCACTGGGTTTCAGTAGATCCGGAAGACCGAACGGATTTGGTCGACCAGGTTTTACACCAGGCGATTTGGCCATATTTGCTTCATAGACCCGATCCCAGGCTACATTTGCGTCCACACCGAAAACATCCAAAGTTCCAATAGCGAACACGCAAAGATCAATAAGACCATCAACAGTCTCTTCCGCATCGTTATCAAAGATAGCAGCATCAATCGTTTCATTCATTTCTTCCATGCACATCTTAAGACGGAATCGAAGGTATTTCGCCATAAGCTCTTTGTCATGTTTATTATCTTCAAACCATTTTTTGACGCCAAATTTGTGATGCATCATTGCAATATCATTTGCCCAATCAGACATTTAAAGTACTCCATTTTTTAAGTTTTTCACGTTTTGCTTCAGCACACAAGTAAGCATTATCAAGATCAATTAGACCATTATCCTGAAGAAGTTGGATCATGCATAGCACATCACCCGCTTCTGACTCGAGCCGATCGCTTTGTTCATATCCAAATCGGATTACTTTAGAAGCTTCAATAGCCAACTCTGCGCATTCTTCCATAAGGATAGTTAGCAGCTCTTGTTTCTGATCCATATATTATACCTCATCTTCAGTAATTTGTACATAGGCACCAATAGGAATTTGGTAACCAATTGCACGTAAAAAGTCAATGTATGCGTTAAACTCGCAATCAATCCAAAGTTTAGCCATCTTTATAGTCTACCTTCTTTGCCATTTTTGCTACACGGACAAGATTGTTTGCCCAACTGCCGTTAACTGTAATGTAATGCAATTCGTGTATGTGCTCAATGCGTTTTTCATACTCAAAGTCAAAGTCAATTTCATCCTTCATCAACAGTTTAACAAACTCGCGGATTTGATCTTTGTTACGAAAGTGAAATTCTAATTCCCAAGTGCAAATACTTGCTCTACCGTTTACTACTGGTTTCATTTTTCAGAATCAATCCAAATAATCATTAACAAACTCCTTTGCGCATTCTTGTCCTTCTTTAGAACAAATAAACCACAGACCGAGAATGGACCCGGCCGAGATGCAAACTCTTAGAGCAATTAGCCAATCGACGTGGCTGCCTGGAAGTGACCACGTTATAAACGAAGTAGCCCCTACAGTAAATGCAAAAATTCCATAAAACATTGCTGTTCCAACAACTGTCATTAACAGAAATGCTGCGATGTATCCTAATACTAATTTCATTCTTTCACCTCATAGAATTTGCCATTAACAACGGCCATCATTTTCACTGGCGCACTCAAGTCACCAACACGTTTAAAGTATGCGCGACCACCATCAATAGCACAGGCGCCGACATAGCGGAAGTCGTGACGGTGTTGGCTGTATTCCCAACCAGCTGCTCCTTCGAGCATGCCAAACTCAAGATCCTCAATTACGTCTGCATTGGTAATCATTATCTGAGCATCAAGAGCATACGGGTTCCGGTACAAGCCAAAGTAGCGATTGCCAAAGTCAGGATGAGGAGTAGACCGATAGAAAACATCTACAGCAAAGTCTTGTCCACCAAGAGCTGACGTGCATACGTACTTGATCGGCACACCATCTTTTTCTTGATGGTGTGCTATGATTTTATCTGTGTCGAATAGTGGTTCATGTTTTATCATAATATCATTATATCATATTTAAGTTGAGATGTAAACAGCCTCAGACAAAAAAGTCTTCGAGGCTGACACGAGGTTCTGGACTCCAGCCAATGGCATCCAGGATAGGAATGATTGGATCTAGGAATGTCTTTTGAAACTGCATGTTGTAATCTACATATTTGTTGAGCTGAAGCTCAGGCGGTAGATACGTTGGGAAGCTGATTACATTTTCACGAATAGGATTAGGTGTCTTAAGATAGCAGAACTTGATTTTCTCGCCATTTTGGATCTGCTCATACTTCTTAGTCAAGCCTTTCTCTTTCAGATGGTGGTTGTACAGCAAAGCTCCACGAACATGAATAGGCGTTCCTTTACCATAGATCCCTTCACGCTTACGAGCCCACTTACCGATATCGTTCACTCCACGAGGGAAAGCAACCTGTTCTGGAGGAAGGCTGGAAAAGTGATCACGAAATTTGCTGATCGCCTTTTGTGTCTTATCCTCACTTCCGGTCACGATCACCTTGAACAGAGCTTTGAGGGCATCACGGCACACGGACGGAGTCGATGACTTGATAGCCTCAATACCCATGATCTTAAGCTTAGGTTCTGCATACTGGACGCCTTCGTTGTTGTGCACATTCAGAATGTAACGCTTCTTTGCAGTCCAGATCCCACGGTCAGCAATAGCTTCGCGAGCCATCTCCATGCGTGGAGTGAAACACGCAAACTGTTCGTATAGTGTTTCATACGAGCGAGTAAGCATTGGTTCAAACTGATCCTTACATATAGTGTCGATCATGGCTACTTTGTTTGGATTATCATTAAACCATTTCTTAACCATAGGACCAAAGTTTACATACACCGAATCAGTATCAATGGCGATAACATAATCAACATCCGTAGTCTGACATGCCTTGTTCATGAACTGATTAACGGCTTTCTCAGCCCAACGGATTACAGTTTGCCCTGTAAGAGTGATACCCTCTGCCACACGAAGATCAAAATACCGGAAGTAACGATTGCCAAGAGCGCCGTATAAGCTATTAAGTAGAATCTTAATAGCCATTTGTTGGTTCTCATAACGCGAAATGTCTCTTTCCACACGGTAGAGTTCCTGCTTGTCATTTTTGTTTATGGTTTCCTTTTCCTGTTGTGCAACTAGCATCTTCTTCTTGATTGCCTTACGCTCATCATAGTAATCAACGATGATCTTAGGCAGGATACCTTGCTTGTCTTTACGGAAGTATGCACCATTAGCAGCCAAAGCATACTGAGGTGTACTGTTCTTATATCCTGCAAGACACTCCATTGCACCAATATCCTCACGAAGGTCGTCAACAATTGTTTCTGGACTCATGTTCCATTGCACAATGATGTTTGGATATAGTGAGTTAAGGTCGAAAGACACAACCCAATCGTGCATGCCGACCTGAGGAGGTTTAACATACCCGCCAGGATAATCGGATTTAAACTTCTCTTCGTTAGGTGGGGCAATGATCCCTTGTGACTCAAGGTCACGGTAGATGATCGAGTCCCAGATAGCGGTTGTGCCTAATGTGTCTGCATAGTTAACACCACCCTTATACGCGATGGTCAGAGCCAGCGTAATCAGACCCATCTTATCTTCGAATCGGTCGACAAGCTCAACGTCTTTAATGTTATAGTCGATGAACTTCTGGAAGTCGTGCTTGTACAGGCCATGTAGGTTACCATACTCCTCGTATGACAACTTGGTCTCACCTAATACGACGTGAGCAATGTGATCTAGTTTGTACGATTCCTGCGGACCATAAGAGTAACCGAACTTCTTAAACAGTTCAAGGTAATCGAGCTGCGAGATGCCAGACAGTTCCCATGCCTGCTGTTTACGACCGGCTATCGTGATCTCACGCGCATTGATGAGACCCCATGGAGACATTTTTTTGGCATAGTCTTCACCGCATACCTTTGTCATTCGATTAACTAGATATGGGATATCGAAGAAACGGGTATTCCAACCCGTGACGACGTCAGGGCTGTGAATAGCAGCAGACCAGTGGGTGATAAAGTATAGGAGAAGCTCACGCTCGGTGGCACATTTCTTGTAAACCACTTTGTCTTTCTTCATGATCGACTTTGATACATCATAGTCATAAAGACCCCACACGTAGTATGTGTTGTCAATATTGTTCTTGATTGTAATCGATATGACTTCGTGGTTGGCAAGATCAGGTTCAGGGAAACCGTCATCAGATGCCACCTCAATATCGATTGTGGTTACATTGACGCGATCCCGATCGAACTGAATCTCACCAGGGAACTTCTCTTGGATAAGTTGTGCGATGAAGTTTTTGTTACCATACAGCCGACGATCTGCACCAAACACACCGTCGTACTGGCTCTCGTAATCCTTTACGTCGCGCATAGTATCAAATAAGCGAGGAGAAACACGGACATTGTTAAGTGTCCGTGCCGTTCCATTTTGATCTGCTACATAAAGGGTAGGTGAGAACTTGATCCGGTCTTCAAACCGGTGCCCATTTTTGTATCCGCGATAGAGCAGAGTGTTGCCGTACCGTGCTACATTTGTATAGAATTCCAAAGTCAAACCTCCATAATATGATGTTATTATACCACATATTGCGGTACATGTACATTACAAAATGATGTTTGACTTTGGAGTAATTACCTTGCTAAACATGGTTTGGTACTGCTTAAGCAGACCTTCAACTGGATCAACCATGAACATGACGAACTGGCCGCCTACAGTCATTCCGTGTGGGGCATCTGAGTACGCCATAAACGGGGCAAGACCAAGTGAGTTTTGTTGAGTTGGGATTAGGATAGCAACATCTTTTAGTGTGTAATGCTCTGGACCACCAGATACTTCACAAATCAATTCTTCACCTGTTGCCAATCGTACGATTTTAATATCAGCCATAGTTTAATCCTATAATAATGTAAGGGAAGGGGCCAAATTGGCCCCTAATTAATCAGTCTTTTTTGGATACAAAAGAGTACATCTCTTTTGCTTTTTCCAGCAGATCATTCATAGAGTACATGCTAGTCATTGTTTCTTGATACTCTTCGAAAGTCTTTTTATTTTCCTCGAATGCCTTTTCAGCAAACATCATGGTTAGATGTTGTTGCTGATCCATATAGTCTTTTGCAAGTTGCAGCATTTCAGAGCGTATTTCAAATGGATTCTTATTCGCCACGGAATTCACCTTTCATAATATCAGACGACTTTTCGACAGCGGCGTCAATTTCGTCGAGCTGCTGTTTAAAGAAGTTAAATGTGTATGCGTTGAGGGATTTGCTGTATGATTTCCAGCCAACGGTTTTAAGGTCAACAAATGCTGCCCAAAAATCCTTATTATGATCGACTAATTGTTTATAGTTCATAATCATTTCTTTTCTCCTGTTATGTGTGTGTAAAATGGGAGGCTAACCGTAGCCCCCCGCGCACTTATTAAGTAGTGACCCTTAGTCTTTAAGTTTAGCTATTTCTAGCATGCACTTTTTAGCTTCTTCATGCAACCCTTGATTTGCCAATGCGGCGGCAGCTCTAGAGTAACCAATGATTTCGCATGATCGCATAAATGAACGACCAAAGTTAGCGAAAGGATTTACTACATAGTTCATTGTGATCGCAGTCATTAGTTGACTCCTCTTTTCAGAGATGGATCGCCTGTTGCTACTGCATAGATATCTCCACGAGAGATACCAATATCCTGAAGCTCTTTGTTAGTCAATTGATTAAGTTCTCTAATCGTTTGTCTAACTTGTTTCGCCCACACGTAAGATGCGCGCAAGCCTTTAAACCAACTTACAAGGCCCTCAATCGGATTCTGTAAGTAGTTGTTGATTGTTAGTATGTGTTGTGTCATTTTGACCCTCGTTATAACCAATTTTGATTTTACGAGGACGCTTCTCTTCTGGTAGGACAACCTTCAGTTCAACTGCAAGTATCCCTTCTTTTAGATCCGCTCCGTGTACTTGAACGTACTCAGACAGCCTAAAGGTTCTATGAAACTTCTTGGCAGAAATACCCTTGTGGATATATTCTCTACCTTTGCTTACATGTTCACCTTTTACGCTCAACGTGCGATCATTTACTTCGATTTGAATCTCATCACGACTGAAGCCCGCTACTGCGAGTTCAATTTGATATTCGTGCTCGTCAATTTTGACGATATTGTGAGGTGGGTAATGGTCATTAGCATGTCGTGCTGCTCTGTCCAGCTCATCGAGCATATGGTCAAAGCCAACAAATGATGCACGTGGAAATAGTGTTTTTACGTTTACGCCTGTCATAGATATCTCCTTTTAGCAAGCAAGATTATTAATGCAACCGGACCTATTCCGCATTGCCATAGTATATATCAGATTAGTTGTTACCAATCTTATATTTCGGACATAATTCCCAATTATGTTTATCCTTGTGTGAGATGACTTTAATCTGTCTCAGCGGAGCTTTGTCCTTTGCCTGGTCACCACGAGCAACTGTTAGAAGACCCCAATCACTCAAAAGCATAGCAATAGTATTTCTACGCTCTAAGTCATTTTGAATCAAGTTGCTTGGTTTCCCATCTAGCAAGAAAAGCTCTTTAAAGTGGACGATAAAATACCGCCCCTGTTTGTGAAGGATATGGCAGCTTTGATATAGCTTATTATCCTTACGTGATGCAACACCAATACGTGTTAAAGTTTCTCTAATTTTTAAGAAGTCATCAGGTTCGCGCAGGACAACCTCTAGCATATGCGCCGGAGTCCATGCAACGGTTTCGTTGTTATTTTGTTCCACCTTTGTAGATCCTCTGTTTCAATTCAACAATTTGATTTTCTGTTAATACACTCGCTGCGATGCGAGCCTTTTCATTACTATAACCATAGTACGTTTTCAGAGCATCGACAACTTCACTAGACTCGGCTTTTGCCCATTTAGCGAAACGTTTCTGCTTTCTAACAGTATTTATCAAAAAATCAAACTGTAACAGATTGTCTACATTGTGGCGAACATTCATCTCATTTGCAAGGAGAATAGTGTCCGGAAAATAAGAAAGCGAACGGTTGGTCATATAACCGTTATACGCTTTCTCGGATTGATCATCAACGATCAGATGCTTCTTTGTTGTATTGATAGCGTTTAGAAATTCAAATGGATTCATTATCTATTACTCTCTGACGAAGTGTTGATGAAGAAAAACGGTGGTCGCGTGAATTATAATATATTCTTATTCCACGAGATTTACACACAACCAATCCAGTAAAGTTCTTGTCCTTATATTCTACACCGATTATGCGGACATGTACATCAATAGTTGACAATATATCAATCAGATCCTGTTCAGTTTCGTAAGGAATAATCTCATCAACATACTTACATGCCTGAAGCTGGATATATCGTTCAACCAACGTTTGGACTGGTTTATTCTTGTTAACGTTCTCCTTGGATGGATCTACATGCAAAGCAACAATAAGGTAGTCGCACTGTTGCTTTGCTTCTTTTAGCATAAGAATATGACCAGCGTGTAGAAGGTCAAAAGCAGATGCAGTAATACCTACTTCCATTCAGCTGAAGCCATGATTTCCGTCAGACAAGCAACAACGTTAATTTCATGATCAGCCACAAAGGCGTTTTTATACTGGTAGTCCGCAATAATAAGAACGACTTGTGGAATCGATTGTGGTTGAAGGTAGTCAGACATTAGGTCATAAATTTTACGGAAGATAGCCTGAGGCTCTGTATCAATATTGTCTACTACCCACTTACGCATCGACTTAAAGTCTTTGCTTTTCAGGTATCCCATAAGGCTGGTAATATTCTGATCACTTAGGTTAACAAGGATACCAGCATCAATGTTACCACTAACGCTATAACGCTGGCACTCATTAAGGATACGACGAAAGTCAGGAAAATAACGTTGTACAAGTTCGACGACGACTTGCTTTTCATATGCAACACCTTCCGATGCAAGAACATCGGTAACACGTTTAAAGATACCACCAGCAATAACCGGTTTTTCACCGTTAGGAATAGCAAACTCGTATACAGAGCAACGAGAGTGAAGTGGCTCAATGATACGGTTCTTAAAGTTACACGTTAGGATAAACCGGCAGTTGTTGCTGAACTCTTCAATGAACCCGCGAAGGGCAGGTTGAGTCGACTGCGGGTTTAGGTAATCAGCCTCGTCAAGGATAACAACTTTGTATCCACCTTGAAGCGAAACAGTAGAGGCAAACTGTTTAATCTTTGTCCGAAGGGTATCGATATTACCTTCTTCAGATCCGTTGACAATGATCCAGTCTAGGCCTAGTTCATTACATAGTGCTTTGGCAACAGTGGTTTTACCAACACCGGCAGATCCAGAGAACATCATATTGGGCAGCTCACCACCCTTTACGATATCGCTGAACGTTTTCTTAAGGCCTTTTGGTAGCACACAATCATCGACAGTGCGGGGACGATACTTTTCTACCCAGAGGAATTCAGACATTCAC
>Ga0181556_1002195_pt1 | contig 18207 bp, 17 predicted proteins | sample 011ome_14_FD_148651 | JGI IMG/M metagenome (GOLD analysis project Ga0181556, IMG submission 148651) | Coastal salt marsh microbial communities from the Groves Creek Marsh, Skidaway Island, Georgia - 011505AT metaG (spades assembly) | ecosystem: Environmental > Aquatic > Marine > Intertidal zone... | reverse complement strand
CGATTGCGCCATTGATAGCCTTCAGGATTTGCGATCCGATCAAAACTTGTTCCTCAACACGAACCCTGGTTCGGACCCGCTTCGTTTCTGTGCGACCCAAAGGGGGGGCAACCAATTGCGCCCCTTCGAAGTTGGCGTCTCTTTATTGACGCCTTTGTACAATTCTGGGTTAACGGCCAAAACGGTTTACGAAGCAATAGCGTTGTAGAAGTCCCGCGATAAACCGGCTGCAAGACGCGCCGAGTCGTTAAACGGCGGTTTAACGCTCCCGCGAAAGTACTTCGATACAAGCCCTTGCCAGCTTTGCTGCGGTGATTCGCCCGCTTTTTCCGCAAGGGCGACAAAATGCTTGGTGCCAAAACCGACATGCCGGATTTCGTCGTCAAGGATTCGTTCGAGAATCCGGGCGCCATTTTCATCCCCGGCAGAACGGACGCGCTGCAACGTGGCGGGTGTGACGTCCAACCCGCGCGCTTCAAGCACCATCGGTACTATCGCCAGCCGGGCTCGCACATCATGGCGTGTTTCAAACGCTGCTTGCCACAAGCCACCATGCGCAGGCAGCGCACCATAGTGACTACCCAGATTTTCCAGTTTCCTGGCAAGCAATGCGAAATGCATCGCTTCGTCTGCTGCAACTGACAGGAAGTCATCGACAAACTCTGCCCCCATGATTTCGCCAAAGCGCCCTACTATATCGAGCGCCAGATCGATCGCGACAAATTCGATGTGAGCAAGGCTGTGCCACAGTGCAATACGCCCGCGCTCCGATCCGCCCTTGCTGCGTCTCGGCATCTGTTGCGGGGGCAGCAATTCGGGGTGTGCCGGGCGTGCTGGCTCGTCTGGCATTTGTGCGTCGAATACAAACTCAAGTCGGCCCTGCCGCCAATTTCGCGCCACATCGCACGTCACCATCACCTTGGCACGCGGATCCGCCGTCAGCAGCGCCGCTCGGATAGCTGATGCAAGCGTAGTCATCGAATTACAGTCATAACGCCTTTGCAGCGGCAAGGACTTCTTCCGCGTGGCCTTTGACTTTCACCTTGTTCCAGACCTGCGCGATCTTGCCATCTGTGCCGATCAGATAGGTCGTGCGGACCATGCCCATATAGGTCTTTCCGTACATCTGCTTTTCAGTCCAGATGCCGAGCGCGTCAGACAGGCCGCGCTCCTCCGCATCAGTCGCCAGCGGGGTCTTCAGACCGTGCTTGGCGATGAAGTTTTGATGCTTCTTGGCCGAGTCCTTGCTCACACCCAATAATGCTACGCCAGCCTTGTCAAAGTCACTTTTGAGCGCAGTGAAATCCTTCGCTTCGGTCGTGCAACCCGGTGTGTTGTCTTTCGGGTAGAAGAACACAACCAGCTTCTGCCCAACAAAATCACTCGCCTTCACGCTGCCACCTTCGGGTGTTTCCATCGCGATATCAGGCATTGCATCGCCGACGCCAGGGGAAGTGCTCATGTTTCAATCTCCAATTTCAATTCAAATGTCTGTCGCCAGATCGCAGCCACAATTTGCCGCGCCTCGCCAAGTCTGCGCAAGAGCGCGCTATAGGTTTCGCATTGGCAAGCTTTGGCGAGCGCTGATGCTGCAGATTTTGGTGGTTCTTCGCTGAGGTCGGGAGCAAGCAATCGCCCCGCAACCAAAGCCCGTGTCATCAGATCGTGTGCTTCGCGCGTCTCGCTGGGCAGATGGCCTGCCGCGACAAGCTCATCGACAGTTTTGCTCAGATCAGGTTGCAGCGCGATCCCTTCGCGCAGTTGAAGGAAGTGCACTGCAAACTCCAGATCGACTAGCCCGCCACGCATCAGCTTGACGTCCAGCAAGCCTTTCGCGGGCTTATGCTGCGCCATCTCGCTGCGCATCTCCAGTACGGCCTCACGAAGGTTAGCGGGGTCACGCGTTTGAGTGAGCACATCGGCGATGATTGTGTCGAGCCGGGTTCGAGCGCTGTCCGATCCGACCAGTACCCGGGCTCTCGTGAGCGCCATGTGCTCCCACGTCCATGCAGCCTCATACTGGTATTTAGCGAAGGCATCCAGCGTCACCGCCAAGGGGCCCTGCGCCCCTTGTGGCCGCAAGCGTGTGTCGATTTCATATAGCGCGCCCTGCGCGGTGGGCACAGAAAGTGCAGCGCTAACCCGCTGTGCCAGCCGGTTATAGTATTGCGTTCCGCTAAGCGGGCGCTCGCCATCAGACTCTGCGCTGGTATCGCCGGTGAACAGATAGATTATGTCGAGATCGGAGGCATGGGTCAGCGCGCCACCGCCCAAGCGGCCCAAGCCCAGAACCATCAACTCGCTGCCCTCTATGGTGCCATGTTTGCGTGCAAACTCTTTACAGGCCGCTCGGTGCGCGACCTGCAATCCCGCTTCTGCTGTACGCGAAAGCGCCGCCGCTATGTCCAGCGGGTCATGCACGCCTTGTACAAGCTGCAAGCCCAAAGCAAAGCGAAGTTCGCCGGTAACAATGCGGATTCGATCGAGCTGACGTTCGTAATCGCGCGCGGCATCGCCCGCTTCCATCCGTGCGGCAATCGCATCGACATCTCCGGGAAGATCCAGCGCGCTTGCGTCGATCAGCGTATCCAGCAGCCCCGGGCGGCGCCCCAAATCCTCTGCCAATGTCGGCGCCAGCGTCAACACGGCCATCAATTGCTCGAACAGCCCGGGGCGCGCTTCAAGCAAGCGAAACAGATTGACTGCAGAAGATGCGTTGGAGAGTACGCTTTCCCAGCGCAGGATTGCGCGTTCCGGATCATCTGCATTGGCAAGCGCTTCAAGCAGGTCAGGCAACATCGCATCGAAGGCACTCAGTGCTGCGCTGGATTTGAGCGCCTGATAGCGGCCATCGCGCCAGTTCGTGATGCGCTCAGCCAGCCGATCAGGTTCGGCCATGCCAAGCGCATGCAAACGGTCAGACAGGCTCGTCGTTGCGGGCGTTACCGGCTCGGCATCGCTGCCCACGTCAAGCAATCGATCATACTCAACAGCGACGCGATCAGTAACCTCACGCAAGTTCTCGATCAGCTGCGCAGCATCACGCAACCCATCCAGCCGGGCAACGGATTCCAATGCATCGCCAGCAGGTAGCGCATGTGTCTGCTGGTCATTGACCATTTGCAGCCGGTGTTCGACCACGCGCAGCCGATCATAAGCTTCACCCAGTGCGGTCGCTTGATCCGTGTCGATCCTGCCCGCTGCCGCAAGTGCATCAAGCGCAGCGCGCGTTCCGCGCAGCCGCAAAGATGGATCGCGCCCTCCATGGATCAACTGATGCGTTTGCGCGAAAAACTCGACCTCGCGAATTCCGCCGCGCCCGTGTTTCAAGTTGAACCCGGGGCCGACTTCGTTCGGGCCCTTGTAGTTTGATCGGATGCGTTCAGTCAGCCGGCGGATCTCGTCGATTGCGCCAAAATCAAGGCTTGAACGCCATACAAACGGCTTGATTGCATCCAGGAAGGCTTTGCCCGCTGCAACATCGCCGGAGCAGGCACGCGCCCGAATAAAGGCCGCTCTCTCCCAAGCAAGTGCCGAGCTTTCATAGTGAGACAGCGCGGCATTGGTCGAAATGGCCAACGGGCTGACTTCGCTCGCCGGGCGCAATCGCAAATCGACCCGGAAAACATATCCTTCAGCCGTATTCTCTGACAAGGTCCCCACAATCTCGCGCGCATATCGCTGTGCCGCCTCGCCCGGTTCATCTCGCTCGCGTCTGGGAAGCGTCTCGGGATCATAAAGCAGGATTGGATCAATGTCCGAGCTGTAGTTGAGCTCATGTGCGCCATGTTTCCCAAGCGCCAGCGCAATCATGCCGCGCAAGTCAGCCCCCTCTACCCGGCGAAGGATAGCGTCATTGATAGCTAGATCTAGCGCCCGATCAGCCAGATCGGACAGTTCGACCATCACAAAGTCGACATTGAAAACTCCGGCAAGGTCTCCGATCGCCAGCGCGGTTGAATAGGCCAGCCGTTCGCGCCGCAAAGCAACGCCCGTTGATGACGCACCTTGGCCAGCTTTGCGCGCCCATTCCAAAGCAGCTTCATGATCGCCAGATTCCAGCAATGCAGTAAGATCAGGCTGCCGGTCCAATGCGCGCGCCAGAAACGGCGCCTCCGCCTTTGCCCGAGCCAATGCCTGCTGCCAATCGCCATTCATCCGCTCTCCCTGCCCGCGCGCGTGAGACAGTGCAAGCACCGCAAGCGCTTGCCCCGCGCTGCTCGCTGATGCAAAGGGTGCGCCATAGATTTAGAGTAGAGAGGATACGTCCCCAATGATGAAGCCCCGCATTACAGCTGGCCTCGCCATGCTTTGTGCATTGTCGCTCACCGCATGCGACATGATGACCAAAAGCGAACCCGAACTCGATATCCTGGAAGTTGCGGATGGCGACATTTCCCAGGCGACCATGGTCGACATCACCCGTGAGCTGTCGAGTGACAAATTCGACGGCCGTATGCCGGGAACTGAAGGCGAAGAACTGACTGTTGCGCTTTTGACCGAGCGTTTTGAAGCAGCTGGGCTTGAGCCTGGCAACAATGGTTCTTGGGTTCAGGATGTGCCGCTGGTTGAAATCACCGGCAAGAATTTCGCGCCGCTTACGATCACTAATGGCGAAACAGACATGGTGTTCGATTTCGGCAGCGAATGGGTGGGTGTAACTTACCGCGAAGACGCGCAGACCCAGCTTGCCAACAGCGAGCTGGTGTTTGTCGGCTATGGCATCAACGCGCCGGAACGTGGCTGGAATGACTATGATGGTGTCGATGTAACCGGCAAAACCGTGGTTATGCTTGTCAATGATCCAGACTGGCAAACGCCCGGCCTTGAAGGAACCTTCAATGGCCGCGCCATGACCTATTACGGGCGCTGGACTTACAAATATGAAGAGGCCGCAAGGCAAGGCGCAGCTGGCGCTTTGATCATTCATGACACGGAACCTGCCAGCTATGGCTGGAACGTTGTCGAGAGCAGCTGGTCCGGCCCGCAGGCCTATGCCCAGCGTGGCGAGAACGCGCCGCCGCTCACAACCATGAATGGCTGGGTGCAGAAGGAAGTCGCCCGTGAAATCCTGAGCGCTGCCGGACAGGATCTGGACGCACTTTCGGAAGCCGCGAAGTCGGAGGATTTCAAACCTGTCGAACTGGGCTTCTCGGCATCGACCAGCTTCGCCAATGACATTCGCACCTTTGCATCGAAGAATGTGATTGGCGTGCTTCCAGGTGCAACCCGCCCAGACGAATATGTCATCCACACCGCGCATTGGGACCATCTGGGTCGCTGTACACCGGCGCCCGATGGCGATGATATCTGCAATGGAGCGGTCGACAACGCCACAGGCACAGCTGCTTTGGTGGCTTTGGCAGAAGCACATGGCAAGGCCGGTGCGCCCGATCGCAGCCTGGTCTTCCTGGCCGTGACCGCTGAGGAATCGGGTCTGCTAGGTGCGCATTACTATGCCGAAAACCCTGTCTTCCCGCTCGCGCAGACAGTTGGCGGCATCAATATGGACGCTTTCCTGATTGCTGGCCCGTCCAAGGACGTAACCGTTGTTGGCCCGGGCAAATCGCAGCTCGACCAGTTCCTTGAAGCAGCGCTGGTCGCTGATGGCCGCGTTTCAACGCCCAACCCCAATCCGGAAGCGGGATACTATTATCGCAGCGATCACTTTGCCTTCGCCAAGCGCGGTGTGCCGATGCTCTATGTCGATGGCGGCGAAGACCTGGTTGAGGGAGGACGCGAAGCGGGCGCAGCGTTGCAACAGGATTATCGCGACAATCGCTATCACGGCCCCAAAGACGAGTTCAACGAGGAGTGGGACTGGTCGGGCGTGATGGCTGACCTGCAGCTGTTTTACCGCCTTGGCCGGATGATGGCGATGAGCACAAGCTGGCCAAACTGGAATGAAGGTGACGAGTTCAAAGCTACGCGTGACGAAGATTGCGCGAGCAGCGATACTGGCTGCTGACTTCCGACGCATGCTGGATAAGAGAACCGGTCTATGGCCAACATCCTGATGCCGCCTGAATGGGCACCGCAGGATTGGCTGTGGATCGGTTTTCCGCATCTCGCTGAGGAGTGGCCCGGCTTTCTCGATCCAGCACAGGCTCAGATTGCAGCCTTCGCAAATGCCGTTGCTGAAAGCGGGCAAGAAGTTCGCCTGCTTGTTCGGGATGAAGCGAATGAAGCGCGCGCACGCACGCTGGTTTCAGGTAAAGTAACGCTCGAGCGTCGTGCCTATGGCGATATCTGGCTGCGTGACACCGGCCCGCTGGTGCGCGGTGACGGGTCTGCGCTGCGCTGCGGCTTCAACGGATGGGGCGGCAAATATCTGATGGACGGCGATCAGCAGATCGGCGCCGAACTCGCTTTTGATGCCGGGCTTCCTGTCATCGACGGCGACTGGATTCTGGAGGGCGGCGCAATTGATGGTGACGGCACCGGCATTGTGCTGACCACCGAACAATGCCTGCTCAACCCCAACCGCAATCCGCATCTCTCACGCGGAGATATTGAGGCAAGACTTGCGCGCGATCTGGGTTTCACGCGAATTGTGTGGCTCGGCGACGGTCTGATCAATGATCACACCGATGGTCATGTTGATAATCTTGCGCGCTTTGTAGCGCCGGGCGAGGTGGTGCTTCCACGCGCGACCGGCGGCGATGACCCCAACGCGTCAATCTATGCCGATGCCAAGGCACGGATTCTTGATGCGGGACTGACACTGCATCAAATCCCATCGCCCGGCCTGATCGAGCGAGACGGCCAGATCGAACCGGCCAGCTATGTGAACTTCGCGATCACCACGCATCTGGTGGTGGTGCCGACCTTTGGCTCTCCGCATGACGAAGAAGGAGTGGCGGCCATTGCCGCGCTGTTCCCGGATCGCGAAACAGTGGGGTTACCGGGTGACGCAGTCCTTGCAGGCGGGGGCGGGTTTCACTGCGCCAGCCAGCAAATGCCTAGCCTTTAAACGCGCATTAACGGGTCGTTAGGAATTGAGGCGGATTATTCCGCCTATGTCCAAGGTCATTTCTCTTACGCGCGCGGTCCGTCTGTCGGATAAAGTCGCAGAGGCACGGCTCGAAGTGATCCGCGTTACGCTGGTCACGACTTGCGCCGTCACACTCATCGCAGCCGACCGCGCGCTTCCTTTTTGAACCTCAGGCTTAGCCACGCAAATCTGGCGCGGTTGCTTCTTCCTTCAACATCACAATCGCCTCATCAAGGCTCATCACGCGTTGATGTTTCTCGCCCAGCGTACGGATGGCAACTGTGCCCTCCTCAGCTTCACGCATGCCGACGACAAGCAGATGCGGAACCTTCGCGAGCGAATGTTCGCGCACCTTGTAGTTGATCTTCTCATTGCGGAAATCGCTTCCCACGCGAATGCCAGCGGCTTCAAGCTTGGCGACGGCCTGCTTGCCATAATCGTCAGCGTCGGACGTGATCGTCGCGACCACAGCTTGCACCGGTGCAAGCCACACTGGCATGCGCCCGGCATAATGTTCGATCAGAATGCCGATGAAGCGCTCATATGACCCGAAAATCGCGCGGTGCAGCATGACCGGGCGATGTTTGGCACCATCCTCGCCGATATAGGTTGCATCAAGGCGCTCTGGCAGAACGCGGTCAGACTGGATCGTGCCCACCTGCCATGTGCGACCGATTGCATCGGTCAGATGCCATTCGAGCTTGGGCGCGTAGAAAGCGCCTTCGCCCGGCAATTCCTCCCAGCCATATTCTTCGGTTGCCATGCCCGCTTCGACCACGGCATCGCGCAGCTCTTGCTCCGCCTTGTCCCAATCCTCATCCGAACCAAAACGTTGTTCAGGCCGCAGCGCGAGCTTGATGTGATAGGTGAAGCCGAAATCCTTGTAGACACCGTCAGCTAGCTCGCAGAAGGCGCGGACTTCATCGACAATCTGGCTTTCCGTGCAGAAGATATGCGCGTCATCCTGCGTGAACTGGCGCACGCGCATCAAGCCGTGCAGCGCGCCATGGGGTTCGTTGCGGTGACAGCAACCCATTTCACCCAGGCGGATCGGTAGTTCTTTATAGCTCGTGATACCTTGCTTGAAGACCAGCACATGCGCGGGGCAGTTCATCGGCTTCAGCGCCATCCAGTCAGCATCGCCGCTGATGATTTCGCCTTCATCCTCAGTGTTCGGAACCTCGTCAGGGATGACGAACATGTTCTCGCGATACTTGCCCCAGTGGCCCGACTGCTCCCACTGGCGTGCGTCCATAACCTGCGGCGTCTTGATCTCCTGATAGCCGGCTCCGTCCATCTTGCGGCGCATATAGGCCTCAAGCTCGCGCCAGATCTTGTAGCCATTGGGATGCCAGAAGACGCTCCCGTGGGCCTCTTCCTGCAAGTGGAACAAGTCCATCTCGCGGCCCAGCTTGCGATGATCGCGCAAGGCGGCTTCTTCCAGCCGATGAAGGTGCGCGTTCAATTGCTTTTTGTTGAGCCAGCCAGTGCCATAGATGCGCGTCAGCTGCGCATTGCTTTGATCGCCGCGCCAATAGGCGCCGGCAACACGCATCAGCTTGAAAGCATCGGGATCGAGCTTGCCAGTGCTGGCCAAGTGCGGGCCGCGGCACATGTCCAGCCAGGCCCCGTCGCTGCCCGGTTCGCCTGACCAATAGACAGTCAGCTCTTCATTTTCGGGCAATTCCTTTGCCCACTCCGCCTTGAATGTCTCGCCTTCGGATGCCCATTTGGCGATCAAATCTGCACGCGACCAGACTTCGCGCACCAGCGGCTTGTCCGCCTTGATGATATCGCGCATTCTTTCTTCAATCGCAGGGAGGTCTTCGCTGCTGAACGGCTCGCGAGAGCCAGGCGCCATTACATCGTAATAGAACCCGTCGTCCGTCGCAGGGCCAAAGGTAATCTGCGTGCCCGGCCACAATGCCTGCACCGCTTCGGCGAGCACGTGCGCGTAATCATGCCGCGCCAGCTCAAGAGCATCAGCTTCATCTTTCGATGTAATTAGCGCGAGCTCTGCATCACCGTCAAACGGGCGATTGAGATCGCGCACCTCGCCGTCAACGCGGGCCGCCAATGCAGCTTTGGCAAGGCCGGGGCCAATCGCCGCGGCAATGTCTGCCGGGGTCGAGCCCGGCTCGACTTCGCGCACTGATCCATCGGGCAGGCTGATCTTCAGAAGTTCGGTCATCAAATTCGTCCGTCTCGTCTAGGCGGTGCTTGCAAGCGCCACTGCCACAAGCAAAGGCACACCGAAAGGGCGGTGTCACGTGATTAAGCAAATTTTCGGGAGGCTGACACCCAAGCCACCCGAATTCGGGTGGCGGCCCTCGCGACTAAACCGCGACCAACCGCCCCCGGATATCCGAGGTGGTAGTTGTGGTGGTGGTAGTCATCAGCTTGGCCATGACAAGGCATATAGGCACGGGTCGTTGCGATGTCACTACCATCGCTTGCACCACGCAGCTTCGGAAAGTATCCGCTCCATTTTGGAAAGTGAACTTGACAAATTTCCGAATCGATGTAAACCAATCTTTCCATAAGAGAAAGGAAGCTTGACTGATGAAAAATATCTACAAAGGGCTGGTAGGCGCTGCTCTGATCCTCATCGTTGCGGCAGTCACAAAAAGCATAGGCGTTAGCTCGAACATATCGTTCAGCATCGTCACCGCCATTTCAGGCTTTGCCGCGCTGTGGATCTCTCGCGGCGCGAAGGGAAGCGGCAATCGGTGCGCGCAATGACTTCAGATTCGCCTTCCTCTACTACCAAACTGTGTCTTGGCGCTGCCGCATCGTCTGTAATTGGCGCGCTCGCGCTGATGTTTGTGTGGAAGTCTGACGCGATCAACACGACGACAGCATATGTGCTCGCCACAATCCCGGTCAGCCTGATGGTGTTTGCCTTTGTCAAAGGTCTGTCGCTTTCGAAAGATAACAGCCCTGCCACGCATCGTTATCTGCTGCGTATGGCGCTGACCATGGCGTTCTATCTGATCACGCTAATGCTGGCGGAACACTTTATTGACGGGCGCGGCCTGACCGGACCGGTGGCAGCGTTCCTCGCGTTCCTTCCGGGCCTCTCCTTTGCCGGCGTTGTCTGGGTCTTTGGCGGGCTCATCATAGAGGACAAAGACGAGTTCTTCCGCATGCTTTATGTGCGGCAGGGTCTGATCGCGACGGGTATTTCCTTCACGCTCGCGGCGATCTGGGGTTTCCTGGAAACCTACCGTATCGTTGAACCCGTGGCCGCATTCTGGTGGCCCACGATCTGGTGCCTTGGACTGGGTGTTGGCGCGATCTTCAACAAGATCAAATACGGCACCTACGGAGAAATCCGGTGAACAATCGCCTCAAGGTCCTCCGAGCAGAACGTGACTGGAGCCAGCAGGATCTGGCCGACCGGCTGGAAGTCAGCCGCCAGTCAGTCAATGCGATCGAAAAGGGGCGCTATGATCCGTCATTGCCACTCGCCTTCAAGATCGCCGATGTCTTCGATCTTGCGATCGAGGAAATCTTCAACCGCGACTAGCGCCTACCCACAAGGCAGACGAAGCTAGATCGTGAGTTCGCGGGAGCCGGCCGAAGCGACAATCCGCTTGGTTCCCGCGATACGCGTGGAACGCTGGCGAATGCCCGCCATGAAACGAAATTCTGCGCTTGCGCTTTCCGGCGTCAACTCGACCACCATATAGCCGCGCTGCGATGTATCAGCGTATTTAAGCGCAGGATTGTGGTTGACGATTGCGCGGAACAGATCCTGTGGCGGGATCGCTCCCAGATAGCTTTCGAGCCCCGGGGACGTAACGCCGGGCGTGGCAAATTCCACCCCGACTTTCTGGCCTGAATGCGCCAGATCAAAGCCCCACGCATTATGTGTATCACCGGCAAGCGAGATCAGATTTGCATCTGCTGCAAGCGAGGCTTCAAACACCCGTGCCCGCGCCGCGGGATAGCCATCCCACGCATCCATATTGGCGGGCAGGCCCGCATTCCCGGCCAAAGTGCTGGCTTGCACGCGCCGGCGGATGAATTCGGGCGCATTGGGCGGAACCGCTTCGGCCAATCGCGGCGCGGTGAAGAGCTCACCCATCAACACCTGCTGTACCAGCACTTGCCATTGCGTGCCGCCCGTGCGGGACGACTTCAATCGATCTGCCAGCCAGGCCTGCTGCGCCGCGCCAAGAAGTTCGCGTGACTCCTCACGATAAGCCCCTTCGCGGAACGCTGTCAGCGCCGCGCCGATCTCCTCAGGTGTGCGTTTGCCCTGGATAACATCGCCGATATTGAATTGTTCCTCGCGCCCTTCCAGCCGCGTATCGAGTCTTAGCAAAGTCGCCAGATCGCCCACCTGATATTCAGCATAGGGATCATCCGAGACCGGCAACCATTCACGATAGGCGCGCTTGGCGGCGGCCTTGCGCACATCCCAGCTGCCTTCTGTTTCAGGCTGATGGTTCTGCGCCCCATTTTTCCAGCTGTCATTCGCCGACTCGTGATCGTCCCATACCGCAATCATTGGCAGCAGCTGGTGGATACGGCGCAAATCGGGATCGCTGCGATAGGTCGCATAACGCAGGCGATAGTCTGCCAGAGCAACGATCTCTTGGCTTGGGAACAACACGCGCTCGACAACCGCTTCGCGCTCTGACGGATAGGATCCGGCATTATATTCGTAAATATAGTCACCCAGATGAAGCGCGATGTCGACATCATTGGCTTCGGCGGCATGGGCATAGGCGTTGAAATAGCCGAAACCGTAGTTGGAGCAGCTGAATACCGCCATGCGAAAGCGCGGCACGGCGCCCTCAGGTAAACTGCGCGTGCGGCCCACTTCAGATTGCGATCCATCTGGTGCGGTAAAGCGATAATAGTACCATTGGCCCGGCGTCAGGCCATTGGCCCATGTCTTCACACACCAGTCTCGCGATGGAGTGGCGATCACGCTGCCGGCAGATACAATCTGCGCGAAATCCAGACTCTGGCTGACTTCCCATTCAAGTGTGGTGTCTTGTTCAGCCACAAATCGGCTCCACAGCATGACACGGGTCTGGCCCGGTTCTCCGCTTGCCACGCCATGGGTGAACCCAGTGCCAAAGCCACGCGCAATCGCAGGCGTGCTAACACTGGCGGCGGCAAGTCCGCCAAGCTTGAACAGGTTGCGGCGGGACAGTGCGACGGGCGCAGCGGGCGGGGGCGCGGTGTCAGCGAGTGGGTCGTTCTTGAACATGGTCATGGCCTAAGCTGCGCTTGTCTCAGCAAAATGACAAGATGATTGATATGGGCAGACACTTGCACTGGTGATGCTTGCGCGGGCATGAAGCAGCGCCATGAGCGATGTGCAATTTCATGAAATGGCGGACGGACAGCGGATCGCCTATCGTTACGCTGAAGGCAAAGGGCCGGCGCTGGTCTTTCTGCCCGGCTATATGTCCGACATGGATGGCGGCAAGGCGACCTCGATCTTTGCCGCCGCACAAGAAGAGCGGCGCGCCTGCCTGCTGCTCGATTATTCGGGCTGCGGGCAATCATCGGGGGAATTCGCTGACGGATCGCTCAGCATATGGCGCGATGAAGTTCTCGCATTGATCGATGCCTGCATTGACGGTCAAGTTGTCATCATTGGCTCGTCGATGGGCGGTTGGCTGATGTTGCTGGTGGCAGAAGCGCTGGGGAATCGACTGGCCGGAGTGGCCGGCATTGCCGCTGCACCGGACTTTGCCGATTGGGGCTATTCAGACGACCAGAAGTCGCAGCTCGCGTCTGGCGTGACGATCTATGAAGACAATCCTTACGGCCCGGAACCAACGCCAACCCATGCGAAGTTCTGGCAGGATGCAATGACGAATATCCGCTTGACCGGACCGATCGACATCGCCGCGCCCGTGCGCCTGCTTCATGGCCAATGCGATGCAGACGTGCCGTGGCAAGTAAGTATGCAGCTGGCTGAAAGACTTCGTTCGGACGATATACAGATTGCCTTGGTCAAAGACGGCGATCACCGCCTGTCGCGAGAGCAGGATATTGCCTTGCTGCACCGCCAGGTGTGGAGCCTTTTAGATTAGGGACGCCAAATGTTTTTGACTGCCACTTTGCTACCTTTGATGCTTCAGGCCGGGCTCGATCCAACCCGCGGCGGTGTGCCTGACTACTCGGCCGACATACAGGACCGCCCTCCGCGCGAACTTTCGATCATCGACGCGCCGCAACCCACGAGCTGGCTGGCCCAGTGTCTCGATCAACTGGAAGATGAGCCCACGCGTGCGCACGTACAGGCGCAGATCCGCCGCGATACAACCAATGGGCAAGACCGCGTATTAGCCAACCACTGTCTTGGTCTGGCTTCCACCGAACTGGGCCGTTGGGAAGAAGCCCGTGCAGCCTTTACCGCCGCGCGGCAAGAAACACCTGCGGAGGAAACCCGCTTGCGCGCGCGTTTTGGTGCTATGGCTGGAAATGCCGCGCTTGTAACCGGTGATCTGCCCGGCGCATTGGTGCTGCTCGATGCGGCCCGGACGGATGCCCTGGCGGCGCAGGCTGGCGGGATGCAGGGCTTGATCGCGCTCGACCGCGCCCGTGTGCTGGCAGGGCTCGAACAATTGGACGCAGCCGAAGCAGCCTTGGCTGAAGCGCGCATGTTTCAACCAGATGATGCCGAGACGCGTCTGCTTTCAGCCACACTGCTTCGGCGAATGGGGAAGCTCGCCGAAGCACAAGAGCAAGTCGAAGAGGCAGCGCGGCTCGATCCGACAGCGCCTGCGATCGGGCTGGAGGCTGGAGTTATTGCAATTCTGGATGGCCGCGAAGAGGCCGCGCGAAGCAGTTGGCAATCGGTCATTGATTTGTCGCCGGGAACCGAGTTCGCAACAAGCGCGCAGAGCTATCTCGATCAACTGGGGCCGACCGAACAATGACTAGACTTTCTGTTCTGGACCTTGTGCCGGTGCGCGAAGGCGGAAACGTAAGCGAAGCGCTGAACGATGCGACCGAGCTGGCCAGGTCTGCCGAACAATATGGCTATGACCGTTTCTGGGTCGCTGAACATCACGCGATGGAAGGTATTGCTGGCGGGGCCACATCAGTGGTGCTGGCGCATATCGGCAATGCCACCAGTCATATCCGTATCGGTTCGGGCGGAATCATGCTGCCAAATCACACGCCATTTCAGATCGCTGAGCAATTCGGCACGCTGGACGCGCTGTTTCCCGGACGCATTGATTTGGGGCTAGGGCGCGCGCCCGGTGCCGGACCAGAATTGCAACGCGCACTGCGCAAAAACCTGCATCAGGCAGCCGAAATGTTTCCGCACGACGTGATGGAGTTGCGGGCGCTGATCACGGGCGATGTCGAGTTGCCGATCCATGCAACGCCCGGACGCGGAGCCCAGATCGAATTCTGGATGCTCGGATCAAGCCTTTTCGGGGCGCAGCTCGCCGCGCAATTGGGCATGCCCTATGCCTTTGCAGCGCATTTCGCGCCAGACCATCTGGATGCAGCGTTGGCGCTTTATCGCCGCGACTTTCAGCCATCCGAGCAATTCGCCCAGCCGCATGTCATGGTCGCGATGAATGTGTTTGCGGCCGACACCGAAGACGAAGCACAGCTGCTCGCCTCCAGCCAGCAACAAAGTTTCGTCCGTCTGCGCAGTGGCAACCCAGGCAAGTTGCCGCCACCAATTGCGGATTACAGCAGCACTCTGCCCGCGCCTGCACAGGCGATGCTGGCGCATCTGGGCCAAGCAGCCGCCGTGGGGACTCCGGCCCAAATCAAAGATAGTATCTCGGCCTTTGTCGACCGGACGCAAGCCGATGAAATCATCGTATGCGGTGCGACATATGATCCCGAGGCTCGCGTGCGGTCGCTTGATCTCACCATGCAGGCCGTGAACGGATAAGCTTCGCGCATAATTCCGTAGCGGGAAAACTGTGCGTGGCGCAAAATTCTAATGTAAAGCCGTGTCTACACTTGCGGCTTTGAAATGTGAACGTTTCTTCGCTTGCGGGGGCGCAGTGACAAGCCTAACGGCGCATCATTGATAAACGCGAACAATAGAAAATTGCGCGTGCAGGGAAAGCAGGACTATGGCGGCCAAGGCAAGTGCCAGCTCGGGCAGTAAATCTGCAGCTGACGACATGGTAAAAGAAATCGCGCGCCGCATGCGCGATTCGATCCTTCCCGGCGATACGCCGTTCAAGCCCTCCCCGCTGAAGAAGGCCGCTCAATTCGTGTTCGACACGGCGCGTGAGCGTGAAGAGAAGCACAGCGCGCTCGGAATGGTGTCCATCTCGGGCGAGCGCCGCTTCTTGCGTATAGCAATCATCAATGATGACATGCCGTTCCTGGTCGATTCGATCGCAGCCACGATCTCCGACCAAGGCTTGTCTATTGATCGGCTGGTCCACCCGATTATTCCGGTGAAGCGCAACCAATCTGGCATTCTAACTGGATTGCCGCGCGGAAAGGAAGATGACAACTCGACGCGCGAATCGATGATCTACATCGAGACAGAGCGTGTCGATGCGCGGCAACGCCGCGAGCTGGAACGCAGATTGCGCACCACGCTGGGCGATGTCCGTGCCGCGGTGGAAGATTGGCCAAAGCTTCAAGCGGCGGTGGAGCATTGGCTAAGCTCACGCGAAGCTTCAGTCTCGCAATTTCGTTCGATGATCGGGCGGGCGCAATTGCACACGCCGGTTGCCCCGGCCGTGCTCGCCCAAATCGCCATTCAGGCGCGTAATCTGCTCGAACGGTAGGCGGCACACCGAATTGCGGGTCTTGACCTAGCGGCAATTTGCGGCAAGCCCTGCACCCCATGGATAGAGCAGACATTGTCATTGTGGGGACGGGTCACGGTGGGGCACAGGCGGCAATCGCCTTGCGCCAGCAGGGGCACGAAGATTCGATCCTGATGCTGGGGCGCGATGCGTACCCGCCCTATGAACGCCCGCCGCTATCGAAAGAGTATCTCGCAGGCGACAAACCGTTTGAACGGATCATGATCCGTCCGGAAAAATTCTGGTCTGACAAGAATATCGACATCAAGCTTGGCGCGATGGTCAGTGAGGTCGACTGGATGGACCACCAGGTCGTTCTGGGTGACGGCACACGCATCGCCTATCGCAAGCTGATCTGGGCAGGCGGAGGCGATCCGCGCAGGTTGTCCTGTCCAGGTGCGAGGCTGAAAGCTGTGCATGCCGTGCGCGACCGGCGCGATGTCGACGCGATAATGGCGCAGCTACAAAACGGCGCGAAACGCTTTGTCGTCATCGGTGGGGGCTACATCGGGTTGGAAGCCGCCGCTGTGCTGCGCAAGCTCGATTGCGAAGTGACGCTGCTGGAAGCTTTGCCGCGCGTGCTTGCGCGAGTGGCTGGCGAGGAATTGTCACGCTTTATCGAAGCCGAACACCGTGCGCACGGCGTGGATGTACGACTGAAAACCGCAGTCGAAGCCATTGAAGATGAAGACGGGCATGTGACGGGTGTCAGATTGGCAGATGGCGAAGTGATCCCGTGCGAGGCGGTGATTGTGGGCATCGGCATTGTACCGGCGGTCGGCCCTCTGATCACAGCCGGGGCGGCTGTGTCAAACGGGGTTGATGTTGACGAGTTTTGCCGCACCACATTGGATGACATCTACGCAATCGGTGATTGCGCTGCGCATGCGAATCCCTTCGCTGATCAGGCCATCATCCGGCTCGAATCCGTGCAGAATGCCAATGATATGGCGAACACGGCTGCCCGCGCAATAATGGGCGATAAACAGCCCTATCACGCGCTGCCGTGGTTCTGGTCCAACCAGTATGACTTGAAGCTCCAGACCGCTGGCCTGTCAATCGACTACGATCAGACATTGGTGCGCGGTGATCCAGAAAACCGCAAATTCAGCGTGGTCTATCTGAAAGAGGGCAAACCGATCGCAATTGATTGCGTCAATAACACCAAGGACTACGTCCAGGGACGCAAGCTGATCGAGAGTGACATCGATGATGTCGACCTGGAGCTGCTGGCTGATCCTGAAACCCCGCTCAAAGAGCTGTTGTAAGCTTCTCTGTAGCCCAATCGGCAGCCTCTGCCACCGCTAGATCGGGATCGTTTCGCAGCGAACCAATGCGGGCCATCAATGACGCATCACCGCTATTCCCCGCAGCATAAAGGCAGTTTCTGACAAACCGGTCCCGCCCGATACGTTTGATCGGTGATCCTGCAAACAACCGGCGAAATCCCGCGTCATCAAGCGCGAGCAATTCGGCGAGACGGGGCGCAACCAGCTCCGCGCGCGGCAGAAAATCCCGGTGCGCAGCGGCGGTTTCAGCAAACTTGTTCCATGGGCACACTGCCAGGCAATCGTCGCAGCCATAGATGCGATTGCCCAAAGCTTCGCGAAACTCCTCTGCAATCGGCCCTTTGTGCTCGATTGTGAGATAGGAAATGCAGCGACGCGCATCGAGTGTGTAAGGCGCAGGAAACGCATCGGTCGGACAAACAGTCTGACACGCATTGCAAGAGCCGCAGCGATCTTCATGAGGCGCGTCGGGCTCCAGCTCCAAAGTCGTGTAGATCGCGCCAAGGAACAGCCAATTGCCATGGTCACGGCTCACCAGATTGGTGTGCTTGCCCTGCCAGCCAATCCCCGCAGCTTCGCCTAACGGCTTTTCCATTACCGGCGCGGTGTCGACAAAGACCTTGAGCTCGTTTTCCGGCTCCTGCTCCACCATCCAGCGCGCCAGCGCTTTAAGCCGCCTCTTGACCGTGTCGTGATAATCCTTGCCCCGCGCATACACAGAAATCCGCGCTTTCTCGGGATGCGCCTCTAACGCTAACGGATCATCAGCAGGTGCGTAGCTCATGCCTAGCGCGATCACGCTCTTCGCCTCTGGCCAGAGCGATTGCGGGCCGCGCCGCACATCGCTGCGTACTTCCATCCATTCCATCGAGCCGTGATGGCCATCGCCCAGCCATTGCTCCAGCCGGTCCGCCCGGATCGGGTCATCTTGAGCAGTCGTTACACCGAACGCAGCAAAGCCCAAACTCTTCGCTTGCTCCGCAATACGCGCTTTCAGCCTTAAATTTGCAGCGGTGTTAACCACGCTTGGGGTTGCTCCCGTTTGGCCCTGACAGTTAACAGGGCTTCCATGGAAATGTCGGTAAGCGATCACGCCCCTGCGGGCAATGCAACGATAGCAGAAGTCAGCGGCGCACGGCTGGCCATAGAAGCT
>Ga0181556_1002192_pt1 | contig 18222 bp, 18 predicted proteins | sample 011ome_14_FD_148651 | JGI IMG/M metagenome (GOLD analysis project Ga0181556, IMG submission 148651) | Coastal salt marsh microbial communities from the Groves Creek Marsh, Skidaway Island, Georgia - 011505AT metaG (spades assembly) | ecosystem: Environmental > Aquatic > Marine > Intertidal zone... | reverse complement strand
CGCTCCTGCACCGGCTTTACACCGGTGACTTTGTCTTCATCCCCGAACGTCAGCGTAGCCGAGGTCTTACACTTTGCCCGGGCAGCGTTCGCGCTGATATCTTCAGGATCCATTCTAGCGGCCGAGAGCTTGCGCGTAATCACGCCGGGCGTCCCATGCACGCTGTATCGCAGCTTTATCTCGGCTGTGTCGGAATCCCAGTTAATACAGTCTTCGTTCGTAGCCGACCCCAGGGGCTTGCCAGTCAGCGCGAAATGGAGCGCGCTGATGGTGTTGGACTTGCCGGCACCGTTACGTCCGACAACCCCAGTCGTAGTCGCGCTGAAGTCTGTCTCCAGCGCTTTATGCTGGCACCAGTTCGTAAGTTCCAGTTTTTCGATCTTAAGCATATCCCTGCTCCTTGTGGTAGTCGCGCTCGATCTTTTCCGTGGTAAATCGCTCTACCCACTCGATATTGTCTGTCTGTAGTTCAACGTTCAAGTCGCGCACGGGTGTTCCGTCGTCGTGAGTTATCCACACCGTGAGGTGCCCGTCAGCGTCTGTCGCCGCGTTTACGTGCCAGCCTTCAGCGTGGATACGCTGTACGTCATGCATGCGCAGGCTCCTTGGTGTCATTAGCCGGGTACATATCTTTACGCAGCTCTGCAATTACTTTTACCGGCTCCAGGTGGTCAGCCAGCAGTTGAAGCACGAACTCGTGCATCTTTGCGTCCACCGTCAGGCCGGCCAGCACCGTTTCAATACTCTGGTCCTCGACGACCTCTTGTGTCGCATCAGTAACCTGCGCCCGGTTTCCGTCAGCCGTAACCCACACGCAGCACGCCGGCTGCTGTTCGTCGGTCATCGTGGCACGTCGGTCGGCCAACGCGGTGTCAATAGCCCCAAGCAAGCCTGGGACGCCTGTGTGGCTGACAACTACTACTGGCGGAACTTCGTCAGTCTCCCCGACGGATCTAATGATTTCGCACACGGCGGAAACCTCTTCATCAGAGGTTACACGGGAAGTTACATACGACCGGGACGGCAGTGCAATGTGCTGCGCCTGCGCGTCTCCGTTTTCGTCGACACTTACCTCCAACATGCACTTCTGGACGGGTTCGTCCAGTTTCATCATGTGAGCGGAGCCGGTATACCAGCCTTTGTTACCGAGGCTTTCTTTTCCCCAGGTAAACGAGGTCGGGATGTGGATATCGCCCATCAACAGGCGATTAACCCAGTGCGGCACCCACTCCGGGTCGAAATTCCACGCCCCGGGCATAGACAGTACCGGTCGAGCTGCCTGGTGAAGCATCAGACACTTGACATCCGCAGGCACCTGGCCAAGCTGCTGCTCGAGCGCCGAAGCCGGCATGTAGTCAAATCCCATAACCTTCAACCCTTCGCAAGGCTCGAACACTTTACCGTGCACGTGCTGAATATGGCTGTGTACGGCGCCGAACCAGGTAACGTGGCCTCCGTCGTGGTTACCCTGTATTGCATAAACAGGAAGACCTGCCTCTTCAAGCAGGTCTATCTGTGTGCGGAATATCAATACGTCTTCCGCGTCCGGGCTGGCGCTGTCAAATGTGTCACCGGCCAGACATAGCGATAGCCTCTTCTGTAGGCAGTATGCGACTGCAGCCTTCAGACTGCGGTACGCATCCCCCTGAATCTCCGGACGCGAACGCCACGTCTGCGAGACTAAGTGCAGATCTCCTAGAACTATTGTTCCCTTTGTTGTCATATATAGCCTTTCTTGCAACAATCGTTGCGCGTATTCCTCTGAATTTTGAATAAGCCCGATATACCTCGACCGGGATTTTCTCTATAAGTGCTTTCGGGTACTTCCCCTCTTGCGGTACGCCGTACATCTCATCAGCCGAGTACACTCTGGGACTGATGCTGTAAAGTCCTGCGACCGATTTCTCATATAGGGCGGATAAGTCCCCGTCCCCAATAAATAATAAAACACCCAGCTTAAGACCTTTGTCTTTGGCTGGGTATACTCTAGGCAGTACGGCGTATCCTGCCGCCTGCGCCTTCTTTGCGATTGAACGGGCCATTGTGACGGTTTGATGCGCCATGGCGGTGCTGATCTCAGATGCTATAAACTTTACGGCCGCTACCTCTGTGATAGAAGCGCCCTTGAAAGTCTCTATGACTCTCAAGAGCTGTCGCGCACCACACGACGGACACATCGCCGGCTTACGGCACTGTCGTGCGCCTTTTATGGCTATACCAAACGGCGCACATACGGTGTAGTTTCCGGTCATCTCCTCATGGAACGCGTTCCATGTCCTATAGGAGGCTGTACCCTTAGCGTACATTCTCCTAAGAGAGGTAGGTAGATTTGATGCGGTAGCGTAGGCAGCGCTGTAGCTGCCTTTTGGCGGCTCTACCCTACCTAGCGAGTTTCTAAACAGTGCTAACTCTTCAGCTGTCTGTAGCTGTAGGTTTGGTATCATCGACGTCCCCTTGCGTGGCCTCTATAGCCTTCTGTACGTGATTGTTATTTACACGGACTAGCATACCGATTGCTTTCCCTAGCTGGGTTGACATTCTCGCCAACGCCTCTACGGGTGCTACGGTTTCGCGGGGGATCCAGACGGCGGCCGGCATTGCATCGCCAGCCCAGCCCGGTAGGTCCCAGTCGACCACTACCGCAACGGATGCGATCTCTGGGAACTTGTCTAGAAGCTCTGTAACGGCCTGTTGGGCCTGGGCTTCCACTTTCTGGTGGATCTTCGTATTATCCATGACTCTCCTAGTATGGTGGTTACACGTAAGCGAATATACCCGCCTGTGAAAACAGGGCAAGCACTATTTTACGTGTCGCCTCTATCTCGGACAGTCGCTGGCGACTCCACCGGCACCCACTCGGGCAAGGTCTTGTCAGACCGATCGTGCGGATGCTTTGCGCGAGTTACAAATATGGGCCCCCCAACGGGTGGCTCCGTTATCTGCTTTTTACCTCGCAAATATGGTTCTGCACTCCTATTCTTCAATTCTAACCTCCGTAGTCCATGTTCAGCTAAGTCAGACGCGACGCGGCAAGTAAATCCTATAACGCTTAAAGAAAACTTATAGACATTTACAGCGTAGTCAGCTATACCATTACTACAGCGGTTAATCAATTGTTTTTCATATGAACTCATTCACTACGACTCCAGATAAAGCAGACCAGACCTGTTCTGTTCCGCCTGAGGTGATCAAAGCCGCGCGCTTTGTCACCTCTGTTTCTTCTGCTACGGACCCAGCCTCGGCGGCTAAATTGCTTCCGGACTATTTAAAAGCCCTGACAACACTTTACGGCGCCGGGATGATGTCATCGCTAGTACCGCTGCTTCCGCTGTTCCTTACGATTAAGGGCAACCCGATGCACCTGGCGCAGCACTTTGTAATGGAGCCCGTCTACACGTTGAATACGCCTAGAAGGACTGTGTACAAAACTGCGCGGCAAGTGTCTAAGAGTACCGGTCTGGCGGCTAGTCGCATATTACATTCTGCGATTAAGCCACACTTCTCGTCACTCTACGTGGCGCCCCTGTACATCCAGACAACTCGATTTAGTACACTGGTTCTGCGGCCGATGCTGAAAAGCTCGCCGATTCGCAGTATGCTTATTGAGGGGTCCGGCGTACTGAACAACGTGTTGCAGATACAGATGGCCAACGGGGCCGTCCAGCACTTCTCATTCGCGTTTCACGACGCGGAACGAATACGTGGTATATCTGCAGACAGCGTAGATCTCGACGAAGTCCAGGACCTTAACCCTGACTTTATCGAAGTTATTGAATCAACTATGGACGCATCTGATTGGGGCGTTCGCCGATACTTCGGCACCCCTAAAACGTCTGATAATCTGATTCAGCTTATGTTCGACGACAGTAGCGGCGCCGAGTGGGTTACTAAATGCCCCGGGTGTAACCGAGACAACATTGCTACTGTAGACCATCATCTGATGGATATGATTCAAGAAAAGGGGCCCAGCTGTTATCACTGCAGTAAGCTTCTGGATCCGGCAACCGGTCACTTTGAGCATGCCCGTCCGCACCTTCGGCACCAATTTGCCGGGTATCACGCTCCGCAGGTTGTCATGCCGTTTCACTACGCAAACCCCAACAAGTGGTACGAGATCTATACGGCCAAGACCAAGATGAACCCGGTCAAGTTCCTTAACGAGAAGCTGGGTGAGTCGTGCGATGTGATGGCAACGCTCATCAGCAAAAAAGACTTAGTGACTGCGTCTATACTCGACTTTGAGAACACAGACGATGACGACGCTGCGCTTAAAAAACTGGCCGCCGGGTATCCGGCTGTCACTATAGGCGTCGACTGGGGCGGCTACGGGGAAAAAGGCATAAGTTATACCGCCATGGTGGTGCTTGGACACCTGCCTGACGGTAAGATAGACGTATTGCGTATGCGCCGAATTATTCAGACAGAGGGGAACTCGTACGAGTCAAATCGTGTTCTCGAGCTGGCCGCACGGGCCAGGGTGACCAAACTGGGCCATGACTACAACGGGGCCGGAAGTGTCCGGGAAACGCTGTTGCTACAGGCGGGGTTCCCTCTTGCGTCCATCGTGCCTCTCGCCTACACGGGTAACACAACGCAGGCGATGGTGAAATACGTACCACCCAGCCACAGCGTAGCCAGAGGCTACTACCGCGTAGACAAGCCTAGGTCGGTTACCATGATCGCCGAGCTCATCAAGGCCGGCATGATCAGATTTCCTAAATTTGATAGCTGGAATATCCGCGAGAGCGATATACAGAGTATCGCCGATGACTTCCTTTCCGTGGCCGAAGATCGTGTAGACCTCGACAGAGCGTCGTCGGTTATGGTTATCCGTAAAAAGCCCGGCAGATCTGACGACGTACTGCACGCACTGGTGTACGCTGCTTTAGCACACTGGCAGTCTGAAGGACGCTACCCGGACATAGCAATGGCGGCAGGTCTGCAGATCAGCGCGGAGCAGTACGAGCAACTTTCACCCGGCGCGGGGGCGATTGACTGGGGTCCGCTTTAGTCGAATAGGTGAGGTGCGTAGACGCCCTCTCCGTGTCGTTTAGTATTTTTAGCCCTGCGGACGTAAACTGTCTGTGTACAAACGCATGATCCGGGAGGTATGCCCCAACTTCCCGTAACTGAGACCTGACCTGCTTCACCCTGACCCGGGCTGTCCCTTCGCCTACCTCGTAGGCTTCCTCGCTCACGTAACCCTGGTCTATACCGACTTTCAGCAGCTTTATGTATCTCTGGCACCACTCGGCTGGGTCTGCCAGGGGGTGGGCCATGCGCCCAAGCGCGGCGTCTACCGCGTGACAGGACCCGAACTTCTCACTGGCAGCGCGTACGGCTCGAACGGCCTTCTGCCATACGCTGCCCTCGCCTGTGTGCTTCAGTGACTCATGCACGGCTTCCGCGGCGAGCCTGGCCGCGGCCTGCGCGACACTGTCAAACGCTCGTGAAGACGGAACACCCGGTATTTTAAAAGGAAACAGTAGGCTGCCCGTAGAAGGGAACAGCGATGCGTATCTGGCGGCTATAGCCGGGGATGTCATCAAAGTAGCGTCCTTGGCCGTCGACAACCACTTCGGTAGGTTTACTTCGTACGGGCACACCGGCGGTAAGCCGATAACGCCCTGGGCCACGACACGTCCTGCTGTCGATAACGTAGTAAGCCCGAAGCTTCCGGCCAGGTGGGCTAGCGTAACGGGGGATGTCGCCGGCACGCCTATGACCCATTTGCTTGATGGAAGCCCCAGCGTCTGCGCCAGCATGTACTCGGTAATTATGACCGCCATGGCCGCGCACTCGACGGACCGAGGATCCTCGGACGCCACAAACTGCGAGACGGCTCCGTCGTCCTTAATCCACACATCTCGATTGAGTACGCCTGGTAGTGTCTCCGACCGCTCAAGCACTCCTTTCGCGCTTATCTCTATGCTCGGGAGTCTGAAGCACCGGTCACTGTCGGACCAGCCGTAGAATCGGTCTACCGTCACACGGTCCACGTTCGAGAAGGCAGTGGCGATCGCAATAAGCCTGTCAGCCCACACCCTGGGGATGTTCGGCTGGGCCATGCCGTTCTGCGCGGTTATTGTCCCCAGCCACTTCAGCACATTACTGGCCCCCACTAGCGTGGAAGTATCTACAGTGAACAGGGCCCGCTTATCGCCTTCCAAAACCTCCCCGTGAAGCCACGTCAGCCCGGTAACCGTCTCTTTCACCGTCTTCATGACGTTTATGCGTATGTTGGAGACTTGGGATTCCTTGCCGGCCGACACTACGGTGTACGCCTCTCCCGTGTCCCGCATAGCGCACCCGAACAGGTAAATCTCACGAGCTACCCCCACTGACTTGCTCAAGCTCTGCTTCTCGCTTCTTGAGCACAGCTCCGTAAGTTTACTCAAGTCGGACGAGGTCAGCGTTAATTTTGAAAATCGCGTTCGTATCGTTCCCGGCTGCTCGAACAGCCAGTCGTACGCTGCCCTGGTCCAGGGCGCACTCCAGTTCTCTACGTCCAGTGCAAGCTGGGCTCCGGGCGTTGTGCGTACCCACTCGTAGGCGTCGTCGACGACGAGCCGCTTAACGCTGGCATTCGGGGTATTGACCGCATGGTTGATAGCGTCCGCTATATCGGCTCCGGCTATATGAACGACTTTTCGGTCTCCCAGTAACCCCCACGTGATCGGAGAGGTGCCGGTGGCCGGGACGACTACGTCAACCCACCGGCCGGCCGCTGCAAGACACTTGACCTGATACTGTACCGCCAGCAGTGCTGTCCTGAAGGCTACGACGGTACCTGTGTCGCCAGGTACGATCATGGAAGGACCTAGCCCGCCTGTAAACCTAGACTGCCCGCCGTCTACTGAAATTAGATGGGCCTCGCCGTCGGCGTGTATTAGGGCCAGACTGCATACTCTGCCCGGCACGTCAAAAATTGGCACAGCTATATAGTTTCGGTGACCCCCGCCGCCGACTACCTTTAGCCCACTACCGGGGAAGTTAGCCCGAGCCTCCTTAATATCGCGTGCGTAAAGTATACCGATGCTCGGGGATACCGTAGACGCGTTGACATACACGTCGTGCCGCTGGAGCATGCTGAGGGCCGTAGGACCTATCGCTGTCGGTAATGTCCGGCTTTGCGCCAGGTTCCACAGCCATAGCATCGCTGCCGGGGCCGGGTCTTCCGCTGACGCGCAAACGGAAGCAGCGTCTTTCTCTGACAGCCCGTGCTCCGTTAGATATAGGGCCAGGTCGGATACGTCGATCTGCTGCTGCTGGCACACAAGCTGACCCGAGGAGCCGGTAAAGCGGCAGCGGTCGCACTGTACCCATGTGTCCGACTCCGGAGTGGTAGTCACCGCGCATACGCCCCCGCACGCGCAGTCCGTGCGGTATGCGATATCGGGTAATGGTTGTATTCCAGCTAACCTAAGTACCTCGCGATGAGGAGGTAGCGGTGTAGTTTTCGCTTCCATATACACTATTTATGCGCAATAATACCCGTAGATGCAACACATATTTTTGTTGCGCTCAGCTTCACAGCGAGATATCGTTAAACACGCTTGACTGTCAGAGCGTAATACCGCAATATATATCACGGTATAGGTGAATTCTGGAGAAACTAATGCACGACCAAATCTCAGACGCGGGAAAAATTGTTCAGCACAAGCTAAAGCCTGTGTTCGCTAACATAAAATCAGCACATCTAGACTACGAGCTAGACCCGCCGGACAACCTCCCGGCTACCGCATACGCTAACCCGGTTGACCGCTCGTTCCCGTGCCACACCAAACAATCAACACTCCAGAGTGCCGCTTACCTGTACGGTCAGGAAGCCCTCGGCGAGAAATGGACATCCTCCGTACCGCGTGCAACGGTGACGGCCCGCCTGTGTAAAGCAGCCGGCTTTTTCGGCGTGACAGCAAGTGTACGCGAGATCGAACAAGCCGCTCAGGAAGTAACTGTCCCAAAGTCGGCATCACTCAATCTTCCAGATGAAGCCTTTATAATCAACGAGACTTTCGAAGGTCAGCCCGTACAGCGGTTTCCAGCCGTGAACGCAACTACCACCAAGCAGGCGGCAGAGGCACTCGTACGGTACAGAAGCCGCTACCCGTACGCCTGGCGTAAGAAAGCGGCAAAAACCGTCCTTGAGCGCGCAATGGCCTTCGAGTGCGAACCGCTTGACTCAGAGCACCTGATTACCCTGTCCACGATGGCAGGGCTTAACTACAACGATCCTAAGTCTGCCGGCTACGCGCTTTTAGAGATGTCACACCGTTTCCGCGGTAAAACAGCCGCGTCCGTTCGCGAAGCCGCCTCCATCGTAGGCAGTGGCGCCGTCGACCACGAGGACTTAGATACACTTTGCGGCGTGATGGATAAATCAGCCGCTGAGCTTTCCCCGGACGCACGTCCTATGGTTGAAGACGCTATCTTCGCCCCTCCGTCCACTAAAGCGGCCAGTACCACGCCGGAAAGCGTAATGCTTACCACGGGCAACGTATACGACGTAGGCTCGCTGCTTCAGGCTCCTCAGGACACATATCAGATTTTAGGCGACGAGGTATCCTCCGCTATCCTCGATAACAGCGGTGCCATTGATGCCGACCAGCTTGCCGCCGTTTTACCGACGTTGCCGCGGCCAGACGCAAACGTACTGGATACCGCGCTGTCTGCAGTAAATATACAGCCTCGCAGCAAAGAGGCTAAAAGGAAAGGTGCTGACTCTATGTTTGGGTCTCTGGAAGACTGGACTGATTTTCTCGCTGAAAACAACTCAAGGCCGACGGCCGACTTCCGGATTAGCGCACCTCTCCGTCACGCACGCGATGTGCATGACAACCTCGCCGACTAATGCGACCCGCACAGGAAAATACCCGGAAACAGTTTTCGGACGCCTGGGAGTCCGCTGAGACCCCGGCAACCGTTCTCATTGCTATCATAATTGACCTGTTTAGTGACGAGGCGCTCCAGTGGGAGCCTGAGACGCTCAGGGAGGCCCTTGACGGCGCTATTGACGTCTCTCCGGCACAGCGGGAGGTCGACCGGTTTATGTCGCTTAAAACAGCCCTTATGACGGACATGTGCTATACGGACGTAACCGTGTTCCACCATACTATGAACGCGTTGAACGGGTCGCAGGCGGTATTTACCACATGGGACCCGGTAGACCTGGATGAACTCACGTGGGGGCTTACAGAGCTGTTCCTGAACGATAGGCCCACGTCTGACGAAGACTGGGCTAACAGGTTTTCACCAGATGTACGGACGTACATCGGCCTACTCGTAAGTGACGGGAACTACGCCCCGGGGTCGCTACCTGAGGTAGTGAAGTCTGTCGCTATTATGCCGGAATCAGTATCGGGAGACGAGCAGTATGCTGACGACCCTATGCTGTACGGTACAGCCCACGAAAACTCCGTAGAGGCAGCGGCAGATGCTGAAAAGTACGCTCAAGCAAGACTTGATCGACTTATGTCGATGCTTGACGAGCTTCCTTTTTCTTCGCGCTCTCCAGATTGGAAAGCGTCGACTCGCGCAGAGGCTGCAGGTGCAGCGCAGTCGTAACGATCGGGCTAGCTGCACTTGGTATCTTTAGGTCTTCCCCTGTAATGCCGTCAATGGCATACATGTGCCCCTGGTTGCGCAGTATTATTATTCGGTTGTTCAGCACCACAACGCTATGGTGCTCTCCCCCCTCCGCCCACCTAAATAGCGCGTCGAGTATGTTTGTGACCGTGTCCGCTGTAACGTTTGCGTCACGCGGAATGAGCTGCAGGCCGTAGAGAGCGGACAGCACCTCTATAGCCAGCAGTTGTGCTTCGGGTACCTCGTCGGTACACCCGAGCAGCCGCGCCCACAAATCGACGGGCTGCTCGGGTAAAGCCAGTTTTAAGTCAGCCCTGGTCATCCTGGTGTAAGCCGGAACTGCGCCCGGTACCTGGTTGCCCGCTCTTTAGACGGCGTGAGAGGCTCTCCGTTAGCGTCGCACGGCCAGGGGACACCTACAACTTCAATGCCGGCCTGCCCCATTCCGTGCTCAAACCGTACGTCGTAGGCCAGTGTACGCGTCTTGATGTTCTGCAACGCGTGAAAGCTGGGGCCCTCTACCGTGATGTACAGCTTACCGTTGCGAAGCTCAGTTTCCACAACCTTCACGTCGTCAGACGCGGTGACCTCGAGTTCTTCGGTAGAGTCCGCATCCTGCGCCGGGCTGATAGGCTCTTTGATAGCCTTAAGCTCCGGGTCTGCGTTCTGATCTGTTTTACTGTCGTATGCGTTATGTGTCATCTTGTTCCCTTTCTGTGGTTTCTCCGACGTACGTCGGATATTGTCTCGGCTGTTTCGTTATGCAGCGGTAGGCGTTGTACAGCGTATGCCATATTCCGCCAAATAGTCTGACGGCTAAAAAATACACACGTGTGTATTTGAAACCGGCCTCAAGCATGAAGTACTCGAAAGCCTGGTCGATCTCAAAGCGGGAGTACGGAAAGTCGTCCTCGTCCATGAACATGTAGCCCAGGTCGTGTATAAGTGACGCGAGCCACAGTGCCGGATAACCCGGCTTATTTGGATCCTCGTCGCCGTCCGGCACCCCGCTGGCGCCGTCCCAGGCCACCCCCTTGGCGATGTACCATACACCATCATCAATAAAAAACCAGTCCTGGTCGGCACTATCCCAGTTTCTATCTGGTGGCCCGACCGGGACTGCTATGTCTTCGTCCAGTATCAAAACCTCTCGCTGCAGCATCGTTTACTCCTTTAGTGGTTAACCAAGCGATTATATACCACTAAGGAGTCGACGATGTCTACTCTATTCCGACCTGACGTGCGTTAGGGGGCTCTGTCTAGTAGCTTGGTTAGTTCCTCCGCCTCCTCAATACTCCCCACCATGGCTTCCTCGCTCCACCAGTCGTACCGTTTGCCCTTCGAGTCAAGTCCGTGATTGCGCATCTCCAGGATCCACTCCCCGTTGCGGGTCCGGGTCGGGACAAGTCTGTAGCGGCATTCCCGCTCGGGATTTTCTTTTTTCTCCTTGCGGACCAGCCGGGCAAGGCTCGTGATGGCGCCTTTGGCGGCGTCCGCTCCGGCGCGTCCAATGGTCTTGAATGCTTTTTTCAGCTCTCTATCCATGAGGGCATATCCTTTTTGTTAAACAGCTTATTGAATTCATCTAGCGAACATTGCCAGTCCTCCGGAACTCCATCGGACGATATATGCAGTACGCCCGGTGTAAACTCATCTACCGCCAGCAGAACCAGGCAGACCACCAGGTCGTATGGCTTTTGGCGCGTTTTACAGAATTCGAAATCCTGGAATTGCTTCGTCAGTAAAAACGTCTCATGGCCGTCGTCTCCTATGCCGTTGAAACGTATCACCTCGGAGTCAACCAGCGGCGGTGTAACTAACTCTCCATATGCATCTAACACCTTTTTTACTTTTTCGCGTAGGGTGTTCCACTCGTTATCGGTGAAACGTTTCTGTGATCTCCAGTAGTGGGTATATCCCATGACTTTCTCCTTATTAAGGTTTTTTCCTCTGTCTATCTCGGTCGCGGTCTCGCAGCATGCGCACTTTGGCTATCAGCTTCTGAAGTGTCTCCGTGTCGCATAGATTCTTGGTGACTGCCGCAAACCCGGTGTTATGGCAGAAGGCTATCTCCGGGCTGTCTGCTACTGTCCGGAAATCGATTCCAGACTTGTCCTCAAACCGCGCAAGCTTCCATGCGCCTACCCCGGTGCTGCGTACAACGAATATCTCCGCCTGCTGCGCGTGGTGGTATCTGAATGCACGCATACACAATTCCGGGTCTTCTACGTCATCCAGGAAGTAGATCACCGACGGTGTGTTTTCGTGCAGCTCCACAACGGCCTGCCTCTTCAGAAGCGCCATACGGGCGACTCGCTTACGCAGCCCGTCCACGATGTCCCTACCTATTATCAGCAACATGTTGTGTATAAGCGTCCCGGGGACAATGACTTTCTTGCGCTCAAACGCGCGCAGAACCGCCGACTCGACCGGGGACTGTACACGCGCCAGGGTGGATAAACGTATGTCGAGCCATTCTGCCGCCTCGGTCGGCCCGTTAACGTCCATGATGTCCGTGAACTCAACCCACGGTAGCCACTCATGAGCGCTGTCCAGCATTCCGAAGTGCGTCAGCACAAGCGAAAGTGAGCACGGCAGTGTTGCGTCCTGATGATGATCGAATTTTTTGGTATGTGGGTCGTAGACCTTGCCTACGTCTACTACGTAATCAGATTCCCCCACTTTAGGGGTCTCTGCGTGGGGTATCCGGATGATGCGGCACTCGCGGCACTGATCTTCCGGAATACACGCCAGGATTACGCTGCATGCAAGCAGGTCGTCCCTGTGAGCTTTTCCTGAGTGGGTTATAATGTTCATTTTCTCCTCGAATGCTAACAAAAACTTGGCCGGCGGGTTTTACCCCGCCAGCCGGTTTCTCAGTCCCAGCGCGGGTCATATCCCGCCTGGTCCTCCGGCGTGTAGCCGGTCTCCTGCGCCGCTATCAGCGCAGGCGTAGATAGCGACACAATTCCGTCGTGGATGTAGGCCTTTCGGCCGTTTATGGTAATCTCTTCGCTCATATGATATCTCCTTGTTGGGGGTTAATATTACGACAGCTAATACGGCCGTCATATATTATGCCGCAAAAAGACCCTAATTTTACCCTACAGGTCTTCGGAAGGAGGATGCTCTATATCGAACTCGTGGCCGTGTTTAAGGAGCCAATCTGTGTACGCGTAGTCCCAGCCTACGTCCTGGCCGACTCGCTCGCTCTCGTACCATTTGTGCTGCAGTACCTCTTCGCGAATTCGTCGCCAGCGCTTCATAATGGCTGTGTCTCTGAAATCGGAAGAGCCCATGGTATTACACCTTAAACGACCTGGTATCTACGCGGTCTTTGTACACAACGCGTATTTGCATTGTTTTACCGGGCGCTATGTTCAGGACGCGGGCTACGCGGCGGGCCTGCTCGGACGACATGTTCAGCATGCGCTCCTTTAGGTTGCGGTACCGTTCCGGCGGCTGACCGCAGCAGCTTTTAGTAGGACGCCCCGTAACGATCAGGGTCGGGAACAGGGATTTGAATTTAGGCGAAGATACAAGCGCTTGAAGCTGCGACTGGTCTACGGTGACAACGCTCATCAGCCTGCCGAAATCACGATAATGTTGGTGGCGTCCAGTGCGACCATCTTATCGTCGCCGGCCTCGTCGAACGCAAATAACTCGTACCCTCCGCCCGTGTCGACGAACAGCTCGAAAGATTTCACAAACCCGGTAGGTGACGATAGTCGTAATTTTACATCGTCGTCTACATTTGTGTACACCTGGTAGCAAGTAGTAGGCTCCGGGTCGTTCTCTGAGAGCGTAAGTTCTGTGCCGGCCGGTACCGGGGCATACGTGGACGAGGTTACGGTGAACACCGTATGCTCAGACGGGGAGCACGTTGGGCCCTCACTGGACAGGCTGGAGCCAGATCCAGAGCTGCCGGGCTCCTCCGGTTCCTCCTCTCCCGGTATGTACCCGTAGACGCTGGTCTCCGTGGCCGTTACCTCATCAAGCGCTTGCAGCGTGCGAATTAGCTCATCCCGGTCGATCTTCATCAAATCCCAGGCTGTTTCCAGTTGTTCCGCATTGCGTGACACCAGGTCGACTTCCGCCACCCGGAAGTGATCGTGGTCGCTGACAGGAGCACCTACAGCATAGGTCTCCAGGTCGACCGGCGTGCAGACCGCCACAAAAGTGTCAGACGGCTCCGTCTCCACCACAGCGTCAGGATCCCGCCGGTACAGAAAAATGTTAGGATCTACGTTATGGTAGTCCGTTACGCGTACCACCATGCGGTACGCCAGGGTACGCCCTTCGACGACATTGGTGTAAAATTCTCGTTCCAGTTCGAGGCCGTAGTTGTAAAACTCGCTCATACTATTTCCTTGGGATTTTCGGCACGCATACGGATGCCTTTTACTCGGTGTGCCTTATTGAGTAGTGTACGCCAATCTGCCCCTTTAAGTCCAGAAACTATGTCCGGGGATGCCGCTACCCAGCCACTGGCAGCGCCCGCGATTATCTTCCGACCAGCACCGGCCGCCTGCGCCACAACGTAGAGCCACCCTGGGGCGGTAGGCCGTACCCCGGGCGCCAACCAGACGCACCAGGTATTGCCGCTTGGCTTCTCGACGATCGACCCCTGGGAGTACCGCACGGTAGCGTCCACGCAGGCCTTGAACCCGGCCGGGAACTCAGGTGTCGGCGACACCACCAGCTCCAGCTTGTCGAACATTGAGCTGCGCCGCGTAGGGACCACGTCCCGCTTTCGCATCGCCGGCGCCGGCTCCGTCGGGGCCCGTCCCTCCGCAGGCGCGTCGTAAATCTTCGTAACCGGAGTGCGTATCGTGTTGCGCCCGTACTGTTTACGTACTTTCTTTTTGGGCGTCCGTGGCGTGTGCTGCTTCCTGCGCTTCCGCACATCCGCCGGAGTTATTCGCGGTTTTAGCCAGTCGGGTATTTCGTTGAGTACTTCAGGTATTCGGATCGGCGTAGTGGAAGATGTTGACTCGTAAGCACTTACGATCCTGGCAACATCTTCGGGTTCGATAAGCGTCATACAGTGTGGAACGCGTTCTACGCGCTTTACTACGTTGACGCAGTTGTTGTGGCGCTTCTCACCTAGGCCGGCCTTCCAGCACCCGTGGTGTCTGCAGCAGGGTAACTTCCCCATAGTGTGCAGGTAGGCGTGCGGTACAAAATCAGACGGTACGGGGGTCGAGCAGTTCTCCAGCCAAGTAGCGTGGTTATACGCCTCCCACCACCACGGCTCCCGTCCGCCTCCTACCACGACACACGGTTTGTTGAACGCGGCAGCTGCATGCATCCCGCAGGTCACATGGCAGGCTATACCCTTGGAATACGCTACCAGGCGGATAAACTCTCGAAGGGAGGTCTTGCCGACCAGATTCACCGTACCGGGTATTTCGGACTGGATACTCACGTTGTTTTTACTGCCGGCCTGTACCCATTTCACTCCCGGGGTCAGCTTCACTAGCTGGCGCCACTGGCTGAAGCCCCACATTTTGGCCGTGAAGTCTTTTTTACCCCCAGCCATCATAACCCAGTAGGTTCCGGGCTCAAGGCCCTTCACGGGCCCCTCAGAGGCTTCCAGGGGCATGTGAGGCCGCATATCGTGTATTTCGATCGGCCGATTGAGCTTATCGGCCAGTTCGGCCACAAATCCGTTCACAAAGTGGCCGCTGGTCTGGTTGGAGCGGTTGATGCCGGCCGAGTAACCCAATTTGATATGTTTTGATAGCCCTATGTCGTTATCAGTTTTAACAAATGGGTTGTTTTTCCAGACATCCGGGCAGCTGGACTTTACGTACGTCGCGTACTCTCCAGGGTAGGTCTGGTGCAGCGCTCGAATAGCGGCCGACATCACCATCAGGTCCCCAGGGGCCTGGTTGTTCTCGAGCAACAATTTCTGCGTCATCTAGAAGCTCCAGGTCCCTATGCACTCGATATCTACTGTTCGCCCTACGTCTGGTTTGCCGTTTATTCCTGCCTGTCCGATGCGCGAGCTCACCCCGACCCGCTCTTCGTCGATTAGCCGCTCGTACGTGAGATCTTTGAATAACACCGTGGAGTTGCAGTCGTCGTCGATACTGGTGTACACATCGTCGGCACAAGTTTTAAAGGGCAAGACCGGCGGCTGTTCCCATCCGATGTCTGACCAGCCGTCCGGAACACCGAAGTTCTGGGAAGCGGAATAGCTGTACTCCAGGTCTAGAGCTGCCGCGCTCGCGCTGGCCGGGCTTGCTCCCGTGTCGACTGCCCCGGCCGCCGTCCACTCTACATAGGTACCGTAAAACGGGGATAGGTCTTTAAACACCTGCATGCGTCGTTGCGTCCGATCGCTGAAGTACGCATCATACAGCGTCTCCTCGTCGATGCACTCGCCACTCAGACCGTCCAAGTAGTCTATCGTGTGCGAGTCGGCCGCCCATTCATTGAACGGGAGCAGGGTCTGCGCGATGTATGAGTGGTACGTGTGCCCATAGAAGGTGTCGAGGGCGTATATCTGCGTACTACTAGGCTCCTTGTAGTATTTGTGCTTCTTCGCGTGCCATGTCAGCTTTTCGCTTGAAATCTTATAGTCCTGTGTTGTCGCGCCCCCGCTCGGGTAGTTGGCAGCCTCTCGCAGCTCCCCGGTCTTTACGTTTCGCGAATTGCTGCCCTGCGGAAGGAAGCCACCCCCCGCCCCGACGTAGCGGTCGATGAAAAGCCCCCCGGGGCCCGCAGGCGACCCGGAGTCGGGAGACCCGGTGTACAGCAGTCGACGCGAGTGGAATTCGACACTGCTACTTAGCGAGCTGCTGGTCCCGCACAGGTAGTTTGTGTATGTCGTGGTTACGAGGGGTGGAAGCCCGACGGGTTCAGTACCATCACCGACACTCGGATCCGGCAAGGGGAGATTGTGGCAGACCTCGCAGTCGTCAGACTCTAATCGAGGCTGTATACACCCTCGATTCACGGTCTGAGCATCGAACGTAGACCAAGAAAGCGTGTTTCCACTGTATACTGCCTGTCCGCTGCCGCTGAATCTAGTCAGGACGCCTTCGCAGGCTAGCAACTCAGGCGAGAGATTGCAGGCTGCAAGAGGGCCGAGCTCAACACAGGTCTTGCTGTTGTGACCGGGAATGTCATATACGAACTCGCCAGGGGCCACCTCTCTTCCAAGTCCCTTGATCTCCCCGTCGCCGTCTGCATCGCAGCTGTACGGCGCATCCAGTCTGTATGTCGTCTCGCTTCCGCTGCCGTCCACGCGGTTTACATTCCAGTCCTTATCCCGTTGACCATACTTAAAGGGTATAACCCGCTGGTTAACTCCGTTCCACAGTGTCTTGCGGTCTTCGACGTAGTCGTCGCGGAGGTTGTACTTTCGTGACGGAGCCCCGTCGAAGTCGTAGTATCCCGCGGCCTCGTCTTCTATCGAAGTCCAGTAAAAGCCCTGACCTTCGTCGTTTGTGTAGGGGAACGTACGACGTGTCCCCCAGCTGCTGCCCGGAATCGACTCACCTACACCGACCGTGAACAGGCTGCACCCAAGCTCCGTGTCGGTGCCCCACGGGTGGGCTGGAGTCTGCCCGTCAGCAGGGCCGCCTGCAATTACCGGTATGTCGTAAATCCCGTTGTACGCAACGTGGTACATGTCATGTTCCGCAAAATGCCCGAACTCAAGTCGCACATTCCGGGGGAAGTTTGTCGGGTGCACTACTTCAGACCCGGGGATAGGCTCATACCCGTAAGCGAACTGCGTGAAATTGCTGACGACTACGTCACTGATATTCCGGAGATACCCTTCAACCTCGTTTTCGTCGACAATGTCCTCTAGCTCGAAGGTCGTCTCGGCGTTTACTACGGTTACCGTGAAATCGAGGGATGTCACAGGAAGCACGTACGGTACCCCCAGCTCGTCCTGCTTCGGAAGCATGAAGGCCGACCCTGACAGAGACCCGCTGACGGTGAACTCCAGCTCGGGGTTGAACGGCTCCGAAAGGCGCACGCCGATGGCCGGGTAGTCCTCCGCACCGAGATACATTGCCTCCCAGGCCAGATTGTTCTGGTGCAGTATCTCGACGTCAACCACTTTGCTCGGAGAGTTCGTCATGTCGAAGTAGTGCGTATACAGGGGCTGTGTATTCGTTGATGTGCTTTCAATACGGTACACCCCTGCCCAGTTGGTAAGTCCTCCGGTGAAGTCTATGTTTACGCCGATTGGGGCAGCAGCCAGCGACTCAACGACATTCGAAGGCGCTACGTTCAGTACCGACTGTAACTCAACAACTCCGCCAGGTACCAGCCCGAGTGTAGGCGCGATTGAGACGGTTGACTGATTTGTACCCACCTCCGCCCACACGACCGGGTCTATCGGCTGAGATATCGCCACGTTGACGTTGGCGTTGGTGTAGTGGGTCTCCCGCTCCGGGATGGACACAATACTCTCTATATTCGTCGTTATGCCTACGAAATTAGTGTACGTGTTCGTGTAGACGTTAGGCACTCGGGTGTACGCCGCCGCGGTGTCTATATTGGGAATGTAGTACACCCACTCTACAGGCATGTCGTCGTACTCTGGTGTGGCGTACACGGTTATTGTCACTGCTTTTGTCATCCCGCCACGCGTAGCCGTTACGACGTACGTCT
>Ga0181556_1002189_pt1 | contig 18243 bp, 19 predicted proteins | sample 011ome_14_FD_148651 | JGI IMG/M metagenome (GOLD analysis project Ga0181556, IMG submission 148651) | Coastal salt marsh microbial communities from the Groves Creek Marsh, Skidaway Island, Georgia - 011505AT metaG (spades assembly) | ecosystem: Environmental > Aquatic > Marine > Intertidal zone... | reverse complement strand
TTTCCTAGACACCTACCTCTTCCAGTTTGAGCTGTCTTTCTTCTAAGTAAACGGACGACAGCATGCCGTTGTTCGTGTGCTTGCGTTTTGGGTTGTCGAACAGCTCTATGTATTCGAACACATCGCGTCTTGCTTGAAACTCAGGAGAGTGATTTTTGCGTTTCGACATGTCTGATCTCCTCCTCGTCGAAAAATCAGCAGACAACAAATCGCAGCTTACGTCAGGGTTCGACTTTCGGGGGGTAGCTCAATTGATCCGTGAGGCTCACTTGTGGTAACGTCAAATTTTATTAGGATATTAGACACCTCATGGAGGAACATTGTGCACGATGACCAGATTATAGAGACCTACATACCGCCACCCCATCCGAGGGGCATTGAGCTTTCAGGCCAATGGGTTCGTCTGGAACCGCTGGATATTAGCAGACACTCTAAAGATCTGTTTCAAGCAAATACTATGGATCGTGACGGATCAAATTGGGCGTATCTGCCCTATGGGCCGTTTGCGACTTTAGAAGCCTATGAAGCCTGGTTAAGTGAGGCGGCCCTCACGCCAGATCCGAATTTTTTTGCGATCATTAAACGTGCCGACAACAAGGCGGTGGGGCTGGCAAGCTATCTGCGCATAAACCCTCAAGATGGATCAATTGAAGTTGGGCATATCAACTATTCTCCGTTGCTGCAAAAAACACGCGAAGGCACGGAGGCGATGTATCTCATGATGAAATGGGCATTTGAGAGCGGCTACCGGCGCTACGAATGGAAATGCAACGCGTTGAACACCAAGAGCCGCTATGCGGCCCAAAGGCTTGGCTTGTCTTACGAGGGGGTGTTTCGGCAAATGTCGATCAGCAAGGGACGCAATCGCAATACCGCTTGGTTTGCGGCCATTGATAAAGAATGGCCAGCGCTCAAGGCCAGTTTTGAAACCTATCTTTCGGACGATAATTTCGCCGCTGACGGGCGGCCTAAAAAGGCGCTCTCTGGGTTAACAAAGCCGCTATTGTATAAGCGCGACACATTTGAATTTGGATCTGAATAATTTTAGTGCCCCCAATTTGCACCGACATGCCCAAAACCGATCGTCACTCAATTGCGGTCTATAAATCCATATTCCGGCACGAGTTTTTCGTTTTCAAGATAAATACATCAACGTAAAAAGCTATTTGACCGGTCAAAAAAAGTTTACAATGAATATTATAGAATTATTTACAGATAAGATATTTCATATTATGAGTAGGTTACACTTTATTTTAAGGAGCGTATTTTATGAAAACTTATAGTGAGTTGAAATCTGAGATGGACAATTTGGAAGCTCAGATGGAGGAAGCGAAGAAACGCGAACGCGCGGAAGCGCTCAAAAAGGTCAAACAACTGTGTAAGGAATTTGGCTTCACCGCCGGCATGTTGCAAGGCGTATTGGCCAAGGGCCGCAATCGCACGCCAAAAACCTAAGGCGTTTTAATAGGGCGGGGATTTTCTCCGCCCTATGCTGGTTGAAGCTACAGAACGATGATGTTTCGTTTTGTGGCTTGCGTAGGGCGAAATTATATCATTGGGTTGGCCCAGACTGTAAGAGGCTTGCAAAATGAACAACCGCCGTGCCGCGCTTTGGATGATTGGTGCTATTTTTTCGTTCACATCAATGGCCATTGCTGGTCGCGCAATATCCGGCCAACTCGATACGTTCGAGATCATGTTCTATCGTTCCATTATGGGCTTTTTGATTGTCCTCGCCGTGGCGAAAACTGTTGGCACGTTGGGCGAAATAGACCTTAAACATTTCCGCCTTCACCTTCTGCGCAACATCTTTCACTTTACCGGCCAAAACCTTTGGTTCTTCGCTCTGCCATTAATTCCACTGGCACAATTATTCGCGCTAGAGTTCACCTCACCCATCTGGGTGTTACTCTTGGCCCCAATCTTTTTAGGCGAAGGGTTAACCCTCCGCAAATTGGCGATTGCGGCCTTGGGCTTCATCGGCGTTTTGATCGTAGCCCGGCCCGAAATTGGTGCGGTAAACATCGGCATTTTGGCCGCGGCCTGTGCGGCCATTGGATTTGCAGGCGCGGCGATTTTGACCCGTAAGCTGACGGTGCAAAACTCATTGACCAAAATATTATTCTTTCTCACAGGGCTACAAATTCTTTTTGGATTGCTTTGCGCCGGCTATGATGGGGACATCGCCCTGCCCTCTGTTGCCACGGCTCCTTGGCTCATACTGATTGGGGCCGCTGGGCTGGCCGCACATTTTTGCATGACCAAATCTCTCTCTTTAGCGCCCGCCAGTCTGGTGATGCCCGTGGACTTTGCCCGACTGCCATTAATTGCGGTTATTGGCGTTGTTTTCTATGGTGAGAGCTTGGATCTTTATCTGGTTCTTGGAGCTGTATTGATTTTACTCGCCAATTACCTAAATCTAAAGCGCCAAGCCTAGTGCAAGGTCTTTTCCAACCGACCATATTGGCTTATGACAGAGCAGAAGCTAGGGAATAAGAGCCATGATCTATGAAGACGGCGCAAAATGGACCGAAGCCAAACAGAAAAAAGCCCTTCTGTTTGCCATGTCGGGCCTCGGAAAAACTTACATTTCTTCCATGCTGCGCCATCGGGGGAATTGGTTTCATTACTCCATAGATTATCGCATTGGCACGCGCTACATGGGCGAGCACATTGTAGATAATTTTAAGAAAGCCGCTATGGCTGTGCCTTTTTTGGCTGAGTTATTGCGGTCAGATTCTATTTCTATGTCCTCGAATATTACCTTTGAGAACCTTGCGCCGCTGTCCACATATTTGGGAAAACCGGGCGATGTATCAAAGGGCGGCATTCCATTTGATGATTATTGCAACCGCCAAGCGCAACATCACGCTGCCGAGCGCGCCGCGCTTTTGGATACGCCTCACTTCATTGAGCGGGCCAGTGATCTTTATGGGTATGACAACTTTATCTGCGACAGTGGCGGCTCTATTTGTGAAGTTGTCGATCCTTGGGATGCGGCGGATCCGATTTTAACCGCCCTATCGGAAAACCTGCTGATGATCTGGATTGCCGGCAGCGAGGATCACACGGCCGAATTGGTGCGGCGCTTTGATTTGGCGCCAAAACCGATGTGCTATCAGCCGGAATTTCTCATGACATGTTGGTCGGACTATCAGCGTGAAACAGGCGTTCAGCCCGATAAGGTGAACCCCGATGATTTCATCCGCTGGACCTATGCGCGCGCCATGGCACACCGTCAGCCACGGTATGCGCAAATGGCCAAATGGGGCATTACGCTCCAAGCCAATGATGTGCAAAATTTAAAGACGCCGCAGGATTTCGAAGCTCTGGTGGCCGAGACCCTAGACCACCGCGATCCAATGGCGGCGAGGACTGAACCTTATGCCAATTAAGATTCCCGCAAATCTGCCCGCCCACGCTGTTCTGAGCGCCGAAGGCGTGATGGTCATGGACCCCAGCCAGGCGGATCGCCAAGACATCCGTCCGCTCCGCATCGCATTGCTCAACCTCATGCCGCTCAAAATTCAGACGGAAAATCAATTTGCCCGCCTCATCGGGGCCACCCCGTTGCAGATTGAACTCACCCTCTTGCGGATGACGAGCCACCAAACAAAAAACACCTCCTCCGATCATATGGAGCAATTTTATAAACCCTTCAGCGCGGTTCGGAATGAAAAATTTGATGGGCTGATCATCACCGGCGCGCCGATTGAGCATTTGGATTTCCAAGACGTCACCTATTGGCCCGAAATGGTCGAGGTGATGGAATGGACGCAAAGCCATGTGCATGCCACTTTGGGGGTCTGCTGGGGCGGCATGGCGATGATCAATCACCTGCATGGGGTGAAAAAACATGATTTGCCGCAAAAGGCTTTTGGCTGTTTTCGACATCAAAACCTGGACCCCTCCTCGCCTTATTTGCGTGGGTTTTCGGATGATTTCGTGGTGCCCGTCAGCCGCTGGACAGAGATGAAACAGGATGAAATTGCCGCTGTGCCGGGTCTCAAAACCCTGCTTGGGTCGAGCGAGACAGGTCCTTGTTTGGTCGAGGATCCCGCCCATCATGCACTCTATCTGTTCAATCATTTTGAATATGATAGCAATACGCTGAAACAGGAATATGATCGCGACATCGCCAATGGCACCCCAATCAACATTCCAGGTCATTATTATCCAGGCGATGATCCAAGCCAAACGCCGCTGAACCGCTGGCGCTCGCATGCGCATCTTCTTTATGGCAACTGGATCAATGAAATCTACCAGACAACGCCCTTTGATCGCAATGCGATAGGCCGCTAGAGTCTGAATACTGCAACCCTGCCCAATTGGGCGAAGGTGGATCGGATCAATGATGCAAAAACGCAGATATCATCACGGCAACCTGCGTCAAGCTTTGGTGGATGCTGCGCTGGTGCTCATTGAAACAAAGGGCCCAACCGGCTTTACCCTTTCGGAGGCGGCCAAAAATGCCGGCGTCACACCCGCCGCCGTCTATCGCCATTTCGAGGGCCGCGAGGACCTGATTGCTGAGGTGGCGTTGCAAGGCTTTGGCATTTTTGCCGAGCGCATGGAAACGGCCTATAATGACGGGCAACCCAACGCGCTTCGTGCCTTTGAGGCGGCGGGCCGGGCTTATTTGGATTTTGCCCGCGCGTACCGCGGCCATTACGTCGCTATGTTTGAAAGTGGCCTGCCGCTTCAGCGCAGCCCTGAGCTCAACCAGGCCGCAATGGAGGCGCAAAAGGTTTTGCAAGCTGCGGCAGTGGAGCTGAGCAAGAATATCCCAGCCGAGAAACGCCCGCCACCACAGATGTTTGCCGCCCATATCTGGGCGCTGAGCCATGGGGTGGTCGAGCTGTTTGCCCGCGGCGCACCGGGTGGGCGCAGCCCCTTTCCACCTGAACAACTGCTGGAAAGCGGCATGGGTATTTATCTGCGTGGTTTGGGCCTTATTGCCCCAGATTGATAGATCCCACTAGAGCGCCACGACCAGCAGACTCACTGAAATATTGATTAAAGCCAAAAGCGTCAGCACCATACCGCCAAACCGTAGCGGCATGTTAAACTCGAGAAACCCAAAGCAAATCCCGTGCATGACACGCCCCAGCAAAAGCATTGTCCCTGTGATGTGAAGCCGCAGCGCTGAGAGCTCTGCGACCTCTGCGAAATACATCATCAGCAAAACCATTGGGACATATTCAATAAAGTTGCCATGCGCCCGCACGGAACGCTCGAGCGCTTGCGCTCCAAAATTGTTGAAGGCCAGCCATTTCAAAGGTGTAACGCCCCGTAACGCCAAAACCCGAAGCGTCAAAACGGTGAAAAACAGGCCCAAGAGAGCAGCGTAGAATGCGGTAATCATGCCGAAATTTCCTCATGTAAGTTGCCAGTGGCTAACCTGTTATAGGGTGTCGAGCAACTGCTTTTCGGACGGGCTGCAAAATGAACGATTGGCCCGCGGGAAGGGATTGCATATCGGGCGGCAAGAAGACATGTTCACCCCAGACCAAGACAGGAAAGAGCCCCAAATGCGCGAAAAATTTGCCAATTACCCCAGCCTGAGCGGCAAAACTGTGTTTGTAACCGGCGGCGCATCGGGCATCGGTGCTGAGATCGTCACTGCCTTTGCCAAGCAGGGCGCCAAGGTTGGTTTTGTTGACATGGACATCGCCGGATCGGAGGCGCTTTTGGCCAAGCTGGAGGGCACGCATAGCTTTGCGCCTTGTGATCTGCGCGATATCGCCGCGCTGAAAGCCGCCTTTGCCCAATTGGCTGAAACCCTTGGGCCAGCGGAGATCTTGGTCAACAATGCTGCGCGCGATGACCGACATGATTGGCGCGAGGTGACGCCTGAGTATTGGGATGAGCGGCAAAATAACAATCTGCGCCATATGTTCTTTGCCATTCAAGCCGTAGCCGATGGGATGATCGCGGCTGGCGGTGGCTCGATTATCAACATGGGATCAAATTCTTGGTGGGAAGCCGGTGGCGGCTTTCCGGCCTATACCACCGCCAAAGCGGCCGTGCATGGGCTGACCCGCACCATGGCGCGCGATCTGGGCGATCATCGCATTCGGGTCAATACAGTGGTGCCGGGTTGGATTATGACCGAGCGGCAAAAACAGCTTTGGGTCACTCCCGAAGCCCTCGCCAAGCAAATCGACCGCCAATGCCTGCCCGATCCCATCGATCCTGTATATGTCGCCCGAATGGTGCTTTTTCTCGCCTCAGACGATTCTGCGGCCTGTTCGGCGCAAAACTTTATGGTCGAAGGCGGTTCAATCTAGAGCTAGGCCCGCAATTTTTCCCCCTTCGGATCAAAGGGGGCTTCGGGCAGAACAATCGCATGATGCGGTTTTCCCAAGATCATAACATCCAGCTCATCACCCGCTGTCACATTTTTCAGGTAACACAGCGCCAGGGACTTATTCACCCCATAGCCATAGGTGCCGGATGTCACCCGTCCAACACCCGCTCCAGCCTTGTCAAAAATGGGTTCACCGCCCGTGGCATCGGCATGATCTGGCGCCAGGATCTCAACGATGCAAAGCCGCTCGCGCGGGTCTTTATCTTTGATGGCCAGATAGGCCTCTTTATGCAGAAAATCCTTGTCTAGCTTGATCAAGCCCGCCAGACCAACCTCCTGCGGCCAATATTCCGGGCTATATTCCCGCGACCAAGAGCCGTAGCCTTTTTCCACGCGAAGGCTCATTAATGCACGGGCCCCGACAGGGCCTGCGTCAAAGTCTTTCGCGCAGTCCAGCAGGGCCTCATAGAGCCGCAACTGGTCTTCTGTGTTGCAATGCAGCTCCCAGCCCAAATCCCCGGTGAAAGAGACCCGCAGCGCGACGCAGTCCACGCCGGCCAGCTCAATACGCTTGGATCGCATGAAGGGGAAATCCTCAGTGGCCAGCGACGTATTCGTCAGACGCTGCAGCAATGCGCGGGACTTTGGTCCCGCGACATTAAAGCCGCAAAGCGCTTCGGTCAGGCTTTCAAAGCTCACACCTGCAGGCATCGGAACCATCTTCCAGAACCGCTGATGATAGCGTTCGGCCATGCCCGAGCCGATGATCATAAATTCATCTTCGGCCAAGCGCGTTACTGTGAAATCCCCAGCAATCCCCCCGCGCACACCGATCAAAGGCGTCAGGCAAGAGCGGCCCACCGCCTTGGGCATCTTATTGGCGAAGACGGCGTTGAGCCACGCCTCCGCCTGCCCGCCACAGACGCGATATTTGGCGAAATTCGAAATATCTATGATCCCAGCCGTATTGCGCAGCATACGGCATTCGCGGCCCACGGGCTCGAACCAATTTTGCCGGGTGAAGCCATTTGTGTCCTTGGCGCCGGGGTGATCGGCAAACCACTGCACATGCTCCCAGCCGTAGTTCAGCCCAAACACGCCGCCAAGGGTCGTTTGCAAAGCATGGGCCGGGCGGGTGCGGACAGGCCGGCCAGCATCGCGCTCTTCATTGGGAAAATGGATCGCAAAACGCTTGGCATATTGATCGCCCACCCGCGCCTTGGTAAAGGCCTTATCGGCCCAGTCGCCAAAACGCGCGACATCCCAAGCGAACATATCATATTGGCTTTCGCCCTCCACCATCCATTGCGCCGACATCAAACCCATACCGCCCGATTGGCTAAAACCAGGGATGATCCCATTACAGCAGAAATAGTTTGTCAAATCGGGATGCGGGCCAAACAATACATTGCTGTCGGGTGACCAGATCATCGGCCCATTAATCACGCGTTTGATCCCAGCTGTGCCGACGGCAGGCACGCGATCAATGGCACGCATCATATTGTCTTCGATCCGGTCTAAGTCATCGGCAAAAAGTTCATGGGCGAAATCAAGCGGCGTGCCTTCTTCGGCCCAAAACCGCATATCCTTTTCATAGGCGCCAATCAAAAGCCCCTGCCCCTCTTGGCGCAGATAATATTCGCCATCACGATCCGCAACCGACGGCAGGCGCTGGCTCATCGCGGCCACCTCTGGAATGGTTTCGGTCACGAAATATTGATGCTCTGTTGGCTGAAGCGGCAAGGTAATGCCGGCCATCGCGGCCACCTCGCGCCCCCAGAGACCGGCGGCATTGACCACCCATTGCGTGTGAATATCGCCCTTCGGGGTGCGCACAATCCAGCTGCCATCGGCCTGGGCCTCTGTCCCCATCACCGGGGTGAAGCGATGAATTTCCGCACCCCGCGCCCGCGCGCCGGCCGCATAGGCATGGGTGACACCTGAGGGATCAACATTGCCGCCATCAGGTTCAAACATGATGCAGCGCACCCCGTCATAATTGACCAAAGGATGCAGCCGCTCCGCCTCCTCGCGGCTGACCTCGTGAAAGTTCATGCCGTAGAATTTGGCCTTAGCCGCCTGAAGCCGCAGCTGATGTTCACGGTTTTCTGTTTGGGCCAGATAAAGGCTTCCGGGCTGAAACACGCCGCAGCTTTGCCCGGTCTCTGCTTCCAGCTCGTTGTACAGGTTCATCGTGTAGTGTTGGATACGGCTGATATTGGTGCTGTCATGCAGCCCGTGAATATTCGCCGCCGCATGCCATGTCGAACCGGACGTCAGCTCGTCGCGTTCCAACAGAACCACATCACTCCAGCCCAATTTGGTCAGATGATAAAGTATAGAACAACCAATGACACCGCCACCGATTACAACTGCTTGAGCATGGGTCCGCATTTTCGGCACTTTCTTTAAATTCTCTCGCATAGAGTATCGGCAATGCCTCGGGATGACCATTGCCCCAAGGCGACATCCTATGTCTGATTTGAACCATCTGATCACTTCTCGGACAATTCAAACTGAGCTCCATAGCCGCCTCCGAAAATTTTGGCCGTTTTATGTCGGGAACTGCTATTCTTTTACCCCTATCCCCGCCATAATCTGCCCAACACAGCAGCAGGAGACCTATCATGAAAACCACCACCCGAGTCGCAATTATCGGCGGAGGCGTCGTCGGATGTTCGGTTTTGTACCATCTGACCAAACTTGGCTGGTCTGATGTGATGCTGCTCGAACGCTCTGAGTTGACCTCGGGGTCCACATGGCATGCGGCCGGCGGATTTCATACGCTCAATGGTGACACCAATATGGCGGCGCTACAGGGCTATACCATCAAGCTTTACAGGGAACTCGAAGCAATCACTGGCATGTCTTGTGGTCTGCATCATGTGGGCGGCGTGACGCTGGCAGACAATCAAGACCGGTTTGATATGCTGGTCGCAGAGCGTGCCAAACACCGCTATATGGGACTAGAGACAGAGATCATCGGCCCTGACGAGATCGCAAAAATAGCCCCGGTGACCAATATTGAGGGGATCATCGGCGGGCTTTATGATCCGCTTGATGGGCATCTCGACCCATCGGGCACAACCCATGCCTATGCTAAGGCCGCTAGAATGGGCGGGGCGCATATTGAGACCCATTGCAAAGTCCTCTCCACCACGCAGCGCGCCGATGGCACTTGGGATCTGGTGACAGATAAAGGCACTGTGCACGCAGAGCATATTGTGAATGCCGCCGGCCTTTGGGCGCGTGAAGTGGGCGCCATGGCGGGCGTCTATTTCCCACTTTTACCGATGGAGCATCAATATCTTGTCACTGAAGAGGTTCCCCAGATTGCAGATATGATTGACGCAGGCGGCGAGCATCCCCATGTGATGGATCCCGCAGGAGAAAGCTATCTGCGCCAAGAAGGTCGCGGCCTTTGCATCGGATTTTACGAACAGCCCTGCCGTCCTTGGGCTGTAAACGGCACGCCTTGGGACTTTGGCCACGAGCTCTTGGCCAATGACTTTGACAAGATCGAAGACAGCATCGCCTTTGCCTATCGGCGGTTCCCAGCGCTTGAAAAGGCCGGGGTGAAATCCGTGATCCACGGCCCCTTCACCTTCGCCCCCGATGGCAACCCTCTGGTGGGGCCAGTGCCCGGGATGCGCAATTATTGGTCCGCCTGTGCTGTCATGGCGGGCTTCAGCCAAGGCGGCGGCGTTGGCCTGACGCTGGCGCAATGGATGGTGGAAGGCGAGCCGGAGCGCGATGTCTTCGCCATGGATTGCGCCCGCTTTGGCGCATGGATAACGCCGGGCTATACGGTGCCAAAGGTCGTTGAGAATTATCAACGGCGTTTCTCTGTCAGCTACCCCAATGAAGAGCTGCCCGCCGCCCGCGGCCTGCGCCGCACCCCGATGTATGACCATTTCAGCGCCATGGGCGCTGTCTGGGGCGCGCAATTTGGGCTCGAAGTGCCGAATTATTTTGCCCAAAATGGCGAGCCTGGTTTTGAGACGCCTTCCTTCCGCAGGTCAAACGCTTGGGATGCGGTGAAACGCGAGGTCAAGGCCGTGCGCCGCGGCGTTGGCATCAATGAAGTGCATAATTTCTCAAAATTCTTGGTCAGTGGCGCCCATGCGCGCGCCTGGCTCGACCGGATCATGGCGGGGCGAATTCCGCAAGCCGGCCGCCTCTCGCTCACGCCCATGCTTTCGCCAAAGGGTAAGCTTATCGGTGATTTCACCGTTTCTTGTATCCGCGAAGGCCTGTTCCAACTGACCGCCAGCTACGGCAGTCAGGCCTATCACCAGCGCTGGTTCGAACAGAATATGGAGCCTGGCGTCACGCTGCAAAACATCTCCGATCAACGCACTGGCTTTCAAATTGCCGGGCCGAAGGCGGCAGAGGTGCTGCAGGCCTGCACCACGGCCAATGTGGCCGATATTAAGTTCCTTGATGTCAAAGAGCTGGTGGTCGGCGCCACAGCCTGTCTTGTGCAACAGGTGAGCTATACGGGCGATCATGGCTTTGAGCTCTATTGTGACCCCATGGCCCAAAGGGCGCTCTGGGACAGACTATGGGAAGCCGGGAAGCCGCATGGCATGACCCCTTTCGGCATGCGCGCGATGATGTCCCTGCGCTTGGATCGTTTCTTCGGCTCTTGGCTTTCGGAATTTTCACCCGATTACACCGCCGCTGAAACCGGTCTTGATCGGTTCATAGCCTTCCGCAAAAATGTGGATTTCATCGGACGTAGCGCTGCGGAAGCCGAACGTCTCACCCCGCCAGAGCGTCAATTGGTGATCTTCGAAGTGGACGCGCATGATGCGGACGCCGTGGCCTATGAGCCGGTGTTTATCAACGGAACGGTTCAGGGATTTTGCACCTCCGGCGGCTATTCGCATCATGCCGAAAAATCCATCGCCTTTGCCTTGGTGCCCCGCGCTGAGGTGACGGATGACTTGCAGGCTGAAATTGAAATTCTAGGCCAATTGCGTCCTGCCAAACGTCTGTTGGAGCCCTTGTTATAACTGTTGATGCCACCAGTTTCGCGCCGCAGATCTTGATCTGTGCCGCTGGCGCCTCGCGGCGTATGGCGCCCGATGACAAGCTCATGTTGCCCCTGCAAGGCCGCCCACTTTTGCGCCATATGGCCAAGCGTGTGCTAGAGATCTCTGTGCCCACGCTTGTGGCTCTGCCGCCAGAGCCGCACCCAAGATGGCACGCCGTGAAAGACTTGCCTTTGCGCAAGATAAGCTACCCAGAGAGCGCCGAAGGACTGTCCGGCACCCTGCGCGCGGCCGTGGCAGATCTCCCCCCGACGGTCACACATCTCTGCGTGGTTCTGGCAGATTTACCGGAGCTTGCCCCGGTAGATTTTGCGCAGCTCTTTGAACACAGACGGCAGTATGCTGACTGCTTGATCTGGCGCTCACTTAGCCCAAACGGAAAACCAGCGCATCCAACATTGTTTCACCGGGACACGTTTCCCGCTTTTGCTCAGATCTCTGGGGATGTTGGCGCACAGCCGGTGATCGCCAAGTTCAAATCAGCTTTACACGAATTTACCAGCTCTCGCCGAGCTGGATCTTATGATATTGATACGCCGCAGGACTATAAAACCTATCTGAAAAGCCAGGTATAGGCGCATCACCTAGGCCGACGGCGGTGCAATTTTGCGCAAAATACCCGACGCAAGAAATACCCCCACCGCCACGAGGATCACCCCAAAAACCTTTAAAGGTGTGACGGTTTCCCCCAAAAACCACACACCTCCCATAAGTGCCATCAAAGGGGTCAAGGCCCCAAAGGCAGAGGATTGCGCCGCGCCAAGCAGTTTCACCGCATAGCTAAATAAAACCATCGCCAATATTCCAATGATGAAACTTTGAATGATGATCATGATCCAAATATCCGGCCAAGGCACGCTGGAAAAACTGACGTTTCCGCTCAGAAATAGCACCGGTACCGCGGCCAAAGTGCCCCAAAACAGCCCGATCACCAAACCCTGCATCGGGCTCAGACCACTTTGGCGAAACACCACGGAATATATCGCCCAAAGGCCAGAGCCGCTCAGAAACATCAAATGCCCGCGCCAAGCGCCATCGCTGCCACCTTTGAGGATGGGCCAAAGACTGACGAGCAGCGCCCCCAGCAGGATCATCGCCAGGCCGGCCCGACGGCGCGGCCCCGGCACTTCGCCAGCCAAGGCATAGGCGGCCACAGCGGCCCAAAATGGCAACATCCCCGGCGCCAATGCCCCGCCGTCAGAGGCCGGCGCGAAGGCAAGGCCTTTGGAGACCACATAGGGAAAAACAGCACTGGCGCCGACCATCAGCATTGCCGCGCGGGGCCAAGCCATCTTTGGGGGCATGACGCCCAGCTTCCACATCCATGGCAGCATGACAATGGCGCCGGGCAACAGCCGCAACACCAAGAGCTCTTCTATCGTGAAGTCGCTTTGCACCGCAAATCGGGTGATGAGCATAAATCCCGCCCAAATCGTGACCGTAGCCATGGCCGCGATCAGGCCAAACGCCCGTGTTTCCAAAATTGCCATCACCACCTGCCCTTATCGTATCAAAGCCACGGCACAGTCATCGCCGCCAAGACGATGTACCGACCACCCTTTGCCAATGTAACCAAAGCCACAAACGGCCAAAAACTTTCCCGCAGCGTGCCTGCCACCACCGTAATCGGATCGCCGACGATCGGCAGCCAGCTCGCCAGTAAAGACCACCTACCGTAGCGCAGATACCACCTCTGCGCGCGTTGCATTTGCTCTTGAGAAGCTGGAAACCAGGACCGCCCTTCAAAGCGGCGAACTGCGCGTCCCAAACCCCAATTTATCACCGCCCCCAGTACATTGCCCAATGTGGCGATAATGAGCAGATAGGCAACAGGTTTCTGACCGGCAACCAAAAATCCGACCAAGACTGCCTCCGATTGCATCGGCAAAATAGTTGCGGCCATTAATGCCGAAATGAACAATACCGCGTAAGAGGTCATCACAGGGCCCTAAGGACGGGCATTGAATACAAACAGCGCTTCACCGCCGATTTCATAACCGTTGATGATCCTTTCGGCGCGCGGTGAGACCAACCAATTTTCCAAGGCCTGAGCCGCTTGCGCTTTGACATGCGCATGGCGTTCTGGGTTAACCGGCAGGTAAGAATATTGATTGAACAAGGCAGGATCACCGGCAAAGAGCAGGCTAAGATCGCCTTTGTTGCCAAAGTTCAACCAACTGGCCCGATCTGCCAAAATATAGGCATTCATGGCCGAGGCGCTGTTCAGACTGGCCCCCATCCCCGCACCGACCTCCCTATACCATGCGGCAAAATCTGCTGGCTCGTGATCTGCCGCAGTCCAGAGCGCCATCTCTTTTCGATGCGTGCCGCTGTCATCTCCGCGGCTGACAAAGGTCGCTTGAGCCGATGCAATGCTCTGCAGGGCCTCGATTGCCGATGTGGCCGCGCGCACCTGCGCGGGATCGCCCGATGGGCCAATCACAACAAAGTCGTTATACATGATTTCACGCCTGTGGCTGCCGTAACCCGCAGCCACAAAGGCCAGCTCGGCAGATTTGGAATGTACGAGAATAGCATCCACATCGCCGGACTGCCCAAGCCGGATGGCCTGCCCGGTCCCCACCACCAAAAGCTGCACGTCCAGACCAGTATCCTGTGCAATGGCCGGCAAAAGCACGTCCGATAGGCCGGAATTGTTGAAACTTGTCGTGGCGGCAAGCCGCAAAGTCTCGGCAGAAGCCGCCGTTCCCGCAATGGTGAGAGCGATCAATATGGCGCGGATCATTCTATGATATCCCCATTCAAAAAGGCGATAGCGCCGGGTGATTTGGGCGCAGCGAAAAAGCGATCAGCCGGCCCCTGCTCTTCCAGCTGCCCCTTATTGAGAAATAAAACCCGATCCGCAAGGCGGCGGGCTTGGCCAAGGTCATGGGTGCTCATGATGATCCGCGCGCCGGCCGCGCTTGCGTCGCGTAAGATCTCTTCAATCTCACGGGTCGAACGCCCATCCAGATTGGAGCAGGGTTCATCGAGGAACACTGTATCTGGCCGGCGGATCAAGGCGCGTGCAAGGGCAAGTTTTTGTTGCTCGCCGCCGGACAAGCGCGGCGCCGGAACATCGAGCTCTGCGCTGAGCCCAATCCGCGCGGCCCAATGCGCCACACGCGCGGAAATTTCCGCTTTCGGCAAGCCCAACAATTGCAAGGGATAGGCCAAATTCGCCCGAACCGAGCGCCGCAGCATAATCGGGCGTTGAAAGACATAGGCTTGACCCTGCCGCACCGTTTTGGCCGGTACAGTCCAGCTGACAGAGCCGCTGGTGAGCCGATCAACCCCATGCAAGACCTTGAGCAACGTGGTCTTTCCCGCGCCATTCGGTCCCAGAACAATCGTGAAACCGCCGCCGAGCAGATCAAGATCAAGCGGCCCAAGAACAGCCTTGCCGCGGCGCTTCACCACCACGCCATGCAATTGAGCGTAAAGGTCTTGGCTCACCATCGGCCCTCCCGTTCTGTGCGCGACAGAGTATGAATGGCCAGATTGACACATAGGCTCAAAGCGATGAGCACGAAGCCCAGCCCGAGGGCCAGTGCGAAATCCCCCTTGCCCGTTTCCAAAGCAATGGCCGTGGTTAGGACCCGTGTGACGTGATCGATATTGCCGCCCACAATCATAATGGCGCCCACTTCCCCAATGGCCCGGCCAAACCCGGCCAAGGCGGCGGTCATCAAGGCGCGCCGCCCATCCCAAATGAGCGTTGCAATTCTTTGGCCATGCGTGGTGTTTAGGGAAATTAATAGATCATGATAGTCCGACCAAAGCTCGCGCATGGCTTGGTGGGTAATGGAGGCAATCAGAGGCGTAATGATAATCACCTGTGCGATGATCATGGCGGCGGGTGTAAACAGCAGTCCCAACACACCAAATGGGCCCGTGCGCGACAAGAACAAATAGACAATTAACCCCACCACGACAGGCGGCAGGCCCATCAATGCATTCATAGTGGCAATAACCAAACGGCGGTGGCGGAACCGGCGAATGGCCAACCAAGTCCCCAAAGGCAAAGCCAAAGCAGAGGCGATCACCAATGCGCTCAAACTCACTTGCAAAGATCTTAGCGTGATATCGATAAGGTCCGCGTCGAGGGACCATATCAGCAGAAATGCCTCCGCCATTCCGGCCCATATTTCACTCATGTCAAAGCCGTCCCGGTCATTACGCCACACTCATAGATCGGGCCAAGACACGGTGTCGAACGCGCGGGTTTGGCATATGATCCCGGCTCGACTTAAAACCAGCTTGGCAACGACCGCAATGGGGCGCGCGGCAAATTGGCTGCAAAATGAGATTTCAAGCCGCAATAACCTTCCCCGACCTAGGCCGCCCACCGTCTTTGCACGATCAATTGCATTTTTCGGCTGCGTGCTTGAAGGTGCACCGCATGGGCGGCGCGCAGGCGCCGCTGCCAGCCAACGGGGATAAGATCCATGTCAGAGACATCCGCCACTTTCGATTACGTCATCATTGGTGGCGGCACCGCCGGCTGCTTGCTGGCCAACCGCCTAAGCGCGGAGCCAAACCATCGGGTCTTATTGCTCGAAGCGGGCAAAACAGACAGCTACCCATGGATTCACATCCCCGTGGGCTATCTGTATTGCATTGGCAATCCGCGCACAGATTGGATGTATCACACAGAGCCCGATGCGGGCCTTAACAATCGTGTGCAACGCTATCCGCGCGGCAGGGTCTTGGGCGGCTGCTCCTCGATCAACGGCATGATCTATATGCGCGGCCAGGCGCGGGATTATGACGCTTGGGCGAAAATCACCGGCGATGACAGCTGGTCTTGGCAAAACGCGCTTGCGGATTTCAAAGCCCATGAGAATCATTACCGCCTTGATCAAGGCGCCGATCCGATCACTGGGAACAACAGCCGGTTTTCAGATATGCACGGCTCTGGCGGTGAATGGCGCGTAGAAAAACAACGGCTGAGCTGGGATGTGCTGGACAGTTTTGCCGATGCCGCCGAACAGGCCGGAATTGAGAAAATCGACGATTTCAACGGCGGTGATAATGCCGGTGTCGGCTATTTTGATGTCAATCAACGGTCTGGTTGGCGTTGGAGCAGCTCCAAGGCCTTTCTGCGCCCGGCGCGCGGACGGCCAAATTTGACGATCTGGACCGAAGCGCAAGCTCAAAAACTTACCTGGAGCACTGCGGACAATGGCCAGCCGCGGTGCACGGGCCTCAGCCTGTCTCGCGCGGGGCAAACTGTCCAGGTCACAGCCAACCGCGAGGTGATCTTATCTGCCGGCGCAATCAATTCACCGCAAATCCTACAGCTCTCCGGTATCGGCCCGGCAGATTTGCTGCGATCCCACGGCATTGAGGTGATCCGCGACGCGCCGGTCGGGGAAAACCTCCAGGACCATCTGCAAATCCGCGCAGTGTTCAAGGTCAATGGGACACAGACACTCAACACGCTTGCCAATAGCCTGTTTGGGCGGTTGAAAATCGGTGCCGAATATTTGCTCAACCGCTCGGGTCCAATGAGCATGTCGCCCAGTCAATTGGGCGCCTTCACCCGCTCTGATCCCGCCCGCCCCCATGCCAATCTCGAATACCATGTGCAACCTTTGAGCCTGGAGGCCTTTGGCGAAGATCTCCATGACTTTCCCGCGATTACCGTCAGCGTCTGCAATCTCAACCCAACCAGCCGAGGCCAGGTGCAAATCAGCTCGGCCAATTTTCAAGATCCGCCCAAGATTATGCCCAATTACCTCAGCACCGCCGAAGATCGGCAAGTTGCGGCCGATAGCCTGCGCCAAGCGCGGAAAATTATGGCACAACCTGCGATGCAGGTCTACGCGCCAGAAGAATTGAAGCCGGGGGTGCAGCACCAAAGCGATGAAGAATTGGCGCGGCTCGCGGGTGATATTGCCAATACGATTTTCCACCCGGTCGGCACGGTTAAAATGGGCCAGATGGACGATCCCTCAGCGGTTCTAGATCCACATCTGCGTGTTAAAGGCGTGCAAGGGCTGCGTGTGGTCGATGCCAGCGTCATGCCAACCATCACCAGCGGCAACACCAACGCCCCCACCCTGATGATCGCCGAAAAGGCCGCCGCCTGGATAAAAGAGGGCCTGTGAGCCGCGTCGACAATTTACCGCCGCACCCCAGTGGACAAACTCTAAATTCTTGATTACTTGGCATCTCGACAGTCTAAACTGCAGGGTTTGGAGAGGTGCCGGAGTGGTCGAACGGGACGGATTCGAAATCCGTTGTACCTGCAAGGGTACCCAGGGTTCGAATCCCTGTCTCTCTGCCATAACCAGCCCGCCGGTGATTTTGGGTCGTGTCGATCAAAGACTGAAGACTCCAGAAGTCGGACCGCGTCGGCAGATGAATTGCTAAAAATAGACCACCTCGAGACCGCCTACTCGATTTAGCGGAGGATGTGCGCATTTTGCTGGTCGCCCGTCGCACAGACGACAGGCCAAAGGAATCCCATTTCTATAAACCATGTAAATATATAAAAATAAATTAAAAATTTACGGGTTGGTTATTTTTGCATCAAACTTTTCATTCTCTTATTCAGTCCCATAAGACGTAATTCACCCATTTTACTCATCACAGACGTGTAATCGGTTGTCTCTTTATTTTGGCTTAATTTTGATTTGGCTTCCAATCGTTTAATATGAAACTCAAGTCCTACAATGCCATCAAGCATTGTCTTCATATAGTCTTTCGGTGCGTCTCGCATTTTCCATGCGCCATCCCCATTCACGCGCTTTTCGTGCAGTTGCGTCAGCAGTCCAACAGCCGCAATTTTTTCCTTATCGTTATGCTTAAAGTACAATTCACCGTGCATATGGACGACTTGGTAATTCCAAGTTGGCACATGCTTATGAT
>Ga0181556_1002187_pt1 | contig 18250 bp, 14 predicted proteins | sample 011ome_14_FD_148651 | JGI IMG/M metagenome (GOLD analysis project Ga0181556, IMG submission 148651) | Coastal salt marsh microbial communities from the Groves Creek Marsh, Skidaway Island, Georgia - 011505AT metaG (spades assembly) | ecosystem: Environmental > Aquatic > Marine > Intertidal zone... | reverse complement strand
GTAATGAATACCATCTTTTATGGGAATGGCGGCGATGGGATGAATCCGTACTATCTAACGCCTACGATTGGATGCGTATTCTACAACAATTCAGGCTACGGGATTGAGTGTGGGCCGGTAGGCGAGCAACTTACTCTGAATAGCAATGCTTTCGGTGCAAACTCGCTCGGAGCAATCAACGTATCTAACTCATGGGAAACAAATACCATCACCCTAACCGCCGACCCCTTCGTTAGTGCCGCAAATGGAAACTTTAATTTGAATGATTTTCCGGGCGGTGGAAACCTTCTACGTGCAAAATATTATGAATTAGGAGGTAATTAAGATGGCATTTAATGAAAAATATGTTACCGTAACAGGCGGTGGTCTCCATGATGGATCATCCGAGGCTAATGCTTGGACGTTCGATGAGGCTTGGAGTAACTATAGTGCTGGAGACAGGCTAAACATAAAAGCTGGAACCTATGCACTAACTCAGATTATGAATCCTTGGACTAACGGAACGGTGACTGCACCAGTTTCGCTCAGGGGATACAAAACGACCATTGGGGATTTAGACGACCGACCATCTTCTCAATGGGTTGATGGAACCGATGTTCCGCTAATACAAACGACAAACAGCAGTTATTACATATACTACACAGCCCAGTTTTCTATAATTGAAAACATATCATTTGAAGCAACTGTTGCTCGTCCAGCCATATACGTAAGATCAGCCGCTCTGTACAAGAGATGCAGGTTTGTATCGGTAAGCACCATAGGAGTAAACCCAGTTGTTGATTTAGGATCAAACTATCCAAAGTTCGTGGACTGCTATTTTGAAGGTTCGGGTTCTGGGTATCAATCCGCAAAATCAGTCATGTTTTCTGGTTGTGTTTTTGAAAATTTCTACGAGATACAAAGCAATGGGTTTTTTGGAGCGTTTGATTGTGTGTTCAAAAACTTTACAAATGCAGGTGTGAAATACAACGCAAACAACGGTGCTTTTCAAATCAGGGGATGCACTTTCTATAACATTGCAAATGACGCGATAAGTGTAACAGCCGCAACAACTCCATCATCCTCCTATGGAATCATACAGGTAGAAAATAATATTTTTCACACGATTTCTGGTGACGCTCTTAAAAATTATTCTTCTGGTCACATGCAGTTGTTTGCAAAAAACAACCTTTTCTATAACGTCACAGGAAGCAACTTTGCAAATGACGGTTTTGGGATGTCGAGAGATGAGCAAAACGACTCAACCAATCCGTTCGTAGATGCTGCCGGTGGTGATTTCTCTTTAGTGTCGGGAAGCAACGGATACAACAGCGCAGCACCAAAACCATTTGAGGTGTTCGACGTAAACAGCAACCGAGACATCGGTGCTGTGCAGCACCAAGATCCCGCATACGTCGCACCTCCAGATGCATCTGCCAGCACAAAAGTATTCCCGTTTCGCTCATGGGTCGAAGGCGATTTCCAACAAGAAGGGGCGGACGCTGATGAGTTTGTGGAAAAACATGAGTTGCAAGCCCTGCCCGTGTTTGAGTTTTCAATAGGCACTGGAGCGGATAGAGATTATAACAGTCTTACAGCTTTCTTTGCGGCCTTTGATAATACATTGGTTAATGTTCCCAATAGTAAAGTTGTTGTCACATGCTACAATGATACAGGTGCGGATCAATGGATTGCTGAAACGTCTCCTTTGACGATTTCCTGCCCCACTAACTGCTTAGAATTTGTTTTAACTGTTGATGATGACAGTTGGCACAAAGGCGACCACTCAAAGGGTGTTGCACTAAAATTTGCAGCGACACAAACAACGTCTGTTTTGTCTGTTGGAGCAATGAACAACTCGAAACTGCTCGTAGAAAGGCTAGTTGTCGATGCAAATGCTCAAATAGGTGGAGATACTTATGTGCCAGCCGTAGTTAGTATCAGTCTTGGTGCTTCAACGGGATATGTGCCGGTTCCTGCTAATGTTTTCAAAAATCTTATCATTCGAGGTGGGGACGGAACTGCTTCAGGTGCAAGAGCTTTAAGAGGATTTTCTGGCGGGAGCAGACCTGCCCTCTTAGACGGTTGCATCGTTGAAAATATTGTTTGCAATGGATCGTCGAATTCTGCTGTCAGTGTTGGAATAGTAGCTTATTTCCGTTCGACGGTAAAAAACTGCACTGTCAACAATGTCGATTTCACAAATACAACTGGAACCAATGTCGGCATCAGCGGACCGACGGATGGACTTTATGGATTCGTCAACGAATGTATATCAACTAACGTAAACGGTGATTGCTTTGGAGCAAGTCTTGCTAATACGTCTAATCTTGTAGCTGATGACGCAACCGGAACCATTCAAAGCACAGCCGCTGGGGAATTTGTCGATGCTGCAAATAGTGATTATAAACTTAAAGGAACAGCTTCTGCTGCTGGGATTGTTGCTGCCACTAACGCTAAAGTGACAGACATAACAGGAAAACTAAGAAAAGCTGGAGTCGCCCAAGACGCTGGTGCTTTCAACAACGTGGCCGGATACGACGACTCTCCTGTATTTCCTCCAGATCAACCTACAGATCCTATTATTCATCCATTAAGGAGTAACTAATGACTGCGCCAAATGGGGCTATTAAGTTCAATAATCTTACTGGTAGCGATACGCAATCTAGCGGTCTTGGCCCCGCTGTAGCGGTATACGGTAGTGGTGCTTCTACTACTGGTGCTTCTAATGTGGTGACGGGCATTAATACTGCGGGCGTTTCGTCGGGCGATTTGCTTTGGGTGCAATCTTCTAGCGGCAGACAGTTTAGTATTATCACCACTGTTGATAGTGGTTCTCAAGTTACTTGTGACGATAACTTCGATAACACGGAGTCGGGCAGGACTTGGGCGATTGGGGGCAAACGAGCTACGCTTGATAGTGCGGACAGCCGAAAGTTTTTTGAGAGTGACAGAAAAGCCGGTGCTACCGTAGAAGTTGAGTATACAGGGACTAACTATCAATTAAGTTCGACACTCGGTTTAGCGAGCGTAAATGCGTCAATAATTATCACGGGGACTGGATCTTCAAAGCCGACAATCGAAGCAACGAATAATGACATAGCGTTTAGTTATAGGTCAACGCTAGTGATTTCAAACATTAACTTCATAAACACTAATTCAACAAAGACTGCATCTGTTTTAGCTTATGCAATAGCTGTAAGTAGTTGTAATATTGTTTTATTCAATGTTAATGTCGGAGATTCGACTAACTATTTCTGGAAGGGTTTTAGTTCAGGAGCAAGTGCATCTCTGTATTTTGATGGAGGCAGTATTAACAATTGCTCCAATGCCGGAATTGAGTGGAAATACAATCTTTATTTGGATAGAGTAAATTTAAACGGAAATCAAATCGGCATTAATTTACCTTCGCCTTTCTCCGGTATTCAAAGTATAAACAGGTGTGTATTTCGCAACTCCGTATCACACGGAATTTTGATGCACGCGAATTACCCGCCTTTTGCGTTGCATTTCACTAACAATATATTTTACCTGAATGGTGGGAATGACATCCATCAAAGCAATTCATACGGACCGTCAAGAATCAGGTTTATTAATAATATTTTTGTGACATCTAGTGGTTATTCTCTTACTTCCGCCGGGAATCTGAACTCCGTTGTCCATCTAGTAGACCGCAATGCTTTCTATGTTTATGGATCAGGAACAAAGAACAATAATTTCCCTGCTGACGCAAATGAAATAACCCTCACTGCCGACCCCTTCGTAGATGCCGCAAACGGTGATTTTAATATAAACAATGCAGCGGGCGGTGGTGCAGTCCTGCGATCCACAAAATATACATTAGGAGGCTAGGTAGATATGTCTTGGACTGATATGACGCAATTAACAAGCTGCTACGCTTGGTTCAAACCAGAATCACTTGCGAGCAGTTATGCAAACGGTGATCCGATAAGTAGTTGGGCAGACTCCAGCGGCAATGGACGAGATGTTTCTCAGGCAACTTCAGCTAACCAGCCGTTAGCAGTGGCGAACGCAATCAACGGATATATGGCGGCGGATTTCGATGGGAGTAACGATTTTCTGTCGAGTGCTAGTTATACGCAAAGCGGGGATGTAGCAGTTACCACTGTATTGAACATTGATTCATTCCCTAGTTTGTCAACGAGTGTGAACATACAAAATTCAGCTACCCCTGCAAGTCCACAATTTGTCGATACTTGGGTGCAAAATCTTTTTAGAAGCACTGGGAATTTCAACTGCTACCAGAGAGCGTCTAGCTCAACTCGGTTCATAGGAAATTTAGCTTTTACCCCAGATTATTTGTCAACAGGTACAAGTTACATCACAACATTTTCCTTGAATAGCTTAGTGTCTGATTTGAGGGTTAATGGGCGATCATTAAATAATGGTGCAAATTGGTCAAACCTTTCAACAATCTCGCCGCCAAGCGGAACAGCATATATCCATCTAGGCGATGGATATGGAAACTTGAACGCAAAAATGACAGAAGTGATTATCTACGATTCAGCAAGCCTCGATAATGCGGAGGCTATGTGGGTCGAAGGCTATTTAGCAGACAAGTATGCAATCACGTTAGCTGCCGGTCATCTATTTAAGAATGAACCACCAGCCAACCCTCCGACTATGTACAACCCATCAAGTAGTGGCGGCGGATCAAGCTCTCCAACATACACATCAACCGCTGGCACACAAATATATCCGTTTCGCACATTGGCCGAAGATGATTTCGATAAAGGCGGCACAAAATTTCACCCATTATCATAGGTAATATAAATGAGCAGAGAACAAACAGCTTATGTAGGCGACGATATAAAGGTTTTAGTGAATGTGGTGGATTCCACAGGGTCTCATGTGGTGGCCGTTATTGATACGTCTACAACAAGACTAAACGGATATTCCACAGTTCCAACCGTTAATACTATTAATACTGGTATTTATGAAATAGTTTTCAGTAGCGTGACTCCTGCGCCAGCAGAGGGAAGTAGGCTAATCTGTAAAGTAAATGGTGCAATTAGTGGCGTTGCTTGGAGTGAATACGCCGTCCCGATCAAGATAATTGGAAAATCTAGCGACGTGCTTGCGGCTGGAGATGTTGATGGTTATTCGCTAGAATCCGCCCTCAAGCTATGTCTTTCCGCCTTGGCAGGCAAGGTTACTGGCGGCGGAACCACAACGATTACATTTAGATCTGCTGACGATAGTGCGGACAGGATTGTTGCCACTGTAGACTCAAACGGAAATAGAAGTTCTATAACACTAGACAGTACAGGTTAATATGTCATATTTTCCATCTTCATATTTCGCTCCAACCTATTACACAATAGGGATGTTTACTGTTTCACAACAAACAGTAAGGTCTTCATTTGTATTTTTTGTATTTTAGATAAAAAACGCTCTTTATTGTGTATTTAATATAAGGAGAAAAATATTATGGCATTTACAGAACAAGCTCACGTAAACGATATCGGTACAGTTTTTAGAGTTACCGTATTTGACACTAGTTCAACTGGTACAACTAGTGCGGCTGATATCAGTACGGCCACAGCAAAAGTATTGTATTTTAGAGCGCCAAACGGTACTACTTTTAGTAGGGCTGCCGTTTTTACTAGCGATGGTTCAGATGGAAAGATTGAATATGCCACGGTTGACGGAGATTTAAATACGGCTGGAAACTGGGAGCTACAGGCAAGTGTAGTAACCCCTGACGGAAGCTGGAACACTAACGTCGGCAATTTTAGAGTTTACGAAAACATACATTAGGTGCTAATATGTGGAGAACTGATCTAGTTTTAATGTTAAGGTCTTTGATTGGTGATTTGGATAGAGCCAAATTTACTGATGATAGATTAAGACAGATTATCGTAGTTGGCGCTTTTAATGTTATAAATGACGCTGATTTTGCAAATAATTATACAGTGGATGTTGGGGCTGTGACAATCAGTCCAGATCCTGTAACACAAAAAGATACAGATTTTACAATTCTTACTCTTTATAAATCTGCCTGTATTTTACTTGGCAGCGAGGTAAAGACAGAATCGGCAAACGCTATCTCCATTAAAGACGGCCCATCAGCAATTGATCTTCGCGGTGTGAGTGCGAGTCTTTCCGCACTATACAACGATCTTTGCAAAAAATATGATGATATGCTTAATGCATATTTGTATGCTTCGGGCGGCGGCGATGGTGGTCCTGCTGGCGCTGCTGTTCTTGGTCCTTACAGTCCAGCAAGCATCGGCCTTAATGCAAATACTTACGATGATCGTGGTTATCATTTCTATTAACGGAGAATAAAAAATGGCGGTTTCGCAAAAAATTAAAAGTGGAGACGATCAGCCAAAGGGTGGCAGAGCAATCGTCGGAATTGGTGGGGCTAGAGGGCTGGCCGCCGCTGATGTGGTTGATGCAAATCATACGCTTGATCCACAAGTGGCTTCAAGTAATGTGGATCAGTCAATAGCAAATATTGACGCTAGTTTAGATTCGAGATATGACGATCCTAGATACTATCAAGGCGATGACATAACATAGGTTTAAAAATGGCAATAAATATTCCGAGTTCTGTTTTTGATACATATAATGAGGCGGTTCTTCTGTTTACCAGAACGGGTCGTCTTGTTTATCCAGAAAAGAAAGAGGAATGTCCAAACTGTTATCTGGACACGCTTGGCACTAGAAATAGGTCTATTAGCTTGTATAAAGCTAGTGGACCATATCCGTTTGAGCGCGGTATGCCGTGTCCGTATTGTGGTGGTAAGGGCTACAAAGCCATTGAATCAACAGACGACATAACATTAAGAATTTATTGGGATAGAAAATTTTGGGTTAAGACTGATATGAGTATTGATATTCCTGATGGTGGAATACAAACAATATCATATATGGCTGATTTAGATAAAATTAATAAAGCTAAATACTTAATGCCTTTATATGATGGAATAGAGAGATATGATGAGTCTAGGTTTCAAAAAACCGGAACATCTTTTCCTCAAGGCTTTAAGCAGAACGACACTAAATATGTTGTGACATTTTGGACTAGGGCTACTGCATGAAAATAGTTGAAACTAATGCAAGGATTAGAGCCACAATGAATAAGCTTTTAGCCAAGGAGGGCGATAAAGCTCTAAGAAATGCGTCTCCTAGAATCAAGAGGCGCGTAAAGGCTCTTGTTTTACAGGCGATGGCGGCATCCAAGGAGATTAGTGAAATATCTTCTGGTTCATTAAGATTGGATTTTGGTTTGACGCAAGATCCTACGGCTGAAATTATTAATGCTATAGTAAATTCCGTGTATGTAGAAGTTCGTCGCGTTCGCGCCACGGCTGGAAAACTTTCGGGAGGTGTGACGATTGGCATACAGCCTATGGGTTATCAAAACCTATTAACGCTTCCCGGAGCGCAGCAACAAATAGAAGATGGTAGCTCCTTGCCTTGGCTTAGTTGGCTGCTAACAAGGGGTAATGAAATAATTATTCAGGAATATGGCGTGCTTTATGGTTCTGGCTTTGGTAGAACAGATGGGGCGAAGATGTCAAACAAAAAGGCCCCATTTATGGTTGATCCGGCATATTCCGGTACTGCTGATAATAATTTCATAACTAGAGCGCTCGCCCCTCACCAAAGAGCTATATCTAATATAATAAAAGAGGAGCTGACAAGATGACAGGTGGACCACACACAAAACTAAGCAATGTTAGCAATGCACAAGATTCCACAATATCTAATATTTTATTGGATAATTTTATAAATTTTTATGATTGGGGCTTTGTTGATCGTGGTTCATTTTACAATATAAATATTCCACAGTCTGGCCTTTATGGTGGAGACAGACATAAATTAAGACTTTCAGATGATCCGAGATATACTTCTGGTAAAGTGTGGGAGGGGTATCGTCAAAACTGGGTTTGGGAAAGCGGTATTGATGGTACAACACAGCAGCCAATAAATATCTCTGGCGTTTTTATTGATGGCACATTTTATGCAAATGATAATGTTTCTAATCCATTTTATATTGATTATCCAAATGGTAGAATCGTTTTTGATGACGCTATTTCTACATCTAGTGATGTTCAGTTAGAATATAGTCACAAGTGGTTGCAGGTTGTTCCGGCTGAAGGTGTTTCTTGGTTTAGGCAGATCCAGAGTCGCTCATTTAGGAATGAGTCAGAATTTCATGTCGAAAACTCTGGCGGTTGGGCGGTTTTGGGGCAGTCTAGAGTACAGCTTCCCGCGCTGGCCGTTGAAGTTATCCCGCCAAGAACTCTAGAAGGATATCAGCTTGGTGGCGGTCAATGGGTTAATAATGAAGTTCTTTTCTATGTAATAACAGAAAATCATTGGGAGTGCGCTAATATTATGGATACAGTTCTTTATCAAAATGATAAAACTATCCATCTTTATGACCCTACTCAAGTGGGTATGTCTGGGGTTTCTCCTTTTAATTATAGAAATGAATTAAGAGAAAATGCTATACCTAGTGGTCTTTATCCTAATTTAGTAGACAATTTTTATTGGAGAAAGTGCTGGATAAATAACTCTAGATCAAATGACATAACACAGCTTTCTCCAGACCTTTATATAGGTTCTGTGCGTTGTTCTACGCAGGTAAATGCCATATAATTTAATTTTTTGTGTATATAATCATGATCTTTACCAGAGATTTAACAGGAGAACAAAATGGCTAATCAGCAAAGAATATTTTATGCTTGTCAGGCCGTGGCTATTACGGGTCAAGGGGCCGGGACGGTCACAAGTGCTAACATCGTAAGAGGCGCTCAAAGCGTTGGTATGTCTAGCACGTTTACTCTCGATCAGGTTTTTGAACTTGGGCAGATCGAGATTTATGAAAATGTCGAGGAAGTGGCGGATATCGAAGTAACCATCGAAAAGGTTATCGACGGCGAAAGCCTTATCTTCGACTTGGCTAGTGGCGGTGCTTGCAAAACAGACTTGGTTGCAGCTTCAAAAGTTCGTTCTGATGTTTATGTTGCCATCTATGACGATGGTCAGAGTCAGGCAACTGGAACACCAAGAAACGTTTGCTACAACTCTGGCATGTATGTTAGCAGTGTGGCTTATAACTATAGCGTTGACGGTAGCGCTACAGAATCTGTTACCTTGGTTGGCAACGATAGATTTTGGAACAGTGAAACCGCTGGCGTAATTGGGACATCGGCAACTAGTGCCTTTGGCTCGCTGGCAACTGGATTTGGTACAGATGCGGCGGCTAGCGGTGTTGTTAGAAGGGCAGACGTGGATATCGTGAGCAGCGATATTCCGGCAGAAGCCTTTTCGCAAAGAGACTCTTCAGACGCTTCGACTGGACAATCTGACGGTGCTAGAATTCAGAGTATCAGTGTTAGTGCCGACTTTGGTCAGGAGAATATTCAAGAACTTGGTAGATTTGGTCCTTATACCAGATACGCAACGTTCCCTCTTGAAGTTAGTTGTGACATTGAGGTTATGGCGCTTCAGGGCGACTTGGTTAACGTTTCTGGAAATGCTCCAAACCTCCAAAACAGAACTATTAACATCGTAGATAGTGCTGGAACGGTTTTGGCGCTTGGCGACAACAACAAGCTGTCAAGTGTTAGTTATACTGGTGGAGACACCGGTGGTGGAAACGCTACCATCACCTACAGCTATACCAACTTTAACTCGCTTACCGTTAATGGCGGTTCGTGATTTTAACTAGTCTGCGCTAGCTGGCGTCTTCTGGACGGGCGCCAGCGAGTAGACGTATGGGACTTTGGATGGATAAAACATACTACGAGAATATATTATATAGAATAATTCAGGGTCGGCTTCGCTTGCCGTTTCTCGACCCTGTTCTATATTTATATGAGCCAGAAAATGATATTCTGGAAGAATCCTACGATGTCTATAAAAAGGCTTATGATGAAGCCTATTTTGATGGCACATACATAAAAGAAGAATTAAAAGAAGTTCTTTTCTATAATGGCATGTGGTCCCCAGAAGATGATGAAATAGCCGAAAAAGCAGAAAAAGAAATTGAAACATTAAAAGTTAATGCTTATGAGAACTACTACAATGTTCCCCATCTGAAAAATGTTAAGATGGCTATAAGGTTTCAAGAATCTGTTTTTAGAAAGCACAAGTCTAGATTTCATTCTTTAGATCATATATCTTGTGAGGGCGTTGCCTCTTTAGCCAAGTCTGTTTGGACAATATCTAAAACAATAAAAGACAAAAATAATAAAGATATTGACACGTCAGGATTGCCATTAACTAAAATAATGGAATTTTATAATTCTAAAATGATACAAAGCGAAGAATATAGATTTATAGCAAGAAACGATCCATTTAGAGGAATATGGTCTGCTGGCAAGAAACAAAATAATATTTTTGATAGAGCGTCTATAAATATGACCAAAGATCAGCTCGCACTATGTCAATACTCTTCTATGTATGATAATGTCTATGAAAGCTCAGAATCGCCCCATGAAGATGTAATAAATGATGATGATTGTCTTGATGGCTGGTTTATTGTGCAAAAAAGAGAATATGATAAGAATAAGAATAAGAGAGAAGTAGAAAAGATGATGGGCAGCTCTAAGATCGCCAATTCTCAAGAGGTGTTCTTAATGGCTAAAGATCAGCACACAGCAAAGAAAATTCATGATATGAATACAAGTATTGGTAAGAGCATTATCGAAAATAGAAATTCCCAAATAGATCAGGCGGGAAATATAAAGCATACACATTTGTCAGATGTCAAACAAGACATTTCAGCGCAGCGCACACAGCAAGCGCTACAAAAAATAAGAGGAAGATAAAATGGAATATGATAAGTTTATAAAAAAGTCTTTAGAGTATAAAAACACAAGAGATCAAAGGTCCAAGGATGTTTCATATGAATCTTTATTGAAGTACGCAAAAAAGAAAGTACAAACAACCATGATTGGGTCTTTGTCTGACATAGAAAGTTTTTTTGGTTTTTTGTGGGGCTTTGGGGAGCCAGATCCACAATTAAGCGAAGAGCAAAAACACATGAAGGAAATATTCGAGGAGGTAAGAGCAAAAATATTAGATAGAGGAAATACTCAAATAAGAGATTTAGAATTAGAGTTCGTTAACTATGAAATAAGCAGGAAAAAATATTTTATCAAACTTCCTGTAGACAATCCTAAAGGAGAAAATAATGAAGGATAGAGAAATTTTCGAGGGTGAAGATCTTAATGGCGATGTTGTAAAATTCAGCATTAAAACTCCCGGCGCTGAAGAAATTAAAAAATCGCAAATTGTTTATAATAAGGCTTTTAAACAAGCTCTTGACGATGGCGCTCTTCTTAGGCAAAAGCTGACCGCTTATATGCGTGAGCAAAACCTATGGGACGACGCAAAGCAAAAGCAATATGATGACTTGCTTGAACAGATTGGCGAAATGGAAGAATCTCTTCAAAAGGGTGGTATCAGACTGACTACCGCTAGACAAATAGCGCTGGATCTAAGAGGAAAGCGTGAAAAGTTTAGAGGTCTTATTGCGGAAAGAAATTCTCTTGACGCTGCTTCTGCTGAAGGTCAGGCGGACAACGCTAGGTTTGAAGAGCTTGTGAGGCTTTGTACTTTGAATCCAGATAATGGTCAAAGATATTTTGCCAACGAAGCTGACTACAATGCTTCTGCTAATCAGCCTTGGGTTGTTGTTGCTGCTGAAAAACTTGGCAATGCAATGTATGGTCTTGATCCTAATTATGAGAAAAATCTTGAGGAAAATAAATTTCTTAAAGAGTTTAAATTTGTCAATGATGAGCTTAGGTTTATTAATGAAGATGGTCATACTGTTGATTCAGAAGGTAGACTTACCAATGAAGATGGTAGATATATTGCTTACGAGAATGATGATGATTATAAAGCTAAGAAAAATCCTTACTTTGTGAATAAGAGTGGCGAGCGTGTTGTGGAAGGTAAAGATGGCTGGGTCAAAGAATCTATGGCTGAAAGACAGCCCTTCTTGGATGATGAAGACAATCCCATTGAACTTTCCGCCGAGGCTGAAACAGAGCAAAAGCCAAAGGTCGCAAAAAAGAAAACAAGAAAGACTAAAACGGATCAAGAAAGTGTTTAATTGTGTATAATCTTTTAGGTAATTGGATAAGGGGAGCGCACGCTCCCCTGTCTTTCACACTGGAGAGAAGATGGCACAGGCATTCAACTTAACGGCGCAGCTACAGTTACAGGCACCCGGAAACACAAATCAGGTAATTAATCAAATCCGCAGGCAGTTAAAGCCTATTGGAGTACAGGTTAATATACAAAATGCTAAAAATTTAGCACAGGCTAATAGTAACCTCAGTTCTTTTAATAAAAACGCTCAGAATTCTACTAAGTCGGTAAATCAACTTAATAGAACTCTTCAAGAGTCAGCAAGAAGATTTAGTGTTATCACTATCGCTACAGGCTCATTTCTTGCTCTTGCAAACTCTTTTAAGAAGTCTGTTAAAGAAGCGGTAGCTTTTGAAACTGAGCTTTTAAAGATTTCTCAAGTCACTGGAAAAAGCGTAGCACAGCTTGGTTCACTTGCTAATGAAGTTACTAGACTGGGTACGTCTCTTGGTGCTTCATCTTCTGATCTTTTGAACGTGGCAAGAACGTTGACGCAGGCTGGTTTTGCTGCCAATGAAACGCGCAAAGCTCTCGACATATTAGCAAAGACAAGTCTGGCCGCCACATTTGATAATATTCGAGATACCACAGAGGGTGCTATCGCTATTCTTAGACAGTTTGGCGATCAGGCCAGACAGTCAGGTGGTGATATAGCTTTTCTTGAGCAGTCCTTGGATGCAATTAATGCTGTTTCTAAAAGGTTCGCCGTCGAGTCCGCCGACTTGATTACCGCTATCCGTCGTACCGGTGGTGTTTTTGCATCTGCTGGTGGTGAGATAAATGAGCTTATAGCACTGTTTACGGCGGTTCGTTCTACTACTCGTGAGAGCGCCGAGACGATTGCGACTGGTTTACGTACAATCTTTACAAGAATTCAAAGACCAGAATCTATTGCTCAGTTGAGAGAGTTTGGTATTGAGTTGCAGGATGCTCAAGGAAACTTCGTTGGCGCGTTTGAGGCTTTCAAAAGACTGTCTATTGGTCTACGGGGCATTGATCCAAAAACGACTGCATTTAGCCAGATAGTTGAAGACCTTGGTGGATTTAGACAGGTTGGTAAAGTTATTCCACTTATTCAACAATTCACAACGGCACAGCAGGCGTTGAGTGTTGCTCAGGGGGCTAGTGGATCTGTGGCTAGAGATGCACTGGTTGCACAGCAGGGTCTGGGAAATCAAATACAAAAAGTTAGAGAACAGTTTGATGCTTTGATTCGTAAGTTTGTTGACAGCTCTGCATTTAGAAGCTTGGCGCAGGGGGGTATAAAACTTGCCGAGGCATTTATAAGTATGGCTGAAGCACTAGAGCCATTACTTCCAATGCTTATTACTTTGGCTGGATTAAAGCTAGGTAGAGGTCTTGCCCCTATGTTGGCGGGTGTGGCTGGCATTGGTCGTGGTGGCGGCGGTGGCGGCGGTCGTCCAATAAGTAGATTTGCTAGCGGTGGCATGGTTCCCGGATCTGGAAATAGGGACACTGTTCCTGCAATGCTTACTCCGGGTGAGTTTGTCATAAAAAAGAGCAGCGTGAATAAGCTCGGTACTGGCACTCTCGCGGCGATGAATCAAAACAAATTTAACGAAGGCGCTAGAATTCGTGAGACTATGGGGAGACCAAGAGCGGCTAGCACTAGAGTTATTGGCGATAAATATGGGACAACTCAAGTTTTAGGCAAAATAGACAGGCTTGATGAGGAAACAAAGGCCGCTCTTAATGCCGATCTTGGAACTTATGGTGGGGCATTTTTAAGGCCCGAAGCTAGAGATCAGGTTGTTCAAGGGCAGGTAAATGTTTCTGAAATACAAGAGGGTATAAGAAAAAACCCTAAATTTGCAGCTTTAAAAGCTCTTGCCGCCAAATCTAAAACAAAGGGGCTTGCCGCTCAGGTCAACAAAAAATTAGAAGATGAAATAAAAAATATTTCTGCTGCCGCAAGTGGCTCTCAGGCCGGTTTTGTTCTTCGTGCTGGATCTTTAGAGTCGGCAAGTGCCGAGCAGTTAGAAGATACCATACTTGGCGGTATTACAAATACGGTCAGACAATCCACTAGGGTAATAGGTGGAAAACTTGGTACTAATGTTGGTGATATAGCTAAAATATTAAAAACTGCTAATATTGATAATGTTGTTGGTAATATATTTGAGGCTACATTATTGTCTGCTGGGGTTCCTTTTGGGAATGAAGATAGAGATTCAAGTGCTGATTTTGATTTTCCAAGCGGTCTTGGGCAGAGGGCTGGATTGTTTGGTCTTCAGGGTATAGCCACCGAGCAAACAGATGCCAAAAGCTCATTTACTAATGCTAATATTAAAAGTTTTATCAAAAAAGTAAAAAACGTCGAAACAAAAAAGTCTATAAAAGATATCGACTCTAGGCTGGTAGACGATTTTGAAGCTATTAAATCCGCTCTTAATGCTGCCATTATGCAAGAGGGTGGAATGTCTCTTTTTGGTGCTGGTATAAAAGGACAAAAAGAAGATCAGAAAGCGAGAAGAGAAGCTCTGGTCAAGGGGCGTGCCGGGATACTCAATAGAAATTCTGGTGGTTCTGTTCCCGGATCAGATACTGTTCCCGCTATGCTAACTCCCGGCGAATTTGTTATGAACAAGAGCGCCTCACAGAGTATTGGCTACACCAATCTAAACAGAATGAACAAGCAGGGCGTTCAGGGGTATGCCGATGGAGGAATAGTTGGATTCCAAAGTTATGCCACTGGTACTGGCTCTCTTGGTGCAACGAGCGCTGGTGCTGTTAGCTTTAAAGGTATTGATAGTGGCGATATCAAAGGCGCGGTTGAAAGGTTGAGTCAATCACTCGCTAAGATGGGAGTTTCTTTTGATAAGCAGATTCCCGTTTTGCTAAAATTTGAAGAGGAACTAAAGAAAGGCGGCAAAGTTTCTGAGGCTCTTGCTAAGACATTTAAAAATACTGATGTAAATGTTAAAAAGACTAGCGACCAAATAAAAAAGACAAATCAAGAAAGACAAAAAGAACAGCAGGCTATAAAAAAATCTGCCGCAAGTAGACTTCAGTCTGCTGCTGGAAAAGTTCAAGGTTTAGCTGGTGGTGTTGGTCAGGTCGCTGGAACTCTTCAGTCTATGGTTTTTCTTGGTTCCGCGATTACGGCTGTAACATCTCAATTTGGAGACTTGGAAGATTCGACAAAAAAAGCAATAACTCAAACCGCAACATTGGTGACTACGGTTGTTGCTATTGGAGCTATGATGGCTACCACTCTTTCGGAATTTACTGTTCAGGCTATACTCGGAGCGAATGCGCTTGCGGCAAAAATAGGCGCATTGACATTAAGCACTGGGGCCGAACTTGCTGAAGCTGGCGCAAATGCCCTTGCAACCACCTCGGAGATGGGAGAGGTTGGCGCCAATACATTAAGCAGTGGATCGGAGGTGGGTGAAGCCGCCATAAATGCTGTTGTTACGGGTACGGAAATTGCCGAAACAGCCGCCAACGTTGGAGTGACCGCTTCGGAGATTGGTGAAACTGCGGCAAACGCCGGTAGCTCGGCGGCGTCTCTTGCTCTTACGGCGGCTCTTTTGGCGCTGGCCGCTGTCGTGGTTGCGGTTTTAGTTGCTATGACCATAGCAGCTGTTAGATTTGCGTATTTAGGCTTTAAGGCCAAGGCTGTTGCTGATGAACTTGGCGAAGCCGCCGATAAGCTTAAAGAAAAATTTGCAGAGACTGGAGACGGTATTGAAGAAATTATTTCTAAGGTAGGCGCGCAGTCAGAACAAGAGAGAATATCTGGTGATTATTTCGAGCGAGCCGCTTCTGTGTTCTTGGGTGGTCTTGGCGCTAGTCTAGCTGGCGCCAGCGCAAGAGAAGAAGAGGCCGCCGATGCTGGAGGTTTATTTGGCGGTATAGCTGGATGGATTGCTGGTGCTGTTGTTCCAATACTCGGTCCATTGGGTCCAGTTATTGGCTATCTTATGGGATCAACTATCGGATTGACCAATGCTCAAGAAGAACAGGCGAAAATAGAGAAAAAAATAAATGATGATTTGACTGAGATTTTACGTGGCAGACTCAAAGCGGAACAAGATCTAATAGAGGCGTTATTTCAATTTAAGAAAACGTTATCAGATATTGATAATCTTCGGATATCAGCAGAAGAAAAAACAGAAAGAAGAATTGAAGCCGTCGATAATCTTGGGGATAGAGGCACAGCCGCAAGGGGTGAGACCTTGCAGGCTACATCAGATAGAGCCAGAGAAACGGCCATAGCTGCTGCAACTTATAGGAATGCAAACAATGCAGAAGCTGCTTCAAAGATAAGGAACTTGACGGACGACGAGCTTCGTAACATATTAGCCAGAGATGGCGGTAGGGAGTCATTGGGGTTAAATCCTCTTGAGGCAGAGCAGTTAGATTCTGCATTGAGGGCCATGACAACAAATCTGGACATAGCCGCAGCCAGAGTTGCACAGACAAGAAAAACACTGGGAGACGCTGCATCACAGGCGGACCCATCTAAGACTTTCCAAGAGTTGATATCAGAAAACGGATCTTATGCTAAGGCTTTAAGGCAGAATATTCAGGCGATTAATAACGAGTCGAAAATCAGACAAGCTAATTTATTAAGAGAGGCCGACAGGCTAGATGAAGCGGCTAAAAATGCGGGAACAGACGAAGAGAAGAAATCATATCAAGACAGAGCGGCGATCTTGCGTAAAGCCGCTGAAGAAGAGGCTCAAACAACAAGAGACACAACTCAGGAGATTTGGGACACTGAAGAACAGGCTGTAAATGCAGCCGAGGCTAGAAATAGAGAAGAGCAAAGAATTCTAGCGGCTAATATCGCTTTGAGAAAAAGTTTGCTAGAGGCGGCAGAAGCTGCTGCTCTTTTTGCAGACAGAACGAGAGAGCTAGAAAATATAGGTAATAATTTAGATGATATAGCCTCTATAAGAGGGGGTGGCGGGACAGAGTTAAGAGCGAAAACACTAACCGAAACAGAATTTTCTTCAGCTTCTGATTTACAGAGATACGCTAATGAGGCCGACGCGATTATCGCTAGCCTTGCTAATAGTAGCGCAAAGAGACAGGCTGAAATTGCAAAAAATGCAGCCCTAAATGCTGGCGAATTCATAAAAGCCGCTACAGATCCACAGAAGGGTCTTCTTGGCGCCAGTGGTCTGGATATAAATGCCACTGACGACCTTTTGAAACAACAGTTACTGAAAGATTTTAACATAGATTTAAGTGGTCTTTCTGACGCGCTTCAGCAATTAATAATTAAATCTATAAGAGAGGCGGGCGGCACGATAGACGCTTCTGAGCTTGATGATATTATTTCTAACGCTTCTGAATCAGTGGCAGAAAATAACAAAATTCTTGAAGAAATAACAGCGGGAAATCAGGCGTATTTAGACGCTTACTCTAAGTATTTATCAGAAGTTAAAGCTCAGTATGATGCAGAGCTTGCATTTAGGCAAAAGGCTTATGAGGCCCAAGAGGGAATTATTGATAGTGAGCTTGAGGCAAGAAATCTTTTGGCAAAATCTAGAGACAGAGAGGCTAATGAGATAGGTCCAGATAGAGCGGCTAGAGAAGCTAGAAGAAGAGCTAAGGCTCAGTCTGATCTTGATGCGGCTGGAGTCGGCGTGACCGCTGGTGACATTGGCGGACTGTCTACTGCGAGAGATGCTGTTGAAAAAGATTTACTTGAGATGGACAAGGAAATAAAACGATTTAATGAAGCCGGAAACTCAAAAGCGGCAACCGCCGCTGCGGAAGAACAGCAAAGATTACAACAAAAACTGTCTGCTATTAATAGTGAGCTTGATAGGGCTGGAGACCAAAGTGCGGCTCGTCAGGATATTATCAATGAAATGCAGCGTAACATTGATACCGTTCAGAAAGAAATAGAAGCTAGAGAAGAGCTAATAGAAGTAGAAAAAAGAGCTAGAGAGCAGATGTATTCTGTTCTTGAGGAATTTGTTGTCGGCGGACAGGAGGATAGACAGAGACTCGCTCAAGGCGCTAGAGGGGCGCAATTCGCCGTACAAACAGGCACTTTGCAAAATCAGTCAGAAGAACAAAGAAGAAACACTGTTGCGTTTTTAGATAAGCTGAGTGATGTTGAAATTACATTTGATAGACAGACAGG
>Ga0181556_1002163_pt1 | contig 18361 bp, 24 predicted proteins | sample 011ome_14_FD_148651 | JGI IMG/M metagenome (GOLD analysis project Ga0181556, IMG submission 148651) | Coastal salt marsh microbial communities from the Groves Creek Marsh, Skidaway Island, Georgia - 011505AT metaG (spades assembly) | ecosystem: Environmental > Aquatic > Marine > Intertidal zone... | reverse complement strand
AGTTTTACCCGCAGGAACGGTATATACCGCCATTAGCGTTTGATTTTCACCGTTTGTAATTTGAGCATAGGTAGTGCCGCCGTTAGCTATGGTGATATTATCTGTAGGGGAAGTAGCGCCGCTTACATAAGCTCTGAAAACACGCAAAAACAAACCCGTAGTCGTGGCTGTTCCGCTAGCGTTCAAAGTCACTTCTTCTTCTAGCTCCGCATAATTTGTATCAAGACCCGATACAAGCACTTTTACGCCAGAGTCTGTAGCACCTCCTGCGGAGGTGACTGTCATAGCTACCGCGGAACCCGGATATGCGTACAAACCGCCTGCATCCCAGACGGTTTCACTTACGTTAATGATATTAGGGTTGTAACCATATTTAAAAAGCGTCTTGTGATACGCAATTTGGTCACGAGAAGACTGAAGCTCAAACGGCTCTGAAGTCCCTACCCTTGATATGGAACTAACTTCACGAGCCATTCGAGCCTCCGTTTAGTTGTAAAAAACAGTCACAGCAGTACACGCGGTAAAAGCAGATACATAAATATCTGAAACACGAATACCTTCTGCGGGTATGTTTACTGAGTGTGAGTCAGATGCAAGAAAATCTAAATCAAGAACAGTTGCGCCGCCATTACCATCTGTAATAGTTAGACGAGGGGTTCCTGTTGTAGTTAAAACTTGTATCTGACGGATACGCGCAGGCCCAACACCGGCAGAACCGGTGGCAGCTAAGCGCTTTGCTTTTACGTCAGAGCCTGACATCGCGCCCTCCTATTAAGCAGCCGCAGTTGCGCCAGTATCTACACGAATCCAGTTAGAACCGTCTGAAAAAACAAGGTTACCCGTACCATTACCAGTGGTCTCTGAAGCTTTCAGAGCGTCTGATACATAGTAGATATAACCTTCGTTAGCGGCAGCCGCCGCCGGGAGGTTTGCAAAAAGAATTGGGTTAGCCCAGAAAGCGGTATCCACTTTTACCGGACCTGAAAAGGTAGTACGAGCCATGTCTATCTCCTGTCGTGGCTAGTGTCAGCCGCACCGTGCGGCTGTCAGGGATTAAGACACTATACAACAAAAAAGAAAGGGCGGCAACTGCCGCCCTCTCCACATCTGTAAAAGATGTTTACGCTGCGCCCGGAGTACCGAACACAGAACGCCAGTCAGAAACACCGAAGCTGTAGCGCTCACGTGCCTTAAACCGCATATTTCCGGTGTCGAAGTCACCTTCCATAGCTGTTTTAATTGGCGAACGGTTAAAGTATTTGAAACCGTTTGGAGCATCTGTCTTGATGAAGAATGCGTCTGTGTCAGTCAGGAAGTGGTTAACCACTGCCCCTTCTGGCAACATACCCATGTTCTTCATCGCGTTGGTGTCGTTGTCTGCTGTGCCTGAACGCAGGTTTGAGTTGATTACCCGCTCTGCAATGAATTGCAGTTCTTTCGGGATAATCAGCTTTGTACCACGAACAGCAATCTTCAGACCACGCTCGTCAGTCAGTCCCGCAATGTCGATCAGCATCTGCTCAAGAGAAGTCTCGTTGAGGTCAGCAGCAGTAGCCAGAATGTTGCTCTGGTTACCGGACAATGATGGGTGAGCATTTGAACAAAGTGCTGCACCGTCGCCGATTGGGCTGCCTGTGCTGAACGCATTGTTCAGGATTGCAGCAGCTTTAATCTGCTTGGTCTGAGCCATTGAACGGGCCAGAGCCTTGGTGTAGCGTGATGCCAGACGGTCGTACAGATTGTCCTCGATAGCTTCCTCAGTGATTGAGAATGCCAGAGCGATTGTCTCATGTGTGTACCGTGCTGTGTAGGTCTCTTGAGCATCGTCAAAAGTGATGGCTGCGCCTTCACCCTTGGTTGGTGCTGTTGAGAAACCCCCGAGCATCACTTCTTCTTCAAATGCACGATCTGATGACTCTTCGTCGAAGATTTCAGCGTGTTCATTTTCGTAGCGGTCGTACTCAAGTCCGAACAAGGCATTCAGGCCGGGCTCAAGCTCTTTCGCTAGTTGTGCGCGAGAAATAGCCATTTTCTATCCCCTTTCCTAAACGCCTGTTGAGGTCGCAGTAGTCTGCGAGTCAAAACGGCTTGTGTTGGCGTTGAAATGTGCGTTCAAACGAACGATCAACGGAATGCCTGCTGCGGTGTAGTCGTTGTTAGCAGCATCATCCATGATCCCTACAATCCGCAACGGCAGAGTAGCCGTAACAGCAATTGAGGACACGCTAAGTGCACCGTTTGCGCTACCTGTGTTAGTAGAGCCGGTGCGGGCTGATGTGCCCAAAGATGCGTTAGCAAAAACGGCTGCCAGTGCGGTTGCACGGTCAGTCAATGATGCGTCAGAAGCAACTTTGAACAGTTGGTTTGGATTGTCAGCTACAAACGCCTTTACAGGGTAGTTTGTGTCAACGCTGACTGAACCAGAACCCGGCCAGTAGTTGAGCCATACAGGCTTCTTCTGGACTGAGTCTTGGTATTGAACGCCCATCAGGACTCCCAGTGCCGGTGTTGTGCCGCCGCTTGTCGCGCCAGCATAATCAATTACGCCAGCCGCCGTAGGGGTGACAATAGCGTATTGAAAAATGGCATTGGTGTTGTTGGAAGCAATTTCGTACTCGGTTACACCGGTAGAATTAGCACCACTTCCAACTAGCCCGATTGGACGAAGACCGTAGGCAGTATTTTGATTTGCCATTTGAGTTTTCTCCTAATCAGGGCGACCCTGAAACTATTTCTGTGGGCCGCCAAAGGTTACACGAGATTGACGATCAGGTTTGTTAATCGTCATGGTTGAATGTGCGTTCTCACGCATCATATCATGGTCAACCGCTTCCATTTGGTCAGCGCTGCGTTGTGCAAAGTACGCTGTCCGCTCGGCAATGGTTTCAACCGGGATACGAGCAAGAACAAGTCCACCTACTCCAAACACACCTTCGTATTTTCCTGATTCAACTACCGGGGCCTCAAAGTCTGGGTACTCGTCCTTACGAACCAGTTCCCAACCTTCGCGCATTTTAGCGCTGACGTTCTTCGTATCGTCAAAACCACGGGTTTCAGCCCGGATCCAACGATGCTTGAACCCATCCGGTGCAGGCGGTGCATCTAACATAGACGGGGGAGCCCACGGCTTACGCCTTGCCGTTTTCTCCCTAGTTTGTGTTGCGCGAGAAGTACGTTTAACAGTACCTTCAAACATTCCATTCTGTTCTTCAGACATTCTACGACTCCTTCACGTATTTCGCGTATTCTTCAAGCGGCACACCCAATTTCTTCGCTATTGCGACTTGGCTAGGGGTGAGTCTAACCTTTTTCCCACTACTGCGCCCAGAGGTATTGCGGGATACGGAAGCAACCGTCTGAGCGGGCCGTTTGCTACCACCGTTTAGCTTATGCGGAAACTCGCCCCGCATACGCCGATCTAGTTCAGTATAGTAGTCATCGGACTGCGGGTCAAACCCTTCGTCCTCAACTAATTTTTTATGTATGCCAAAAGCAGCATAAGTCATGGCCTCATCTTCGCCAAACCAGTCGTTTCGACGGGCCCACTGCTCTGCTTTCGGGTCAGGCCGACGAGGGGTTTGGGCAGGCATGGGTTGAGCTACCGCAGCTTGGCGTTGCGCCTGTAGCTGTTGAGCATATCGCGCCTGCTGAACCTTTGCCTGTTGAGCACGGTCATTCTCAATAGCCAAACGTGTAATTGTCCGTTGAGCTTCTACAACCCCGTTAGTGTCCCCCATTTCAATGGCGCGAGCTAATTTCTCTTCCGCACCGGTCATCTGGGTTTCAACACGGTTACTGTATTCGTTGACATAATTGGTGTCCAACGCGTCCATGCGGCTTTTTAGGTTTTGCGCCTCCGCCTGTACTCCTTGGGCATATCTAATTGCTTCTTCGCGCTGACGCTCCGCTTCACGCATTTTCTTAGTCAAACGATCAATGCGTTTTTGTGTGGCACTATCCGCTTTGTCAAAGTTATCTTCGGAGCCGCTTGCGTCTACCGCGTCGTTATCATTTCCGCTGTCACCCGGAACAGAAACCTCTGTTTCTTGGGCGTCGTCTAAATCTAATTCGATTTGATCTTCTCTTGAATTTTCTTCGGCCATTTTTTTCTCCTAGAAATGCAAAATATCTTCAGGTTCTTGAATTTTGGCTAAAACCTCGTCGTCATTCAAAATGCGGACTTCTCCGCCGTCTATCTTGAAACGAGACCCGGCATACCGGGCAAACATCACCCAGTCCCCTTGTTTACACCACGGACCAACCGGAAACTTTTCGGCGTCCTTGTAAGCTAACGCGCCCACCTTTAGGACGTAGCCAACCTGTGTGGATATTGTCTGCTCCTGCACAACGGCGTCGGGAAGATAAATACCGCCATCGGTTTTACCTTTGCCGCGATATGGCAGAATAAGCAAACGCCAGCCCGTCGGGTCTGGCATCCGTTCTAGAAGAGAACCCCCAATCTTTTCGGGGTCCAATGCTTTGTCAGTAACGTCGATGTATGCTTCGGCGAGGTTTGCGACTCCTTCAGATACACCGCTTAAATCAAGTTTTTGCGCTTCAGTCATTGCTTCGCTCCTGTTTCTCTAGCAGGCCCTTGAGTTCCTGTTCCACGTGATCTAGGGATTTTAAATTCCCCATAAGCTCACGATACTGCTCCATGTTCTTGACGTTGTCATAAAGTAACAAGTCTTGAACTGCTTGACGCCGTTCTTTGATTATCCTGAAAACGGCTTCAGCAAAGTAAATTTCATCCACTCGTATATCTCCGCATTAAATCCGATATGTTTTTATACCATATCTAATGCGAAGTCACGAGTTTCTTTTGTTCTTCTTAACCAACCTTTTCCAAAAGTGCTGTAAGTAGACAAACTTTTGTAAAACTCTTCACGATCTTTTGTTACATCCTCAATGATTTGCGACGCGTCAGCGGCCTCTACCGCTTCTAGGGTCTTGGGACCAATTGCACCATCCTGCGTGGCTCCTACGGCCTTCTGAAGGGCTTTAGCCGCCCTTCCCGGCCCGCTGTTCACGGCCCAATCGAAGATGCAGAAATCAACCCCCGCAGGAAGCTGGTCACCTTTAACTTTATCCCAGTATCCATTTTTGTAAATTATTTGGATATGTTCTTCTGGGATATTTTTTAACTCGTCAACGTCCTCCAAGGGACGGCCCAAGAAATCAGCGTATGTTTTATGCGTAATTCCTTTGTTTGTTGCCCCTCCCGGATCTTCCGGATGAGAAACAAATCCGCCCTCGTGGTGAAGCACCATTTCAAGGCTTTTAAAAAAACTGGCTTCCATTATTTACCCTTCATGTATTTGCTTACAGCACGGTTCCCGAACCAGAAAGACATAATGGCGGCAAACAGCCCTTGCGTTTCAGGAGACCACATAAGCTCTACAGCATCTTTCCAGTCACCCCCGCTTTCCAAAACTTTTACGATGATCACGGCTTCTGTAGCTACAAACATCATAAAAAAGGCGTAGGTTATGACAGGACGTACAGAACCGCGCAAACCATTAACAAAACCTCCCGCATCAATGGATCTGTCATGCTCGTATATGCCTTTCGTTTCAGCTATATCCGCCTGTTTATCTAACTCCTGCAACTTTAGCGCGGAGCGTTTTTCCATCAACTCGGCTTCCATTTTCATGGTTTCTAGTTTCTGCTTATGCTCCTGCCCAGCTTTGAAAAAGTTTAGCACTTCCGGCAAGAAACTTGTGCCAAAACCCAATAAACTTCCAAGTAAACTCATCATGTGCTTAATCTCCCTTTTGGCAAAGCCTGACACTTCCAAGATATTGGCCTGTAGCCTTCCATGTGTGTATAAACGCTCCTAGCCATCTCCATAGCCCTAGCTTCGCATTTTTCATAAGACTTATACGGCCCTCGCTGATCTTCTAGCTGCCAACATTCAGTTGGTTGAAAAATCATACAAGCTAGTACAAGGGCTTGAAACATCTAATTTATTTCCTGCTCATCCACGCTGTTGTGCCCATGTATGCGCCCACCACGCCAGCTTGCGCTATGTAGAAAAGACCCAGCAAGTCGGCTAAAGCTTTAACGCGATTGTCCGATATAACCGGTAAAAAAAGAACGATGCTAAATACAATCATGCTGCCCATAGCAAGCCAAGCCATGCGCTTTTGAGCGTCGCTTTTTTCCTCGCGAAGCTCCATTTCAATCATTTCTTTTTCTCGCGCCAGTTCCGCGTCTGTTACGATACCGTCACCGTCCAGATCGTGTTTATTATAACGGCTGTTGTTTTCTAACTTCTTCTGGGTCATAACATTATTGAAAACAAAAAGACAAAAAACACCAAGCTTAAAACTACTACGGTTGATACCAGCACAACCTGCTTCATGTTTTCCTCAAATTCCTTTGCTTCTTGCATTTTTTTCTTTCTTGCCGCTGCTGCCATTTCTTTTGCCTCCTGTATACGTCTAGCTCTCTCGTCTACAATTGATTTCCAAGTGCCGGGTCCAAACCGTAAGTCAACTAACTGGCTGATTTCATACATTTTTTCTTTAGCTAGCTTAGCGTCTATGATTTCGGAAGCGACCGTTTCTACACCAAACTGATCGGCTAGTCCGGCAGCGGACGCTTTTTTATTGCGCCGTTCTTGAACCTGCCTTTCGCCTTCAAAAAGTTTGTCTATATAGCCCGCAATTTCAGACACGTCATTAGCCGTGCCAATCGCTCCTTTTATGCCGTCTACAGCACTTTTAAACAGGGCTATTCCTGCTAAAGTCTCCGCAATCATTTCGCCCCCAAGCTAAAAAACTATGCCTTTTTCCGTTTTTTCTTCTTTGACTTACCTGCCTCTGACAAAGCAATAGCGATAGCCTGCTTCTGCTTGTAGCCCTCGTCCATCAGCTTGCTAATGTTCTTGCTGATAGTGGACTGACTTGAACCCCGCGTTAATGGCATTAGCTACAACTATTGTAGCCGCCACCCTTTACGGCAGCGCCCATGCCACGAGCCGTTGCACGACCCATGTTTACCGGAACCGTTACATCCGCGGTCTTGCCATAAGGAATGCGGCCCTGACCCTTGATATCAGCATATTCTACTGCCTTGGGTGCCGCACCCGGCTTATTTGTTACGATTTTTACTGCGCTTTTCATTTACTGGCCTCCTCTGCCAAGTTTAAGTAATTCACGCTCCATAGCGGACTGAATACGTGCCTGTGTCTGCCGCTCTTGCGCCGCCAACCGCTGCTGGAACTGATCCGCCCGCAACTGCTGGTTCTGTGCGTCAAGCTGCAACTTGGCTTGGTCGTTCTGTGCATCCGCCTGCTCGGCCTGCGCCTTGATCTGAAGCTCCTGCTCTTTAAGCTGAACCAACGGATCAGGGCCTTCACCAGAGATCTGACCAGACATCTGCTTGACCATCTGCATACCTTCCGCAACAAACTGTGCCGTCAAGCCTTCAATCTGCAACATCTCTTCCTCAGTGGCCGCCGCTCCGCCCGCCTGCTGACGGCTCTGAATAAACTGCACCGCTGCCCGCTCACGCGCCGCAATCTTTACGTGCTCCATAATGTGCTTCTGCAAGGCCATAGCCATAGTCGGCATACTTCCCACCATAGGAGTAGAGCCAAAGACCATGTGCGCCATAATGTGCGCCTCGTGCTCCTGACCCTCAAAAGCGTGTAACGGCACCATGTCCATTACGTCGATGTTCTCCTGCGCCGGATCCTTCGGAGTCGGCTCATCATCAGGAATGCGCTTCATAATGCGGTCCACGTCCCGCACACCAAGCGCGTCGTACATGTCCCGATACACCTCGTACATGTTGTGCAACTCAGGAGCCGCCCCCGCTAACTGCAACTTAGTCTGAGCCAAAGCAATGCGCTGCGCCTGACTAAATACATTCGGATCAGATACCGGTATGATATCTACGCGATCATCAAAATCAGACCGCATTACCGTGGCGTCCGCGCCCTCTACAGAATACGGATACTCCTGTGGCAAGCTCTCGCTCATCACCCGAGCTAAAATCTTAAACTCCTGCCGCATAGCGTAGTGCATACGCTTATGAACAGCACTCATCACCCGAGAGCCCTGCTCCAGCATCGCAATAGTTGTACCTACTGCCGCCTGCTGGTTACCGTCCCCGACCTTCATGTCCGTAATCGTGGCAAACCGCTGACCCGCTTGAACCACAAACCCCAACAGGTTAAACAAAGTCCCGTCAGGACCCTTAAATGGCAACGGCATCAGGCTGTCACGAATAGCCCCTCCGGGTGCGTCCACGTCACGGAACTCACCGGGCTGCAACGGATCATCATCATCCCGGATACGTAGCCCACGGGCCTTGAAACCCGCTGGGAGATTGGACAACGTACCAGCATCAATTAACTGTCGCAGTGCCGCCGTGGCGGTTCGTGACAAACCGCCAATAGTATGAATGAGGCCCAAGCCATAAAAACCAAAGCCCGGAAGGAACTTATAATGCACAAAATACTGGATTTTGCGCTTTAACTCGTCATCCTCGCGGTAATTCCGGCGAATAGACAAGACTTGCCCGTTATCCTGACTGATTGTGACAACATATGGTACTTTAATACCTGTAGGCTCGCCGTCCTCGTCAAGTTCCTCATACCCTTCCAAATCCAGATCGACATGACACTCCAAAATGGTGCAGTCGTAATCAATCTGCGTAGATGAAATACCATCTATCCGGTCTAGCTCATCTGAGACAGAGTCCATCTCAGCCTGCGCCGGAATGACCGGAACATCCAAATAAAAGCCCGCGACCTGCTTTTTCCGCAAATCGTTTAAAGACATCCGAATAGACTGCGTTATGTTCGGACAGGTGTCCAAATCTGCCGTCTCATACGGTACAACCAAGTTTTCCGCCGGTATAAACTTACTTACCGCACGACCCAAGGTCTCGTCGTAATACACCTTCTTAAAGGTACTACCCGCCAGCGGTAAATAGAACAACATCTGATCCATGTCCGGCGTGTAGTCTTCCATCACGTTAGTGATGTAGTAATTCATAAAATGTCTTACGCGTTGCGACTGCTGCTGCTTTTCTCTTGTCTCGCTTCCCATAATAGCAGTTCGCACGGGGCCGCTGGCTGGCAACAACTCATTGAACGCCTGCGCCTGAAACTGCGTAGCCGCCTCGGCAAGCAACGGGTGCGTAACCCCAGAAGCCCCTCTAAATGGCTGGGTCCTCTCCTCGTAGTTGAACCCAAGCAGTTCAAGACCGTTTGCATAAGCATCTTCCCAATCCTGCCTTCCTGCCTTGTTTGCGTCAAACTCACCCAATAACTCACCAGCAATGCGGTCAAGCTCACGATCAGGCATCTCCTCCGCCAAGTTGGCGTAGAAATCGTCGTTCATGCCGCGCTGATCTTCCGGATCAAAATCAATGGTTACACCACCGTCCTCCTCCGGAGAAATCTCAATGTCCATGCCTTCCGCCATGCCCTCAAAAGACACGACGTTGTCCATGCTGCCCGGAACCTCAAGCTCTACTTCCGCCGCTAAATCCTCCGGATCAAGCTGCGAAGGAACATTCTTGTCCATCAAACCGCCAATTGGTTTACGTGCCATCTGTTATCTCCTCTAGGCCTAACTTACCATAGGCCGGTGCATTTTCATAGAACCGTGGGCCGCGGTCAGTCATATATGTAACTGGTGTCAAAATAACCCTCTTTGTCCCGCGGAAAATAAACATCTAAACCACCCTCCGGAGACTTAAAATAATGCTTGGCAAATGGCTGACTCTCCGCAGGAGTGCTTCTACGCTCCTCGGAACGACCTAAAATACGATCAAGCTGGGAAAAAACTTCGCGGTCCACGGTTTTTGCTAATTGTTGCGGAGTAGCATTTATACCCGCTTTCTTTAACAAAGATATGCCAAAAGCATTATTTCGGGTATCCATCTTAACGTCCTTGTACTTGGAGGAACCAAGTAACGGAAGCATTTCTGAAAACTCTTTAATCGTTCCTGCTTTAAGCGCCGTTTCTGGGCCATAGTCTTTCGCCATTAGCGCAGAAGCCAAAGCATGTGCCCGCGCATCTTCCAACTCACCGTATGTAGGCATGTCTGGCCGGGGCCGACCGGTTCGCATATATTCAGGTAGATTAAAATCCGTAGCCATCATCATTTTTTGGCCGCCTGTTTCCGGATCCATGATCGCGAAGCCCTGCTCGTCTTGCATCGGGATGTTGGCAGGATAGTTATATTCTTTAACCAATCGCTCCATAAAAGTGGGCTCTTCGCCATAAATGGCTTGAGCCATAGGATCATCCATACGGCCGGAGGTTCGCATGGCGTTGTACTTGTCAGAAGGTACTTTACCGGTAACTACATCATATAAAAAACTTCCAATCCCGGCTTCTTCTGGAACAGCGCCACCGTCTTCAAAAGGAATGGTATATCCTATGTTAACCCCGTACTGGTCCTCACCTGTCTCGCTCGGCATATATTGACCCGTGATCCGCGGGCCGCCACGAGGAAACTGATAAAAGGCGTCATATGATTGCGGAGCTAACTTCCCACTCCCGTATTTAATTTTGTCCGGGGCCCCCATACGCCGTAGCTCATCAGGAAATTCTACCTCCCCTTTAGCAAAACCGCCGCTAACCCCAGCGCCAAACGTCCCAAAGTCTTCTACATTCGCCGCAAAACCCAATCTGCCGCGCCCCTGCTGTTGAGTCCGCGCTAAATCAAACGGCCCTAAATCCTGCGTACTCCCCGTTTCAAAAACCCTCGCATCTATTTGCGGCTGTACCTGAAAACCGTCAAAGTCAAATATGCCTGCGTCGGCCAAAAGACGTTGATATCCCTCGATTCCAAACTGCTGCACTAATTCATCTTCGGACAAAGAATTTAGTAGCTGAAGGGCACTTTCTCGTTTTGAGGCTTCTGCCTGTAAAAAAGCTTCTTCCCTAGTAGGCTCGCCGCCGTCCTGCATATAAAGCTCCGGAGCCGAGCGACCAAAGTCAGATCCTCTGCGGCCCTCCGGAAAATCCTGATACATGTCATAGCGTTCAAGGCGCTTATACTCACCGTCTACCGGATTGTACTCTTCTAAAAAAGGACCTAAAAGATCCGCGGGCCGCGTTTGGTCTTCCGCGTATGCCGGTCCAGAAAACCCGCTGTCCTGCACATATGCCGGATCATCGCGGGACAGGCCTAACGCTTCGTTCATAGACATACCACTCATGTCTATATACTCCGGATCGGCCGCGCCTAACGATACAACGCCACCTTCCCTATATTTTTCAACAAGCGTATCAGGGAAGCCCCTTACATAAGGCTCTTGACCCTCTTTCATATAAAGTTTTTCAGCGCTGTCTGGATAAGCCGAAATTGCTTTAGCGCGGCGCTCTTTAAATTGATCAATAATATTACGTAATCTTTCGGCCTCTTCGTAATGATACCGACGATTATCAGGGGACGCCTGCATCGGTACTCCCAATTCCGTTGTAACAGGGCTTTGAGCCGCGACCAGATGATCCATCATCTGCCGCTCCATGTCCTGAAGAAAGCGATACGAGCCTTCTTCTACCTCTGCCGGGGACATATACCGTAAGTCATCTACACCGGGAAGGGACCCGTCGTCTTGTAAGGGTACGTCGCCGCCCTCGGCAAAACCTAAATATTCAAAAAGAGTCTCACCCTTTTTCTCTCCGGGCCCCGAATAATACTGACGCGCACCGGGCCCCAACTTTTTGTAGTACCCGCCACTGGCGGAAGCTTCAGGGGTCCCTGTTAAATAATCATATGCACCAGAAAGAGCTTCACCTACATAGTCGGCCGCCGCGGCCCCCAAATCTACTATCGAATTGCCCATTAATAATACGCCCTTATCTGAACTTGTGCGTCCTCGTCATCCCAATCGTCGCTGGGCAGTTGGACAAAATTACCTTGCCGGTAGCGCATTAATGCCTGTGTCATGCTGTCAACCAAGTCATCGTGCTCCCCGTTTGGAAACGCCGCCACCTCTTCGATCATTTCATCAGCAAAGACGGTGTCGGGGGCCCAAACCATACCCGCTTCAAATAACGGAGACACAGAGTGGACTCGTGTTATCTTATCATTTCCCTTGCTTGGCGTAAAGTTAACAACTGGTATGCCCATATTTCTTAGTTCCTGCGTCAAGGGCAGCCCAGACGCTTTGGCTTCTACAATTACTGTGTCGGGTTCCCAATACTTGTATTGCTCCAACGCCATGCTCTTTAGCTCCGGGAAGTCCCAGCGATCCTTCTGACTGTCCAAAAGGATGAGTCCCGGAGGGCCCCCGTGCTCCTCTGGGCGGAATACGCCCCACGTTGTTATCGCGCTAAAGTCAGCCGTCTCCCGCTTACTAAACGCCGTGTCATAGCTCTGAATAACATATTCAAGGTTTGGTATGTTGGACTTCTCCCACCGTTTCCACCAGTGGCGAGGTATGATTGCGTTCTCTTCGCCGGTAGGGTTCTGCTGATACTGTGCGTTCCACTTGCTCGGAGGAATGGACGCCTTTACCGCCGTAAGGTCTTCGATTGACCAAAATTCAGGCCAACACGGGGTCCCGTCGTCAAAAATAGCCGGTAGCTCTACAACTTCCCACTGATCGGCCAAAGGGTCTTTAGCCATCGCCTTCAAAAGTTGGCCTGTCATATCCTTTTCGGACCACCGGGTCTGGACCAAAACAATCGACCCACCCGGCTGGAGCCTCTGCCGGGGGCCCCCTGTGTACCAGTCCCAAGCGTCGTCAAACCCGTTAGCGGACATCGCTGTCTGCTCCGAGTGCGGATCATCAATGATTACAAGATCGCCGCCACGGCCAGCAAGATTACTGCCAACGCCAACAGCATAGTACATGCCTCCGCTAGAGGTATCCCAACGTCCAGACGCCTTACTGTCAGCAGCCAACTTAACATCAGGAAACACCTCTTTATAGCGGTCGTCGTCCAAAAGGTTTTTGGTTTTACGACCAAAGTTAACGGCAAGCTCCGTGGTGTGCGTTGCCTGAATAATCTTCATCCGCGGGTTCTTGCCCATCATCCAAGCAGGAAACAGAAAAGACGCAAACTCTGACTTCGTATGACGCGGGGCCATGTTGATAATCAAGCGCTTTAGTTCGCCTTTTGCAACTCTTTCCAGCTTTTCTGCAATAATCTTGTGGTGACGACCAGCAATAAACTCGGGCCACATAGATTTTACAAAGGTCAAGAAATCATTCTGACAAGCTTCATTCTTCTCGATTTGCGCGAGTCGCAGGCGAAGCTTCAACTCCTGATCGGAAACATCCATAGGGGGCCCCTGAACAAAAAATTTATAAAAATATTTATGCCTGTTTTTTGCACAGTTAACAAGTTTTCCGTTTTTGCCTAAAAAATAGGCAATCAGTGCTCATCATTTAAACAAAAGATGCCTAAAAAATAGGCAATGTTTCACGTGAAACAATCCATATCGTTTTTTATATGAATATTTGAGAGAAACATGGCCCTTGCCCCCGCTAGGCAAGCCGGTGGCGGCGGTGCGCGATTTTTGGATTTTTGGCGGATTTCTGCGGTTTTTTGACCCGATATGCAGGGGCCCCTTGCCATTGATCACGGTTCGCGAAATACGGCTTTTCGTTCGCGGATCACGGCCAGCCGGTCACGATCGCCCGCCCGCTGCCGACGGGATTTGCCCGCCGGGTCGCGGTTCGAGGGGCGCGGATCACGGCCAGCCGGTCACGGTGCACGGTGCACGGTTCGCGGGCTGGTAGGTTTGGGACAACGGGCGCGGGGCGCGGCGCGGCTTCATTAACTCTTTTAATCGGGCAACGTTGGCCGGTGGCGGGCATTAAAAAACCCCCGCTAGTAATGCACCAGCGGGGGCGGTTATTGGCTTGTGTGAGGCTTAAACGTCGATAGTGACGGTTGCGCCCGAAAGGATATCTCTGACGATAGACTCGACGGCTTCGCGGTGATCGTCTTCATCCGGCACGGATGGCAACCGATCGTCAATCATGTCCTCGATTTCAGATTGGTGATCATAGATACTGAACTCGGTATGGAAATCCCTGAATGCGCCGTCAACCGCGTCCTCGGCTTTTGCTTCGGCTAGGGCTTCGACTTTGTCACCGATCAAGGCCATGATCGCATCGCCCAACTGGTCTAACTGTTCGGCTTTCAACTGATCACGGCGGCGGAAGTGTTCAAGCTGGGTTTCCAATGCAAGGATTTGCTGATCGCGCGGATCAAGAGTTTCGGCTGGTATAAAGTTTTGATTTTCCATTCTACTATTTCCCGTAGTAATTGCGGCCAGCCAATCCGGCCGCTTGTGGGATAATATGCGATAACACCGGCCAGCCTGTCAAATAAAAAAAAACCCCGCCGATCAGGGCGGGGCGATAGGGTAATGTGGGGCGGGTTATTCTTTCCCGATATCACCGGCGACGTGCTGACGCAATATCGCGCCGGTTGGGAGGGCTTTGACAAAAGCCCGCAACCGCTCGCCGTCGGTTTGCGCTTGTGATTGTTTAGCGGTGTTCTGCCAGTGAATATTCACGTTGCCGCCGTCGGCATAACAGCCGCCGCGCTGGCCGGTGTTGATTTTCTTTTTGCCCGAACCGTGCGCGGTAAAGGTAATTATGTAATCCCGATCAGGGCGGGCGCATAGCGGCAAGCCGTCGCCGCAATTGTTGCACGTTACCGCGCTGTTATATTCAGCGGGACACCGTACCAACCGAACGTCGGCCACCTTATCCCATTTACCATTTGCAAAAAAGTTTTCAGGAACAACCGTCACAACCGGCGCGCGCCATTGGAAAGCCGAATAGGCATCAAGTAAACCGTCCGCGCTGTAGTTGATAACAGTTTTGCCAGCGGCCAACCTATGAGCCCAGAAAAGCGGATCAAAATGGGAATAGGTAAAAGAAACACCGCGACGAGGCACGGCCGATAAAACCGCATTTAAATACGGTTCGTCGATTTCCGCGCAACCGCGCCCGCTTGGATTTAATGAACAGCTAGCGGGACAGGTTGCGAACTTGTCACCGGTTCCGGCGCGATACGTAACGGCGCAACCGGCGGTCTTTTTTGCGGTGCTGATAGCTGTAGTTTTTAACATGATAAACCCCTCTAGAAAATTTAAAAGTTTCCGCTTTATCGCATATATTCCCATAATGTGCAAGCCCTATGAAAAAACCCCGCTTTTTAGGGCGGGGTTTGTCGTCGTTATATGGGGCGATTTATGCAGCAACCGCGACGCGCTGCCAGTCGGCACGGCGCATATTCAACAATTGCCCGCCGCGCTGCTGCCATAGGTCAACATCATCAGCGTCGGCCTTGTGAGATACCGCCGTCACCGCATTGATTAGGGTTGCCCGTGATAGCGGCTTTTCCCGTTCATAGCCCGCTTGGCCTATCGTGTCCAAAAGCCCGTTTAAAACGTCGCTGGTTTCGGCCTTGGTTAATTTCATAACCGCGCCCAGATTTGCGACAACGTCGGTTTTGTCAATCGCGTCGCCGTCGATCACGTCAGCGGCGGCGGCTTTCATACCGTCCAGAATAGCGTCAAAACTATCCCGCGACGAATAAACCCCGACAAGGTCACGAATTTTTAAACCAAGCGCGGCATTATCAGCGTCTTTTGCTTCATCCGAAAGCAATCCCCAGTCGTCGGCATCGCGGCCGCTGGTGATATGGCTAGACCGCGTTTTGTTTTGGGTTTGCATACCGTTAAGACAAGCCAACGTCCAAGCGATTTGATAAACGCTGACTGATCCCGCGCCAACTTCGCTATTTTGCAAGCCAATGCCATTTGCCATAACGTCACCAACACCCGCCCCGTCGCCAGTATGGGAAAGGGATTTTAACCGCAGATAAAGCCGCTTATCGGTCACGGTTGCATTGACAACCTGAAACCGCGCATCGCTTGCCATCAATTGCGGCAAGGCATCATTAAGCAGATTGACGTGATCATAAGTTTTAAACTTGTCCGAGACAAAAGCCCGCAACGTGCCAATGCCGCCGTCCGACAACGCCAACCCGTCATGCGCCCGCAACATACGAACTGACGGTTCTTTTTGCCAGATAGCATTTAACAGGCCGTCAAATTGATCAGAATAACCCGTTTGCAAACGGCGGGCAGTTCTAACGTCAATGCCCGCATGACTAGCAATCTGGCCGAATGCAACGTCGTTAACGTCCAGAATGCGTGTCGGTTCACCGCCGCGCTGCTCAATAACGATCTGGGGCTTACCCTGATCATTTGTGATTTTCTGCAAATCGTGCGTCGGGGCAATGTAATCTGATTTTCTCGCCGCATCATCGCGAACTTTTTCCAGCAAACGTGTCAGGGTATTTTGGCTATTTTCGATAGTGTGTGTCATTTTTCTATTTCCCGTAGAAGTTAAAAAACCAGCAACATTTCTGCTGCTGGTGTCGGTTGTCTCATAAAAGCCCATACTAGTCAAGCTTGAATTTTTAAAAATTTCTATCGGCGTCGGCGTTTCACATATCGCGTTCGCTTTTGCGAATATTTTTCCCAGTCTTTACCGTAAAGCAATCGGCCAATGATACTGAATATAAACACTATGCCACCCCCCTGTCGTTGTCTTTTACATTTTCCTGTTTAGGCTCTTCGTCAGAATATATCTCAGTAAATACGCGCTTGTCTTTTAGTTCGGCATAGGTGGCAAACAAAAAACTTTGCTCGACCTCGAACTCACCATACTGCTCGTCTATGTTTCCAATATAATATTTCATCTGTCGCCCCTTTCCCAAGCTGGCTTTTCATTGCGACCTTCATCGCCAACTTCAAAGATGTTTAACGTGTGCTTTTCGTAATTATCTTCATAATCATCACAAGCAGGAGTGAAAATTTCATGCGCCAGATCATAGGCATCCTCCGCATCAATCGCATTGACGCGAATTGTCTTGGTGACAATGGCCTCGATCTGCACATCATATGTTTTGGTTTCCATCGTTTTAACTCCCGTATTAGTTAACGATGCGCTATTGTATGGGATTATCTAGGACATATCAAGTCAAAAACGACTTCCCAGTTAAATTTCCCTTTTTGATAGTGTATCGGCTCGACGGATTGCAGCCCGTCCATTTTTAGATCGACGGCTGTGCTGGCCGGATACAAGAACAATTCCGGATCATCCGTCGGCTTGTTCTGTTTCTTAATCAATATCCACGTCGGGCTATGATGGTGACGGGATAACCACGCCACCTGCGACGGCTGCAAGGTTACGCCGTTGCTGGTCAAAAATTTTAATTCTACAAAATGAAACGTGCCTTGTTCGTCGCACAAAAGAACATCAGGAATACCCGCACCGATAGAATTTTCAATCCGCGTCAATAATATCTTGCGGTTCGATCTCTGTGTCGCTTCCTTCATTTGCTTGTAAAAGCCTGCCTCTCGCTTTACCGCGATTGCTGGCATTCTTTTTTTCTTCGGGAGTGATGTTGATGGTGACTGGGGCATAGCTTTGTTTTATTTCCTCTAACGCTTTCAGGACATCCTCTTTGCTCATGCTGTCAATTGACCCATGACGGATTTCCGATTTGCTGACATAAATGTCGCCTTGCGCTTGCCCCCTGCGATACTCAGCCTGCACGGCTGCGCTATACGCGCCGTTCTGCAAAGCTATATCACGGATGGTCTGAAGGTCACGCAAATGGCGTTGGTAGGTTACCCCATACTTTTCGTCTAATTCCCGCCGATAGGATTGGATCGCCGCAACAACGTGCGGGGATATATGCTGGTTTGTAAGCTCATACGCTCGTGTATGTGCGGACGAAGCCGAATAGCCAGCATTGATGGCGGCTTCCCGCAAAGTTATCTGCCCGTCCTTGCTGACCAGTTCTTTAACAAACAGTTCCTGCTTGCGTGTCAGGGGCTGCTCAACGGTAGCCGGTGGCCTGCCCCGCGTTTCACGGGGCTTTCCTGTTACTTTACTTGCTGCTTTACTTGCCATAAGGATTTCACCGTTAAAAAGGTCAACTCCCATAGTTTATACAGGATATACCTATATAGGGTCAAAAATATTTTTTATGAAAACCGCGCTCAAATCACACTAAGGCCGATTTGGCATTTAACTAAAAGGTTACACCTTGTATTTCATAGTGTAACCGAGAGGTGTAACCTTTTTTCTTTTGTTTAATAGTAAGTTACAACCAAAGTTACACGGTTACACTGGTTACACCTATTTTAAAAACTTTTTTCGCGTTCTCTTTTTCTGACGTATATAGTAGAAACGCGAATTAACGTAACCACGGACATTTCCCCGCCCGCCAATCTTCGATAAAGGCTTTCATAGCAAAAGCTCTTCGGACGGACACATCGAACCGTGAGCCGCGATCCGCGGAGTTTGCTAAGCTATATATCCACGCGGAAGACACCCCGACAT
>Ga0181556_1002157_pt1 | contig 18412 bp, 20 predicted proteins | sample 011ome_14_FD_148651 | JGI IMG/M metagenome (GOLD analysis project Ga0181556, IMG submission 148651) | Coastal salt marsh microbial communities from the Groves Creek Marsh, Skidaway Island, Georgia - 011505AT metaG (spades assembly) | ecosystem: Environmental > Aquatic > Marine > Intertidal zone... | reverse complement strand
AAACTGCATTCGGCTCTGCTGCTCAGATTCAAGGCTGAGAAACCCGGGCCGGCTTTTCCAAAAACTATTTAAGCCCCCGGCTTGCTGAGCGAAAGTCAAAGGCGAAAATAACAGTGTTGCAGTGACAACAGCGGTTAAAATTTTAATTGGCATGAATCCCGGCAAATGAGTTTGCGTGTATTGGAAAAAGCCGCGAAGTATAGCCCATAGAACAGACTACCGACATAGCCAGCCATAAAGAGGAAATATAATAAGCAGCCAACACAAGGCTCTGACATACTGTACAATTGCCGCCCTGTTAATAGCCCTGATATTTATTTTTATGATTAACGTAGGTCACTATCACACCTTGCCTGTTACCCGGGTTACCGAAACTGGCTATATGCTGGATGCCGGAGAACTAGGTGAAGTCCTGTTGCCCATGCGACATGCCATTGGCAAGCTTAGAGTCGGCAACCCCGTGGAGGTCTTTCTTTATCTCAACGCTGATGACTCACCGGTTGCCACCACCCAAAAACCCAAAGCCTGTGTTGGTGAATTTGCTTATTTAAAAGTAGTCTCCACTACCCGTGTCGGGGCTTTTCTGGACTGGGGTCTTGAAAAAGATGTGCTGGTACCCTTTGCCCAGCAACATCGCCCGATGGAAGAAGGCCACTCCTATCTCGTGTATCTATATCTGAACAAAGTGGATGGGCGCATCGTCGCCACTTCAAAAATCGAGAAAGTCCTGAAAGACGACACCCCCCATCATTTCAAAAAAGGGCAACCTGTTGACCTGATTATTGCCAACAGCACTGATCTTGGTTTCAAGGCCATCATCAATCATGGTCATTGGGGCGTACTGTATGAAAGTGATGTGCATCAACGCCTGAGTTTTGGTCAAAGTATTCAGGGCTATATCAAGCATGTCAGGCCCGATGGGAAAATTGATTTAACCCTGCAGGCTGGCCAGGAAACACGTGATAAAAACATGGAAACCATTATCAGTTTTCTGCGGGAACATGACGGTTTTGCGCCACTACATGACAAATCAGATCCGCAGTTTATTGTGAAAAGTCTGAGCATGAGCAAAGGCGCATTTAAAAAAGCCATTGGTAATTTATATCGCCAACGCATCATAAGCATTGAAGACGATGGTATTCGCTTGTTACAGGAACCAGCACCTGCCGCTGCAATGGAAACTGAATCAGTCTGGGCCAGGGCTGTTAAAGCCAAGTCACAAGTACAGCCGAAAGCAGAAGTAGAAGTAGAACCAGAGCTTTTATCGCGGAAGAGTCCAGAACAGGAAGCGCGCATTGTGCTGTTAAGCAGAGAGCCGATAGAGCTGTACAAAATATTAAAATTCGAAGGCCTGACCGGCAGTGGTGGCGACGCCAGAAAACTGGTGGCCGATGGCCATGTTCTGCTTAATGGCAAGGTTGAAACACAAAAAAGAAAAAAGATCGTGTCCGGGGATGTGATTGAATTCAACGGCGAAAAACTACTTATGCAACTCGAGACCAACAATGGACAATAATGATTGCCTGCGCAGACTGCGCTATATCCTCGACCTGGATGATAATGCCATGGTACATATTTTTTCGTTGGCAGATCATGCGTCCACTCGGGTCGAAATATGTAATATGTTAAAGAAAGAAGACGATACTGATTATCTGGAATGCACAGACAGTACTTTTACCGCCTTCCTTGACGGCCTGATTATTGAAAAACGTGGCCCCAGTGAAGACAAACCTCCCCAGTCAGAAAGCACTCAAGCCCCAAGGCTGACTAATAACATGATCTTCAGAAAGCTGAGAATTGCCTTTGATCTGAAAGCAGAAGATATCCTCGCGCTGATGTCTCTGGCCAACCTCGAGATCAGCAAACACGAACTGAGCGCTTTTTTTCGCAAGCCCGATAACCGCAAATACCGTGAATGCAAAGACCAGATATTGAGAAATTTTCTGGCCGGCTTGCAGCTAAAGCACCGGCCTGGCGAAGATTCCACCAAAGCGATCTGGGATAAAGCCCTGGCCGCCAAACCCTGATCATGGCACTCAAGCCCACCATCTATAAAGCCAAAATCGCGCTGTCTGATGTCAATCGTAATTACTATGACACGCTAAACCTGACCATAGCCCAGCATCCTTCCGAAACTCTGGAGCGCATGATGGTAAGGCTATTGGCTTATGGTATTAATGCCCATGAGCACCTGGTGTTTACCAAAGGTATAAGCTCCCCGGATGAACCTGATCTCTGGATTCGTAGTCTGGATGACAATATTGATCTGTGGATTGATGTGGGTGAACCAGCCTTTGAACGAATTAAAAAAGCCAGTCATATTGCGACGCAGTTAAAAATTTATTGTTTTAACAGCAAAGCCGATGTGTGGTGGAAACAAAATGAAACCCAGTTTGCCGGGTTGGATATTTCTGTATTCCAGTTTGCCTGGGGTGAAATCCAGACACTGGCCGCTCTGGTTGAACGCACTATGGATTTATCGCTTACCATTACCGGCGACTCTGCCTATATCGCCAGCGGCCAGGGGGAATGTGAAGTAAGCTGGTCTGTTTTACAGGAACGCTGAAACGTCCTTGCCGATGCTAATGCGGCATGGCCTGTAACATATTTACCAGCGCCTCGGCATGCTCTACTGCCTCATGCCCTCTTGGTGTCAGATATCCACCATCACTTAGAGTGATAATCCCCAGTTCATGCAAACGTTTTGCAGCCTCGATTTTTCCCGGATCAGCCTCGTGATGAACTTTAAGCCCTTCCTGGGGATTGCCGGGATCAAACATCAGTAGCAAGCTAACTTCGTGCAAAAATTGTGGGTGAATAGTCATAGTTCAATACTCCAGGTAGTTCTTTATAGTGTTAATACTTTTCATTTATACAGACATATTACTCAATAGTGTAACCCGGTACACACTTTGTCTGAATTTGACCCTGCGCTTAATCCTCTTCCCAATTTATCGAGAGGCTTTTTTTATCTGTAGAGAATTTCTGTAGTAATTGTTAGCCTTTCTTGACAGCAATAATACCGCCTTACCCCTTAAGGAGACACCCATGCCAAAATGCCGACTACTCCTGTCAATTACCTGCTTTATTCTTGTTGCCTGCAGCGCAGAAACGTCTTTGCTTGCACCCAACACGCCTTTCACGGCGACCGAAGTGGCAAGCTTTAACGAGCCCTGGGCCATGAGCTTTCTGCCCGATGGCAGGCTTTTGGTCACTGAAAAAGACGGTGCTCTGAAACTACTTGATCCAGACAGTGGCGCTATTGGCGATATCTCTGGCGTACCTGATGTGCGCTCTGCCGGTCAGGGCGGGTTTGGCGATATCGTTCTGCACCCGGACTTTGCCATGAACAATCTGCTCTACATGAGCTATGCCGAGAGCGGTGAAGGCGGCAGTGGTGCAGCAGTGGCAAGAGCCACACTTTCTCTGAATGGTAATGGCGGTGAATTACAGAAAGTCGAGGTGATCTGGCGGCAATTTCCCAAGGTCAGCGGTAATGGTCATTTTGGTCATCGCATTGCCTTTCATGATGGCTATCTATGGATCAGTTCCGGCGAGCGACAAAAGTTCGATCCGGCCCAGGACATGACCATGAATCTGGGCAAGATCCTGCGCCTGAATGATGACGGCAGTGTGCCGGCTAATAATACTTTTGCTGATCAGGGCGGCGTCACGGCGCAGATATGGTCACTGGGCCATCGCAATCCGCTCGGGCTGGCCTTTGATGGTAATGGTCAGCTATGGAATAGTGAAATGGGCCCGCAAGGCGGCGATGAATTGAACCGTGTGGTGCGCGGTGGCAACTACGGTTATCCGATAGTCTCCAACGGCGATCATTACAATGGTGATGACATTCCCGATCACCCTACCCGCCCGGAATTCAATGCTCCCGCAGCGTTCTGGAATCCGGTGATATCTCCCTCCAGCCTGATGTTCTATTCAGGTAGCGAATTCCCGGCCTGGCAAGGTAATGCATTTATCGGCGGCCTGTCATCAGAATCACTGATACGCATTGAGTTTAACGGAGAGCAAGCCAGGGAAGCCGAACGCTTTGCCATGGGACAACGTATTCGGGAAGTCGAACAGGGCCCTGATGGCGCGATCTATGTGCTGGAAGATGAGCGTGCTTTTTCCGGCGGACGCTTACTGAAACTGACAGCCCAATAGTACTTTAATAAAGTTTCTTTCCTCTGATGCCGTTGACTGACTAGAATAAGTAACACCTAAACATAGCGAGAAATACAAAATGGCAGGCGGATGGTCGCGGGACGGAGCTGTGCAGGATCAAATAGATGCCAGTGTCGATGACGCGGTGAAAAAGGCGCGCAGTAATTTGCCCACCGGGCCGAGCCTGGATCGTTGCAAGGAATGTGACGCCGCTATCCCGGAAGCCCGACGTAAGGCGCTACCGGGAGTTCGGCTTTGTGTCAGTTGCCAGTCCTGCCATGATGAGGAATCCGCCAAGCTGTCGTCTTTCAATCGGCGTGGCAGCAAGGACAGTCAGTTACGCTAGTTAATATTAATCAGCGCTTGTCGACGACGATTTTGCCTTCCTTAAGCACAACCCGCGCATCCAGCATATGCCAGAAACCTTCCAGCGGGTTGCCCTGAACCAGCACGATATCGGCGAGTTTACCTGACTCAAGCGTACCAAGATCATCAGCCATGTTGATATAGGCGGCGGTGTTGGGCCCCATCAGTTTGATAATATCCTGCATGGAAAACATCACTTTATAGGACTCCAGTTCATGTTGAAGTCCGGCGTGGGGATCATAGCGGGTGTCGGTACAGTACCCGAGCATGGCATTGCCATCCCAGAGGGTGCGGGCATTGACAATGGTATAACCGATTTCAGTGCCCACCGCGCGGCCCTGCGCGTCAACGTTGGCACCGGAGATAAACTCAGGCCAGGCCTTGCCGTCACGAAAGCGCGGCTGGTTGGCCTGCGTAAACACACCAAACACCGGCGCACCAAAACCTATCGTTGCCAGGCTCATGGTATTGGTGTCCGCCAGCAACTGCGCTGCATCATGATCGACGAAATCCTTGTTGGGGATATGCACCAGACGACGCACGCCTGCCTTGACTGCCGCCACCATGGCCGTCGTACTCACCGCATGCACCTGAACGGTCACGCCGACTTTCGGCCCTTCGTCAACAATAGCTTCCAGCACTTCTATTTCATGAAGACTCGGTCTGGGCTGTGGCGTCAGACTGATTTCGCCGGTCCATTGAATCCCCATATCAGCCAGCTTGCGCACCTCGACACGGGCTGACTCCGACGTATGGTCGGCCAGGGTGATGCGTCCGGAAGGAATGATACGTGGCCCGTTGATCGCCCCGCTCTCAATATGTTCACGCAACATCAAATTACCTTCAGCGGGCCCGCCACCGGAAAGAATCGTGGTGTAACCGGCTTCCAGTTGCGCCTGCATTTCGGCCTTCTCATCGGGGCCGGTATTGATATGCCGGTGTGCATCGATAAAGCCGGGCATCGCAGTCATTCCGGTACCATCGATGGCCTGTAATCCTTGAGTATTGGCCTGCCCTGCCGTGACCTCGGCAATCCTGCCGTTACGCACGACAAGTGTCCCGGATTCAATGACCTCACCGTTACCGATAATGATACGTGCATTGGTGATCGCGACATCCTGTGCCAGTGATGGCAAGGCTAAAGCTGTGATCGCAAGTAATGAAACAGCGGTAACAAGCCTGCGTAGTAATATTATTTTCATCTATTTCCCCTCACCCTCAAATAATCTAATCCCGCTAAACATGACCGAATGGTATATTTATTGTCATAAAAGCATAATCAGTGTCCAGGGGATTGTCTATCAGGAAGTTAGAGAGGGAATACAGACAATAATGGCAACTTTCATTATTAACAGGTCAGTGTTTGGGTTAATGGCCTTAATGCTATTTGCTCCGTCTCTATTGGCGATGATGGCAACGAAGTTACAGGCGACCATCAATGCTTATGAAGTGCCAACAAATACTGTTTAATATCGACGCTCGGCTTTAGCCTGTGAGGCCCGGTGCTATCATAGATTATAAAATCCCTGACTGTTACGATCGTCCATGAGCAAAAAAACAGAAAGAAATAATCGAAGCACAAGCAAGTAAGCCAGACCGCTCTAATTCTGGCTTTGCGTATTGAGGAAGCAATGAAACTTTTCAGAAAATTATTATTTACCTTGGTAGTATCATTTAGCTTATGGCCCTTCGTTGCCAATGCCCAGTATGAAAACATGTCGCCACAAGGGCTGTTGGATGAACTTGCTACTACCCTGAATCTGACCAGAGAAACGGAAGCGGCAATTAATGCAAATCTTGTCATTAAGCAGGAATATGACAGGGAAAAAGTGCCGCTGGATAGAGAAAAAGCAAATTATGATAGAGATGTTGAAGCCTATAATACGATTCTTCGACGCTTCAATGCTGAAGTGGAGCGCTATGATACTGAATGTAACCGCCAGTTGAGCGTAGCCCAATTAAATGCCTGCGAGGCATGGGAAGATGAATTAGCACCTGAGAAAGACACACTGGATCAGCGGCTTGAACAACTCAATCAGGCTAAAGCAGCCTATAATCGAAATGTTGCGCAGTGGAACCAAAAGGAATCGGCTCGGGCTGCACAAGCGCGACAACTATTGGCGCATTATGATGAAGTCGATGCAAACACAAAACTGCTTATTGAAAGATTAAATTCCCAGGACGTATTCAGCTCAAGCAATCAAAACTGCAGTAATTCACCTGGTCCTGCAGCTATGCATCAATGTTATCTAAGAGTATTGAATAGTTTGCCCTAGTTGCTTTAATTAGCAACTAATATGAGCCGCAACACCATTAAATTCCAGATATTACCTGACCCCGATTTTATATTTTTTACAGCGGAATTAACTTTTTGAAAACCTTCGCAGTCATCGATTTTGAAACCACCGGACTATCCCCCGATCTGGGTGATCGGGCCACAGAAGTTGGCGTGGTTATTCTATCCAATGGCCAGATTGTCGATAGTTACCAAAGCCTGATTAACCCCGGCAGAGCAATCCCGGCATTTGTTCAGGAGCTAACTGGCATATCTAATGGCATGGTGCGTAATGCGCCCGATGGCGCCAGCGTAATGCAGGCTTTACATGCGTTCGTGGGTGATATCCCGTTTATTGCCCACAATGCATCCTTTGACGCGAAATTTCTTGATGCAGAATATGCCAGAGCAGGCTTGAGGCGGCGTACAGAATTTGCCTGCTCCCTGCTGTTGGCAAGACGAATGTACCCCGACATGCCCAACCATAAACTGGGCACACTGGTGAGGTATTTATCGTTGCCAGTCAAAGGCGATTATCACCGCGCGCTGGCCGATGCTGAAATGACAGCGCATCTGCTTGCCAGAATGCTGGAGGACCTGGAACAGCAACTGGATCCAGATCTGGTATCCCATGCGGTCTTGAATCAACTACAGCGGGTTCCCAAAAAGAACTTTGCCGCCGCTATCTTGCGCATGAAAGAAAAAGAAAAAGAAAAAACCGGAGTCAGATGATCTTTTTGCCAAACAGAATTCTGACTCCAGTTTTTTCAATAATTTTCTTACTGAAATAAATGATACAAATGGTCGTATTCTGGATTATGCAAAATCCCTTCTGTGGGTGATTCCGGTTTGAAGCTTGAATGGCAACCTACACAGGTCACCAGAAGCGCATCCGAGGCGCTGTAAAAAAGATCCGTGTTTTTGTTTTTTGCCGCATCAACAGCAAGCATTGCCGCGTTGGACATCGCCTGTGAGTAATTGAACCATACTTCGCTGGACGCCCAAGCGTTATCCTGTGGCCCATTACCACCCAGAGTCAGCAAGGGCCCTGCCCCCGCAAGCTGAATACCAAAGTATTCCACTACCTGCCATTGCTCATCCGTTAACGCACTCTCCTGGGCTTGAAAATCCCAAATATGATGAGCTGAATGATCCACCATTGTTACCATCAGGGCGTTGATACTTACCGGCACGGTTGCTTCGTTATTTGCGGCCAACACCAAATCAGTATTGATCGTGCTAAAACCTGCTGCCAGGATCAGTGTTCCCAACATGGCATGCAATACACGCTTTGGATGTAATTTTTTTATTGGTAATTTCATCTGTTTTCACCTTTAATTTACCTGAAGTTGAATTATGTAACTTTCATGGTTTTTGGACTTGATATCCATCAACTGATAGCAAAGAGACGCCAGCAGGTCAGACAACAGCTTGCACTGCCCCACTTTTACATTTCAAAAAGAGGAAACTCATGTCAGATTCAGAACGTATTGAAAACCCGGCAAAATCTATAAATCTGTTATTAAGTCAACTTGCTGGTTCACCCGAAAGCGTTGAGTTTAATGAGGTGATTGAAACTATTCATACCCACTATGATTATACCCCGACACGCTTTACCAATGGCCAAGGTGACACTGCGGCTATCAATGAGGCTGGAAGCAACGAAGGCTCCTGCAAAATTTTTGCTTTTGCCCATCTACATGGGCTGGATGCGAAAAAAACGCTGAACTGTTTTGGCAATTATTATAGAGAAGATGTACTGCAAAATCCGGAAGGATCAGATCATGGGAATATCAGAAACTTTATGCGTTATGGCTGGTCAGGAATCAAATTTGACAGCCCCGCACTGGCAATTAAATCATCGGTTTAATAAACCAATAATGCCTTTGCGAGAGTCTAATAAAAATAATCAGACGTAAATCAGACCGCCATTTCGCAGATTAATTTCATAAAAATTATTTAAAAACTATTTCTGCAATAAATTTCAAAACCCCCTTTCTTACCTTAGGAAGCAATCGTAAATTAAGGGATAAAAATGAAAATTATAAAAACATTTATTGCACTTCCACTACATTTTGCATTACTTTACATTACTTTTTCTTTTGTCTAATACAGCTCTTTCTCAGCCAGCGCCATTTGGCAACCAAGATGACATAGCTTTCGGCGATGCTCTTTGGGATGCGTTAGTGACAGCCAGGCTTGCCGGTGACGACAGCATCATGGCCAGACCTTACGAGGGCACGCAGCCACATGGCAATAAGCTCGTCACACTGGAAAGCGACGTTACCGTGAATGGTATTAGCGCCGACGTTATCATCAAACATAACTATGGTGGGGAGGGCTCAAGTATTGAAGCGGTTTCCAATGATCCAGATAAATTCCTGATGGCGACTACTGTCATGTTTCGTCGCCCGGGATTTGATGCAGACAATCAAGACTGGTTCTGGGCCAAGTACCTGCCAGATGGCTCCTATGACAGAGCCCCTGATGGCAACCCACTGGTAGGAAAGGGCCCGGGCTGTATTGCCTGCCACACAGCAGCCCCTGGTGGCGACATGGTTTATCTGAATGACCGTAATTAAAATTTAACAGCAGTTACTATGAAAAGAACCGGGAGCAATCCCGGGTTTTTTATGCAGCATGGTTAGATCAGGTTAACATGCCCCTGAATATCTGAAGCTGGACTAACACCAATCAGGCTATTAAGCTTACTGCAAATTGAGGAAAACTATTATGAAATCATTTCTCCTGAGCTGCGTTTCTATGGTCTGTTTTTTTGCGGCCTCTCCGGCCTCACCCCATCATGCTTTCGCTTCCGAGTTCGACATTAATAAACCTGTTTCTCTGACCGGTCCAGTGACGAAAATGGAATGGACCAATCCTCATGCCTGGCTGTTTATAGAAGTTGAAGATGAAAACAACATGACCCAGGAATGGGCAGTAGAGCTAGTCGGTATTAACGATTTGCTTCGCCTGGGTTGGGGACGAGACAGAGTAGAAGTGGGTGATGTATTAAGTGTCCAGGGTTATGGTGCAAGAAACGGCACCAACACCGCCAATGCGGCCTCTGTCAGGATTACAGAAAGTGACGAACTGCTATGGGAAAGTGTAGCCCGTAGCGGCAGAGAAGGCAGAGACCGCAGTAGAACGCCATTATAACCATCAATGCCTGCCCCAATCATTAAGGAAGCACCCATGAAACGACTATTCTCCACGCTTGCGCTCCTGATATTTTCTACCTTTCTGGCCGCCCCTCTTGCTGCCCAGTGGCTTGGGCTACCTACACCCGGCATTCCACGTACCGCCGATGGTGCGCCAGACTTGTTTGCCCCGCTGCCACGCACCGCTGATGGTCGTCCTGAACTGACCGGCCTGTGGCGTGTAGCTTCAGTGACAGGTGACCTGGAGGATGATTCCAAAGCACAACCCTGGGCACGTGAAAGCATGGCTGCTCACGAGCGCAACTACTATCGCGATGGCCCGCAAATGCAGTGCATGCCAGGTGGCCCCGCCTTTATTACCGGCGGCCCTTCCGGCGGTGGCAGTCTCAGGCAAATTGTCCAGAGTCCATCAGTGATCGCCATGATCTATGGCGACCTGACCTCACGCCAGGTATTCACCGATGGCCGACAACTGGAAGAGGATCCACTACCAATCTGGATGGGCTATTCCGTTGGCCATTGGGAAGACGACACGCTCGTGGTCGAAAGTAATGGATATAACGACAAGACCTGGATGCATGCCTGGGGTCTTGAACATACGCAGAAGCTACGAGTCACAGAACGTTACCGGCGTGTGGATTTCGGACATATGGAAGTGGACATCACCTTTGATGATCCCGGCACATTCGAGGAACCACTGCATACCGTGGCGCAGATGGTATACGCAGCTGACGATGTCATTCTGGAAATCGTTTGCAACGAGGCCACAGAAGGTGGCGTCAAGCACTGGGTAGGTGACAAGCTCTCCGATGCCAGAGCATCAGCGGTTGAACTGGATACAGATATTCTCGCCCGCTATGTCGGCACCTATGAAGGTATCTGGCTCGAGTACCTGACCACAGTGGTGGTCACGCTGGACGATGGCGCCCTCTATCTAAGCAGGAATGGCGAAGCGAGAGAAGAACTCATTCCACAATCGGAAAACTCTTTTATCTGCGCCAGTTGCACCTGGAGTCAGCCCTATGTTTTCAATAACGAGAGCGGCGGCATGGCCAGTTCTGTTCAGGAAGTGCAGGTGTCAGGACGCTGGGTTTTTGATCGTATCGAATAGAAAGTATAAAGGAAGTATAAAGGGGTCGGAGGGATTAAAAAATAATCCCTCCGACCCCTTTTATTCTCAATTTCAGGTCTGCCTGAGCTTGTCCAGAGCCAAACGCGTCTCGCGATTGGGGTCATTCTCCATTCGTACACTATCCCCGAACATCATGGTCGGATACTGCCTGGGATTAAACGCAGGCCAGTTAGGCATATCTGCATGGTTGGGATTACCGTTTCTGGCAAACGCTGCCCAGGCGGCGCTCATTACATGGCCAAGCTTGTAACGTGCCTGTGACGAGCCTGTCATTGAAGCCCCCAGATCCATGTTGTAGAACACAAAGGGAATATCCAGCGTATGGTAAGAGCCCATACGGTTATTGTGCACGGGAGAATGGAAGTCGAAGAAGTACAGATAGGTTTCGGCTGTCCCCTGCTCATATTTGAGTCGCCCCATATGCTGGGCAGCCCAGCGTCGGGTGTTGTCAGACTCTGCAGTCAACCACAGCATCTGGTTGCGCATATCGGGATGAATCCGCTTGTACATATCCAGCAACTGGCGCCCTTGGGCAGTATCATTATGCGTCAGGCGGGTGCTGAAACGCTCAAGGGTATCAGCATCGGAAAGCTCATAGGGGGGCGGCCCCAGCCAGCCGTTTTCGGTTTCCGTGGATCCCATCATCAATGGCACATTGGCGGAGTAAGAAGGCGCTGTCGGATCCCATTGATGACGCGGAATAATCTTGCCATCAATCACCGGCCCGGTACCCAGCCCGGCAATGGTTGGTTCACTGTAATAGGCATCCTGAATTTGTTTGTAATTCATGGCTTGCAAGCGATCGAGCTGGTTATTACGCAGCCCCAGCTTGCCAAGAAATCGTTCGGCAGCTTCACTGGCGTCATCAGCGCTCACGCCTCTGAAGGCCCAGCCACTTTGTGCAATAGAGCGATGAAACAGACCCTCGGCTGACGGCATCGCCATCACTGTGGTGGTTTTACCACCTCCACAGGACTGCCCGAAGATGGTGACCCGATCCGGATCGCCACCGAAGTTTTCAATATTGTCTTTAATCCATTGCAGGGTCGCGACCAGATCCTGAACGCCTACATTGGTGGATTGCGCCCATTTCTCCCCACCGATATCGGCCAGATGCAAGAAGCCAAAAATGTTCAGACGATGGTTTATCGAGACCACCACCACATCTTCTTTTTTCGCCAGATTGGTGCCGTCATAGAGCAGGTAATTACCAGCCCCGGCTGAGAAGCCTCCCCCATGCATCCACACCATGACCGGACGCGCAGCATTGTCCAGGCCGGGCGTAAAGACATTCACATTAAGACAATCTTCCCCTTGTGGGGAGAGTCGGTTAACTGCCGTCACTACTGGCGCTGGTTCTTGTCCACCCGGTTGAATCAGTGCATTGAGACCAATCTGGAAATGATCTTTAACCCCCGACCAGGACGCTGGTGGCTGTGGCGCCATAAAGCGGTTGGCCCCGGCCGTCGAAGCCGCATAAGGCACCCCCCAGAACTGATGCACGCCTTCCTTGAGCAAGCCCCTGACCTTACCGGCACGCGTGGCTGCGGTTCCGCCAATGGTAGTCAGATAGGTATCCTGTGCCAGGCTCGGCAGAACAAGCCCACCCATGGATAGTCCTGCTGTGGTCATTGCGCCGGCCTTGATAAATCGTCGTCGGTTGAGCTGCGCCTGTGCCAATGTTTTCTTAGAGTTCATCTTATCCCCCGGTATCCCTAATAACTGAGATGCCAAGTTACCCCAACAATGGGAAAAGAATCAAAGGATAAGTACAAGGGAATTAAAGGGGACGGAGGGATTTAAAATAAATCCCTCCGTCCCCTTTAATTACTGTCTCTGTTCCAGCATCAGGGGGATAATCAAATCTTCTTCATCTGCAAGATGCTGAAGCATGCGCTTGAAAAACACATCAGCACTGGCCATATAGCTATCTACGGCGCGCTGATGAACGCTGATTTTTTTCGAAGATCGAACACTACCAGCCAAAGCGTTGAATTTTTCCGCAAGCTCATCCATTCCTTCGTGTAACAAATAGTGGTCATCTTCCAGAACATCAAATCCTGAAGCCAGACGCTTATCGGCTGCCCTGAACCTGGGGAAATAATGATCATCTTCGATGGAATGATGTCCATTCAAATGAGACAGAAACATCTGCAGAGGGGACCCCAGACGTTTGACAAGCTCCTGTCCCTGTATTTTCTGCTCACGATAATTCTGCATGACGGCGATCAATTGCCGGCTTTGATGGCGAAACTCGTTGTGCTTGTCGAGCCAGAGCTGAGATAATGAAGAAGTTTGGCCCTTCCATTTATTGCGGGGGAATTTTTTCAACAGCACCTGAAGTTCATCCGGCCATTGTTTGCGCTGATCAATATCCAGATTCAAGTGTGATTTCCAAATGTATGAAGGGTAGTCGGTGACCAGTGTATCAAAGTCAGCAACAAGGAGCCCTGCTGCTTTTGATTAGCCCGACAATTTAAGCAAGTTCTTTCGCCTTGACCCGTTTTACCACCGCATCTTCATTCATTAACTGAAAAATATTGGCGACTTTGGGAAACTGATTAATATCAACCTTATCCCCTTCCAGCCATTGGCAAATAGTAAATAAATACATATCACAAATCGTATAGTTATCCCCCATCACCCAGGGTCCTTCTATCATCGTGTTTTCAATTAATTCGAAACACTCACTCATGGTGGCAGGCACCTTTGCCTTCATCGCTTCTATGGAGTGAGTATCGTCGGCTTCGACCCAGCGATAGCCTCTATAGTTATGAGCATGCGCCACATGCACTGTCGAGGACAAATAACTGTTGAAGGCCTGCACCCGGGCAAACTGGTATGGATCATTAACAGGAGCCAGATTAGCTTCCGGAAAGGTTTGGGCAATGTAGGCCAGGATAGCGATATTTTCCGTAATTAACCCCTGCTCAGTCATCAGTGCAGGCACACGACCTTTCGGATTCATTGCCAGGTATTCATCATCACGCTGCTGGTTTTTGGAAAAATCCAGACGATGAGCTTCGTATTTGGCCCCCACATGCTCCAAAGCTAGATGAGATGCGAATGAACAGGCTTTTGGGGCGTAGAAAAAAATCATGTTATACCTCTGGTTAGAAATTTTGAGACTATTCTTTAAGCTTTTTTACTCTGAGCGTGGAAATTTTTACTCTTTGAAGAGAGGGTGATTTACTTGATTCGCTTTGGGAAAGTATAGTGTGTCCTGTTCACTAAACAACAAAAATTATAAAAAGGACATTTAAATGCCAAACCTGTTTACCACAGTAGCCCCCTTTCGTGCCGATCATGTAGGCAGTCTGTTACGCCCACCTGAATTACTGGCAGCCCGGGCCCAATTTGAAGCCGGGACCTTGTCCCGTGAGGAACTCACTCAACTGGAAGATACGACAATCCTTGAGGTTGTCAAAATGCAGGAAGAAATCGGTTTGCAGGCGGTGACCGATGGTGAGTATCGGCGCAAGGTCTGGCATACGGATTTTCTCCAACAGTTTGCCAATGTCGAGTCCATGGAGTCAGAGGTAAAGGTGCACTTTCATACTGCAGAAGGGGATATTGAGCGCCTGCCTACTGCAGAGAAAGTCACCGGCAAACTGAGTCGGCCGCATCCCATCTTTGTAGAGCATTTCAAGTATTTGCAATCGGTTGCTTCAACCACTGCCAAAATCACACTGCCTTCTCCCAGCATGCTGCATTTTCGTGGCGGGCGGAATGCCGTAGATGAAACGGCCTATCCTGACATGGCGGAGTTTTATACCGACCTGGCGCGGGTATACAGCGAAGAGATCGCAGATATGGGCGCAGCCGGTTGTCGTTACCTGCAACTGGATGAGGTGAACTTTGCCTATCTTTGCGACCCCCTGCTACGACAGCAGGTGCAGAATATTGGAGAAGATCCAGACAGCTTGCCGCATACCTATGCCCGCCTGATCAACAACGCCATCAGTACCCGGCCAGCAGACATGCGTATCACCATGCACCTGTGCCGAGGCAATTTTGAAGGTGCCTGGGTGGCGGAAGGCGGCTATGAACCAGTGGCAGAAGTGTTGTTCAATGAGGTCAATGTAAACGGCTATTTTCTTGAATATGACACCCCGCGGGCCGGTGATTTCTCACCCCTGCGTTTTGTCCCGAAAGACAAAATGGTGGTACTTGGACTGGTCTCCAGCAAGCAGGCGACGCTGGAAAACAAGGATGATCTGAAACGCCGCATTGACGAAGCCTCCCAATACCTGCCACTGGAACAACTGGCCATCAGCCCGCAATGTGGTTTTGCCAGTGGTGAGCGCGGCAACAAGCTCAGTATCGATGACGAAAAGCGCAAACTGGCACTGTTGGTGGAAGTGGCACGTGAAGTATGGGGGGAGAAAAATTAGAAGCAGGCGATCAAATGGGTCAGAGACAATCAGGGTTAGACCTCTAAAAGACCTCTAGTTAGTGCAGAGAACTAAAAAGTGGCCTGTGTGCTATGTATTTCCATATATGCAATGTGTGCTTATATAGCTTTTTCATTCAAGTACCCTGACCCCTTGATTTCCTGTGGCAACACAAACCAACGCAGTTTATCTGCCTCCGGGGGCAAGGTCAGCGTGTAGTGAACACCCTGGATTTCCTGCTGCTCAAGCACATGCCTTGCTTCAGATAATGCTGTTCCCAATGGCATAGTTTTATTCTCATTCGAACAGCTGTCTGAATCCAGCATTGCTGTGACAGACAAGGTATCCAGATGCATTTTCTCACTTTGATAGCGCCAGGTACCACTTGTTTTATCAAATTCATACAAGGGCAATAACTTCCAGCCATGACTGGCGACCAGATCCACAGCATCCAGCAGATAGTTAAAGGTTTCATCACCAATAAAATAATTGAAATTCAACCGCACCCAACCCGGACGCAGCACTGTGTGACCCTGCACGATCTGCTTTTCCAGGGCCCTGCTGTAGATCATATCCATGCCCAATAGTTCGTGACCATAGGGACCTGCACAGGAACAACCGCCGCGCGCCTGTATACCAAATAAATCATTCAGCAGCGCAGTGATAAAACTGTAATGCAGGTCCTTGTCCCGGTATTTGAAGCGTAGTGAGAAAATGGACAGGCTGTCTTCGTCGCTATTGCCAAGAATTTCAATGGCGGAATTCGAACGCCAACGCGCCAGTGCCCTGGCCTTGTAATCTGCCTCAAGTTCTTCAATGCGTTGGGTTCCTACAGCTTGCTGCACACCAAACACCAGGCCGGCACGAATGGATTCCACAATCGCCGGGGTACCACCCTCTTCGCGACGCTCATGATCACTAATAAAACGATGATCCTCCGGCGTCACATAAACCACCGTACCGCCGCCGGGCACAGCAGGCACGGAATTGTTCAGCAGCTGTTTTTTCACTACCAGGATACCGGGGGTGCCGGGGCCACCAACAAACTTGTGGGGACTGATAAATACCGCATCCTTGGCACACTCCGGCTGCGACGGATTCATATCAATGGCCAGATAAGGTGCGGCAGCGGCGTAATCCCAAAAGGAATATGCGCCGTGGGCATGCAGCAGGGCAGCGACCTTGTCCACATCGGTTTTGATGCCGGTGACATTGGAGGCCGCGGAAAAACTGCCTATCTTCAATTCACGATCAGCAAACTGAATCAGCTTTTGTTCCAGGATAGCGATATCCAGCTGACCGCTTTGTGCCAGAGGAATAACCACCACATCGGCAATTGACTCACGCCAGGGAATCTCATTGCTGTGATGCTCATAGGGGCCGATGAAAACTACCGGCCGCGTGTCAGCGGGCAACTGATCATAGAGCTTATGGCGGGCACTTAATTCAGCAGGCAAACGCAGGTTGAGAATATCAATTAATTTATCGATGGCTGCGGTGGCACCCGAGCCGGTGAAGATCACCTTATCATCGCTTTTGGCATTCACGGCCTGGCGGATCGTATGCCTGGCCTCCTCTCGAAATTTTGTGGTCTGGGCGCCGGTAAAGGAGGTGTCGGTATGGGTATTGGCATAAAACGGCAGCACCCGATTTGAAATGAAATCTTCGATAAAAGTCAGCGCGCGACCAGAGGCGGTGTAATCGGCATAAACCAGAGGTTTGGTGCCAAAACAGGTTTCAATACCCTGCCTGTCACCAATGACAGATTCACGAATTCTGGTAATTAATGCGTCACTCATTTTTGTTGCTACTCCTTTTCAAGAAGAAGGAAGTCTATCCCGGCTGGACAGAAACATTGTCTCCTTTTAGGGCGAGATGCAAGCCGATTAAATGCATATGTTTCATTTATTTTATAAATATGGCACATTGTTTCATTAATTGAATATATAAGAGAATAAAATGAACAAAATTGACCTTGCGCTGCTGGAATTGATCCAAAAAGACGCTTCCCTCTCCACCGGTGAACTCGCTGAACGTATTGGGATGTCAAAGTCAGCCTGCTGGCGCCGCCTGCAGAAACTCAGTCAGGACGGGATCATTCTCAAGCAGGTCGCCCTGCTCAATCAGGAAAAAGTAAACCTGCCCCTGACAGTTTATATTTCCGTACGCACCAACGAGCACAATGACAAATGGGCAGCCCAATTTCAAAAAGTGATTCAGGGTATTCCGGGGGTATTGGAGGTCTATCGCATGAGCGGGGATCTCGACTACCTGTTAAAGGCCGTCGTGGAAGATATGAAAGGTTATGACAAGTTATACAAACAACTGATCAAAGCCAATTTGTCGGATGTCAGTTCAAGTTTTGTGATGGAGACTATGAAACAGACGACCGAGCTACCGCTTGTTTAAATGAAAAAAGGAGCAAAGCGGAATCAGTTTGGCGACCTGAAACAAGATCTGCTCCCGATGTTTAAACCTGCTTTAGATTACGTAATCGAGGGTAATTTACTGCCTTAGCAGACCTGAAAAGGACTCTGTGGCATGTACCGCTTTTCCGTTCACCAGTGTCAAGACAGGCGTGATGTGTCGAATATCTTCCGCATCCACATCCAGGTATGGCCTGTCGATTACCACCATGTCAGCCAGCTTGCCCACCTCTATTGAGCCCATGGAATCCTCTTCACCAAGAAACCAGGCATTGTCCGCAGTGTAAAGCCTCAGCGCTTCCAGGCGACTGATCTGCTCCCCGGGAATGATTGGTTTACCACCCATATGATTGCCGGTCACCATGAAATACAGTGACAACCAGGGATTCAGTGGCCCTACCACACCGGAATCTGTCCCTGCCCCCATGCGTATACCGCTATCCAGGAGCGTTCTCAGGGGTGGTCCGGGACGCCAGCCGCTGGACCCATTG
>Ga0181556_1002155_pt1 | contig 18433 bp, 13 predicted proteins | sample 011ome_14_FD_148651 | JGI IMG/M metagenome (GOLD analysis project Ga0181556, IMG submission 148651) | Coastal salt marsh microbial communities from the Groves Creek Marsh, Skidaway Island, Georgia - 011505AT metaG (spades assembly) | ecosystem: Environmental > Aquatic > Marine > Intertidal zone... | reverse complement strand
GGCATTGGGTCCGATAGCCCCGGTACTGAATATCCGTTCAATACCAGCATGGCTGGCATAGGCGGTGGCGGCGGTGGGTGCGGATTTGTTGAGCCAGCCGGCGCATCGACTGTTCAGTCAGTAGCCGGAGGGGTTGGAATAGTTCATCTTGTTGAGATATTGAGCGCATAACATGAGTTTATATAAAATTCTAGATGGTGGTCAGGTTGTAAACACGATAGTTGCTGATGAGCAATTTATGATCGACAACTATTCCGAGTATGAGTTGGTTGTTGATGAGCCGGGCACCCCGCCTCCCCCAATGGCCCCCCGGATAACTCGGTACGAGTTTAGAAGTCTCTTTACGACGACCGAAAAAATTGCAATGTATGACTCCACCGACACCATAATCCGGGTGTTTTTGGATGACATTCAATCTGCTGAATACATCGATCTTGGACTTCAAGAAACCATCGATGGAGTTAACTACCTTGAGTCTCAAGGTCTTATAGGGGCCGGAAGAGCCGCTGAAATCCTGTCTGGGGAGTAATTCATGAATTCCGTGAAGATGTACCTTATTCACATTGGAGACTGCCTGTCTCAGCTAGCAAATTGTGCAATATTCTTGAGCGACAATCCCAATGAATCTCTGTCTGGAAGGGCTTTTCGTCAAAGGAAGGGCAGTAAATTTTGGTCGGCAATGTACCGGCTAATTAACAAGATCTTTTTTTGGCAAGACAACCACTGCCTAGACGCCCACCTCCTCGACAAGCAAAGAGCCAGAAGGATGCTAGATGATGATTGAGCAACCAATCGTTCACACATTGATGGGAGTCGTGTTGACGGGGTTTGGCTGGCTCATCAAGGTGCTGTGGGACTCACACAAAGATCTCGACGGAGAGGTTGATAGCCTAAAGGTCGCAGTCGCCGCCGATTATGTCAAGCGCGAAGAGTTAAGGCAGGAATTCAAATCAATCTCTGCCAAGCTAGACAGGATCGAAATCAAGATTGACAAAAAGGCTGACAAATAATGTGGACTGCGCTTATTGGCCCCGTGGCCGGGTTGTTTACTGACTGGCTGGCAGGCCAGAGAGAAAAGTCCAAAGCCAAGCACACGGCGCAAATGCAGGTGATATCTAACACGGCAATCTGGGAGCAACGGATGGCCGAAGCCAGCAATACTAGCTGGAAGGACGAGTGGTTTACCATCCTGCTGTCAACCCCGATTGTTTCTATCATCTACGGCGTTGTTATGAATGACCAAGAAATTATTGAGCGGGTAGGGATTGCGTTTCAGCAACTTAACTCTCTGCCGGAATGGTATCAGTATCTGTTGTTTGTGGCAGTCTTTGCCAGCTTCGGCATACGCGGCGCTGACAAAATAAGCACATTGCTCCAGAAACGATGAGTTCGTATTTTACTGAAGAAGAGTTGCGCTGTAAGTGCGGATGTAACAAAAACCATTTTGATGAAACTTTCCTCCACGTACTTAACACTATTCGCGGCGAGTGCGGCTTTGCTCTTCCCGTTTCTTCTGGCTATCGATGCCCTGAACACCCTGTAGAGGCGGCAAAAGACAAGCCGGGAGCGCACTCTACAGGAAAGGCCGTGGATATAAATATTTCTGGATGGAAGGCCTACCGGCTGGTTGAAAACGCAATAGCCCTTGGGGTTTGGCGTATTGGCGTAAATCAAAAAGGAACCGCAAGCCAGCGATTTATTCACTTGGACGCTTGCCATGACTTGCCGGAGCCGGTTATTTGGAGTTATTAAGGTATGCCCCTTACAAAGATCACATTTCAGCCGGGTATAAACAAAGAGGGCACTCAGTATACGGCGGATTCTGGCTGGTTTGATTCAGACAAGATTAGGTTTAGGAAGGGCCGTGTTGAGAAGATTGGCGGCTGGGTTAAGTACATCCCGACGGCCCTGAAAGGGGTTATACGGTCAATAAAAGACTTCGGTGTAACAACTGGGGAGCGAATCGTTGGGGTTGGCACAAACCTAAAAATGTACCTTGAGTCGGGCGCCACCCTGTATGACATAACGCCAATAAGGGCGACAACGACCGGCACGGCTACTTTTTCGGCTACAAACGGATCTTCGTTGATAGAGGTCACTGACGTATCGCATGGCGCAACAACGGATAACTTTGTCACCTTCTCGTCGGCATCCGGGCTTGGTGGGAATATTGACAGCAATGTCCTTAATCAAGAATATCGAATATCGGTGCTTACGGCGGACACTTACACCTTCACGGCTGTTGACGCCTCGGGAGTAGAGGTTTTTGCAAACGCATCAGATGCCGGAAACGGTGGAGGCTCTGTCCAAGCTGAATATCAGGTAAACTCAGGCCTTAACCAATACTTATCATCCACAGGGTGGGGCGTTAGCCCGTGGAGCGAAGGCTCGTTTGGTTCCGGCGAAAACCTTAACGCAACCAATCAGCTAAGAATAGTCAGCCAAGATCCTTTTGGTGACAATTTAATATTTAACAACAGGGCGGGCGGCGTTTATATCTGGCAACTTGCAAACGGGCTTTCCAGCAGGGCCGTCTCGCTTCAGTCTCTTGGTGACAATTCTGCGCCGCAAAATGCATTGCAAGTTATGGTATCGGATGTTGACAGGCATGTAATATGCTTTGGAGCCACACCAATAGGAGCCTCTGGGCCTGATTTTTCCGTAGATCCCCTGCTGGTTCGGTGGTCTGATCAGGAGAACGCGACCTCATGGTTTCCGTCAGCAATAAACTCCGCTGGCGGTCAAGTTCTTTCTGTGGGCACAGAGATAGTGGGTGCCGCAAAAACAAGGCAGGAAATCCTTGTCAGCACTGACGGCGGTCTTGTATCAATGAGGTTTGTTGGCGCGCCCTTTGTGTATGCCTTTACCCCAGTCGCCGAGGGTGTTGCATTTGTCGGTCCAAACGCGGCAGTGGCAGTTGGGGATTCGGTTTATTTTATGGATCGAGGCGGATTCTACATCTACTCCGGCTCTGTCCAGAGAATACCTTGCAGTGTTCACAGGTATGTTTTTGATAACATCGACAGGTCTCAGGAGTTTAAGGTTTTTGCTGGGTCTAACCCAGACTTTTCCGAGGTGACGTGGTTTTATCAGGTCGGCAATCAAGATATCACCAACTATGTGACCTTCAACTACATGGAAAACGCTTGGTCTGTGGGCACCTTGAACAGGGGCTATTTCACTCAAACAGAAGCAAAACAATACCCGATGGCGGGTTCAAATAACATCCAAGATCTTGAGAGCAATTATCTGTATAACCATGAGCTTGGATACGACGATGATGGCTCCCCAATGACGGCGTATGTAGAGTCCGGGGATGTGGGCATCGGCGATGGAGACTCGTTTATGCACATTAACAGGATTGTGCCCGATTTTACATTTACCGGAATGACTCAAGACGCAACGATGACCGTGGATATAAAGGGCCGGAACTTTCCACTAGAAAGCCTCCGCAATCTTTCCTCCTCACAAATTACCAGTAACACAACGCAATCTCACGTCAGAACCCGCTCCCGCGAGTCAGTTGTAAGAATTGAGTCATCAGGTGCTGGGTACGGGTGGTCACTGGGAGATATGCGCTTCGGAATTAGAACGGACGGAAGGCGATAATGGCAACTCAACCCCTACCTGTAGCGCCACAGCAGTATGACAGGACAAACGAGCAGACGATGCGCCGAACGGTGGAGCAAAATGATCAGGATATTAATGCCCGCCTTGAGCGCTCGATTAGAAAGATAGACAAGCCTTCCTCCCTAGCCATACGGCGTTTTCAGTTTCTTTTGATGGGGGCCGGTAATGGCTGATGTGATCAAGGTGCTTGGTCAGGTTGACGCGCCAGCAACAACCCCGACGGCCTTATATACAGTGCCATCCTTGGCGCAAACAACGGTTAGCTCCTTGGTTGTCTGTAATAGGACGGGCGGAGCGCTGACATTCAGGGTTAGTGTGCGAGTTGGCGGAGAGGCTAGCGACAACAAGCAGTATCTTTATTACGACAAGTCCGTTGCGACCGCAGAAAGCTTTACAGCGGTTCTCGGGCTGACTATCAGCGAGGGCGACATTGTTGAGGTGTATGCAAGCTCAACCGGCCTTAGCTTTAACATGTTTGGTGTAGAGACGAGTTAACTATGAATCAATATCCAGCAAAGTCGATGATGGATGAGATGGCAAAGCATGGTCGTTATGGCGACACCATGCTTGTCCACATGAACCCAATAGAGGTGGCGGGCATTGCGTCTCTTTCTCCTACCGGCAGTCTCACCACCAATCCCGTAACAGGACAGCCAGAGGCGTTTCTACCATTGCTTGCTCCAGTCTTGGGGATGATCGGGGGAGCCGCCGGCCTCTCGACGCTGGGCACTGCGGCCTTAACCGGCATCGGAACGGCGGCCATCACCGGAGATATTAAGCGAGGCCTTGTGGCTGGCTTAACCGCTGGAGTTGCTGGCGGTATCGGGGATTTATTTGCAGGTGGCTCGGAAGCAGTCACTTCTGGCGTTGTTGACGCGGCGGGAGAAGGCATGGCGTCAGCCACAACAGGTATTGATGTAGCCGGACTGGCCTCGGCAAAAGGGGAGGCCCTTGTCAGCGGAGCGGATGCCTTTGCCCCCGGAGTTAATGATGCTTTGACTGCGTCATCACAGCAGGCGGCGGCGACTCAGGCACAACTCGGTTTGCCGGGCGCTGGAGTTGGTCCTAACATGTCAATGGTAAGCCCTACAGGAGCCGAGGCCTCTGGCGTTGGCCTTCCCGATGCTGGCCCGTCCGGGTTTGAGGCGTTCTCTGACCGCCTAGACGAGACAGTTAAGGGCATGTCCCCCATGCAGGCCACGATGCTTTCTGGCATAGGCGCTGGCCAGTTGGCGCAAATGGATGCTCAGGACGAGCTTGAGGAGCAAGAGGCGGCTCGTGAAGCAGAGAGAGAAGAAAAGCTAAGGCAGGCGTATGCCGACCTTTTTGGCGCTCAAATGGCGGCACAGCCAAACCTAGCAATGGGTCCGAGTTCGGGTCGTTCGATTATGAGCGATATCATCCCCTACCGCCCAACAATGGGAATGGCTGAAGGCGGGGAGACGACCCCAAACCCAAGACCCACCCGTGAAGACACGCCGATGCAGGACATCGGGCTCAGTCCCCTTGAGTCGCAGGTGCTCCAGAAGGCAGAGATGGGTACGGTATTGACCCCGGAAGAGCAACAGGTTCTTGAGGGTTACTATGGCCGGTATGAAACCCAGCGTCAGGAGCGAGACCGAAAGTTTGGGATTGTTGAGTCAGGCGGTCAGCCAAAGGTTGATTATCAGGCATTGGCAAATCAAGCCGGAGGTGCTTTCAACTTCATGCCCGGGGGCGGGGTAGGGCTTGATCCCGTTTCGGTTCAGCAGGGGTTGAGGGGGCAGTATTCTATGGCCCCTCCGAAAGATTATATAGTAGGTTTTGAGCCAGAGTTCTCCTACTTCCAAAACGACCCTAACGCACCCTTCATCCCTGATCGCGGGTATCGCCCCACGGAGGAAGGGGTTACGTCCTCTGGCGACTACTTTGATCCTATTTTAGACAGGCAAGCGTACAATCAACAGCTTAGTGACTACTACACCATGCTCGGCAGTTATGTGCCGGGGGCTGTTGAGCCTCCCGGCGGACCCGGCGGACCCGGCGGACCCGGCGGGCCAGAAACGCCACCTCCAAACCTCCCTGAGCCAGAAAATCCCTACAACCCAGAGCCCCCAGAAGACTCTCCATACGGAGACAGATATGACTCGTGGCGAAAGAACTCGGACTACATTCTAGACAAGGTCAGAAGGGGTGTGCCTCTCACAGATTCGGAATCAAATTGGTTCGCAAAATACGAGGCAGGCTTGATTGTTGATCCAAGATTTAGACCCGAAGGGTTTCAGGTTCCCGCTTCTTTTGAAGAGGCAATGGCTCTCTACAGCTCGGGAGGATACGAAGGAGTTCAGACGGTCCCCTTCGGTGCGCTTGACGATTTCGACAGGGGTAAAGAAGAGCAATACCCATCAACATCCTCGTCACAGCCCAAGTCAGCCACATCGTCGCAAACTGGTTCCAAAACAGGCTCGTACAGCACCCCTTCAGCCAAAGCTCTATCGTACTTCGGCGGCGATTCCGGGGGTATAACCGGCTTGGCCGGCCTCAAAGGCGCATTACAGGGCCTTATCTCCGGCGCTGACGCCGGGCTTGATAGCGGCCCCTCTGGCGGCATAAGCGGGTCGGGTTCGGACGCGAATGTGGCAAAAATTGTCCGTGGCAGTGATGCCCAGTATGCGGATCTTAGCCCAGAAGAGCAGGAGTCAATGAAGGCCGCCTATGTAAGCAAGTTTCAGGCTCAGGCAAGGAGAGGCGGGAATCCTCTTACTGAGGACAATTATGACTATCGGCGTTATTTAGAGCTTGGTTACCCACCCTTGACGCAAGAGGAGATGGAGCAGATCGGGATACAGCCCATGCAAGCTGGAGGAGAAATCCCCATCAGAACCCCAATGGGAGAGGTAGCCGTGCCCGAAGGAGGGGTTGCAAACATACCCACCGAGTTTAACGCTTCGATGCCCACCGAGCAGGAGTTCCAGATGGTTGCGGCGGCGATAGCTGGCGTGATCGATAATGGCGATGCCGTTATTGAGATGTTTGTTCAGAAGTACGGGCCAGAGATGTTTGCCCAGATAAGGGACATGGTTCTTCAGTCAATACAGCCAAATGCTCAGACAGAGGGTATGATAGAAGGTCCCGGCGGCGGCATGGACGATATGGTTGGTGGTATGATAGGCGCTGAACAGCCTGTCGCTGTGTCGCCCGGTGAGTATATTGTGCCTGCTGATGTCGTGTCAGGAATAGGCGATGGAAGCTCCGACGCTGGAGCCCAAGAGCTAGATGCAATGATGTCCAGAGTCAGAATGGCCAGAGGCGGCACAACCGAGCAGGCGCCAGCTATTGACGCCCAAAGGATAATGCCTGCATGAATATATCTCTTGTCCCCCAAGACCACATAATGTCCATCTGGAACAATGTGAGAGGGCACCTTGAGCCGGCGGTCGCGGTTTCTCGGGGCAGGTGGACAATGGAGCATCTTTGTGCGGCGCTTTCTATAGGCCGATCTCAGCTTTGGATTGCGTTTGATGACGAGAAGATCCACGGCGCGTTGACAACCGAGATCACTCAGTATCCGGGGAAAAAGATTTTATCTATGCATTTTCTCGGCGGAGAAGGTTTTGATGCTTGGTACGAGGACTTGCTTTCCCAGATTACCCGATATGCCAAAGATATGGACTGTGACGGTATCGAGGGAGTCGGGCGGTTTGGTTTTTGGAAATGGCTAGAGCGGAACGGCTTTGAAAAGTCTTCGGCTTTTTACGAGAAGGGTATGAATAATGGGTAGCAAAGGCGGAAGCGGACCTACAGAATCAACGGTAACTCAGACAAATCTACCGGAGTATGCCGAACCATTTTACCGTGACCTACTCACGCGGGTAGGTTATGAGAGTGCGGTTCCATACACCCCCTACGGTGATCGGCGTCTTGAGTATTTCACGCCGTCAGAGCAGGAGGCTATGCGCCGTTTTGAGCAACTCGGCGTATCCGGCACTCCAGCAGAGCTTGATGCGGCGGGATCGGTAGCGGCTCAGATTGGCGGAGGAAACCCCTATGCGGCGGCGATGCTGGAGTCAACTCGTCGTGGACAGGAGATGCCTTCATATGGCTACCAGTCGATGGTTGGCCAGCTACAGCCTTACATGAGCCCCTATCAGCAGATGGTCGTCAACAGAGAAAAAGACGAGGCCATGCGTCAGTCGGAGATCATGGGGCAGAACATAGGTCTTCAGGCCGCTGGATCTGGCAGTTTGGGTGGCTACCGAGAGGCCATCATGCAGTCCGAGCGACAAAGAAACCTTGAGGACCAGATGGGGGATATCCAGACTGCCGGGTCTCAACGAGCATTTGAGCAGGCTATGGCCGGATTTGAGTCTGACGAAGCAAGAAGGGCCGCCGCCGCTCAGATGAACATGGAGCAGGCTAGGGCCGCCGCAAGCATGGGTCAGTCGGCTTTTGGACAGCTTATGTCCGCAGACCAACAGAGACTGGCGGCGGCAGGTCTTCTTGGCGACTTCACCATGCAACGCCAGCAGATGGAGATGGAGCGGCTTAGGGGAATGCAAGCCGCAGGTCAGATAGAAAGAGAGTTGATGCAACGGGGTCTAGATATTGGCTATTCAGACTTCTTGCGACAGCAGGCCTATCCAAAGGAGCAGTTGTCTTTCTACAGCTCTATGTTGCAGGGCATCCCGATTGCACCGGGGCAGGTGTCTCAGGCTTATGGCATCACGCCGTCGATGACTCAGCAGTTGCTTGGATCGGGCATCGCAGGTGTCGGCCTTTACAATGCTTTCGGAGGTTAACGGATAATGAATATTCTTGAAGCAGAAGACATCATCAAGGGCCTGCCAGATCAGTCGTTGATGCAAGAGGCTCAGGCTCCTAGCGGTCAAGTGCCTCAGTTTTTGGTTGTGTCAGAGATTCAGCGCCGTACCGATATGCGGAAGCGGTATGAAGAGCAACAGCCTAACCAAGGCACAGTCAAAGACCAGATACTCCAGCAGGGAATTATGGGTGCGATGCCTCCTCAGATGCCCGCTGGAATGCCTCCTCAGATGCCCGCCGGAATGCCTCCCCAAGGGATGCCCCCACAGCAGATGTTTAGTGGCGGGATTATTCGTTTGCAAGAGGGTGGCTCTACCGGCATGCCGGGGGAGTATGCGCTTGTGCCGTTAATGGAGAAGGCAAAGGATCTTGCGAGGATAACCGGTCGTAGGGTTGAGGATATATATGATTATTTAGTTCGTCAGGCTCAAGAAAATATGCCAGACTACAGCATGATTGCCCCCGCCGGGGTGGGAGACTTGCCAAGCCTACCAGATCTCGGACAGACAGATGTAGCCCTTCCGGCCAGAAGTCGGGGAGAGGGGGTGGATTCGGCAAGAGAGAGTTATACACCTCAAGAAATCAATCTCCCAAGTGGGACAAACTTCTTGTCATCTATTGCAGAGGGGATGCGTCAGACACCGTTTGGCAAATACTCTCGCGCCGCAGAGCAGGGAATAATGGATGTTTACGAAAAGGACGGCCTAGCGGCGGGTATTGGCGAGTTCGGAAGGGCTACACTTGGCGGCTTACTTTCGCTTGGGGAGACGGTGGCCGAGGGGTACAAGCCTGCGGCAAAGGCGCTTGTTGGTGCGACTGACTACCTTACCAGTGGGCCTGCTGAAGCCTTGGATCAATTCTTTACTGGCTCGACTGAAGATCCGCTCACCTTGGGCGACATAGCCGGCTACTTTGGCGGGGGGTCTGGCGATGATGAAAGGGCGGCGGCTGGGGCGGACTCTGGCTTAGATCCGACGAAGTCGGACGTTCCTGTGCTTACAGAGGCCATTGTCACAGCCCAGAGACTAACCAACGATGCAAGCAAGAAGGGGGACGGTGTAGGCCTTCTGTATGAGGATGACGGCATCCTCGGAATGCCTTCAGGGACCGGCTCAAGAGAGGTTCAAGGCACAAGCGGCATTCAGGCGCAGGGAACTCCCGGCAAGACAGAGCCGAGCCTAGACTTCGCAGACCTAATTGCTGAGTCAAAGAAAGCCGGTATGGCCAATGCCCTGATGCAACTAGGCGCCGGCATTGCTGGTGGTGACTTGTCAAAGGGAATATCAGCGGCAGGTGTTGCGGCAACCAAGGGCCAGCAGGACGCGAAGGCAATCGCTATGCGGCAGAGGCTGGCTGAATATCAGGCCGGGAGAGAGGATATCGCTAGAGATCGCAAGAACTATGAGTTCAAAGCATTGTTCGATCAGGCAGAAAGAAAGATAAGCGCAGAGCTACAAAAAGCAGAGCGGGTAAGCAAAGGGCAGTTGATTTCCTTTGTTTCTGACATTGTTAAGGAGGCCGCTCCAGACTTCCTCGAGGAAGGTCAAAGCCGGCAGGAGGTCATAGATGCGCTGACCCAGCAGTTGCTCGTGAAGTATGCACCATTCTTGGACGTTGATGTCTCTAGTGTGAAGATGGGCATGCCTGCCGCGCCAGCACCATCTCAGTCGCAATCTGGATGGGGAATATCAGGTCGATAACCTTCTAGCCGATAAGGAGCTAGTTTGTGCCAATAACAACCGTTAATACGCCAGATGGCAAGCTGATTGACGTTACTCACCCTGATGGCGCCCTCGACGAGCAAATCATTGGGTATGCCCAGCAACAGTTTGCCCTAGACCCGTCTATAGCCTACGACCCAACAACAGCTCTTGGTACTCTAGGCGAGACCCTCAAGGGCGTCCCTCGTGGCGTGGCAAACAGTCTCATCTCTACTGGAGAGGGCTTGTTTCAGCTCGCGGATGCCGGCTTAAATCTTGTCGGCCTCGAAGATGTCATAGATGATGAGGACGAAGATTTCATCCTTAACCTCGCCCGTCAGGGGAGAGAGGCTCTGAATGAGAGCTTTCTCGGGGTGGATCAGGGCTATCAGGACTCCTTTGGCACCAAGTTTGGTGAGGGTCTAGGCTCGTTCTTCACCTTCCTCGGCCCCGGCCTAATCGGCAAGGCGGCTGGCCTTACAGGAAAAGCTCTTACCGCCTCTCAGCTAGGAGGAGCGGGGACTCTTGCCGTTGGTGCGGGAGCTGGAGACCAGTCTCAGCGTATAGCCCAAGCTCGCCAGCAGGGTATCGAGATTGACCCAGAGACCGAAGATGCGGCCATCGCTATTGGCGGAGCTATCGGTCTGACCGAGCTGGCCCCTGTTGACCGCCTATTCAAAGGGCTCCCTGCCGAAGTGGCTGGGCAGTCTCTCGCCAAATCCATCATGCCTCGCCTCGTTAATGCCGCCAAGACAGGCGGTGTTGAGGCCGTTCAGGAACTCACCGCAGGACTTCTCCAAGACTTCACCGCTCGCGGTCTTTATGACCCTAATACGCCCATCGGCGAGTCTGCATGGGATGACTTGACCATTGGCGGCGCTGTAGGTGCGGCGGCTGACCTTGTTGTCAACTATGCGGCAGGCAGAAGAAAGCGGGCCATAGATGAGGCCCTGCTGGATCAAGAGCGACAGCTCCGCGAAGATGAAGCCGCAGAGGAGCAAAAGCGAAGAGAGGCTCGCTCCGCAAGAAAGATGGTTGACATTGATCTTTCCGAGGGGATAGAGGATGAAGTCGATGTTATCAATGTCGGCCCAGCAACAATTCCCTACTCCGTTGATGGCGAAGTCAGGCAAAAAATGGCTGGCGGGAACCCTTTTAGGGCAACGGCTATTGAGATATCGCGCAGACTAGGCGGCTCTTTTCCTGTCTACGAGACGTTCAGTATAGAGACGACCGGCGCGGAAACCACTGTGGTTACCGACAGCCAAGGGAAGCAATACGGACCAGAGTATGCCGACCCCCGCGAAGCAATCCAGTTGGCTGGCGCTCTCAATGAGCAGGTTCTTGAGGAGACTCTTGAGCAAAACAACCGGATGGCCATTGAGGAGTCGGGCTTAGACCTTGACGAAGACCAGACTCAGTCGCTCCTCACCCTAGGGCGTCAGGTTCTTGGGTCGGATCGCACTTCATATAACAAGTTAGCAGTAGATTATGCCGCCGGGACAACCGCCGAAGAAGGCTTTGCTGATGACTTGTCAGCGGCGCAGGCGATTGAAGCGGGCATCAAGCCGAAAGAAATGACCGCCTCACAGCGAATCAATGCGGCTAGAATCAAGAAGGGCCTCCCTGAGACGGACAGATTCTCCCTCTCCGAGGTCAGAAAGGCTCTCGGTGATGACGTTGGGCGCCTTGCTGAGTTTGAGTCTGGCGCATCTGGCGTTGACACATTCCGAGCCTTAAGCATGGACGGCACCCCCGCGATAAGCATCGACAGGGACGGGGCATCGACAGGCATCATAAAGGATCGCCCAGCCACCGCCGTGGAGAAAGAGCAGGCTAGGAGTGCCGGAAAGAGGGCACCAAGCAGAGTTAAATTCCAGAGCGTTAGGGATGCCCAGCAGTACGCGGCAAGCCTAAACGCCCGCAAAGGGGGCGCCTTCCTGCCCAGTTCGGAGCTATTTGGCGACCCAGATCTCAGTCAGGAAGAGTTTGACCAGCTTCTTTCGGCCAAGAATATCGACATGGACTACCGCTCCCCCGAGATGCGGAAGATTGCAGAGCGGTTTACTGGACGCAAATTGCGCCGAGACCAGTCCATCAACGACCTCACCAAGCAAGAGCGACAGCTTCTCTACTACAAGATGCGTCAGCTCCCCCGCTTCAACAAACCCACGCAAGTTCCCGTTTTTGAGCTAAAGCCATACTCCCCAGCACAGCTACAGCTAGCGGTTGAGTATCTCAACGAGCAGGGCGCTGATATTCCTCAGGCTGGCCTTGAGTTTCGCGGCGTCCCGATCAAAGAGGCGGCCTATAACAAACTTGTTGCAAGAGCCAGAGAGATTGGAAACCCGCCCCCGCCGGTTGAGGTTGAGGAGTCTCAGATTCTTGCGTTGCCAGCGCCAGATCAGCGCCGTCAGGCAATGGCGAAGGCTATGCAGGAGCGGCTTGCCAAGCTAAATCTGGGCGACAGTGTTATTGCCAAGCTGGTGGACAGGGTCAGAAGTGTTCAAGTTGACGCAGACGGAAACCTTGACTTTGACACAGAGAAAGAAAGTCGGGGGATGTACTCCCCGCCAGCTCAAGTCCTGCAAGTTAGCTTCGACACGATCCTCGAGGAAGTTGGCCCTGACGCCACCGATGCAGAGCTAGAGAGAGCAATCCTTGGGACGTTCAACCACGAGGTTGTTCATGCACTTCGGGCGCTAGACCTGATAACTCAGGAGGAGCTAGAGCTTCTTGAGCGGGCATCCAGACGATACTCACCGTCAGGCGCCCCCGGATATGAGCCGGGAGAGTCTTTTACCCAGTATGCGGCTAGGATGTATTACGAGCAAAGTCCCGTTATTCAGGCCGAAGAGGCCGTTGCCGAGCTTATTAAGTATGGCTTTCAAAACAGGCTGATTGATGATCGAGGCAACGCCGTCAAGATTGGCGGTAGGCCAAGAACAATCATGCGCCGGATCATGGATTTCTTTAAGGGCATGATTGGCTTTACTCGTGGCACCGAAGCCGCCAACTTCAGCGACTTCCTGCGCCGCCTTGAGACTGGGGAAATTGGGGCCAGAGAGCGAGGAGAGGTCCGCACCCTGTACAGGACAGAGCGCCTTGCTGGGCAAGTCCCTGAGAGGGGGATTGTTGCCGGTGCGTATGTGGGAGAAGAGGGAGAGAAAAGAGAGCAGAAATTCTCTGATCAACCCGTTGTTGTTGAAGAGGGCGAGCTGGAGGACCGCATCCCAGCCGATGTCACTCAGCGCATACCGGAGATGACGGAGGCGGCTCAAAGGCTTCAAGCTGGAGAGATCACAAAACAAGAATACTTCGAGCTTGTAGAAAGACTAAAGCCGGTTACGCCATATGAATCCGTGCCAGACCCAGCGTCCCCTTCAGACGCCAAGGCGGCCCTTTCAACTGGTCGAGGGCAGTCACCGGAGAAGGCGGCGAAATACGGGGTGCCTTCTCAGGAAATGAAGCGGGGCGAGGAAGCCCAGTTAAGGCTGGACATCCCCTCCTATACAAATCACGGAACATGGGTTGTCTCCGTTCACCGTCCGAAGGGAGCGAGCTTTCAGGCTGGCCCCGTTGTCGGATATGAGTCCGTTGGCGCGGTAACAGATGCCACATTCGGAGTTGTCGAAAAGGCCGCCCTAAGCATGGCGGCTGGCAAGCCAAAGGGGACTATAGCCACGGTAAGAGGGAAGTGGTCCCCCATGTCTAGGCAGGCCGCAAAGAAGGCGGCGGATGAAGCGCTTTCAGATCCGGCTTGGACGCAGGTCGGCATGGACCCATTCCGGCACAGCTATTTTTACGACCGAAATGACATATCTAAACGGGTAGCTTCCGCAGACGAGGTAATACAGATTGGCCCCCTAGTCTTGGCAAAGAACGCAAATACTGTGGACGCGCTGGAAGATGAGGAGGTACTTTTTGATCGCTCTCCCGCCGCCGCACCCGTTGATATCATTGATGTTGTGTCTGGCGTAGAGCAACCCCCAAAGCTAAAGGGGAAAAAGGCTGTCGCAGGATATTTACAGCGAAGAACGCTGGAGCGCCTCGGGGGCACCTCGCGCAATATCGCCAGAGAGGAAGACCGAGAAGCCATTGCAGATGACCTTGCTCGTGAGGCTATCTTTGAGTACGAAAACCAAGAGAGCGCCGTAGAGTGGTACAACGAAACCATCGAAAAGACTATCGAAATGCTTGCTATCAAGCACCCAGAGATCAAAAAAGATGCAGGTTCTCGCGCCGCATTCTTGATGTCTTTGGCTATAACATCTCAGAACTTAGCAGTTCCAGACAATCTTGCTTTGGCCGAGCAGTCGTATAATTACTACAAGAAAAATGGCAAGTTCAAAGTCGAGGGCAAGGGCGACAAAAAGAAGTCGATGGAAGCCAACTTCGTCAAGGCCAACAAGTTGCTTGAGCGGATGTCTCCCGTAGAAATTGAGGAGTTTTTGCGTACAGAGTTTCTCGTTAAAGACTTGAATGCGATCACGCCAAAACTACTGGGAAAGAAAGCGAACACTGGTGAGCTTGCAGAAAATACAGTCTATGGTTCAGCGATATTCGGGCCCAAGATCGGAAACGGATTTTACACCAACCTGAGAGGCGATTTTAGCCCCGTAACGATGGACATGTGGTTCATGCGTACAATGGGGCGTTTAGCAGGAACGCTGACCGGCACATCAAAGACCAAGCTGGATGACGCCTACAAGCGGCTTGCAACCGCCGTCGGGAGGAAGCGAGTGCTCAAGGACGCCATCGAGCGTCAAGCTAGAGAGATCAAGCGACAGCATGAAAGCGACTACAGCAAGTATAAGGATGAATACAAGTCAGGAAAGCGAGAAAAGAGCGAGAAGACGCTTGCGGCTGAAAACCTGATCAAACTCTTGGATGGGACAAATGATGCCCCAATGAGCGGCACACATAGGAATCAGCTTAGAGACATCACATACAGAGCGATAGAGAAGTTTGAAAAAGCCACCGGCGTATCCATTGAACCTGCGGCATTCCAAGCGCTGATATGGTATCCTGAGCAAGATCTATACAAATCACTTGGTGTAAATCTACGACACGTTAGGCAAGACTATGCGACCTCAACAGAGAAATACCTTACAAAACTCGGAATCAATCCAAGAGACATCAAGCGAGCCAAGGATCGGGTTCGGAGCCGCGCAGAGCGAAGAGCAGGACGAGTTCGATCAGGCACAGATGTCGGACAAGGAGTTGAACAGCGCGATGGACAGCTTGGTGGCGCTATTCAGGAAGCAGAAGAACTCCAAGACAGGGCTTTAAGAAGCCCAGCCGATAGCGCGGCTATACAAAATGTTGTCCGAGAGAACCTAGAGTCAATTAACAAGACTCAAGGGCCACCCCGATTCAGCGTCAAGGCCTCTCCAGAGGCTCAATACATTGGGCAAAATCCAGAGGCCGCACTAACTCCAGACGAAGAACTGTACGATGCCCCACCAGAAAGCCCTGCTGTTAAAAAGTTAACAACAGGACCAGACCGGGAACAGGCGAACGGTAAAGTCTTTATGGAGGCCACCAACACCGGCCCAATCGGAGAGATGCTGACTCGCTTCAAGCAGTTCGCCCTCAACCGATACGCTGGCCTTGAGAAGTATTACCAGAAGAATCCGATGCTTCGTGAGCTTGAGGCAGACTCTAGCGCCATTGCCGCCGCCTTGTTTGCTGACCGATCAAGGGGAATCCTAGCTTCTGCGATAAAGTACGGCGTTCCTGCGTATCAAAACGGCCTCACCAAGGTGGTTGATTTTGTCCACAACGGCAAGAAGTATGGCGGCCTGATCGAGGTCATGTCTCTTATTTACAACAAAAAAGATGGAGACCTCAGGAAGATTGCTCAAGCATATGCCATGGTTCAGCGCGGACAGTATCTTGACTCGCAAGGAAAAGTGAACCCAGTTGACGCCCAGACAAGAGCCGAGATATTGCAGGAGGTTGACGCCCTCACAGATGCTAACGGCTACAACCCAGTCAAGGAGTGGCATGACGTTTGGATGGCCTACAACAATAAGACCATTGACTTCCTCAAGGCCACCGGAATACTTAATGACGAGACTGCCGAGCAGTGGAAGGCATCTTCCTACATCCCATTCTACCGACAGGCTCAGGGCGACAAGAATTTACCCAATGTCGCTCAGGGTGTCTTCGGTGACCTGACCCAGCTTTCTAGCTTTAAGCAGTACAAGGGAAGCGAGAGGGCTGTCGATGTCGGCTTGATCGAGTCTGTTTCACTTAACCTCAGCGCGGCCATCGAGATGGGCATGCGGAACGTGGCGCAACAAAGAATTGCCCGCGACATGCAGTCTCTAGGTCTGGCGCGTCAGGTAGCCACAAGCCCAAAGCTAGCCGATGGCATAAAGTTTAAGGTTAACGGACGGCCTGTTCAGTTTCAGATTGATGACAACCTGATTTACAGCTCTATGGAGACTCTTGGTGGGGGCGCCGTCACTGACATCCTTACCAAGACGCTGGGCTTCCCCAGCATGGTCTTGCGAGAAACGATCACCCGAGACCCCGGCTTCATGGTCGCCAACTTGTTGCGCGATACGCTATCAACCTTCACCACGTCTGGCGCAAACTTCGTGCCAGTTCTCGACAGCCTCAAGGGGCTTGGGGATGGCATGGAGCGCCTCGAGAGGGTCGGTGTTGTTGGCGGGTACGACTATTCAAGAGATCCGGACAATGTGGTCAAGTTCTTCGCTGACGAGTCAAGCAGAAGGGGCATCGGGCCTGACGGAAAGCGAGGCGGTCCGCTTGGCATGTTCACCAGCCTCTGGAGAGCGCTTGGCGATGCTACGACAGCATCAGACGCGGCCACAAGAAATGCTGTGTACAACGATGTTCTGGCAAGAACAGGCAACGAGGCCGAGGCCGCATTCCAAGCCATGGAGATTATCAACTTCTCCAGAAGGGGTGCTCACCCGCTAGCCAGAGTTATCACGGCGGCCATTCCATTCCTCAACGCAAGATTCCAAGGTCTGGATGTCTTTGTTCGCGCCGCTGGCGGTAACTACTCAGCAGTAAAAGACCCACAGGGGACTGCTGTGCTTAAGTTCGCCACCAGAGGACTATTACTTGCTGGAATCACCGGCCTGTACTACATGCTGGTTAGCGATGATGATCAGTACAAGGAGCAGAGCGAAGAGGTCAGGGACAATAACTGGCTAATACCAACATCGGCTGGCGTTCCCGTGAGGATACCGATTCCGTTCGAGGTTGGCCTACTCTTCAAGACCATCCCAGAAACCATTCTTGCCGCCACCATAGGCGACAAGACTGCGCCCGAGGTCAGGGACACGATCACCCGAGGCATTGTTTCTACACTGGAAATCAATCCGCTCGGAGCGCAAGCTGTAGCGCCGATTGTCGAGGCAAGCCTTAATCACAACTTCTTTACAGGAAGAGAAATTGTCCCGTACTACATCGATCAGAAGATCGAGGGCGGCCTTCGGAGGGATGCCGGAACAACCGAGATTGGCAAGTTTGTCGGCGAGAGCCTTAATGTAAGCCCAATGAAAGTTGATCACATCATGTTTGGTTACACGGGCACTATAGGCGCATACATCTTAAACCTCGTGGACAGAGGGATGAAGTCGGAGGCTGTGCAGGGAGAGGACGCCGCGCTTCCCCCGTCAAAGAGCGTGTTTGAGTTTCCATTATGGAGAAGGTTCTTCGGCCAGAAAGAAGGCTCCGGTCTGCGTGAAGACGCTTATGAGTTGTACAACGAAATATCAACGGTCGTTAACACGGTAAGCAGGCTCAAGAAGGAAGGCAATGTAGACGATCTAAACGCATATATAGCGTCACGCCGTCATTTGCTCAACCTAAAAGATCCGGTATATGCTGTCAAGCGAAAGCTAGATTTGGCTAGAGATCAAAAGCGTAAGGTCATGAATTCAAAGCTAGATCCTGACGTGAAGCGCGATATGATTGACGACATAAACGCCCAGATCAACGAGTACCTAAAGGTTGTCAGCAGGCTTAGGGAAGAGGCGGATTTGCCGTTTTTCCAAACAACCTTCTAAGGTAAATCATCAGCATGGGGGGCTGATTATGGAGCATCCGCTTTTTCAATTTTGCTCAACAGAAAGGCAAAGAGACGCTGTCAGGCTTATCGTGATAGAGGGCATGTCCCAAAGAAAAGCCTCAAAGGAAGGCGGGTACAATACCTACAGCCTAAAGAATGCCCTGCAAGAGGTCAAAGAAAAGGCAGAAAGACGCGGCTATAGCCCAAAACATGACTGGAATCACCCGGTTCCTGACGGGCATAAGATTAA
>Ga0181556_1002154_pt1 | contig 18434 bp, 14 predicted proteins | sample 011ome_14_FD_148651 | JGI IMG/M metagenome (GOLD analysis project Ga0181556, IMG submission 148651) | Coastal salt marsh microbial communities from the Groves Creek Marsh, Skidaway Island, Georgia - 011505AT metaG (spades assembly) | ecosystem: Environmental > Aquatic > Marine > Intertidal zone... | reverse complement strand
GCCTCGCGCGGCTTCAGTCGCGCCCTGATAAGCAAAAATGTCGGGGCCTGTGGTGGAGAGCTTGGTGAGCATGAGGAGCTTCATCTCACCCTCGGGATCGGCGCCATTGTTAAACATTACGTTGTCGCGGATCTGCACCCGATCAGGGTTGGGGTCCGAGCCCGTGTCGGTGGCGATCTCGGTCACGAAGTCCTGACTGGTAATGATGATGCCAGCATTGTTGTTGCCGGTGATCACGTTGTCTTCAATGATCACTTCATCCCCTGACATCACGATAATTCCGCTGCCCGAGGGAATTTGCGAGACCAATGAGCCGGGTATGCCAAAGTTGGGTGTGTTGTTGTCGAGCACAAAGTTGCGGCGAATGATGGCGTCGTAGGAGCTCTTGATCGGTAGGCCTGGAGTAATAAAAACGAGAATCCCGCCGGTATTATTTTTAACGAGGTTGCCTTCTACTAATGCGTGGCGGCTATTCTCGATCTCGATGCCGGCGACGTTGTCGAACACCTGGTTGTTGCGAACATCGATGTAGTCGCTCATGCCGACATAAATCGCGGCGTCCTCAATACCCGAGAGGATGTTGTTCTCAATCAGTCCGTTCTCGCCAAACTCCGGGAAGATGCCATACACACCGGAGTCGATGACCCAGTTATTGCGGATGGAGAAGTTATTACCCGCCTGACCCATGATGGCGTTGCCTTTGTAGTGGGTGATCTTGAACCACTCCACCGAGAAGCCATTGCCGGAATACAGGATGGCGTCATTGAGCTGCTTTTTGCCATCGAGGTGTGGCCAGTCGTCGCCTTCAACGACCCCGCGCAGGGTGATGTCGTCTTTGTCGACGTATACCGTCTCGCTGTATAGACCGGGATACACCCGTATCTCGTCACCCGGAGCCGCCTGATTCAAGGCATCCTGAATACGTTCGCCATCGCGCACCTCAATAATAGCGGCTTGTGCTGTAGAGGCAGCGAGCAAGAGTGCCAGCGCTGAGACAGCGGTACCGGCACGATTACGCGCGCGATAGAGTGAGTTCACCAATAGGTTGATCATTGTTTGCCCCCCGTAGGCTGTCTTTCAGGGCCTATTTTTATGCAACGCATTATTAGTGGCCGCGATCTCGGTCTTATTGTGCACCAAAGGCTCAGTCGGTGCTTGTTGGGCCTGAGCCACATCGACAACGGGTAGCCCGGAGGGCACGGCAGTCGGGATCTCGGGCATAAAGGCCTCATCGGTGAGCGCGCCCATAAAAGTCACCAGCAGTGTTATCTCGCGATCCGTGAGTCGCGGCTCCCAAATGTGCCAGTGAATCATCAGTGATTCGCCCTCGGGCACTTCATGACCCCGGCCGCCGGTATAAAAACGCGCCGCGTCTTCGAGGGTCGCTTTCTGACCGCGATGCATATATGGCGCGGTGCGGACGATATTGCGCAGGCTCGGCACACGGAAGGCACCACGCTGGCTGGCGTCGCCGGTGATGGCCTCGGCGCCCGGGTCGACGAGCTCGCCTGGCGCGTCGGCGACGCCCAGTACTGCCAACTGTTGGTTGGAGAACAGCGGCGGGGTGTGGCACTCGGCGCATCGGGCAACAAAGGAGCGAAATACATTGAGCCCGGCAATCTCTTCCGTATTCAGCGACGCGTGGTAGCCATGCGCATACAGGTCGTAGCGGCTGTTCAATGAGATTAGCGAGCTCTCAAAGGCGGTGATGGCAGTATAGATGTGGTTGAGCGCAATGCGTTTGGTTCTAAATGCCTGCTCGAACATTGCGACATAGATGTGGTTGCTGTTTAGTGTCTCAAGGAGTTGCGCGGGGTTGCTGCCCATCTCGAAAGGAGAGTAGAGCGGGCCCTGCATCTGCTCCTCTAAGCTGCTTTTGGAGCCGTCCCACAGCAGCGTTGAAAAGAAGCCGATGTTCCACAAGCTGGGCGCTGAGCGGGGGAGGGTTTGCCCGTTAATGCCTACCGCTTGGGCTCGCCCGTCGGCAAAGCCCTGTGCCGGGTCGTGGCAGCTGGCGCAGGAGGTCGAGCCATCTGCCGACAGGACGGGGTCAAAGAACAGGTAGCGCCCAAGATCGATCTGCTGTGGGCTAAAACCCTCGCGCAACGGCGGCAGGCCAGTTTTAAGGCCTCCAACCCCCGCATCGCGGAGCGACCGGTACTCCCGATAGCGACTGCGTAAAACGCAGCCGTCGTCGATAAGCTCGAAAGAGGCGGGGCAGGTGTCTGTTAGCGGGAACCCGAACGTGGTATCTGTCTCCCCACTCGTGGGCACTGGGACTGCCAGGCTCGCCAACAAGAAAAGTGCGAGCGAGCGATATATCGCGACTTTACGCAGCTTCATGTCGGTACGCATCATCATGCGCGCCACTATAGGGAATCTAGCGCGATCGGCGGGGCGGCAGTGTGGCGATAAAAGCGATGACATCATCGATATCGTCACCTTTGGCCAGCGCGGGCGCAAGCCGCGCCATTTGGGCGCCGTAGAAATCGTCGGGGTGTGTACCGCGACTGCCGTCGAGGTAGCTTTGATAAGAGGACTTCAGGTACCAGTCGTTGACCCCGGCAAGCGCAGGTGCGCCGAGCGCATCATTGCCGAGAGCATTACCCGCATGGCAAGCACTGCAGATGTTGACGTAGTAGTCCTCTCCCCGTGAGGCGTCCCCTTTAAGGGTCACAGGAGGCTGAGCAGGAGGCAGCTCAGTGGTGATCAGCGCTGCAAGGCCTGGTATATCGGTCTCACTTAAATTCGCCACACTTAGCGCCATCCGTTTGCCGGCGCTGTCATTAGGGTGCGCGCCACGTACGCCGCTGACAAAGTGGCGGAGCTGCCGGGTGAGATAATCAGCGGCGAGTTGGGTCAGTGCGGGCGCGACAAGCGCCCGATTACCCTCACCGGCTGCACCGTGGCAGGCCGCACACTGCCCCTGCCAGATCTGCGCGCTGGGCGAGCCAGACAGCGACACGGTCATGGCGCTCGAGGTGGCTGAAGAGCCTGTTGAGTCGCCGCCGCAACTGATTAGGGACCCGAGAAGGGGGAGCAGTATGGCGAGGCGGCGCATGCTGAGCAGACGTTTACTCGTCGAGGAAGCTGCGCAGGTAATCGGAGCGGGTGGGGTGGCGCAGTTTGCGCAGCGCCTTGGCTTCGATCTGACGAATCCGCTCGCGCGTCACGTCAAACTGCTTGCCGACCTCTTCCAGTGTGTGGTCGGTATTCATGTCGATACCGAAGCGCATACGCAGCACCTTGGCTTCGCGCGCGGTCAGGCCGCCCAGTACTTCGCGGGTCGCTTCAGTTAGACCTTCTTCGGTCGCAGATTCCACCGGTGAGGCAATGGTGAGGTCCTCAATAAAGTCACCGAGGTGCGAGTCTTCATCGTCACCAATGGGAGTCTCCATCGAGATCGGCTCTTTGGCGATCTTGAGGACTTTACGGACCTTGTCCTCGGGCATTTCCATGCGCTCGCCCAGTTCTTCAGGCGTAGGCTCTCGGCCCATCTCCTGCAGCATCTGGCGGGAGATGCGGTTGAGCTTGTTGATCGTCTCGATCATGTGCACCGGAATACGGATGGTACGCGCCTGATCCGCGATGGATCGCGTGATGGCCTGGCGGATCCACCAGGTCGCATAGGTCGAGAACTTGTAGCCGCGACGGTATTCGAACTTATCGACCGCTTTCATCAGACCGATGTTGCCTTCCTGAATCAGATCGAGGAACTGGAGGCCACGATTGGTGTACTTCTTGGCAATTGAGATCACCAAGCGCAGGTTAGCCTCGACCATCTCTTTCTTGGCACGACGGGCACGGGCCTCGCCCATGCTCATGCGGCGGTTAATCTCTTTGATCTCCGCGATCGTCAGACCAGTCGCTTCCTCGACGTTGGCAATCTGGCGTTGCAGTCGCTGCAAATCTTCTTTGTGCTGATTGATCTTGGCGCCCACATCTTTTTTGCGGGCTACACGACCTACCCAGCGGCTGTCACTCTCTGAGCCTTGGAAGCTCTTAATGAACTCCTTGCGATCCATCCGGCAGTCGCGCACTACAATCCGCATGATCTCGCGCTCGGGTTCGCGAACCGCCGCCAGCGCGATGCGCGGCTCATCAATCAGCGGGTCAAATACCCGCGGCGTCAATTTGAAGAACTTGAACAGCTCACCGAGCTTGTTCATCTCGGTAATCGCGTCTTTGTGGTCACGGCCCTTGGCCGCAATCGCCTTTTCAGTCTTGGTGCATTGGCGCTTTAGCGCTGCGAAGCGTTTTTTGGCCTCGACGGGGTCAGGGCCCACTGGCGTGTCATCATCATCTGACTCGCCTCTCGCTTCAGCGGCGGCAGCCATCTCAGAGGCAGAGGGGACATGTTCGGCGGGGTCCAGATAGCCGATCATGACGTCAGTCAGTTTGCGTTCCTCTTTCGCCACGAGGTCGTATTCGTTGCTGAGTTGGCGAACAACATTGGGATAGTGCGCCAGTGCGGCCATCAGCTCTCGAATGCCTTCTTCGATTCGCTTGGCGATGATGATCTCGCCTTCACGGGTCAGCAGCTCAACTGTGCCCATCTCACGCATGTACATACGCACGGGGTCGGTGGTGCGGCCCGCTTCCTGCTCTACGGCGGCCAGCGCGGCGGCAGCCTCGGCGGCGGCGATCTCGTCCGCGGAGCGGTCGCCCTCGGACATCAGTAGCTCATCAGCATCCGGCGCCTGCTCAAACACCTGAATACCCATGTCGTTGATCATCTGAATGATGTCTTCGACCTGATCGGGATCAGAGATATCCTGAGGGAGGTGATCGTTGACTTCAGCGTAGGTCAGGTACCCCTGTTCTTTTCCCTTTGCAATCAGGGCTTTAAGTCGGGATTGCTGATGCACTCGGTCGGTCATGCGGGGCCTGCGTGGGTCTGGCAAAAAATAGCCGGCGAGTATAACGGCTTAGGCCCCCTAGCACCAATGGCATTGGCGGGAAAAAGCCAGCTTTAGCCGTTGGTGACTGGAGCCAATTTTTCCAGCGAAAACCACTGCTTACGGTGTCCTAAACCTAACTCACCTCATGCCGAGTCCTCTGAGCGGTGGCAGCTCACTGTTGATCCCCATGGTGTGGTCGCAATAGCGGTACGGATAGCGTCGTCATTGCGCAACAACGAGCAGCAGTATCCCGGTTGATCATCCCCGGCCAGACAGGGACCGGATCTCCTGCGTCAAATTGAGCAACTGCTGTTTTTCGTCGTCGGTGAGGTCACCATAGGGTTTGCGTTTAAGCGCCTCAAACTGCTGACGCGCGGCATCCAGCGCAGGGTGGCGGCTGAGCTTTTCCACCAGTGCGGTGCACAGGGCCTCGAGCCCGGCGTCTTCTTCCACGGTTTCCCGACCCGCCAGCGCATTGAGGAAGTCACCCTCGGGCGTTCCAAACCAAAAGCCCAGTAGCGCCGCCGTCGTCACCTCGGGGTATTTGCGGATATGGGAGACCACTTCGGATAGCAGCACCGCATCTCGGCTACCTTCCGTGACCAGCAACGTATCGGGCACATGCCCTACCAGCGCGGGTTTCAATACCAGCAGCCCGAGCAGGCGGTGAATCGGATTCAGAGAGCTGGGCGAGAGGCTCTCGATCATCGGCTCTTCAATGGGCATGACGTCTTCGGGGGGTGGCTCCTCCGGGTCTGTCGGTGGCGGCCCGTCTTGGTCAGATGAAGGCGCCACAGCGTTGGGCTCGGGGCGTGGTGCTGGCGGCGGCTGCAAACGCTTGAGGCTGTCGACGTCGATGCCGGTTTTTTCTGCCAAGGCCTGGTACATGAGGGTTTTGAAAACCCCCTCGGGCAGTCGATGCAGATGAGGTGCCGCGAGTTTAGAAAAGCGCGCCCGACCATCCATGCTCTCGAGATCAAGCCCCTCCGCCAGGTGCTTGAACAAAAACGTTTCCAGCGGGTCGGCGTGGTCAAACAGATTCTCGAGAAAAGCTTTGCCCTTGGCGCGCACTACGGTGTCGGGATCCTCGCCCTCGGGCAGAAATAAAAACTTGGCCTGGCGCCCATCCTGCATGGCGGGCAGCGTGGCTTCGAGACCCCGAAAAGCGGCCGTGCGGCCGGCGTCGTCGCCGTCAAAACAGAACACCACCTCGGGCACGATGCGGAATAGTCGCTCTAGGTGGGTCTCGCTGGTGGATGTGCCCAGTGTGGCGACCGCGTAGGGAATGCCGTGCTGGGCCAGCGCGATAACATCCATGTAGCCTTCGACCACCACAATGCGCTCGATGCGCCGTGGGTGTTTGCGCGCCTGCCACAAGCCATAAAGTTCGCGGGATTTTTGGAACACCGGGGTTTCGGGAGAGTTCAAATACTTGGGCTTGTCGTCACCCAGCACCCGCCCGCCAAAGGCGATCACCCGGCCACGCTGATCCTGTATCGGGAAAATCACCCGTTCGCGAAAGCGATCATAGGTGCGGCCCTTGTCGTTTTTCACCAGCATGCCCGAGCGCATCAGTAGATCCTGGGAGGCTTCGTCACCGCCATTGGCCTGTATCAGGTTGTCCCACCCGGCCGGCGCAAAGCCGATACGAAAGTCCCGGGCGATCTCGCCGGTGAGACCGCGACCTTTGAGGTAGTTCACGACCTTGTGACGCTCGGCGTGCTGGCGTAGAGCGTGCTCATAGAACTTGCTCGCGCGCTCGAGCGCCTCATAGAGTGGTTTGTTTTGGTCCTTCGGCGGTTCGCGGCCACTGCGCGGGTCATCCTTAGGTACCTCGAGACCAACAGTTTGCGCCAGGCCTTCGACCGCCTCACGAAAATCGAGCCGCTCGTAATCCATCACGAAGCCGATGGCATTGCCGCCAGCGCCGCAACCAAAGCAGTAGTAGAACTGGCGCTCTGGGTTCACCGAGAAGGAGGGGGTTTTCTCGTCGTGGAAAGGGCAGCAGGCGCTGTAGTTTTTGCCTGTTTTTTTAAGCTTTACGCGGCGATCGATGACTTCAACGATATCGAGGCGATCCAGTAGATCATCGAGAAAAGCTTGGGGGAGTCTTGCCACGGTTTGGTTGTCGGAGTCGCTCGTTCACGAGCAGTGCCGTTGGCAGCCCGTGTGGTTAGTCGGTTGGTGCAGTGGTTTCAGTAGTCAGTGTGACCCGCTCACTGGGGGAGGGCAAGTGCTGCGGGTTATGTGACGGGCCGCCTGCGCAGCAGGTGGCGTTTCAGGTGCCGAGTTTGGCCTTTACGCGCTGAGACACTTCACCCATGTCGGCACGGCCCTGAAGCTGGGGCTTGAGCTTACCCATCAACGGACCCATAGCGGCCATGCCTTCCGCATTGATTCCGCTGAGTGCCTCGTCGATGAGAGCGTCGATCTCTTCAGCGGAGAGCTGGGTGGGGAGAAAGGTTTGGATGATGGCAATCTCTGCGTCTTCGATATCGGCAAGCTCAGAGCGATCAGCGTCGCGAAACTGGCTCGCAGAGTCACGCCGCTGCTTAACCATTTTGTCCATGATGGCGAGCGCGCGGGCGTCATCGATCTCGATACGCTCGTCAACTTCAACACGTTTGAATTCCGCTTGAATAAGGCGGATGGTGGCGAGGGTTTCCTTCTCCCGGGCCTTCATCGCAGCTTTCATGGCCGCTTTGACCTGTTCGACAAGGGAAGGGTTCTCACTCATAGGGAGCGGGGGGCGGGCGGTAAGGTTAGGCGCCCGCGGTCTTAATAAAGACGCTGGCGTTTGCGGTTCTCGCGCGACACCTTTTTGGCGTGGCGTTTGACCGCAGCCGCTGCGGCGCGCTTGCGAATGGTGGTCGGCTTCTCATAGTGCTCTCGCTTGCGGACCTCAGCAATGAGGCCGGCTTTCTCGCAAGAGCGCTTGAAGCGACGCAATGCAACGTCAAAGGGCTCGTTTTCTTTAATCTTGATAGAGGGCATTCATCTGTCCTGTGGTCATAAAACGCCGCAAAATCAGGTAGACCCGATTGGCGGGCGCGCAGTATAGGCACGAAGCCTTTATTTTGCAAAGCGCTGGGACATGTTAGTTTTTGCCCCTTTTTGGGGCCGTGGGCGGCATGTATGGTCGAAAATACCCCGCTTAGCCCGCACATTACCCTTAGGCTGGGCGGCTGTTTTGTGTGGATTCCGGCTCGGTTCGCTTTAGAGTGATGGCATGAAGGTATTGGGTATAGAAACCAGCTGTGATGAGACCGGGGTGGCGCTGTATGACACCGAGCGGGGCTTGCTGGCGGATGCGCTGTATTCCCAGATCGATATTCACGCCGAGTACGGTGGCGTGGTGCCCGAGCTGGCCAGCCGTGACCACGTGCGCAAAACTCTGCCGCTGATTGATCAGGTGCTGGCGGAGGGCGGCATTGCCCGGGGCGATATTGATGGCGTTGCCTATACCGCGGGCCCTGGGCTGGTTGGCGCCTTGATGGTGGGTGCCACGCTGGGCCGGGCTATTGCCGCGGGCCTTGGTGTGCCCAGCTTGGGCGTGCACCATATGGAAGGCCATCTGCTGGCGCCCATGCTGGCGGAGCATGAAGCGGACGCGGTCCCCGAATATCCCTTCGTGGCGCTGCTGGTTTCCGGGGGGCATACCCAGCTAGTGCGGGTAGATGCCCTTGGGCAGTACTCGTTGCTCGGTGAGTCACTTGATGATGCCGCGGGCGAGGCCTTCGACAAAACCGCCAAAATGCTGGCCTTGCCCTATCCCGGCGGCCCGCACGTGGCCAAGTTAGCGGAGCAGGGTGATCCCGCGCGCTTTGATTTCCCGCGGCCCATGGTGAAGCAGGGCGGGCTGGACTTCAGTTTCTCGGGCCTGAAAACCCACACGCTGACGACCGTGCAGACCTGTGAGGCAGGCGGCACGTTATCCGATAAAGACAAAGCCGATATTGCGCGCGCATTTGAAACGGCGGTGGTCGATACGCTCGTTATTAAATGCCGGCGTGCACTCAAGCAAGAGAACCTGAGCCGGCTGGTGATGGCCGGTGGTGTCAGTGCCAATGTGCGATTGCGCGCCGCACTTGAGACGAAGCTCGGTAAGGAGGGGGCGGAGGTGTTCTATCCCGCGCCCAAACTCTGCACTGACAATGGCGCCATGATCGCCTACGCAGGCGCACTGCGGCTGGTAGCCGGAGAGGCAGACAGCGCGGATGTTGAAGTGCGGCCCCGCTGGCCGATGACTGAACTCAGGGCACCAAAGGCCGCATAGTGGACACCGTTTTTATCTCGGGGCTCAAAGCCACTTCGGTGATCGGTTGCTATGACTGGGAGCGCGATATACGCCAAACACTGGTGATCGATCTTGAGCTGAAAGCGGATTTTGCGCGCGCTGCTGAGACGGACGCCTTGGCAGATGCACTCGACTACGCCGCCATCTCGAAGCGGGTCATTGCCGTCTGTGATGAGTCCCGGTTTCAACTTCTGGAGGCACTGGCAGAGTACCTCGCAACGCTGTTACTGGTAGAATTTTCCATCGCGGGGCTACGGATGACGATTACCAAGCCAGCCGCGGTGGCGGCGGCAGATGGTGTAGGGGTGGTCATCTCGCGGCCCTGACGTGAACGCTGGCGCATTACGCCAGAGTGGCGCGGATCCGCTCGATTTGCGCTGAGCGAATCGCGGCACCCAAATCAGGCCCCGCCAAACCCCCACGCGCAACATCTGTCGCCTTGACAGCCTGCGCCGCCGTGCGCGCTGCCTGGAGTAACGCAATCGACTGCCCAGCCTCGGGCGCATTCTGCGCCATCGCCAGCAGTGTGTTGCAAAACCCCTCGAAGGGCTCATCCCGCCGCAGTGCATCGAGCCCTGTAAGTAATGCCATGCATGCCTCGGCATCTCGAAGTGCTGCCTTGATCCCGGCTCGCCGGGCGCTCACCTTGGTTGCCAAGAGGGTGAAACGCCCCGGCGCCTTGAGTCGCTCACTGGCTCTTGTTGTGCGCGATTCAGGGAGATCAGCCAGCAGAGCCGCCCAGCGAGCATCCACTCGCTGTGTGTGAGGTGCGGTGCGGGCGAGCGCGGCGATACCCTGTGACACGGCGAGTTCTGGCATCAGAACGGGCAATGCGCCGCAATCCGTCAACACCTGCCAGTACACCTCGGGGTGTTGTTCACCGAGCGCCTTTTCGGTCTCAGCCCACACCCGCTCGATAGACAGGTGGGATAGCTCGCCGGCGCCAACGATTTCTGACATCAGTGCAAGGGTCTCGTCAGCGATGCGAAAACCGCGATGGTGATAGCGTGCAGCAAACCGGGCGACCCGAAGCACCCGCAGTGGATCCTCCAGAAAGTGGGGGGATACGTGCCGCAGCAGCTTTCCCTTCAGGTCCGCCTGACCGCCATAGGGGTCGATCAAGGTGCCATCATCACTCATCGCCATTGCATTGATGGTGAGGTCGCGCCGCCCGAGGTCTTGCTCCAACGTGACTGATGGGTCGGCATGCACTGCAAACCCGTGATGCCCGGGTGCTGTTTTTCGCTCAGTGCGCGCCAGCGCATACTCTTCTTTGGTCTCGGGATGCAAAAATACGGGGAAGTCCCGCCCCACCTGGGTGAAGCCAGAGGAGAGCATTTCCTGAGGTGTGCTGCCCACTACAACCCAATCTATCTCATGATGTGGGTGGCCAAGCAGCGTGTCGCGGACTGCGCCGCCGACTTGATAAATCTTCATGCGGCGACTTTACAAGGGCATTCAGTCAAAGGACATGCTAACTTACTCGCAAGCGGATAAGATGAAAACAAAACACACGGTGACTCATGCGACGGAGCCAGCGAGCGTTCGAAGGTTTTTTTTGCGGCTACCTTAGGGCCATTACGGCTTCATTTTTGGTCGGTTACTCGGTGCTGGCCGCAGGTCAGGGTGTTGCCTCGGATATCACGCTCGATGACGTTGACGACACCAGCGAGCTTCGAGAGCTCTATGCGTCGGGCGATGTTTCTCCCCGGGCCGCCGTTAAGCTCGACGGCGATAAGTTGGTTTATCTTGATCTGGCTCATGTTGAAGTGTTCGCTGCGGGCCGGCGCGTCTTGCTGGATGGCAAGCCGCTTGACCCCTCGAGTTATGAGACCAGACATCGCTATTTTCGGGGGTCGGTTCCCGGGGATTCCGGTTCCTTCGCACTGTTGAGCGTCGAGCCTTCTGGTGATGGCAGCTTTTATATCGACTACGCCGGCAGTCAATACAGAGGGACCATCTCGGAGCAGGGTACCAAGCTCACCGTTGGTCAGAAGAACACTGCGGCGGTCAGAACGATTGAGTGGCCTGCCACCGACGTGGTAGAAGTCCCGAAGCTTGAGCCGCCTATGGGTCCAACTGCTGCGCAATTATCAGCCTCGGCGTCGGCGAGCACTGAGCCAAGATCGGAATCGATCGCGATTACGGCCGGTTGGTACGGACCTTGGACCCTCACCGTGCCCGGTGGGCAATCCTATGCGGGCGCGGTCAACAGGGGACCCGGGGTCGCCAATGTGTATATCGTTCCCAAAGGGACACAAGCAACGGATCAAGATTACTGCGAGTACTCTACATGCTTCATAGAAAACCCAGCTGCTGGGGATTACGACGTATACGTTTACAAATTCGACAGCAGCAGTTCTGGCACAAGCCCAGATTTAGCCACCTCGGTCAATTTTGGCTTCGGATCAACGCTCCCTGGGAACCAGCTTTACACCGCTACTCTTGCAGTAGAGTTAGACGAGGCCCTATACAGTGCAATGGGTTCGTCGCCCTCTGCGGTGGATACCTATCTCGCTGAACTTGTCTCTTATGTGAGTACCACCTACGAATCGGAGATCCGCACACGCCTGTTAGTCGGGGATGTGGTGCTCTATTCCAACGACCCCTACGCCGATACTTCAAGCACCAAAACGCGCTTGACAGACGTGAGAAATTATTGGCGCGAGAATTACAGCAATGTCCAGAGGGCTTTGACGGTGCACCTTGGCCAAAATGAGACTTTTCGCGGCGGCATCGCCACTTTGGATAAACTATGTGATGACTCCTATGGCTATTCAGTCAGCGGGGTATACGGTGACGCACCCACCGATGCGTCACAGCTGAGTTGGGATGCAGAAGTCCTGGCTCATGAGCTGGGTCACAACTTCTCTTCGCCACATACCCACTGCTATGCAGGCCTAGAGGGCAATAGTAATCCGGTGGACGGCTGCTATAACGAACAGGCAGGTTGCTGGACAGGTAGCGAGGCACTACCCGGTGTTGGCGCGCTGACGGGCGGGAGCGCCGGTGCGCAGAACGGCACCATCATGAGCTACTGCCACTTGCTCTCAGGCGGTCTCACCAATATCTCCAGGACCTTTGGCAGCAACACCAGCTTTGGTATTGAGGCTAACCGGGTGCCTACCAAAATGGCCCGAAGGACAGCTCAAATCGCCGCCGCGTCATCCCAGTGTTTGGAAAGGATCACCGTGGCTTCAGAAGGTGTGCCGGGGGCGCCTACCGGTGTCTCGGCCTCGGCGGGTGATGGTCAGGCGACTGTCAGTTGGACGGCGCCAAGCTCCAACGGAGGCTCCGAGATCACGGGGTATACCGTGACGGCTTCGCCCGGTGGCGCGACCTGCACAACGACAGGCGCAACCTCTTGCACCGTGACGGGGTTAACCAACGGCACGGCCTACACATTTACCGTCACCGCAACCAATAGCTCGGGGACAAGTTCGTCATCAAGCGCCAGCGCTGCCGTCACGCCATTCGCCCTTGAAGCGCTTACCAGCGGTGTCGCGGTCAGTGGGTTGTCGGGTGTAGAAGGGAGCGATCTATACTTTTATATTGATGTTCCGAGTGGCGCAGCCACGCTGACAGTGTCGTTAAGCGTTGGCAGTGGCGATCCTGATATCTATGTTGACACCGACAATCCGCCGCCGTCTTCAGGGGCGCTGTGCCAGTCGGCTTTCCCACCGGGGATAGACGAACTGTGCACCCTCAAGTCGCCGGCAGAGAGTCGCTACTATGTACGGCTGAGCGGCTACACCGCGTACGCTGACGCGTCTTTAGTTGCCACCATCGCGGTACCGCTCGGCACCCCGTCGATCACCGGCATTACTGCCGGCGATGGGTCACTTGAAGTCGCGTTTACCGCTGGTGCTGGTGGCGCGGCGGATTCTTATACTTTGACATGTGTTGACCAAAGTTCTGATCGAGTATTGATGTCGTCATCTGTGGCACCTCAATCATCGCTGACTAGCTTGCAGACCCCGCCCCTTGAAATAAATGGCTTGAGCTATGCTTCTTCGGAGGCATTTTTCGGCTCTAGCGCATTTAGGGACGGGGGCCACCGATGTGGAACGATGCACGCATACGCCAGGCGCAACGATCTTCAAATGGAGTCGCTATCCAAAAACCCTGCCGATTGCGCGACCTCCAGTACGACAATTAACAGCGAGTACAGCCCACTTGCCGAGGGTCATTACGTAATACCTGTTTATTGGCATGTCATTTACACATCTTCCGGAGAAGGCAGGGTCAGTGAAGCTAACATCGCAGCGCAAATGGATGTGTTAAATGAGGATTTTGGAGCAGTCTTTGACACAACGATTGAATTTCAGCTGGTCGATATTACCTACACTCAAAATGACGATTGGTTCAGCGACGATCCAGATGATGAGTATGCATACAAGGAAGCGCTTCGCCAGGACACGTCAAAGTATTTGAATATCTACACCAATGATGCTGCTGGTTATCTAGGGTATGCCTATTTCCCACAGAGTTCCGCCGGAGGACTCCTCGACGGTGTGGTAATGCGCCACGATGTGGTGGGCGGCAGAAATTTACCCGGAGCTGGCGCTTACAATCAAGGCAGAACCCTGGTCCACGAGGTAGGCCACTACCTCGGCCTACACCACACATTTGAAGGTAGGGGGGGCGAGTGTGAGAACAGCTTCACCTCGGGTGATTTCATTGTCGACACAAATCCACACAACACGCCAGATTATGGCACTCAAGCGTCGTCTGTTTGCGGTGGCACCACACCGATTGAGAACTTTATGAATTACTCGGATGACGCTGCGATGGATCGCTTCACCGAACAGCAATCAAATCGAATGGTGTGTGGCTTGCTCAATTACCGGGCGAATACTTTTGCCACGTCATCAGACACGACATTCAGCGTAACGGGGGGTAGCTCACCACTTGCTATTAATGGTCTTACCAACGGCACGCCCTACAGTTGTTCTGTGGTGGCGACTAACAGCAGTGGTTCCAGCGCCGCGTCGACCGCCGTCGTGGCCATACCCAAGATCCCGACTGCGCCCGGGATCCCAACGATCAGCCGGACTGACTACGGAGACGGCGAGATCTATTTGTATGTAACAGTCGCCGACAATGGGGGCTCGGCAATTACGGGCTACACAGCTATCTGCTCTGATGGCGTGTCGTCTTACACGGGCAGCAGCGCTGGCTCATCCGTCACGGTAGCGGGCCTGGTCAACGGCACCGCTTACTCTTGCTCTGTGACGGTGACCAATGCCATTGGTACCAGCGCCTCCTCCGCTGCAACAGGCAGCATTACGCCCGAGGAGGGCATCGGCGGCCTGCCCGTCTGGCTTTTATATCAGGCAACCCAGTGAGGATGCCAACTCGCTCTCGCTCAACGTGACGGTGCGGTCCGACTGCCTTGACGGCAGATGGGATTGCTTGCTGAGTTGGTGATCCGTGTCTGACATCGCACAGTCACGGCTGGGGGGCTGAGACGGGCGGCTGGCTTGCGTTCAACCGCTGGTAAAGCGCCGTCCGGTTTCGAGCTCGTAGAAGGTTAGCGTGTTCCCCCAGACACAACCCGTATCGAGGCCAATGGTGTTTGGGTCGTCCGTCATCCCTTTTAGAGAGGCCCAGTGACCAAAAATAATGGTTTGGCCTTTGGTGAGCCGGCGTTTGTGGCTGAACCACGGCGCGACTTTTTTGCCCGCCATCGCGTCGGGGATGGGCTGTGGTCCTTTACTAAGCAAATCGAGTTTGCCCTTGCGGGTGCAGTAGCGCATGCGGGTGAGGTAATTGGTAATCACGCGTAGCCGCGTCATGCCGCTCAGGCTGTCGTCCCACACGTAGGGGTCGTTACCATACATTTCTGTCAGAAACTCTTTGCAACGTGTGCCCTGCAGGGCATTTTCGACCTCCCACCCACGCTCCAGCGCGTCCTGCACGGTCCAGATAGGCGGGATGCCGGCGTGGACCATCGTGACGCCATTCTCAAAGTGGGCGAGTGGCTGAAAGTGCAACCACTCGATCAGCCGCTCGCGATCAGGAGCATCCAGAATATCGTCAAGGTTGTCTTTGTGGCTGGGCTTGCGGGCGCCGCAGGAGACGGCCATCAGGTGCAGGTCGTGGTTGCCCAGCACCATGGTGATGTTATCGCGATGGGCATAGAACCAGCGCAGTACATCAATATTGCCCGGGCCACGGTTTACGAGATCCCCCACGCTCCAGAGGCGGTCTTTATCGGGATTGAAGTTCATCTGCTCCAGCAGGCACTGGAATGGCTCGAAACAGCCCTGAATGTCGCCGACGACGTAGGTGCTCATAGTGCATACCAGTGCGTGCGTATCTGGTCAGGGAGCAGTGTAGGCGCCTTTGAATTTCGATATAAAGACTTTTTATTTGGGAGCGGCTGGGGTAAGGCACCTAGCCTGCATCTGCCTAAGGATCGCTGAGATACCGGCAGGAGGCGGGGCTCTGCACGGCTGAGGCTCTTTCAGCTTTGAATGCGATCAGCCTTGCACGTGAGCAGTGATCGCCACGAAGTCGTCAATTGAGAGCGTCTCGGCGCGGGCGCTTGGGTCTATCTGCAGCGCTTTAAAGTCACTGTCGTCTAATATGCCTTTGAAGTTATTGCGCAGGGTCTTGCGGCGTTGGGAGAAGGCCTGGGTGACGACTCTAGCGAACGACGCGCGATCAGTATCTGGGTAGGGCGTTTCACTGTGTGGCGTGAGGCGCACCACTGCAGATTGCACTTTGGGTGGCGGGTAGAACGCGTTGGGGGGAACCTCAAAAAGGTGCTCTACCTCGCACTGGAATTGCGCCATCAGGCCCAGTCGACCCCAATCCTTGCCGCCGGGCGATGCCGCCAGCCGCTCAACCACCTCCAACTGCAACATAAAGTGCATATCGGCAATGGCCTCTGACTGATCGAGTAATTTGAAAATCAGCGGGGTAGAAATGTTGTAGGGCAGGTTGCCCACCACACGGAGGCGGGCGTTATCCACCGCAAGCGAGGCAAAGTCGAACTGGAGTGCATCCGCGCTGTGCAGAGTAAAGCCGGTGTGGGTGCTGAATGCAGCCAGCAGTCGAGTGCGCAGGTCGCGGTCCAGCTCTATGGCATCCAATTGGCACCCACTGGTGATCAGCGCCTCGGTGAGCGCACCCTCGCCGGGGCCAATTTCGACAAGGTGGTCGGCGTCGGCCGGTGCAATCGCCCTCGCAATCGCCTCGATGATGGATTCATCGCGGAGAAAGTTTTGGCCGAAGCGCTTGCGGGGTGTGTGGCCCATGCCTGTTGGCATCCTTGGTGATTTGCACGGCATTATGGTGCGTTGCGAGTGATAATATAAAGTGCTACTGCGTGTCGGGCAGACGCGGCGTGATCGACTGCCGACGAAATTCACTTATCGCGGGCGTCACTCTGATCACGATGTGGTGCTCATACCGAGCCAACTTTGAATAACCTGTCTATTCCACAGTCCCTAACCCTGATGAACGTCATGGCAACGCTTTCTCTGAAGGCCGATGCCCAGCGTTACTTCTTTGGGTACTTGTGGTGGATATTGGAGCCCCTGCTGTGGGTGGGTGTGTTTTATCTCGTCTTTGAGGTGTTGCTGGGCACCGGCCGGGCAGATTTTCTGGTGTTCCTAGCGGTGGGTAAGCTAACTTTTATCTGGTTTTCGAAAAGTGTAAGTCAGTCAGCCAACAGCCTGCTGGGTAGTCGTGGCCTGATTGGCAAGATGGACGCGCCCAAGTGGCTGTTCCCCTTGGCTGTCTGCCATGAGGGCCTCTACAAGCAGGTGGCGGTGTTCGCGTTATTGATTGTGATGTTGCTGTATGAGGGTTACGCCCCGAGTGCTGCCTGGCTGTGGCTGGTGCCGCTGGCGATTACCCAGTACCTGCTCATTGTGGGTTGTGGCATGTTGGCGGCGCTATTGGTGTGCATGCGGCAGGATTTTCAGCTGCTGGTGCAATTGGGCATGGTGTTCTTGCTGTTTATGTCGGGCATCTTCTGGGACATCGACAGCATAGGCAACGCCGCACTGCGCGAGAACCTGCTACTGGTGAACCCCCTGGCATCGCTGATTGATTTGTATCGCACTGTGTTGATGGACGGCAGTGCCCCACTACTGACCCAATGGCTGACGGTGCTGGTCGAGAGCGTGGTGATACTGGCGGTTTTGGTGTGGGCCTACCGGGCGCTGCATTACTGGATTGCCCGCCGCGTGGTGACTCAATGAGTGCGTTGCTGACACTCGAGAACGTGGGCATGCAGTTTGCGGTGCGCCCCGATCATGAATCCGGCCAGCACACCGTATTTGAGGGCATTAACCTCATCCTTAATGAGGGCGACCGCCTCGGCATCGTGGGCCGCAACGGCGCGGGAAAATCGACGCTACTTCGCATCATGGCCAAGATCTATGCACCGGCAACTGGGTCCGTGATCTGGGCGCCGGGCGTCACCGTGTCGTTACTGAGTCTGGGGCTGGGTTTTAAAAATGAGTTGACTGGGCGCGATAACGCTTATTTAGCGGGGTTGCTACAGGGGCTCACTAAGAACGCTGCCAAACAGTGCTTGGTGTCCATTGAGGCATTTTGTGAGCTCGGTGATTACTTTGATGAGCCGGTGAAAACGTACTCTGCGGGTATGCGCGCGCGGCTCGGGTTTGCCACCGCGCTTTTAAATAACGCCAGTGTGTTGTTGATTGATGAAGTGCTGAGTGTTGGCGATAAAGAGTTTAGAGAAAAGGCTAAATTAGCTTTAGAGGATCAGTTTTCAGATAGGCGCGCCATCGTGTTGGTTAGCCACACTGATGCTCAGATCAATAACTTGTGCGATAGCGCGATTTTCTTAGAAAGTGCCGGTATTGCAGCGGAGGGAGAGGCTGGTTTAGTCGTAGCCGAATATGCGAATCGATAATTTTTAAGGCGAAAGACTAAGAAATAACATTTCTACAGATCTCAATTGTCTGATCAGTGGTTCTACCCCAAGAAAAGCAGTTGGCGCTCTCTGCCGGCGTTGCGTAACTCTTCGCATAGGGCGGATGACTCAAAAATCGCAACTGTCCACTTCCCCTAATCTGAGACATCGTTGATTGCAGCCTCCTGTGTTCATTCTCACAGAAAACTTCAATCAACGATATTTCAGGGGGGGGTGTGGACATAGGATTTCCTTACCCCGGTGTCTAGTAGTGCCGCTCCAAAACCCAGCGTCAGACTCACATCCTTAACTATTGGAGTCTCGATCCTAGCGGCAGCAG
>Ga0181556_1002140_pt1 | contig 18519 bp, 17 predicted proteins | sample 011ome_14_FD_148651 | JGI IMG/M metagenome (GOLD analysis project Ga0181556, IMG submission 148651) | Coastal salt marsh microbial communities from the Groves Creek Marsh, Skidaway Island, Georgia - 011505AT metaG (spades assembly) | ecosystem: Environmental > Aquatic > Marine > Intertidal zone... | reverse complement strand
TTGGCCGTGCCGCCTATCGCACGCCATATGTTTTGACCGAAATCGCCAATGATGTTTTTGGCGCAACCCCGCCAAGCCGTCGCCAAGTGGCCGAAGCCATGGCCGATTATGCCGATCGGATGATGGCCAATCAGGTGCCGCTTCACAGCATAACACGGCATATGTTGGGGCTTTATGCAGGCCAACGTGGTGCCAAACATTGGCGTCGCCAATTGGGTGAACAGGCGCGGCTTGCCGATGATGGTGGCGGGTTTATTCGCAAGGCCGCCGATGAATGCGAAATTCTGGCAGCACGGTTGGCCGCATAGTTGAAATCACGTTGGGATCGCGTTGGATTCGCGTTGGATTCACGTGGGATTTAAGGTAAATGATGGGGCGTCGCCGTCATGCTTGGCGATAACTGTCCGGCAATATCTCGATGTTTGGTAATATCTCGCTTTTTTAGAATTTTTGAAATGATTGGATGATGAAACATGAATGATCAGACCCCGTCGGGCAAAACCAAGGACGATGAGACCCCGCCATCAAATGGGCGGCGCATGCTTCTTGATTTTGGCCCACTTTTGCTGTTTTTCGGTGCCAATTATCTTTATAGCGACCTGATGTTCAGTGTGAAGGTGTTGGTGGTGGCAACGATTGTGTCGCTTGCGGCAAGCTGGGTTCTTGAACGCCGGATTCCGATGATGGCGGCATTTGGTTGTGCGGCGCTGGTATTTTTTGCCGGATTGACCCTCTATTTCGACAATGAATTATTCATCAAGATCAAACCGACAATCCTGACTTTGATGTTTGCGGCGGCGATTGCTGGCGGGCGTGCCATGGGCCGTAACCCGCTTGCCGCGATTATGGGATCGCAGGTCAAGCTAACCAATGATGGCTGGCGGATCATGAGCTGGCTATGGGTGGCGATGTTTGTCTGTTCGGCGCTTGCCAATGAAATTGCCTGGCGAACCCTTAGTACCGATTCATGGGTGACTTTCAAGGTGTTTGGCCTGACTGGTATTTCGCTTGGCTTTGTGATGCTAAGCTTGCCGATCATCCAAAAACATCAGATCAATGATCAATGACCATGATCATTTTTGATGATGAAATATGACAAAATACGACCTTTTGTCGATCCAAGCACAAATTCAGTCGTCTTGACTTTACATTCAATAAGACAGTTTCTCCAAAACTTTTGATAATGGGTTTGAATTAACGCCTATTGCCTTGTCACATTTTGGATTGTCAGATTTAGATTTGGCACTAGACTGCGACGCTGAAATGTCTAGGATCCGGCGGAAGGCTGGACTTACATGATTGCACGCAAAGACGCGTCGATGAAAAGGAATGATCATGGCTGATGAAGATGAAATTATCCTAGCTGATTTGGACGATGATGAACTTGTCCAGCAGATGCATGACGACCTTTATGACGGCATGCAGGATGAGATTGTTGAAGGCGTCAATATTCTGCTTGAGCGGGGTTGGACACCTTATGAGGTTTTGACCAAAGCGCTTGTCGAGGGCATGACGATTGTCGGCATTGATTTCCGCGATGGTATTTTGTTTGTTCCCGAAGTCTTGATGGCAGCGAATGCGATGAAGGCTGGCATGGGTATTTTGCGGCCGTTGCTTGCTGAAACAGGCGCACCACGGGTTGGCACGATGGTGATCGGCACGGTCAAGGGTGATATCCATGACATTGGCAAAAACCTTGTTTCGATGATGCTTGAAGGTGCTGGTTTTGACGTGATTGATCTTGGGATCAATAACCCGGTCGAAAACTATCTTGATGCGCTGGAAAAACACAAACCCGATATTTTGGGCATGTCAGCCCTTTTGACAACAACAATGCCTTATATGAAAGTTGTTGTTGATGCGTTGGTCGAAAAAGGAATCCGTGACGATTATATCGTTCTTGTCGGCGGCGCGCCGTTGAATGAGGCCTTTGCCGAATCAGTTGGTGCCGATGCCTATTGCCGTGATGCGGCGGTTGCGGTGGAAACAGCCAAGGAAATGATCAAGGCTAAATTGGAACGTGAAAAAGCAGCTGGCTAAATCGGAACAGCCAGCACGCCTACAGATCATTGCTTGTGGGGCGTTGGCGCGTGAATTGCTGGTGCTGATCGATCAATTGCCGGATGGCGCGGTTGCCTTAACCTGTCTTCCGGCATCTTGGCATAATCACCCTGAAAAGATTGTCCCTGGCGTCAAACGGAAAATTGCGGCTGCCCGTCGTGCCGGAATGGATATTGCCGTTGCTTATGGTGATTGTGGCACGGGTGGCGCGCTTGATCACCTTCTTGAGGCGGAAAATATCCCCCGTATCGCTGGGCCGCATTGTTATGAGATGTTTCTTGGCAAACCCGAATTTGACGCCGAAATGGAAACCGCGCTTGGCACGTTTTTCCTGACCGATTACATGGTTCGCCATTTTGAACGGATTGTGATGAAAGGCATGGGGCTTCGCCAGCACCCGCAATTGCGCGACATGTATTTTGCGCATTACACGCGGGTTCTTTATATTGCCCAAACCGAATCTGAATCGCTTCAGGAAAAGGCGCGCCAAGCGGCAATCGAACTTGGGCTAGACTACGAGTATCGCTATACAGGCTATGGTGATTTTAACGGATTTTTACACAAGCTGGCGTGAGATAAGCACATAATCTCAAGCATGGTATTTTTCAAAGGAGCGCCGTGATGGCAAATCTGATTACCCTTTATTGGCGCGATATTCCGGCGCAGGTGATTGCCGAGCGCGGCCGTGGCCGCCAGCGTGAGCAGGCCAAGGTTGAATTGCCACGGCGCTTTTCAATTGCCATTGACGCGGCAGCGATGCGCGATGGTGCAGATTCGACCGATGATTATCTTGCTGAGTGGCGACGCTCAGAGCCAGCGCCATGTGGTGAAGATCTTGACGCCGAAGCGGCAGCGCATGCGGCGGCGCTTGATGCCGAATATACGGCTGATCGCGTTCGGGCATTGGTGGAAAATGGTGGTAAGGCCGCCGAGTAAGGCATCTTAAGCGTGGATTAGTCTGACGATGTCGTAATCGGCAAATTGTAAGACGTTGGCAAGCCATCTTGTTTCGGATCAAGCGGCCATTCTGCCCAGCATTAGGTCAATGGAAATTAGCGTGAACCCTGCCAGCGTGAATGGGGTGAAGATGGGTAAAATGAGGATTGATATGATAGCGAATATCCAACAGATCCAGCAAGCAGCGCAAGGGTGGTCAATCGAGGTAACGCCAGCAGGTGCCACTAAAATTGACAGTTTTGCCGCTTGTCTTGCACCTAAAACGACCGTCAATGTCACCTTTCTGCCCGGAACCGACCCGATGGACACCGTGGCGGTCACAAAGCGGTTGCATAATGAAGGCATGAAAGCGGTACCACATCTAGCCGCACGTTCGTTAAAAGATGTCGATCAACTTGATGGGTTGCTTGCCGCTTACCGCGCCGAAGCTGGCGTCGATGAGGTTTTGATCATTGGCGGCGGTGTCGACAAGCCGGTTGGCGCATTTGATAATTCAATGCAGATTCTGGAAACCGGTCTGTTGCAAAAACATGGCATCATGCGTGCCGGTGTTGCTGGCCATCCCGAAGGCAGTCCTGATATCAGCGATCTTGAAATTGCCGATGCGCTTGCCGCCAAAAATGCCTTTGCCAAACGCGAAGGGATGAAGCTTTATATCGAAACACAATTCTGTTTCGAGGCACCAATTGTGTTGGATTGGGAAAAGCGCGTTCGCGCTGCGGGCAATGAATTGCCAATTCGGATTGGCATTCCGGGGCCAGCAACGATCAAAACGCTGTTCCGCTTTGCCCAAATTTCCGGGATTGGCCCGTCAATGCGATTTATTTCAAAACAGGCGCGCAATGTCGCAAAATTGATGACCGTTCAATCGCCGCATATGCTGTTATCTGACTTGGCATATGGCATGGCGCATGATCCTGATTGCCTTATTGAGCATTTCCATTTTTACCCGTTTGGCGGATTTGGGAAAACCGCTGCCTATGCGAATGCAATTGCGGCAGGCGATATCCAGCTTTTGCCCAAAGGCGGGTTTGACGTTATCGGCACCGCGGCCTAAGGTGGCGGCATTCTTAGGAGCATTTTATGACAAAGACCCTTATTTCGTCGCATAAGCAGGAAATCACCATCGGCTTTGACTCGCCATTTTGTGTCATTGGCGAACGCATCAACCCAACCGGACGCAAGCTTCTTGCCGCTGAAATGGCCGCTGGCGACTATTCGCGCGTTCTGTCTGATGCATTGGCACAAGTCGAGGCGGGTGCCACGATGCTTGATGTGAATGCTGGCATTCCGATGGCGGATGAGCCGGCCATTCTTGCCAAGGCCATTCAGCTTGTTCAAGAGGTGGTTGATGTGCCGCTGGCGATTGACAGTTCAATCGTTGCCGCGCTTGAGGCTGGCTTGTCTGTTTATAAAGGCAAGCCGCTGGTCAATTCGGTAACGGGTGAAGAAGAACGTCTGGAAGTTGTTTTGCCGCTTGTCAAAAAATATGGCGCGGCTGTTGTGGCGATTTCAAATGATGAAACCGGCATTTCCGAAGATCCAAATGTGCGTTATGAAGTTGCCAAGAAAATCGTCGAACGTGCCGCTGATTACGGCATCCCGCGTGAAGATGTTGTTGTTGATCCATTGATCATGCCGGTTGGTGCCATCAATATGGCTGGCCGGTCAGCGCTTGATCTGATCATTCGTCTTCGCAACGAATTAAAGGTGAATACAACTTGTGGCGCGTCAAATATTTCGTTTGGCCTGCCTAACCGTCATGGGATGAATGCCGCGTTTCTGTCAATGGCAGCGGGGGCCGGGATGACCTCGGCAATTATGAACCCGCTTCACGCCGAAGAAATGACTGGCATCATGGGCGCGAATGTGATGAACGGAAATGATCCAGAATGTCGTCGTTGGATTCAAAAATTCCGCGAACCTGTTGTGCCGGGTGAAGGTGGGCGCGAACGTCGCCAGACTCGCCGCCGCCGCAACGCTTAACCGTCGCAAATTGGTGGCAAGGTGATGAGCAAAAGCAAAGATGAAGCTGCCACAACATCCGATAAGGCAGCCACTGATCAGGTGAAAGTGGTGTTTACCCCATCTGGCCGGCAAGGGTATGTTCCAGTTGGAACGCCGGTTTTGACCGCGGCACGCCAGCTTGGTGTCGATATTGATTCGGTATGTGGCGGACGGGCCATGTGCGGCCGCTGTCAGGTCGATGTTGGCATTGGTGAATTTGCCAAACATGGTTTGAAATCGGGTGCCGATCATCTGGCTGCGGTAACGGCTGTTGAAACCCGCTATGCCGACAAGCGCGGCATGATTGATGGGCGGCGATTGTCTTGTCAGGCAAAATTACTAAATGATGCGGTGATTGATGTTCCGCCTGAAAGTCAGGTTCATAATCAACTTGTTCGCAAAGAGGCCGATGGCCGTTCAATCGAAATGGACCCGATTGTGCGTTTGTGTTTTGTCGAGGTGCGCGAACCCGACATGCATGAACCATCAGGCGATTTACGCCGCCTGATCGAAGCCTTAGAGGGGCAATGGCCAGATCGTGTGACGGGTGATATCACTTGTGATCTACATGTTATCCAGCGGTTACAGCCGGTTCTGCGTCAAGGTAAATGGCATGTAACAGTGGCGCTTCGTGACGGGCACCAGATTGTGGCCATTTGGCCCGGCCTGAAGGACCAGATTGCCGGTGTTGCCATTGATGTGGGGTCGACCACCATGTCGGCGCATCTGTGCGATATGGTCACTGGTACGGTGCTGGCCTCAACCGGGGCGATGAATCCGCAAATCAGATTTGGTGAGGATTTGATGAGCCGCGTATCATACGGCATCATGAATCCGGGCGGTGCGGCCGAAATGACCAAGGCGGTGATTGCCGGATTGCAAACGCTGATTGATGGTGCGGCAAAACAGGCTGGCTTGAGTGGTGAAGATATTGTCGAGCTGGTTTTGGTTGGCAATCCGGTGATGCATCACCTTCTTCTTGGCATTGATCCGGTTGAACTGGGCGGGGCGCCTTTTGCCTTGGCGGTTGATGCGGCGATGGATGTTCGGGCGGCTGAATTAGGTCTTGCCATTAATCCGGGTGGGCGGGTTTATATCCTGCCATGCATTGCTGGTCATGTTGGGGCTGATGCGGCGGCTGTGGTGCTTGCCGAAGCGCCGCAAAAGGCCGACGAAATGACCCTGATCGTTGATGTTGGCACCAATGCCGAAATTGTTGTTGGCAACAAGGATCGTTTGTTAGCGGCATCATCGCCAACCGGCCCTGCCTTTGAGGGGGCGCAAATTTCATCAGGCCAGCGCGCCGCGCCAGGGGCGATTGAACGGATTCGCATTGACAAGGACACGCTTGAGCCAAAATTCCGCGTTATCGGTGTTGATCTTTGGTCGGATGAAGATGGGTTTGATGCGGCGGTTGAAAAAACCGGTGTGACCGGCATTTGCGGATCGGGAATCATCGAGGTGCTTGGCGAGATGTATCTTGCTGGAATCATCACGATGGATGGGGTGATTGATGGCAGCAAGGCGGCGCAAAATAGCCGGATCGAAGCTGATGACCGCACCTTTTCCTATCGCATTACCGATACGGTTAGCGTGACGCAAAATGATGTTCGGGCAATCCAGCTTGCCAAGGCCGCGCTGTATGCAGGGTTCCGCCTGTTGATGGATAAAATCAATATTCGCAAGGTTGACCGTGTTGTTTTGGCCGGGGCGTTTGGCACGCATATTGACCCGAAATATGCGATGGTTTTGGGCATGATTCCTGATTGTTTGCTGGCCAATGTGCGGGCGGCAGGCAATTCAGCCGGTGCGGGGGCGCGGATGGCCTTGTTGAATCAGGCGGCGCGCCGCGATATTGAAGCGGTTGTCAGGCAGATTGAAAAAATTGAAACAGCGGTCGAAGCGTCATTTCAAGACCATTTTGTCAAGGCAATGGCGATTCCGCATAAAAGCGACCCCTATGCCAATCTGGTAGCGGCAGTTGATTTGCCCGTACGGATTCTGACCGATGAAGATGCACCGGCTCTGGCGGGTGGCAGGCGTCGCGGCGGGCGGCGGCGCTAAGAATTTTCCATTCCGGATGTTGCTATTCTGAGGTCTTTGGGCTTGCAGGCGTGCCAGATTGTAATATGGCAAGCTGTTCTGCCGTGGTTTTGGCCTTGCGCCAGCTCGCATAATTCAGCCAGCCAAGGCAAATGACGGCAAAGCCGTAACTGCCCCAAATATAGTTTCCAAAACCGCCCATATCGAAAAATTCAGCCATTAGTCGCCTCCCGGGCGAAGCATCAGCGCGGCAAGGCGGCGTTCGGTCAAAAGCGCGCGCATCCGCAAAATCACCAGAATGGCAAAATAGGCATGGGCGGCAATAAGCGTAAGAATCAGCGGTGTTAGCATTGATGAATCAATCGCTGGACCACCACTGCGAAGAAGGCTTGCCGGTTGGTGAAGCGTATTCCACCAATCAACCGAAAATTTGACAATCGGAACATTGATCATGCCAACAAGCGCCAATAGGGCGGCTGGGCGACTGCCGCGTTCGGCGCGGTCAAACCCGTTGGCCAAGGCAATAAAACCAAGATAGAAAAAGAACAGGATCAACATTGAGGTCAGGCGGGCATCCCAAACCCACCATGCGCCCCACATCGGTTTTCCCCATAACGCGCCTGTCACCAGCGTCAAAAGGGCAAAAACCGCCCCAACCGGGGCAATTGCCCGCGCGGCAATATCGGCAAGCGGGTGCCGCCAAACAACATAGAAAAGGCCGCACAGCCCCAGCCCAACATAGCCGAACAGGGCCAGCCATGCTGATGGAACATGAATATAGATGATGCGAACCGTATCGCCTTGCTGATAATCGGCAGGCGCAACAAACAGACCAAGATATAGACCGATTATACCGGTGATTACGCTAAGGATCACAAGCGGCAAAAGTAACCGATTGGCAATGCGCATGAAACGCGACGGATTGGCAAAATAATCAAACATAATGGCAAGATATATCCTGTTTTTCCGGTGGTGAAAAGATGCTCAATTGCTGAATGATGGCGTCCATTAATGTCAAAGACCGGTCTCGGTTTCGCCAATTTCCAAGGCACTTGCCGCGACCAGCGGTGCCAAGGCCAAAAGCAACGCAAAAACGGCACCTAAAAGCATTAGATGCGGGCTGATGATGCCACGATCACTTTGCGAGGCAAGCGTGCCGAAAATCAGCAATGGCACCGCCAGCGGCAGGATCAATAAAGCCATCAATGCGGTGCCGCGCCGCGCCCCTTCGGCAAGGGCTGCGCCAATCACGCCAAGAAGGGTTAATCCCATGCTGCCAATCAATAAGGCGATTAAAAGGGGTGGCCATTGTTGCAACGGAATATTCAGCATCATTGCCATTAACGGGGTCATGATCAAAAGCGGTAATCCGGCGGTAAGCCAATGCGAAATGGCCTTGGCGAGCGCATACCAGCCCAACCCCAGCTGGCTGAGGGCGATCTGATCAAGCCAGCCATCGCGAACATCTTGGGCAAATAGCCGATCAAATCCGGCAAGAATGGCAAGCAGCGCCGCAATCCAAATCACCGGCACGCCAAGCGGATCAAGAACCGAGGCATTGGCCCCAATCGCCAGTGGGAAAAGCGCAATGATGATCACAAAAAAGACCAGCATCACCCCAAGATCTTGGCGGTTCTGCCATGCGATCAGAAGATCACGTTCGATTTGTGCAAAAAACGGTTTCATGTCACCAGCCCGGGCAAATGCAATGATCGCGGCTTTGCCGCCGCGGCAAAATCAAGATGCGTTGCTGCCAGCACCATGCCGCCAGCCATCGCGTGTTTTTGTACAATATCGTCAAGAATGCGGCTTGATGCCTGATCTAGGCCGGCATTGGGTTCGTCCAAAAGCAAGAGGCTGTCAGCCGGTGCCAGCGCCAATCGGGCAAGTGCTAACCGGCGGCGCTGGCCGCGTGATAAAACCCGCACCGGCAGATCGGCAAACCGGTTGGTGGCAAAGCTGGATAGCGCTGTATCAATGGCAGTTTCTGTTGTCGAAAACCCATTAATTTTCGCCCAGCCAGCCAGATTTTCCCGCCCGCTAATAGCGCCTGACAACCCATCAGTATGACCAACATAAATAATTGGCACCGGGCAAGCGATGTGACCACCCGCCGCGGGAAGGCGGCCAGCGATGGTACGAAGCAGGGTCGATTTTCCAGCCCCGTTCGGACCGGTCAAACAGCAAATATCGCCAGCATTTTGTTGATGTGACAAATTGCTAATGACCAGAACCATGCCGCGAAGCACGCTTAGCTGGTTGATCTGCAGGGAATGATCTGCCGTGTTTGGCGCTGCTTTGCGTGCCGTTTTTATGTGGTCATTATTTGTCATAGTCACTATCTAGCCGCGCTTGCCCCTTTGGGTCTAGGGGCTTTGGTGTCGCAATGTCATTTTCGCCCCGTGAATAGCCCCGTGAATAGCCGCGTGAACCGCCGCGTCAAAAGGCGTAAATACCCTCTGGAAACTTCGCGTTATTTTGGCTATAACAAGGGCTGACCACTTTGAGGCACCCCTCGAGTTGGCCGTTTCATTTTATTGTAGGGTTCGACCTTGAAAAGGAGAACGCCATGTCAGAGACATTGCGCGATGCATGCCGTGCCAGCCTAGATGCAGCCGGAAAAACATATCATTATTATTCGCTTGCCGCGCTGGCAAAGACCTATCCGGCGCTGGAAAAGCTGCCTTATTCGTTGAAAGTTCTGCTGGAAAATCTGCTTCGCAATGAAGATGGCGGTTCGGTCACCAAGGCCGATATCGAAGCATTGGCAAATTGGGCGGATAACGGCCAGAAGGGCGAGATTGCCTTTCGCCCGTCGCGGATTCTTTTGCAAGATTTCACCGGTGTTCCTGCTGTTGTTGATTTGGCGGCGATGCGTGATGCCATGCAGACGATTGGCGGCAACCCTGAAAAAATCAATCCATTGTCACCGGTTGATCTGGTGATTGACCATTCGGTCATGGTTGATCATGCTGGCGGCAAAGACGCTGCGGCGAAAAATGTTGCGTTGGAATTTTCGCGCAATAAGGAACGTTATGAGTTTTTGCGCTGGGGTGCAGGCGCGTTTGATAATTTCCGCGTTGTGCCACCAGGAACCGGCATTTGCCATCAGGTCAATCTTGAATTTTTGTCGCAAACCGTTTGGACGCGCGACGAAGATGGCAAAACCTATGCCTATCCTGACTCAGTTGTCGGCACTGACAGTCACACAACAATGGTCAATGGTCTTGCCGTACTTGGCTGGGGTGTTGGCGGTATTGAAGCCGAAGCGGCGATGCTTGGTCAGCCAATCTCGATGCTGGTACCAGATGTCATTGGCTTCCGCCTTGACGGCAAATTGCCCGAAGGGGCAACGGCCACCGATTTGGTGCTGATGATTGTCGAGTCGCTTCGCAAACGCGGTGTTGTTGGCAAATTTGTTGAATTTTTTGGCCCGGGACTTGACCAGCTATCTTTGGCTGATCGTGCCACAATTGCCAATATGGCACCTGAATATGGCGCGACCTGTGGCTTTTTCCCGATTGACGAAGAAGCGATCAATTATCTTCGTCTGACCGGCCGTGATGATGATCGTGTTGCACTTGTTGAAGCCTATGCAAAAGCACAGGGCATGTGGCGCGAATCAAATGCGGCTGATCCACAATTTACCGATACATTGTCACTTGATCTTGGCGCTGTTGTGCCATCACTTGCCGGACCAAAGCGCCCCCAAGACCGTGTTGCTCTGCCTGATGTTGCCGCTTCATTCGCCAGCACATTGGCCGACAGCACCGGCCGGTCAGCGCCAAAATCAGTTGCGGTTGCCGATGCCAATTATGAAATCGCTGATGGTGATGTGATGATTGCCGCGATTACATCATGCACCAATACCTCAAACCCATCGGTTTTGGTGGCGGCTGGTCTTGTTGCCAAGGCAGCGCATGAAAAGGGACTTACCGTCAAGCCGTGGGTGAAAACATCGCTTGCACCGGGAAGTCAGGTTGTTTCAGCCTATCTTGATGCGGCTGGTTTGACCGAATATCTTGACGCGCTTGGGTTCAATACGGTTGGTTATGGATGCACAACTTGTATTGGTAACTCAGGCCCGCTTGACGAAGCGATTGTTAATGCCATTGACCAAAATGAGCTTGTTGTCAGCGCGGTTCTGTCAGGTAACCGAAATTTTGAAGGCCGGGTCAGCCCACATGCGGCCGCCAATTATCTGGCATCACCGCCATTGGTTGTGGCCTATGCGCTTGCCGGATCGGTTACTAAAGTATTGAGTGACGAGCCCCTTGGTACGGATCAGGACGGCAATGACGTCTATCTAAAAGATCTGTGGCCAAGCAATGAGGATATCCGCAAAGTTGTTGATCAGGTTATTTCGGCCGAAATGTTCCGGTCACGCTATGCCAATGTGTTTGAAGGCACCAAGGAATGGCAGGCAATCAATACATCTGGCGGTCTTACCTATGATTGGAATGACGGCTCGACCTATGTTCAGAACCCGCCTTATTTCGAAGGGATGACCCGCGAAATTCCGGAAACAGCAAGTGATATTACCGGCGCGCGTATTCTGGCGCTTCTTGGTGATTCGATCACAACAGATCATATTTCGCCAGCTGGCGGCATTGCCCGCGATACACCGGCTGCTGATTTCTTGACCGACCATCAGGTTCGTCCGGTTGATTTCAACTCATTTGGCGCACGCCGTGGCAATCATCAGGTGATGATGCGCGGTACCTTTGCCAATATCCGGCTGAAAAACATGGCGGCTGCTGGAACAACAGGCGGATTTGCGCGTCATGTGCCATCGGGCGAGGTTGCACCGCTTTATGATGTTGCGTCACGCTATGCTGATGAAGGTACACCGCTGATCATTGTTGGTGGCAAGGAATATGGCACTGGTTCAAGCCGTGACTGGGCTGCAAAAGGCACCTGTCTACTTGGCATCAAGGCGGTTATTGTCGAGAGCTTTGAGCGGATCCACCGGTCTAATCTGATTGGCATGGGGGTTTTGCCATTGCAATTCCCAGCCGGTGTTAGCCGTGAAACCTTGGGCTTGACTGGCGATGAAGAAATCAGCCTGACCGGTCTTGCCAATGGGGTGACACCGGGCATGGCGGTCAAGGCGGTCTTTACCTTTGCCGATGGGCGAAGCGAAACAATTGACCTGTTGGCGCGTATCGACACCGATGGTGAGGCAACCTATTTCAAGAATGGTGGCATTCTTCAATATGTGCTTCGCCAGCTTGCAGCATAGCTAGCTGATTTTGATCAGCATAAAAAACAGGTAAGGGTCAAATCATCCTTGCCTGTTAGGTTGCAAAACCCTCGCCATGATCATCTCTGGCGGGGGTTTTTCATAATGGGTTTCGCTTATCACAAAAAAGGCGAGCTATTTGGCTGGATTTCCGTGGCTGGGGCTGCCTATAGTGGCAGGCACTAATTTTCTCCGGCGATACAGAAAAACCAGTTTCATATGTCGATTCATTCTTCGCAAAACCTGACACTGGTTCTTGGCCCGACCAACACTGGTAAAACCCATTTGGCGCTTGAACGCATGACCGGCTATGCCAGTGGCATGATTGGCTTCCCGCTGCGGCTTTTGGCGCGGGAAAATTATGACCGGCTTGTTCGCAAGCTTGGCGTTGGCAAGGTTGGGCTGCTGACAGGCGAAGAACGTATCTTGCCAGTCGGTGCGCGCTATCTTTGCTGCACGGTTGAATCGATGCCGCTTGATGCCAATGCCGATGCCGAACTTGCCAATCGCCGGTTTGACTTTGTCGCCGTTGACGAGGTGCAGCTTGCCGGTGATCGTGAACGCGGGCATGTTTTCACCGACCGGATTTTGCATGCAAGAGGGGCATTTGAAACCATGTTCATGGGGGCAGAAACGGCTGCGCCCTTGTTGAAGGCATTATTGCCTGACGCGAAATTCGAATTTCGTGATCGCATGTCGAGGCTTGCCTATGCTGGTCCGAAAAAACTAACCCGCCTTCCGCGCCGAAGTGCGATTGTTGCCTTTAGCGCGGCCGATGTTTACCAGATTGCCGAATTTGTGAAACGTCAACGCGGCGGGGCGGCGGTGGTGATGGGACGGCTAAGCCCACGCACACGCAATGCACAGGTTGAGCTCTATCAAAATGGTGATGTTGATTTTCTGATTGCCACAGATGCGATTGGGATGGGGCTGAACCTTGATCTTGGGCATGTGGCCTTGTCGGCTGATATGAAATTTGACGGGCGGCAAATGCGTAAGCTATTGCCATCGGAAATGGCACAAATCGCCGGTCGGGCTGGTCGTCACATGAATGATGGCAGTTTTGGCGTTACGGATGGATGTCACGCGCTCGAACCTGAGATGATTGATGCGATTGAACAGCATCGTTTTGCCCCGCTTCGGGCTTTTTACTGGCGAAGCCGTGACCTTGCCTTTTCATCAATTGATCAATTGCTTGGCTCGCTTGAAGCACCGCCGCCATTGCCGTTTCTGTTTCGCAAAGGTGATGCGCTTGACCATCAGGCGCTAACCGCGCTTGCCAGCCGCGATGACATTCGGAGTGCGGTGTCGGGTGCGCGTGATGTGCGCCTGCTGTGGGCGGTTGCGTCGATTCCTGATTTCCGGCAAAGCCTTCATGAAAACCATTATGACATGCTTGCCAATATTTTTCTGACGCTTGTGGCCAAAGGTGTGCTTGGCAATGATATGGTTGCAAAAGCGATGGCGCAGCTTGACCGGGTTGATGGCGATATTGATACATTAATGACGCGACTTGCGTATATTCGGACTTGGACATACATCACACACCGTTCTGACTGGACAGACAACCCCATCGAGTGGCAGGATCGTGCCCGGTCAATTGAAGATAGGCTGTCCGATTGCCTGCATGGCAGGCTGTCCGAACGATTTGTGGATAAACGTGCCGCGCATTTGAGTAGAAGATTGAAGGAAACGAAAAATTTGATTGCCTCTGTAAAAGATGATGGCACGGTTCTTGTTGAAGGTGAGGAGGTCGGACGGCTTGACGGTTTTACCTTTCATCCGACGCTTGCCGATGGCGAAGATAAAGCTCCCATTCTAGCGGCTGCACGGCGCGGCCTCCCCGACGAGATTGAACGTCGGGTTCGTGCCTTTGTGGCATCGGCTGATCCGGCATTCCGGCTTGGTGCTGATGGCGTTGTGAAATGGCGTGAAGCCGAGGTTGCGCGACTTGTCAAAGGTGACGGTCTTTATGTGCCACGCCCCGAACTTGTGTCCAGTGATCTGTTGTCAATCGATCAGACCCAGCGAATGGCGCAGCGTTTGGTGGGTTTCACCGCCGCACATGTCGAAACGATTTTAGGCCGGTTGATTGTTCTGGAAACACCTGATGCCGCACCTGTTGGCGATCATAAACCCAAAACAGAACTAAAATCAGCGGCAGTGCCAGCCGACGCGCCAATTACTGATGCGCCCGCTGATGCGCCTGCTACCGATGCGCCTGCTGCTGATGCGCCCCAAGATGTGGCGCAAACCAGCCTTAGCGGTGCTGCCAAAGGCATTGCCTTCATTCTTTATGAACGTCTTGGATCGGTTCCGACTGCCGAGATTGGCCATTTGATCCGTGCCATGCAGGAAAGCGATAAGCCGCGTTTGGCGCGTTTGGGGCTTCGGTTCGGCGTTGAAACTGTTTACATGCCCGAATTGTTAAAACCGGCACAGATTGAATTACGAAGCCTGCTTTTCAGCCTCGCCAATGGTGCCTTTTTTGAGGGGGCGCCGCCACCGGCAGGGCGTGTTGCCATTGATGCGATTGCCGATGTTCCTGATGCCTATTGGTTGGCGGTTGGGTACCGGCGGCTTGGTCAGCGCGTGATGCGCGTTGATATGGTTGAACGTGTTGCGATGCTGGTTCGTGTTGCAGCACGCCAAGGCCAGTTTAAAATCGCTGAAGATATGCTGTCTTTGGCAGGGGCAACGCGCGAACAAATGGCGCTGATGCTGCTTGATCTTGGCTGTGTGATCGTTGGCGAAGAAGCGGTTGAAGATCCGGAAAAGCCAGCATTGCAGATTTTCGAGCGCAAGCGTAAGGCACGTCCACCGCGCAGCGATAAAGCACCAGCACCAAACCAGCGCCGTGGGGCCAAAACAAAAGATGATCGCAAAGCGCAAAATCGAAAGCCAAAACCGGCAGGTGGCAAGCCGCAATCTGGCCAACGCCGCCAAGCTGAAAAACAGCCTGATCCCAATTCACCTTTTGCTGTTTTGGCCGCTTTGAAAACAAAAGCCTAGGCCAATGAATGCTGGCGCGCCAGAAACAGTCATAAGGCTGGATAAATGGCTGTGGTATGCGCGTTTTTTCAAAACCCGAAGCGCCGCCAGCAAAGCCATTTCGGCAGGGCGTTTCCGGCTGGATGGTCAGGTGATGACAAAACCGCACCGCCAAGCTTTGTGCGGGCAGGTCTTGACCTTTGTTCAGGGCGATCGGGTGCGGGTGATTAAAGTTGTGGCGATTGGCACCCGCCGCGGGCCAGCGCCCGAAGCGGCATTGCTGTTTGAAGATCTGGCGCCGGTTGAGGCAACGCCGCGCAATGCGGCAAAAACCAAGCCGCCTGAATTCGAGGCGCGCGGCAAAGGCAGTGGACGACCAACAAAACGTCAGCGTCGGGAAACTGATCGGCTGAAAACAGGATTAGAAAGTGACGAGGATTAAATGTTAAATCAATTTTCTGAATGGGTTAAAGGGTTTTCAGATGGCGGCACGGCCGTGCCATGTGAGGATGAGGCCTTTGTAACCACCATTACCGCGCTTCTTGTCGAGGCAGGTATGGCCGATGGTGATCTTGACGATGCTGAACGCGACGGCATTCTGCATTTATTGACCGAACAGCTTGAGCTTGCGGATGATAAGGCAAAGACCCTTCTTGATGAGGCGATTGCGGCGCATGATTCGCGCATTGAAATTCACAGCCTTGTTCGCCAGATCCGTACCGAAACCGAAATGGATGACCGAATTATCATTCTGGAAATGATCTGGATGGTGGTGCTTGCCGACAAGCAGTTGGATTCGCATGAATCACAATTGATGCGGCGGCTTGCCGGATTGTTATATATTGACGATGTGCAATCGGGAATGGCGGCAAAACGCGCACAAAACCGTCTTGGTCTTGCCGATTAGCCGCATCTGCGATAGACAGATAAAAAAGCGGGTGTGACTTGGTTTCATTCTGGCTTTTTCACAAAATTATTTAGAGGAGCTAGGCCGCGAATGACCTATATCGTCAATGATAACTGTATCAACTGCAAATATACTGATTGTGTTGAGGTATGCCCTGTCGATTGTTTTTATGAGGGCGAGAATATGCTGGTTATCCATCCCGATGAGTGCATTGACTGCGGCGTATGCGAGCCAGAATGCCCGCCTGAAGCAATCCTGCCTGATTCAGAGCCGGAAGCTGAAAAATGGCTTGAGCTGAATCGCGAAATGTCAGAAATCTGGCCAAATATCGGGCAAAAGATTGATGCCATGCCCGAAGCTGAAAAAATGCAGGATGAAACTGGTAAATTCGACAAATATTTCAGCAAGGCACCAGGCAAGGGCGCCTAAATTTTGGCGGCAAGCCCCAGCCTGACCGTGATTATGGCCAGTTGATTGATTTTGCCGCAAAAATAAGCTATGGTCACAGTGGAAATCAGAGATGAAGTTTTTTTCGCAGCGCCATGTCGGCCTGCGTTCTAATTCTGTTGTTTGTGAATACAGGCTTTTGCCAACGCATCATCTTTGTCATGAATTGTTTTTTAAAGGCTGGTGGCAAGCAAACAAGTTTTGTTAGCTGCGGCGCTGAGGGAAAATATGGCACGAAAAAGTGAGAGTTCGTTCGAAGAGGGCGATTTTGTTGTTTATCCAACACATGGTGTTGGGCGAATTTTGGGTACTGAAGAACGTGAAGTTGCCGGTATGACGCTCGAAATGCTGGTTGTGCGCTTCGAACATGATCGCATGACATTGCGGGTGCCAATGGAAAAAGCGCGTGGGCTTGGTTTGCGAACTTTGAGTTCGAAAAAACAAATGGAACAGGCCATCACCACATTGCAGGGCAAAGCCAAAGTGCGCCGCACCATGTGGTCGCGCCGTGCGCAAGAATATGAAACAAAAATCAAATCAGGCGATCCGGTATCAATTGCCGAGGTTGTGCGCGATCTTCACCGCCGCACCAACCAATCTGAGCAATCCTATTCCGAGCGGCAAATGTATCAGGCCGCGCTTGAGCGTTTGGCCCGTGAATTTGCAGCCATTGAGAAAATTGATCAGGATGCGGCGGCGCTTCGTCTTGAAGATCTTATGGACGCTGCCTAGCATTTCGATCCGGCATGATGTCATATCTGCCAATCGGGTTTTGCCGATCGGTCAATTTTGCATACGGGCAGCTTGGCTGCCCGTTTTGCCGCGTCGGGTTGTGATTGCTTTGAATGGGGTCTTGTCATGGTAAATGCGTTTATTCAGGAACGTGAATTATTTCCCCTGGCAATGCCGTTCCGAAGCGGCTTTCTGCAACGTGACAAGCATGAAATCTATTATGAGCAATGTGGTAATTTAGATGGCCAGCCTTTGCTGTTTTTGCATGGTGGGCCGGGCGCGGGAATTGCACCGGCGCATCGACGACTGTTTGATCCAAAGCGGTTTCATGTGGTGCTGTTTGACCAAAGAGGCTGTGGGCAATCCCGTCCACATGCCAGCCTTGACGATAATCAGACCGATGCGCTGATCGGCGATATCGAGGCGCTTCGTAAATCGCTGAATATCGACAAATTCGTTTTATTCGGTGGCTCATGGGGAAGCACCTTGGCGCTTGCTTATGCAATTGCCTATCCTGAACATGTCTCCGGGTTGATCCTGCGTGGTATCTTTCTTGGCACCCGCGCCGAAGTTGATTGGTTCTTGAATGACATGGGACGGTTTTTCCCCGAAGCCCATGACCGGTTTACCGGCCATCTTGATGCGGCTGAACGCGGTGATTTGCTAAGCAACTATTTCAAACGTTTGATTGATCCTGATCCGGCTGTTCATCAAAAGGCGGCTGAATTTTGGGCTTCTTATGAAACTTCATGTTCAACTTTGCGCGCTGGAAACCGTCATATGGGCGGGGCGGGTGCTTTGACGATGGCGCGGATTGAGGCGCATTATTTTGTTAATGACTGTTTCATGCCCGATAATCACATCATGGATAATATTGGGCGGATTGCACATTTGCCAGCGACCATCGTTCAAGGACGGCATGATGTTATTTGCCCTCCGATTACGGCAAGCCGTCTGGCGGCAAAATGGGGTCGCAAAGCCAAATTGGAAATCATTGATGCTGCGGGTCATTCGACCTTTGAAAGCGGCATTGCACATGCGCTCATGGCGGCGCTGGAAGAAATCTAGCCAAATTCCGTTTGTCGATACTGTCACAATTTCATTAAAGCGGCATATGATACCGCCGAGGGCA